>Ga0302195_10001617_pt1 | contig 17873 bp, 15 predicted proteins | sample II_Bog_N1_2_FD_198778 | JGI IMG/M metagenome (GOLD analysis project Ga0302195, IMG submission 198778) | Peat permafrost microbial communities from Stordalen Mire near Abisko, Sweden - II_Bog_N1_2 | ecosystem: Environmental > Terrestrial > Soil > Wetlands > Peat | place: Sweden: Abisko...
GCTTCTCGCCGCGCGCCAAGCGCGACCGCGTCACCCTGACCCATACCGATGGCTCGGGTTCACAGCGCATGGTGGTGCCGCTCGGCACCGCAGTCAGTCCGGGCGACACCGTCATGGTCGGCGAGCGCTGGTTCTGAACCGGCTTTTCGACGGGTGCGCGCACCGCGTCAGCGCATGACTCTGCTTTTTATTTCTTCAAATGCATGGCCAGGAAAGCGAGGCTGCGCTGCCAGGCGGCCTCAGCGCTGGCCTTGTCGTAACTGGCGCGCTCGTCGCAGTGAAAACCGTGCTGGGCACCGGGATAGACGTGGATCTCGACCTCGGGCCGCTTGGCGCGAATGATGTCGACGTCGCTGAGCGGAATGCCGGCATCCTTTTCGCCGAAATGAAGCTGGGCCGGCACCAGCGGCTTGTCGTCGGCGAAGCGAACGATCGCGCCGCCGTAATAGCCGATTGCAGCCGACAGGCCCGACAGCTTGGTCGCCGCCGCGTAGGCGATGCTGCCGCCGAGGCAGAAGCCGATAATGCCGACCGGGCCGACCGCCTTCACCGCATCGATGGCAGCCTGGGTGTCGCGCAGCATGGCCGCCCAGTCCGGATTGGCGACGAATTTGCGCGCCACCGCGACCTCGTCGGGCGAATAGCCGGACTGGAAATTGGCCTCGATGCGGTCGAAGATCGCAGGCGCGATGGCGACATAGCCCTCACCCGCCAGACGATCGCAGACCGCGCGGATGTGGTGGTTGACGCCGAAGATTTCCTGGATCACCACCACGGCTGCCTTGGGCGCGGCCGGCGGCTCGGTGCGATAGCCGCCCAATTGAAAATTGTCCGAAGCAGTCAGCTTGATATCTTGTCCCACGGGTCATCCATTCGGTGAGGGTTGATTGGTCGGGTGCCGGCATCGTCGAATTTCGCGATACGGGATTTCTTGATCCAATAGCTGCAATCCGATTCTAGCGGCACATCCAGTTATGGCCCCAATCGCCTTTCCAGGCGGCCAGTCTGCCGCCCCGGAATTGCAGATAGAGCCGGTCGTGATGATTGAACATTCCGGTGTCTCGGAACGCCAGATAGGTTTCGTCGCCGGGCGGGCCGCTGACATATTTCAACGGCGTGCCGAGGGCCTGGGTGGTATCTTCCAGATCCATCCCCATTGCCAGCGGCGTGTTGTTCGACAAGGTCGCGGTGAAGGGCGGGGAATTCGCAACCCCGGTCGGCGGCTGGGCAGTGGCGCGCCCGGAACAGGCGGTGCCAACCGCGACCGACAGCAGCGCAATGCAAGCCAGACGACTCATGACGGCGCCGTCCTTTCCAAGTGGGCGTCACGCGCGACGCCATCGAGGAACGGCAGCACCGCCTCGATGAATGGCTGCGGCGCGTCGATGTTGACCGCGTGGCCGGCGGCTGGGATTACCACCTTCCGGGCGCCCGGAATCTTCGCCGCCATATAGTCGGAGGCGGCCAGAAACGGCGCATCGTCGGCGCCGACCACGACCAGCGACGGCACCTTGATGGCAGGCAGAAGCTCGATCACGCCGGCGTCGCGCTGGGTCAGCATGCCGCGCGCGGCGTGCGCCAGGCCCTGAGCGTTGCGGTGGCTCGCGGTCGCGCGTTCAGGGCTGGCGGATTGCAGAACCGCAAGGCCATCGCGCTCGAGGCGATCGGCGGTGTCGTGCGCGCGCCTGTTCCAGGCTTCGCGCGCCTCGTCCTTCCTGAAGCCAGGACCGGTATCGATGATCAGCAGCGCGCTGACGCGCCGCGGATGGCTGCGATAAAACGCCAGCGACATGTAGCCGCCCAGCGAAAGACCGCCGACCACGGCGCTGCCGGCGCCGACTTGGTCGAGCAGGGCCGCCATGTCGGCCACGGTCAGCGCTTCACTATAGGCCTCGGGATTGTCGGGATAGTCGGATTGGCCGTGTCCGCGCATGTCCCACAATACCAGCCTGTGACGCTCCGACAGGGCCGCGATCTGCCCCCGCCACATCGCCGATGTCGAGGAATAGCCGTGGGTGAGCAATAGCGCAGGCCCGGTGCCATGGACCTCGTAATGTATATTGACCCCGTCACGATTGATTTTCGGCATTGCAGTTTCCAGCTTCCATCGCTTGCCGGGTTATCCTAGCGCGATCCTCGTGCCGAGGCGAACTGCCCATCTTCCGGGCGGCGGTGGCCGTCCGGAAGTTGCGGTGCGCCAGATTCATTGGCACCGGCAACAAATTTTTTGCCGCAACGCACAATGCGAAGATTTTATTCTTTCGATCAATTCCAAATTGCATTGCCTCCAGAATGGAACGGTATCATTCTGCACGCCGACTGGCATAGACCCGGTGGGTGCCAGCCATTACCCACAAGTGAGTTGCCGCCGTAAGCGGCTTCATGCACCGGCAGGGGAAGAAAGATGCCAAATCTAAATATTAACGGACGGAATATGTCCGTCGAAGCGGCCAACGATACGCCGCTGCTCTGGGTCATCCGCGAGCAATTGCAGATGACCGGTACGAAATTCGGCTGCGGCGCCGGCTTGTGCGGCGCCTGCACGGTTCACATCAACGGCGAAGCCGTGCGCTCCTGCCAGACCTCGCTCAGCGACGCCGTCGGCAAAAAGATTACCACCATCGAAGGGCTCAGCGCCAAGGACGACCATCCGCTGCAGAAGGCGTGGATCGCCGAGCAGGTACCGCAATGCGGCTACTGCCAGTCCGGCCAGATCATGCAGGCGGCCTCGCTGCTTGCCAAGAACAGCAATCCGACCAAGGAAGAGGTGGTGGCGCACATGGACGGCAATCTCTGCCGCTGCATGACCTATTCGCGCATCCAGAAAGCGATCATGCGCGCGGCCTCGGAAATGCGCACCGCCTCGAACCCCGGCACCGAGCGGAGGGCAACATGAATACGCACGTGAAAATCACCCAAGCGATCGCCGGCCAGCAGCCTGCCGATCTCAGCCGCCGCTCGTTCCTGGTCGGTACCGCCGCCGCAGGTCTCGCGCTCGGCTATTCTGCCGTCCCCGGCCTGCTCGGCGGCGACACGGCGCTCGCCGCAGCCGGCAATTTCGATCCCAGTGTCTGGTATTCGATCGCGCCGGACGGCATCGTCACGGTCACCTGCGGCAAGGCCGACATGGGCCAGCACATCGCCTCGACCATGGCGCAGATCATTTCCGAAGAGCTGGGTTCGAGCTGGAAGGACATGCGGGTCCAGCTCGCATCCAACGATCCGAAGTTCAATGACCCCGTGCTCGGCGCCCAGATCACCGGCGGCAGCTGGAGCACTATGATGAACTTCGATGCGATGAGCCGCGCCGGTGCTGCGGGGCGCATCGCCCTGACCGAAGCAGCCAGCGCGGCGATGGGGGTGCCGGCGGCCGACCTGGTGGTCCGGGAGTCCACGATTAGCGATCCGAAGTCGAAGAAGTCGATGACGTTCGCGGAAATCGTCAAGAGCGGCAAGGCGACCAAGACCTTTACGCCCGACGAACTCAAGGCGATCAAGCTCAAGACGCCGGACGAGTACACCAAGATCGGCGTTTCGGTTCCGCAGATCGACATTCCGTCAAAGACCAACGGAACTGCCAAATACGGCATCGACGTCATGCTGCCCGGCATGGTGTATGGCAAGATCGTGACGCCGCCGGTGCGCTACGGCGCCACGGTGAAATCGGTCGACGACAGCGCGGCGAAGAAAGTGCCGGGCTTCATCAAGGCCGTCACCCTTGACGACAAGACCGGCACCACCTCGGGCTGGGTGGTCGCGGTCGCCAACACCTTCGCCAACGCCCGCAAGGCCGCCGACGCGCTCAAGATCACCTATGACGGCGGGCCGAATGCCAAGCTGTCGAGCGAATCCCTGCTCGCCGAAGCCAGGCGTTTGCAGGCGCTCGACGATTCCGGGCTGTTCTTTGTCAAGGACGGCGACACCGCTGCGGCCTTCGGCACGGCGGCGAAGGTGATCGAGGCGGAGTACACCACCAACATCAATATCCATGCGCCGATGGAGCCGATGAATGCCACTGCCCAGCTGCAGGGCGATATCTGGCATCTCTACTCCGGCAACCAGTTCGCTACCCGCTCCGGCGCGATCGCGGCCGGGGCTGCCGGGGTCGATCCCAAATATGTCGTGCTGCATCAGAGCTGGCTGGGCGGCGGCTTCGGCCGGCGTCTGGATGCCGACATGATGGTGCCGGCGGTGCAGGCAGCGAAGGCTGTCGGCAAACCGGTCAAGGTCATCTACAGCCGCGAAAACGACATGACCATGGATTTCTCGCGTCCCCTGACGTTCCAGAAGGTCAAGGCCGGTCTCGACGGCGACGGCAAGCTGATCGCACTCAATCACGACGTGGTCAGTGCGTGGCCGACCAAGCGCTGGGGAATTCCCGATTTCCTCACCCCCTCGGTCGACAAGAAGGGCGGGCTTGACGGCTTCACCGTCAATGGCGCGGACTTCTTCTATACCGTGCCCAACCACAACGTCCGCGCCATTCTCAACGAGATGGCGCATAACGCCACCCCGTCGGGCCAGTTGCGGAGCGTGGCGCCGGGCTGGACCTTCTGGGCCGTCGAAAGCATGGTCGATGAACTTGCGCACGCGGTCGGCAAGGACCCGGCGCAGTACCGTATCGACATGCTTGACGGCAAGGGCGACAATGCCGGCGGCGCACAGCGGCTGCGCAACACCTTGCTCGCCGCGATGGGCATGTCCGGCTACGGCACCAGGCAGCTTCCCAAGGGCGAAGGCATGGGCGTCGCCTGCGTCTCGTCGCAGGAACGGAAGACCGCCAGCTGGACCGCGTGCGTGGCCCATGTGGCCGTCGCACCCAGCGGCGAGGTCAAGGTCAAGAAACTGACCGTGGCCACCGACGTCGGCACCCAGGTGCATCCCGACAACATCCGCGCCCAGGTCGAGGGCGCCGCGCTGTGGGGGCTGTCGCTGGCGATGTACGAAAAGGCGACGCTCAAGGACGGCGGCATCGAGCAGACCAACTTCGATACCTATACGCCGTTGCGGATGAGCCAGGTGCCCGAAGTCGCCATCAGCGTCATCGCCAACGGCGAACATGCCACCGGCGTCGGCGAACCGGCGGTGACGGTGATCGCCCCGGCGCTGGCCAATGCGATCTTCAACGCCTGCGGCGCTCGCGTCCGCTCGCTGCCGATCACGGCAGAGGCCGTGAAGGGCGCCATGTCGGCGTAACGCCCCGAAGGGTCGCGCAACAAATCAATCCGCCGGAGGGCAACCTCCGGCGGATTTTTGTATCCGGCCGGCGGTTGTGTTCGCATACCCGCTCAATTTTACCGCCCGCAATATGAATGCATTCATCATACCCCTTAAGCTCCGGAAAATCCCTGCTCGGCTAGGCTGCGCTGCCGGCCTTCCACCAGCCTCGAGGATCCATGACACCTCCCGCCAACCAGCCTTCATCCCGCCGCCGGCTGCTGCTGGCTTCGGATCGCGGCGACCACAGCCTTGAACTCGCGGGCATTCTGCAATCGGTAGGCGAGGTCGACACCATCGCGACGTCGGATATTCCCGACGTTCCGGCCGGTCGTTTCGCCGGCATCGTGGTCGATATCAATCTGCGCTCCGCCGAAAGCGTGCAGCGGGTCCGCAACAAGCTGCGTACCGAGGCATACCGGGCGCTGCCGCGGTTGTTCGTTCTGGCCGACGCGCTGCACCATGGTTCGATGCAGGCTTGGGCGCTGGGCGCAACCGACACGATATCGCGGCCTTTCGGCGCCGAAGGCATTCTGCAGCGCATCCGCGCCGCCTTTCCCGACACCCAGGACTTGGACACCACCGACCGCGGCGAGGCGCTGCACAGCGGCATTGCCGCCGCCCATGCGGTGATCGTCAAGATCTTCGAACGGCTGCCGTCGGGAATTCCGCTGACCTTCGGCGACATCATGAAAGCCGAGAGCCAGATCCTCAAGGCCATCAAGCGAACCTCGCTGCGCGAATGGCTGGCGACCGTCGGCCGCCATCACACCCACAGCTATCGGCACTGCCTGTTCGTGACAGGCTTTGCCGTGGCGTTCGCGCAGCATCTCGGCATGCGCGACGACGACCAGCGCCGGGTGACTCGCGCCGCCCTGCTGCACGATGTCGGCAAGGCGTTCATCCCGGTGTCGATCCTGGACAAGCTGGGCAAGCTGACCGACGAGGAAATCAGCGAAATCCGCAGCCATCCGCGTCTTGGCCATGACGCGCTCGCGGCCCAGCGCGGCTTCCCGCCGGAAATGCTGGATGTCGTGCTGCACCATCACGAGCTGCTCGACGGCAGCGGCTATCCCGACGGCCTGCGCGGCGATCAGCTCAGCGACATCGTGCGGCTGACCACGATCGTGGATATCTATGCCGCCCTGGTGGAGAAGCGCGCCTACAGGCAGCCGTTCACCCACGCCAAGGCGTTTGCGCTCATGGAGCAGATGGGCGACAAGCTCGACCAGCATCTGCTGCAGGCCTTCCGCCCGGTGGCGCTGGGCTGCTGTTGACGCTGCGGCCGCCGTCCATCCCTGACAGGGCTAGCGGCCGGTCCGCGGCGGTGCGGCGAGTTCGGCGAACGGCCGATCGGCATAGACGATGTTGCCGCCGACCATGGTCAGCACCGAGCGGATGCTTCCGATCTCCTGCACCGGCGCGGTCAGATAGTCGGACGAAAGCACCGCGAGATCGGCGAATTTTCCGCGCTCCAGGCTGCCGCGGCGCTCGTCATCATTGGCCATGAAGGCCGAATTGCGGGTGTACATTTCCAGCGCCTGGCGCCGGGTCGGGGCTTCCATCCCGTCGCGGGTCCGGGTGCCGCCGATCGTGGTGCCGTCGAGATACCACTGCAGCGCCACGAAAGGATTGTAGGACGATACCCGATGCGCGTCGGTGCCGCCGGCCACGGTCAGGCCGAGCCGCAACGCGCTCGCGATCGGCGGCAGACGGCGGGCGGAATCGACGCCGACCTCGCGCTGCAGCCGTTCGCCGCCGAAATAAAGGCCGTCCTGGACGCCCCAGATCAGGCCCAGCGCCTTCATCCGCTTCAGGCTGTCGTCCGAAGCGTTGTAGAGATGCAGCACGGTCCATCTGAGATCGCGCACCGGATAATCCCTGGCGATGGCCTCGACGACGTCGAGCAGGTCGTGCACGGTGCGGTCCGGATTCCAGTGCAGCTGGATGCTGTAGCCCCTCGATGCCGCCCAGCGCAGCAGTTCCGCCAGCCTGGTCTTGCCATCCGGCGTAATGTCGCCGTCGGTCCAGTCGGCCCAGATCAGGATTTCCCCCGGACCGTTGAAGTGCAGCATGGCGTCGCCGAAGCCCTGCGGCAACAGCTGCGTCAGGTTCTGCAGATCGGCCAGTTCGCTGCCCGGTTTTGGGGCGCAGAGATGATAGGCCACCCGGACGGTGAGCTGCTTGTCGTGCCACAGCTTGAACACGGCCTGGTAATTGGCGGGATACATGCTGACCCCGCCGCCATCGACGATCCCGGTAATGCCAAGACTGTTCATCTCGCGGAAGAACTTCTTGGAGCCGTCGACCTGCTGGGCGAGCGTCGGCTTCGGCAATTGGTCGAAGATCCTGCCGAGCGTATTGCCATTGCCGATCACCACGCCGGTCGGGCGATTGTCGGCGTCGCGTTCGAGCTTGCCGCCCGGGGTGACATCGCCGTCGTCGCGGATGTGGAGCGCTTCCATCGCCTTCGGCGTCAGCAACAGCCAGTCGTAGAGATGCTGAATGTAGACCGGATGGTCGGGCGCGGCCTCGGCGACCTCGTGCGGGGTCGGCCGCCGCTTCTCGGCGAATTGCTCCTCGGTCCAGCCGCCGGCCACCACGATCCAGGTGCCCGGAGCCTGGGTCCTCCCCGCCTCGCGGATTTTTTCCAGCGCCTGCTTCAGGCTTCTCACGCCGATCCAGTTGACCTCGGTGCCGAAGGTCAGCGCGGCGCGGATGCCGTGAATATGCCCGTCGGTCAGCCCGGGAATCACGGTCCGGCCGCCGAGATCGATCAGCCTGGCATGGTCGCCGGCGAGTTTCTTCATCGCCGCATCGGTGCCGGTGGCCAGAACGTCTCCATGGCTGATGGCCAGCGCCTGTTGGATCGAAAAATCCTTGTCGACGGTGAGGATCTTGCCGTTGAACAGCACGGTGTCGGCGGTCTGTGCCCGGGCCGCGCACAACGGCCAGGCCAGGGCGAGGCTGGCGACAATCGCAAGGGTCCTGGCGGTGGAGCTGCGCCGTCGAGAATTGAAACCGGGGCTCGTCATATCGTCGCTGCCTTTTTGTTTTGTCTTTTGCTTTAACACCGTCATTCCGGGCCTGCGCCTTCAGTCGGCTGTCGCCGACTGCAGACGCATCCCGGAATGACAATGGATCATGAGATCATGACGGAGCGAAGCGCCCGGCTACTCCAGCAGCTTGCGCAATTCGGCCTTGGCGACCTTTTCCAGTGTCGAGCGCGGCATCTCGTCGACGAAGCGGATTTCGCGCGGCACCTTGAAGTCGGCCAATGCGCTGCGGCAGGCGGCCATGATGGTGTCGTGCAGGTCCGGCGACGCACGCTCGACCCCGGCATGCGGAATGATGAAGACCACCGGGACCTCCTCGAGCATCGGATGCTTTTTCGCCACCACCGCGGCCTCGCGCACGCCGGGCACCACGGATATCACCTGCTCGATCTCGGAGGCCGCGACATTCTCGCCGCCGACCTTCAGCATGTCCTTGGCGCGGTCGCCGAACTTCAAAAAGCCGTGGTCCAGAAGGGTGATGCGGTCGCCGGTGATGAAATAGCCGTGCTCGTCGAAACTCTCGCGGGTGGCTTTCTCGTTGTGCAGGTACTCCTTGAACAGCGACAGTCCGGGAATGCCCTTGATCGACAGGTTGCCGGTGCCGCCGACCGGGGTCGGCGCGCCGTCATCGTCGGTGACGCGGATGGAATATTCCGTAGCGGCCCGGCCGATCGACATCGGAAGATTGGGCTGGTCGACCTCGCCGACGATGCCATGGGTGATGGTCTCGGTCATGCCCCACCAGCCGATGATCTTGACGCCGAACGCGGCGAACGCCGGCGGCTCGCACACCGCGGTGCCCCAGAGCCGGAAACTGTGCCGCTTCGGGATTTCGTGCTCCAGCAGCGCCTTCATGCAGAACGGGATGGTCGAGGTCCAGCTGCAGCGATGCGCCGCGGCGACGTTCCAGAACCGGCTGGCGGAAAACCGCGGCTGGATCACGCAGCTGGCTCCCACCCACAGGCTTGCCAGCATGGAATAAGCCAGCGCGTTGGTGTGGAACAGCGGCAGATAGGCCTGGTACACGTCGTCCTGATGCAGATCCTGGTGTGCCGCATTGACCTTGGCGCCCCACAGCGCATTGGCGTGGGTCCACAGCACCGCCTTCGGCCGCGACGTGGTGCCGGAGGTATATTGCACGCTGCACGGCGCGCTTGCGTCGGCGCCGCGGCGCGGCCGGTCGGCGCTGTCGGCGAACAGTTCCTCGAAACGTTCGCCGCGCGGCGCGCCGTGTCCCGGGGCGGGTGCTGCGCCCGCGTCATGCCCGATCACCGCCATCCAGCGCAGCCCGCGGCAATGCGCCGAAATCATCTCGGCATAGGCCGGCTGGGTGATGGCGGCGACCGCGGCGCAATGGCCGGCGAAATATTCCATCTCGGCCGGCGCCGAGCGGGTGTTGGTGGTAACGGCGATGGCGCCGAGTTCGGCGCAGGCGAACCAGGCCAGCATGGCCTCGACGCAGTTGTCGAGATGGATCAGCAGATATTCGCCGGGCCTGACGCCGCGCCCGGCGAGGCCGGCGGCCAGCGCGCCGACCCGCTCATGAAATTCGCCGTAGGCCCAGCTCCGCGCCGGCGCGTCGAACGGCGCCCAGATCAGAAACGGATGATCGCGCCGGGTCCGGGCTTGCAGCTGCAGCAGCCACGGCACGTCGATCCCGGCAAACGGGCCGACCACGCCCCGGGCCTGGCTTGAATGCGACATCGATCCTCCCATGCAGACTTTGCGCTGCTTTTGCCGGTTTGTTGTATCCCGGTCCCTGCGCGCGAGGCAATCCGCAGCGACCCGGAGTCGTCCGGTTCGCCGGGGCGCCGCTGCTGCGCGCAACGACGCGGGGGGAGCGTTACGGCCGATCCTCCTCGTACGATGAAATCTCGATCAGGCTGCCGTCGGGATCGCGGCAATACACCGACCGCAGCGTGCCGCGGGCGCCCTGCCGCGCCACCGGGCCGACCTCGATCTCGACGCCGTTGGCCTTCAGATGCGCGACCACCGCGTCCGGCGCGGCGGTGGTGAGAAAGCACAGATCGTCACTGCCGGCAGTTTCGTGGTCGGCGGTGAACCATTCGACCTTGTCGGCGTCGCGCGGCCGCACATTGATTTTCTGGTTGCCGAACTTCAGCGAGGTGCGCGGCGCGTTGCCGTTGCCGGGATCGAACACGGCGATCTCCATCCCAAGGATCTTCTCATACCATTCGGCGGATCGTGCGACATCGGAGACGTTGATCACGAGATGATCGAGCGCATGGACTTTTACTGACATGGATTATCCCTTTGTCGCGCGCCTGCCGCGCTGGCCGGCTCCGGCTTTGTTTGTTACAACGCCGGCCATCGTCCGTTCAACACCAACGATTCCGGGCGCCAGATCCGGCACGCCAATCCGCAAGCCCAGGGGAGAAATTCGATGGCCTCACGCCGCGCCGCGATAGGTCTGCTTGCTAGCGGCCTTGCCGCCCTGGTCGCGCCGGCCGGCTCTGCCGCGGCACCGGACTATCCAACCCGGCCGGTGCGCTTCGTGGTCGGCTATCCCGCCGGCGGCGCCACCGATATCCTGGCCCGCCTGATCGGGCAGCGGCTGTCGGAGCGGCTCGGCCAGCAATTCGTGATCGAGAACAAGCCCGGCGCCGGCAACAATATCGGCACCGAAACCGTGGTCAATGCCGCGCCCGACGGCTACACCGTGCTCCTGGTCAATCCGGCCAACTTCATCAACGCCTCGCTCTACGCCAATCTCAACTTCAATTTCATCCGCGACATCGCGCCGGTCGCGTCCTTCAACCGCGTTCCCAATGTCATGACGGTGGCCCCCGGCGTGCCGGCAAAGACCGTCGCCGAGTTCATCGCCTATGTGAAGGCCAATCCCGGCAAGGTGAACCTGGCGTCGTCGGGCAATGGCACCTCGGTGCATCTGTCCGGCGAACTGTTCATGGCGATGTCCGGCGCGCAGATGGTGCATATTCCCTACAAGGGCGCCGCGCCGGCGATCACCGACCTGCTCGGCGACCGCGTCCAGGTGATGTTCGACAACATGCCCTCGATCATCGGCCATCTCGGCTCAGGCGGTCTGCGCGCGCTGGCCGTGACCACGGCGCAGCGCTCGCCGCAACTGCCCGACGTGCCCACCGTCGCCGAGACGGTTCCGGGCTACGAGGCCAGCGCGCTGTTCGGGATGGGCGCACCGGCGAAGACTCCGCCGGAGATCATCGGCAGGCTGAACCGAGAGATCAACGCGGTGCTGGCCGAACCGGATGTGAAAAAACGCCTGACCGAACTCGGCGGCGAGCCGCTGATCGCCACGCCGCAAGCCTTCGGCGCCATGATCGCGGCCGAGACCGAAAAATGGGCCAAGGTGGTCAAGTCCGCCGGCCTGCGCATCGATTAGATTCAATTCGATCGCACTGCCCGCCAGCCCCACCACCTTGGGGTTGGTGGGATTGGCTCTTGCACGGCCCGGACTGGCGCTGAGTCTCCTTACGCCGCGCTGGCGTGCTCGCCGGCGATGGCGCGGTCGATGGCGTCGATCAGCACCTGGGTCTCGATGAATTTGAGCCGCGCCCGCTCCGCCTTGTCGCGGTCGAACGGCGCGGCCAGGGTCTTGGCGAAGGCGTCGCGGTCGTCGGCCATGCGCTCGCGCGCCTTTTTCAGGGTCTCAAGCCGCTCGCTCATGGGCTGTGCCTTCTGCTGGTCGCGGAACCGAAACGGGAATCGATTCGCCGCTTATCGCACGGCGGCTTTCGCCTTGGCAAAGACTACTCCCCTGGCCTCGGTTCCGAACGCCGTCAGTACCGCGATGACGATGGCCACGGAACCGGCCACCGCGGCGAGCGCCAGGCCGTAATTGCCGCCGGTATGCGCGGCGATCCCGGCCTGCAGCGTGGCATTGACCGACGCCAGGAGATTGCCGAGCTGATAGACAAAACCCGGAAAGGTTCCGCGCGCGGTGTCCGGCGACAATTCGTTGAGGTGCACCGGCACCACGCCCCACGCGCCCTGTACCGTGAACTGCATCAGGAAGGCGCCGGTCGCGAGCCAGGCGGGGCTGTCGGAAAAAGCCCATAACGGGATCACGGGCAGCGTCAGCAGCGCCGCGATGATGATGCAGCGCCGCCGCCCAAAACGCTCCGACAGCGCGCCGAACAGGATGCCGCCGCAGATCGCGCCGATATTGTAGATCACGGCGATGATGCCAACTTCGTGCGGCGAAAATCCGTGCTGCACCTGCAGGAAGGTCGGGTAGAGATCCTGGGTGCCGTGGCTGAAGAAATTGAACGCCGTCATCAGCGCCACCGCGTAGATGCCGAGCCGCCAGTGCGATTTCAGGACCGACAGCGTGCTGCCGCGTTCGACCGCGGCCTCCTTGCTCCAGCTCGGCGATTCCGGGACGTTGCGGCGGATGTAGAGAACCAAGAGCGCCGGCAGCACGCCGACCATGAACATGCCGCGCCAGCCGATATAGGGGAACAGCACGCCGTAGACGACCGACGCCATGAAATATCCGGTCGGATAGCCCGACTGCAGCAGGCCCGAGACGAAGCCGCGGGCCTGCGGCGGAATGGTTTCCATGGTCAGCGAGGCCCCGACGCCCCATTCGCCGCCCATCGCGACACCGTACAGCGCCCGCAGGATGATCAGCACGGTCAGGCTCGGCGCAAAGCCCGAGGCGAATTCGAGCACCGAATACAAGAGGATGTCGACCATCAGGGTCGGGCGGCGGCCCCAGCGGTCGGCGGCGCGGCCGAAAATGAAGGCGCCGATCGGCCGCATCGCCAGGGTGAGCAGGATGGCGATGGTGACGTTGGAAATATCGCTGTGGAATTCCGCGGCAATGTCCTTGAGCACGAACACCAGCAGGAAGAAATCGAACGCGTCCAGCGACCATCCGAGAAAGCTGGCCGCGACCACGTGTTTCTGTTCGCTGGTCCAGCCGGACAAAGCTGCAATGGCCATTCGGAACCGCCGCTCGCAAGGGGATGCCACAGGCATCGTTGACGGATGCTACGGCGGCGGCCGAGCGATGATCAAGGCCGGCGATGGCCGCCTCGGCCGGAGCGCACGAGAAATTGTTGCGAGGCAGCACCATCGACTTCCGGGGATAGCCGGGGTCCGGCCTCCCCGGACCAGGCCATCAGCCTTTGCGGCGGAGTGACAAAAGGGCTATTTAGCTGTCTGGTTCATGCCGTCCGGAACGCCCAGTCGCGCTCCGCGCGATGTCCTTCTGACCGAATGGAGCCATTGCCATGTCGATGCAAAGTGTGGCCGCTGCCGCGGTTCCGGTTCTGACCTCGCCGCGGCGCAATTCGCTCACCCACATTCCCGGCGACGAAGGCTGGCCGCTGATCGGCAAGACGCTCGCCGTGCTGGCCGATCCCAAGGGACAGGTCGAGCGCGCGGCCGCCAAATACGGGCTGGTCTATCGCAGCCATCTGTTCGGCGAGACCAGCCTGTCGCTGCTCGGCCCCGAGGCCAATGAACTCGTGCTGTTCGACCAGGCCAAGCTGTTCTCCTCGACCTTCGGCTGGGGCCGGATTCTCGGCCTGCTGTTTCCGCGCGGGCTGATGCTGCTCGATTTCGACGAGCACCGGCTGCACCGCCGCGCGCTGTCGGTGGCGTTCAAGTCCGGACCGATGAAATCCTATCTGGCCGAACTCGACACCGGGATCGCGGCGCGGGTCGCGCAATGGAAGGCGCAGCCCGGACCGATGCTGTTCTATCCCGCCATGAAGCAGCTCACCCTCGATCTTGCCGCCACGTCCTTCCTCGGCGCCGGCATCGGCCCCGAGGTCGACGAGATCACGGCCGCCTTCGTCGACATGGTGGCCGCGTCGGTCGCGGTGATCCGCAAGCCGCTGCCCGGCACCAAGATGGCCCGCGGCGTCAGGGGCCGTCGCCGCATCGTGGCCTATTTCTCCGAACAGATTCCGATCCGCCGCGCCAGGGGCGGCGAGGACCTGTTCTCGCAGCTGTGCCGCGCCACCCATGAGGACGGCGCGCTGCTGTCGACCCAGGACATCGTCGACCACATGAGTTTCCTGATGATGGCCGCGCACGACACCCTGACCTCGTCGCTGACCTCGTTCGTGGCCGAGCTTGCCGCCAATCCGCAATGGCAGGAGCGGCTGCGCGCCGAGGTAATGGCGATCGATATCGCGCCGGGCGCGCCGACCAGTTTCGACAATCTCGAAGCCATGCCGCTGAACGAGATGGCGTTCAAGGAAGCGCTGCGGCTGAAGCCGCCGGTGCCCTCGATGCCGCGGCGGGCGGTGCGCGATTTCAGCTTCAGGGGTTTTGCGATCCCCGCCGGCACCATGGTCGGCGTCAACCCGCTGTTCACCCATCACATGCCGGAAATCTGGCCGGATCCGGAAGCCTTCGATCCGTTGCGCTTCACCGAAGAGGCGCAGCGCGGCCGCCATCGCTTCGCCTGGGTGCCGTTCGGCGGCGGCGCCCATATGTGCCTCGGACTGCATTTTGCCTACATGCAGGCGAAATGCTTCGCGCGGCATTTCCTGCAGAACCTCACGGTGTCGATGGAGCCCGGCTACAAGCCGGACTGGCAGATGTGGCCGATCCCCAAGCCGCGCGACGGACTGCGCGTGACGCTGTCGCCGCTCCAATAGTCGGTCAGCCGGGCGTTTCCACGGATCCGGCTTGCGGAGCGCGAACGCCGTGTCATCCGGCGCCCTGGTCGAAGGCCTTGCGCAGCGCGACGTAGCCCTGCTGCTGCGCGGTCCAGTTGCGGCCGCCGGTAATGGCGCCGTCGATCACCAGGTCGTGGCCGTTGATGAAGCTGGATTCGTCGCTGGCCAGAAACACCGCGGCGTGCGCGATGTCGTCGGGCAGTCCGGCGCGCGGGATCGGCTGTGCGGTCTTGTAGACCTCGCGCATCACCGCCGGGGTCTTTTCCGCGGCCTCGACCGACAGCCCGAGCGCCTTGCCGAAGATGCCGGTGGCGATCGCGCCCGGCGAGATGCTGTTGACGCGGATGCCGGCTTCACCAAGTTCCATTGCCACGCATTTGGTGAGGTGGATCACCGCGGCCTTGGCCGCGCCATAGACCACCGAAGAGGAGAAGCCGGCGAGCCGGCCGGCAATGCTGCCGTTGTTGATGATGCTGCCGGACTCCTGGCGGCGCATCTGCGGCGCGGCATGCTTCATGCCGAGCATCACGCTGCGCACCAGGGTGGCCATCGCGGCGTCGAAGCGCGCCACCTCGAGGCCTTCGATGCCGCCGGTCTGTGCCGGGCCGCCGGCATTGTTGAACAGGCAATCGAGCCGGCCGAAACTTTCCACCGCCTGGCCGATCAGCGCCCGCATCTGGTCTTCCTCGGTGACGTCGGTCCGGCGGAACACGCAGGCGGCGCCGAGCTTCTTCGCCAGCGCCTCGCCCTCCGCCGCGCGGCGCCCGGCGATGACGATTCGGGCGCCCTCGGCGACGAAGATCTCGGCGGTGCGCAGACCGATGCCGCTGGTCGCGCCGGTGATTACCGCAACCTTGCCGTCCAGCCGTCCCATCGCGTTCTCCTGTTTGCCATGCGCCGTTGCATATCCTATCCCCGGCCGGCCGCAACAAGGCAAGAGCGTCATGGCGAGCCATTCATGCCCCGGGCGAATGCTCGCATCGCCTGATCACTGACGCTCGGTGCGATGGCGGGCAGTGGCTGCTCGCCATGGCGCTGTTTTTCTCTATGGTCGGCCCTATCTGTGGCACGGCCTTATTTTGGATTCCCTGATCGGCTGATGTGACCCATGGCGAAATGGATCGACCGGTTCCGGCTCGGCTGGCAGGGAATATCCCAGCCGCCGCCGTTGCTTAGCGCGGGCTTCGCGGCGGGCTGCCTGGCGCTGGCGACGCTGGCGCGGTGGTGCCTGTCGCTGATCCGCCCCGATGTGTTCTTCACCCCGTATTTCCCGGCGGTTTTCCTGGCCACCGCCTTTGCCGGTTACCGGGCCGGCGTCCTGACCGCTGTTGCCAGCGGCGTGCTCGGCGCCACCCTGACTTTCGGCGTCGCCGCCACCGATTCGGCGCGGCTGGTGCTGATGCTGATCTATCTGTTGGTCTGCGGCCTGACCATCTGGGTGGTCGAGGAGCTGCAGCACCGGCTGAAAAACAAATTGTCGACCATTCACGCGGTGCTGCACCAGGTCTTGCACGACCAGCCGAAAATCTGGGCCAGCATCGACGGCCGCCTGAGGGCGCTGTCGGCGACCGACGACCTGATCGCCAAGGTCGACGGCAGCGGCTGCGACATCAAGGACCTGCTGTTGTCCGAACTCGGGCCCTACGGCCATGTCCGCTTCACCCTGAACGGCGATCCGTTGTTCCTTCCCGCCAAGCTGGCGGTCAGTCTCGCCCTGATGTTGCACGAGCTCGCCACCAATGCCGCAAAATACGGCGCGTTTTCCGCAAGCCGCGGGCTGTTGCAGGTGTCGTGGACGGTGGCGGAGGATCGCCTGACCATCGTCTGGGACGAGACCGAGGGCCCGCCGGTCGGCGCGATCGGACAGGCCGGCTTCGGCACCAAGCTGCTGCATTCGGCGCTGCGGCCGTTCGACGGCAAGACCGAGATCGCCTATCTGAAGACCGGGATCCACGGCATCCTGCAGTGCCGGATCCCGCGCGATTGAGCTGAAGCGCGGCCGCGGGCAAGTCCCCGGTGTGAGCCGACGTTGAGACTTCGTTAAGGACGATTGCGCGATCGGCGGCGCGAAGCAAGCGGCCGCGGCGATGCCCCGGTTTTTCCGGGTTGCACTTAACCAAACCTACAACAGAATTTGACAGCCTCTGCCGTCATGCAAGGCCTCAACCATACCGACCCGCCCCGCGACGCGACAGGCGATACCGGGCTCGCCGCGGCGAGCGACCTGGCGATGCTGCGCGACGTGTTCAGGATGCTGCCGCACGGCGTCACGGTGCAGGACGGCGATGGCCGCTTCCTGCTGGTGAACGACGCCGCCGCCGGCCAGCTCGGGATCGACGCCGCGCCGCCCTCGGTCGCCCTCGAACAGCGCCGCGCGACCGCCATCGCGCTGCTGCGCGACGGCCAGGCCGCGGTCGGCGAGGAACGCAGCGCGACCGGCGGATCGAGCCAGGTCTGGCTCACCAGCCATCGCCCGGTGCGCATCGACGGCCGCGACCTGTTGCTGTCGAGCTCGGCCGACATCACCGTGCAGAAGCTGCTCGAGGACCAGCTGTTCCGCTCGGCCTATTACGACGAACTGACCGGGCTGCCGTCGCGGCGGGTGATCGAGCACCGCGCCAACCGGCTGCTGCAGCATGACGGCGCCGGCAGCCGCTTCGCGCTGGCCTTTCTCGACATCGACAATTTCAAGCACATCAACGACTATTACGGCCATGCCAATGGCGACGCGCTGCTGGTCGAAATGGCCAAACGGCTCGGCCTCGACCTGCGCGATTCCGACATGCTGTCGCGGATCAGCGGCGACGAATTCCTGCTGCTGCTGCATCCGATCCAGGACGAGGCCGAGGTCGCCGACTATGTCGGCCGCGTGCTGCAGCGGCTGAAGGCGCCGTTCTTCATCGACGGCTCGGAGATCTTCGCCTCCACCTCGATCGGGGTCAGCCTCTATCCCGAGCACGGC
>Ga0302195_10001651_pt1 | contig 17691 bp, 18 predicted proteins | sample II_Bog_N1_2_FD_198778 | JGI IMG/M metagenome (GOLD analysis project Ga0302195, IMG submission 198778) | Peat permafrost microbial communities from Stordalen Mire near Abisko, Sweden - II_Bog_N1_2 | ecosystem: Environmental > Terrestrial > Soil > Wetlands > Peat | place: Sweden: Abisko...
CGTCTTTCAAGCGAGCAATGATCTGCGCCAGGGCAATGAAGGGATTGGGCGCCGCGCCGCCGTACATTCCGGAGTGCAGGTCGGTGCGCGCGCCGCGAACCTCAAGTTCGGTATAGATCATGCCGCGCAGGCCCACGCACAGCGTCGGAAGACCGGGCGCGAACATCTCGGTATCGGAGACGAGGGCAAAGTCTGCCTTGAGCTCCGGTGGCTTTGAGGCGACAAAACGCGCAATTCCCTCCCCTCCGACCTCTTCTTCGCCCTCCACCAGGACGCGCACGTTCAATGGCAATGCGCCATTGGCGGCCAGCAGCGACTCCAGCGCCTTCACCTGCGCCCATACCTGACCCTTGTCGTCCACAGCGCCACGCGCGTACAGGTTGCCATCGCGCTCCGTTGGCTCGAAAGGAGGTGAGAGCCATTCATCCAGGGGATCTGGCGGTTGCACGTCGTAATGCCCATAAACCAGCACCGTCGGCTTCGACCCCCCGGACGAAGACCTGTCCGCGGGGACCCCGTGCTTGCCCGCCGCGTGCAGCCAGTCGGCGTAGACCAACGGGTGGCCTTCGGCCTCAATGAGCCGCACATTCTCCATGCCGATGCGCTTGAGTTCCGCAGCCACAACCTCGGCGGCGCGACGGCAGTCGTCCTTGTGCTCGGGCAGTGTAGAGATCGAAGGAATGCGCAGCAAGTCCTTCAATTCATTGAGAAAGCGGGGTTGGTTCTGGCGGGCGTAGGCAATCGCGGGCGAAAGCATGGACGTACTCCTTATAAGAAATCAGACAATGGGGAGTATAGCCGGTTGCATCTGAGAGCGGCATTTTGGACCGCCGGGCCGACGGCTGTCTTGGAAATACGGCACTGATGTAGAATCGGTGCTGAGCATGGAACTGGTCCTCAATCTCGTTTGGATAGTGCTGGCGGGGCTGATGCTCTGCCTGTGGCTGCGGTTTGGTCCGCAAAGCGGCCCGGACGGGCGAAATCATGGCCGGAAGATGCAGTTCGTCGCGCTTGCGCTTCTCGTCTTGATCCTGTTCCCGGTTATCTCTGTGACCGACGACCTGCAGGCGGCACAGAATCCAGCCGAGACCGATTCAAGTGTACGGCGTAACCAGGCGGTTGCCAGTCCGCACTCCACTTTTCCGTCCGTCGCGGCGCTTCCACTGCCTTTACTAGCTGAGCTTTCGTTCGGTTTTTCGCGCTTTGCACCGAGCCGCAACCTACCTGCCCCAATGATCGATCGCCCCGCGCTGGATCCCATCCAGAACCGGCCCCCGCCGACGGCCTGATCTTTCGCCTCGCCTGTTTTTCATCTTTTCTTCATCTTGAGCCTCCCGCTTTCCTGTGTTCGCCGTGCAGATCACGGCGCAAAGGCTGTGTATGAAGCAATTCTTCCCTTTTCTGCCTGCTTCGGCGGCGGCCGCGCTGCTTGCCTTGGCGCCTGCTCTGACCTGGGCGCAGCATGGCCTTACCTGGGATCAGGTGAAGGCCAGGTTTGAAGCCGCCAACCCCGCGCTCAAGGCCGATGCCCTGAGCGTGGACGAAATGAAGGCGGCGGAGATCACCGCCTTTCTGCGCCCCAATCCACAAATCGGACTGTCCAGCGATGGATTGCAGATCGCTCCGCATACGACACCGGGCCTGGGAACGCACTGGCTGCCGTTGACCGGCAATCAGCTTGTGCCCAGCATCAACTACTTGCATGAGCGCGAACACAAGCGAGAGCTGCGCCTCGATAGCGCAAAAGAAGGCACAGAGATTGCCGGTGCGCAGCACCAGGATCTTGAACGCAATCTCCTCTTCGATCTGCGCTCGCAGTTCGTCCAGACGCTGGAGGCAAAAGCGGTTCTCGAACTGGCCAAGGCCGACCTTGCGTACTACGACAACATCATCAAGATCAGCCGCGATCGCTTCCGGGCTGGCGACCTTGCCCAGATTGACCTGGACCGCATTGAGCTCTTGCGCGTGCAATACGAGGCGGAGATTCAGGCGGCCATCGTGAACCTGCGCACTTCGAAGATTCAGCTTCTGCAACTGCTCAACGACCGCACGCCTGTCGAGCAGTTCGACGTAACTGGCCCCTACGACTTCTCGACAGACTTGAAGCCTCTTGAGGAGTTCCGCCAGATCGCCCTGGATGCCCGGCCCGACCTGCACGCCGCCCTTGAGGCCATTCAGCAGGCCGATACGAATCACAAGCTGGCTATTGCCAACGGTTCGGCGGACCCGACCTTCGGTACCTGGTACTCCTACAACCCCGCATTCAACAACCCCTTTGGCCGCTACACGCTGGGCGCAAACGTCACCATTCCGCTGCGCATCTTCGACCGCAATCAGGGCGAGAAACAGCGCACGCAGATCGACATTGGCCGCGATCGGCAATTAAGCGAGGCAGCGCGCGCGCAGGTTTTCAGCGACGTGGATTCGGCGTACGCGCAGGTAGAAAGTAGCGTGGCACTGCTCAAACCCTACAAGGCGCAATACAATGCGCAGGCGCTCAGGGTCCGCGACACCGTGACCTATTCCTACCAAAATGGCGGCGCTTCGCTCATGGATTTTCTGAACGCGCAGAGTGACTTCCGAGCCGTGCAACTGGCCTATGTGCAACTAATCGGCTCCTATTTGACCGCTGCCGGACAACTGAATCTTGCTGTGGGACGCGAGGTAATCCAATGATCTTGTACTCCTTCATTAAGCAGTTCCCAAAGGCCCGGCTGGCTCTCAGTCTGGCAGCAGCGCTTGGTGTGGTTGTGACCGGCTGCAAAGACAAGGACCAGGGTGACGGTGCCCCGCCGGCAAATCAGCAGATCGTCAATGTAGCCGACATGAACCTGATCGCCATCGACGCCAAGGACGCGGCCAAGTTTCCGATCACAACGGCCACCCAGATTGAAACCGCATCTGAGTTGACGGCGACCGGCTCAGTCTTTCCCGACGTCTCGCGCGAGGTTCCGGTCATCTCGCTGGCCAACGGCCGCGTGGTGGATATCAAGACCCGGTTGGACGACAACGTAAAGAAGGGCCAACTGCTGCTGAAGGTCCAAAGCCCTGACATTACCAGCGCCTTCAACAGCTATCTCAAGGCGGCCAACGGCGAACAACTGGCCAGCAAGGCATACAACCGCGCGGACGACCTCTTCAAGCACGGCGCCATCTCGCAAGCCATGCTGGAGCAGGCCGAAGACACTGAGAAGAATGCCAAGGCCGACCTCTCCGCCGCAGAAGAGCAGTTGCAGACGCTGGGCGTTGACAAGAACCATCCAAGCAGCATTGTGAACGTGTATGCGCCCGTCTCGGGCGTGATTGTGACGCAAAACGTGACCAACGCATCGGCTGCGGGCGTCAACCTATCCGGCTCGGCCAACGCCTTTACCATCGCCGATCTCTCGGTGGTGTGGATCGTGTGCGATGTATACGAAAACGACATTCCCAGGCTGCAACTGGGACAAGAGGCGAAGATCAAGCTGAATGCGTGGCCAGATCGCCCGCTTACCGGCCGCGTCAGCGACATTGGCCCGATCCTCGATCCCTCGCTGCGCACGGCGAAGGTCCGCATCGAGGTGCCTAATCCGGGCTTTCTCAAGCTTGGCATGTTCGGCACGGCAACTTTCACCAGCCGCAACAAGGAGACTCACGCCGCGGTTCCCGCCGATGCCGTGCTTCACCTGCACGACCGCGACTGGGTATATCTTCCCGCGGGCGGCAATCAATTCAAACGCATCGAGGTACGCGCCGGCAAGATGCTGGATGGCAACCGGCAAGAGATTCTCTCTGGCCTGCAACCCGGCCAGCAGGTGATGGGCAACGCGCTCCTGCTAGAAACCGCGGGGAATCAGTAGATGATTCGCACCCTCGTCGATCTCGCTCTCAAGAGCCGCTGGCTGGTCCTCGGCGGCGTGGTGCTGCTCACCGGATGGGGAATCGTCAGCTTCCGCAATCTTCCCATCGAGGCTTACCCCGACGTAGCCAACAACTACGTGCAGATCATCACCCAGTGGCCCGGGCGCAGCGCCGAGGAGATCGAACGTCAGGTCACCGTCCCGGTCGAGATTCAAATGGCCGGCATTCCCCACCTCACCCATTTGCGCTCCACCACGCTGGCCGGCTTGTCCAGTTTGATGTTGATCTTCGACGACGACTCGACCAGCGACATCAACCGCGAACATGTGCTGGAACGCCTGAGCCAAGTCAGCCTTCCCAGCAACCTCGTCCCACAGATGGGCACCGACTGGAGCCCCGTCGGCCAGATCTACTGGTACACGCTGGAAAGCACCAACCCGGCCTACGACGTGATGGAGAAGAAGTCGCTTGAAGACTGGACCCTGGAGAAGTCCTTCAAAGGCGTCAACGGCGTGGTGGACGTTTCAAGCTTTGGCGGCCCGACCAAGGAATACCAGATCAACCTGGACCCGGAGAAGCTGGTCTCCTACGGGCTGAGCATCGCCCAGGTCGAGCAGCAGATTGCCAATAACAACACCAACGGCGGCGGCAGCTTTATCGAGCAGGGCGCGCAGCAGATCAATGTGCAGTCGCTGGGCCTGTTCACAAGCGTGCAGGACATTGAGAACACCGTCGTCAAGACGCAAAACGGCGCGGCCATCAAGGTCAAAGACATCGCCACCGTCGCGCAAGGCCCCAAGATCCGGCTCGGTCAGATCGGCAAATCCGCGAAGCCGTATGCGATCGTTGACGGCAAGAGGGTCTACGACGATGGCAAGATCGTTGACAATCCCGATACTGTCGAAGGGATCGTACTGCTGCAAAAGAGCGACGACTCAGACCCCGTCCTCCAAGGCATTCACAAGGAAGAGGACAAGCTCAACGGCGACAAGGACCACCCAGGAATCCTGCCCAAGGGCGTCAAGATCGTTCCCTTCCTCGATCGCTCCGATCTGGTGAAGTTTACCGTCGAGACCGTCGAGCGCAACCTCACCGCCGGCATGATCCTGGTGTCGATCATCCTTTTCCTCTTTCTGGGCAATGTGCGCGGCGCCATTATCGTTGCGCTCACCATTCCCTTTGCTCTGCTGTTTGCCTCCATCTGCCTGGACCTTAGCCACATTCCGGCCAATCTGCTCTCTTTGGGCGCACTGGATTTCGGCATGGTGGTCGATGGTTCCGTGGTGATGATTGAGAACATCGTCAGGCATCTCTCGCAAAAGGACAACACCAGCACCCCCGCTCAGAACATACGCAATGCCGCGCACGAGGTGCAGCGGCCTGTGTTCTTTGCGCGAGGCATCATCATCACCGCCTACCTGCCGATCTTCACTTTGCAGGCCGTCGAGGGGCGTCTCTTCAAGCCGATGGCCTGGACGGTCACCTTCGCGCTGTTGGGCGCGCTTGGATTTGCCATGTTCGTGGCGCCGGTGCTGGCCGGCCTGCTATTCAGCAAGGGCGCCAAAGAGTGGCAGAACCCCATCATGCGCTGGCTGACCAGCCACTATCGCGTAGCGGTTCGCGCAGCCATCCAGCATCGCGTCGTCACCGTAGGCACGGCCGCCGTGCTCTTCGCCATTGCCCTCTTCCTTACCTTCGGCGGCCCCATCGGATCGGAGTTCCTGCCGCACCTCGATGAAGGCTCCATCTGGGTGCGCGGAACGCTGCCGCCGAGTGAAGGCCCAACGGCCAGCATCGACTTCACCAACAAAGCCCGCCTGCTGATGGCCTCGTTCCCTGAGGTCACCCAAGTCGTCAGCCAAACCGGACGCCCGGACGACGGAACCGACACTGCCGGCTTCTTCAACACCGAGTACTTCGTCGATCTGAAGCGCAAGGAGCAGTGGCGCCCGGTCTTCCACCAGAACAAGGAAGAGCTGATTGCGGCCATCGACAAGGAACTGGAGAAATTCCCCGGCGTCATCTGGAACTACTCGCAGCCCATCTCCGACAACATGGAAGAAGCAGTCAGCGGGGTCAAAGGCGAGCTGGCCGTCAAGCTCTACGGCGACGATCTACGCACGCTGGAGAAAGAGGCCGATGAGATTCAAGCCCAGATGGCCACGGTAAAGGGCATCGAGGATCTCGGAATTTTCCGCATCATCGGGCAGCCCAACCTCAATTTCCAGGTCGATCGTGCCGCCGCCGCGCGATGGGGCATCAATGTAGCCGACATTCAGGACGCAGTGCAGACCGCTGTCGGCGCCAATGCGGTCACTCAGGTTCAGCAGGGCGAGGCCCGCTTCGATGTAACACTGCGCTATCGGAAGCAGGACCGCGATACCCGCGAGGCCATTCAAAATGTGCGCTTGCTCTCGCCCTCCGGCGAGCGTGTTTCATTGGCTCAACTCACCAAGGTCTCGACCGACGACGGTGCCGAAGAGATCTATCGCGAGGCAGGCCAGCGCTATATCGCCATCAAGTACTCCGTGCGCGGCCGCGACCTGGGCTCGACTGTCGAAGAAGCCATCGGCAAAGTCAATCGGAAAGTGGCGCTGCCCGCCGGTTACCACACCGAGTGGGCCGGCGAGTATGAAAGCCAGAAGCGCGCCGACAAGCGGATGGATCTGGTGATTCCCATTACCGTGCTGGCCATCTTCCTCATCCTCTACACCATGTTTCGCTCTTACAAATGGGCCATGCTGATTCTGGTATCGGTTGCAATGGCTTCCATCGGTGGACCCCTGGCGCTGTTTATCACTCACACCAATTTCTCGGTCTCCTCGGCTGTCGGATTCCTGGCGCTCTTCGGCGTCTCGGTGCAGACTGGCGTTATCATGATCGAGTTCATCAACCAGTTGCGCGCGCGAGGCAAGAGTGCGGATGTTTCCGCCCAGCAGCACATCGTGGATGCCGCCGTCGAGGGCGCCGTCCTGCGCCTGCGGCCCATCATGATGACCATGCTGGTGGCCACGCTCGGGTTGCTGCCGGCCGCGCTCTCGCACGCCATCGGCTCCGACTCGCAGCGCCCGTTCGCCATCGTCATCGTCGGCGGCCTCATCGCCAACTTGATCATTGGCGTATTCCTTCTGCCAACGCTCTACGTGTGGATGGCTCGCGCAGACGACATATTGCCGGCAGTGGAAGGCGCGGAGGAGTTTTAAGACGTGGATTGCCAAGAATGCCGCTCACGCCAAACGGCCTGAGAATCGTAAGTGCAGTCGGTGGTGGTTCCCTAACGGGTTTTGTCGTCCGCCGTTGCGACGCCGATGCTCAGTGAACTTTCCGATGGCATATAATCGCTGGCAAGGGGATGCGCATGGAACAGCAAAGACACAGGGAAGCCGCGATGGACATTGTCCTTTACGCGCTGCCGGTGTCTCTGTCGTTTTATCAGGCACTCCTTATGGGTGGAATCGCCAGGGCAATGCTGCTCCTGTTGCTTGCGGTTCTGCTGATGTTCCTGGTGCGGTACTCGGTGGATCTTTACCGGTCGATCGCATCATGCCGCAGGACGCTTCCGTCTCAGTGGCTTGCTCCAGCGCCTTGCCTCGGATTCCGGCAATTATCGTTCGCATCACTGGCCGTTCCAAGCGCGCCTAGCCTCTCTCCGCTGTTTCAGCGCCCCCCGCCAATCTTCTCTTAGTCCTCCCTGTTGATCTCAAGAACAGAAACCGTTACGACGGTCCTGTTTTCCCATGGCTTCAAACAGCGTCCCTGGCCTCTGTCCGGGGAAGAGAAGGTGTATTCATGGGTTCATGCTCCGCTCCAGGGCAATCCAATGCTGTACTCGCCGAGTACAGGTCGAAAGTACATTGTCTACAAGGCCAGATTGCGGCTTTACGGACGCGCAAATTCTGGTTGCTGGCAATTATTCTCAAGTACATTCTGCTGTGCGGGACGCTGTTGACTCTGGCCCTGCATGGAATCGGAGGCTCTTTCACGACCTTGGGGATTCCTGTGGTCACAGTAGCGTGGGCGCTGGCATTCCGGAGCTTCCTGCGATCCCGCAAAAAATCAATTACCATGGCACACCGATCGAGCTTTTATGAACGCGGCATTGACCGGCTTGAAGATAACTGGCGCGGCAAAGGAAGCACCGGGATGGCCTATGCGCGCTCCAACCACATCTACCAATCGGACCTGGACATTCTTGGCGAGGGATCGTTGTTTGAATTGCTCTGCACAACGCGATCCGATGCTGGCGCTGAGCGGCTCGCTTCTTTTCTGCTCGATCCGCCTGCGCTCGAAGAAGCCAGGGCTCGACAAGAAGCGGTGAAAGAGCTTCGCGACGCTGCGACCTTGCGCGAAGATGTTGCGGTGCTCGGTAAATACCAGTTCCAGAATTGCCGCGGAGAGCATCTTCGCGACTGGCTAAGCCTGCCGATCATCCGTGTTCCTGACATCGTTTCTGTCTTCCTGTTGTTCTCTGGCTCCCTGAGTCTGGCGCTCGGTTTGTGCGGCTACGCTAACTTGCTTCCCTGGATTGAGATTGCGCCTTTGCTGATTCCGTTGGTTGCCATACAAGCGGTGATCAGCCTGGCGCTCATGCGGCGGGTTCGTGTCCACATCAATGCGCTCCTTGGGCTTGGAGGCGATGTTGGGGTGTTGCGGCAAGGGGTTCGATTGATCGAGCGCCAGCAATTCACTTCCGCAAAATTGCGCAGCCTCGTCGAACGTCTTCGTTCGCGAAATGCCGAATCCACGATTCGCAAGCTGGAGCGCCTGCTTTATGCCGTGGAGCGTCGCCAAGATTTCATTCTCTATGGGTTTTCATTGTGGCTGGCGGCAGGAACTCAGTTGGTGTTGGCCATCGAGAAATGGCGTGCGGCGCACCAGAAAGATTTCGAAGATTGGCTGGATGCCTGGGCGGAGTTCGAAGCTTTGAATGCACTGGCATGTTATGCCTACGAACATCCCGAGGACGCGTTTCCGGATTTGTTGGACGGCGACGCACGATTTGAAGCGGAGGGCTTGTGCCATCCCCTTCTGGCACGCGCTTTCAGTGTCGGCAATAACATAGCTTTCAACGATTCGACGGCATTTTGGGTGATCAGCGGTTCGAACATGGCGGGCAAGAGCACGTTTCTTCGGGCGCTCGGATTGAACGCAATCCTTGCTATGGCGGGCGCGCCGGTTCGGGCAACCAATGCCCAATTGACTGTTTTCAATATATGCGCTTCCATCGCCATCGCAGATTCGCTCGTCGAGGGAAAGTCAAAGTTTCTGGCGGAAGTCGAACGCCTTCGCGATACGATTCGCTTGACGGCGAGCGGCCGGCCGGTTCTATTTCTGATCGATGAGATTCTGAGCGGAACGAATTCGCGAGACCGCAGGATCGCCGCGCAATCTGCGATCGAGGCGTTGGTAGCGGGCGGCGCCGTGGGGGCACTTTCAACGCATGACCTTGCACTGACCGAAATTGCCGAGGACGCAAATCTCCGCGGAGTCAACATGCACATGCAGAGTGAGAATGCCGAGGAGCCACTAAATTTCGACTATTGCGTGAAACCGGGGATTCTAAGACAGACCAACGCTTTGGCCATTGTGAGGATGATGGGGATAGAACTCTCGGGCTGCTAACCGAGTGAATGAAAGCCGAAGTGGCCGATTCCAACCGAGCTGCCTATCGTTTCAGCGAACGCACGTAGTCAATCACAGCATCCACGTCTTGCGGCGGGAGACGATGCCGGAACCCCGATTCATCGATCTCGACAGGAGGCATCTTTTGGCCGCCCTTGTTGATGATATCTCTCAACTCGGCGTCCGACTTGCCTTGAACCATTGCTGAGCTGAGCCGGGGTATTGTGATGTTGAAGAATTTGTCCGCTCTCTCATTACCCTTGCCATCCGCGCCGTGACATCTGCCGCATGTCTGGTTGTAAGCCGACTTTCCAGAGATGGCGCGGGCAGGGTCCAAATAGGAAGCCAGCAAGATATCGTTCTTGTGGACTTTCCGGTTATCGTACAAGAGTTGTCCATCTGAACCGGGTATCCACACTTCGGAGAGTACGTGACCGCCGCCCGTCGTATCGAAGACCAGAGAGCCAACCTCAAGAAAGTCGCCCGGCCCACTGACCTGAGTGATAATGTTCACGCTGAACCGCTCGTTGCTGGCGGTTTGCGTGATGACGTCGTGTCCGCTTACCGAGAAGGTATAGATTCCCGCCGGAAGCACCTTGGAACCGAAGGTGAAGTTATATGGAATTGCGACCCGCATGGCCTGCGTTTGCGCGATCGCAGAGCCGACTGTGAAGAATGCGATGAAAACAACAGCTACCAGCCATTGCGCGGGTCCCCCCCGAGTTTTCATTTCCTCCATAACAGACACACCCTTCCTCTTCCGTGTCATTGCTTGAAATGAGTTTGCCCCCGAGGAAATCACATCATGCATTCGGTTGACTGTCAATCCAAATCATCGTGCGGCATCCACAGCCTGAACTCCTCCATGGCAGCAATGCGCACACGCATCAGGTGCGAGGAGAACCTCTCGTCACGGCTGCCGTCCCTCGGCAAACGCTCCAACTCGGCACGGAACCGTTCTGGCGGCCCCTACACTTGCTTGAATTCTCCGTACCGAGTAGGCTCCTCAGTCCTTCGAGGCTCTGGCCTGTGAGGCTGCCCGTTTCGCCTCGGCTTCGCGCGCCAGCACGCGGCGGTTGAATTCGTGAATTACGCCGGCCACATAGGCTTTGGTCTCGCGGTACGGAGGAATTCCGCGATATTTGTCCACTGCGGCGGGGCCGGCATTGTAGGCCGCCAGCGCCAGGGCCAGATTATCGTGGTAACGGGTCAGCAGCGCATCGAGATACGTCGATCCGCCGCGCACGTTTTCGTCCGGTTTGAAGCTGTCTTCCACGCCCAGTCCCGCGGCGGTTCCGGGCATAAGCTGCATCAGGCCGCGGGCGCCGACGGGGCTTACGGCACGAGCATTCCCGCCACTCTCGGCCTTGACCAGGCTGGCAAGCAGATCTACGTCCAGGTTGTGCTCATGGCCAGCCTTTGCCAGCATCTCATGCAGGTCGGCAGGGCTGAGCTGGGCGCTTGGACTTGCCGCAGGGGTCGTTGGAGACACTCGCACCGCAGTTGGCGGCGCAGGCAGATCGGGAACCCGCTCGATCAGGGCGATCTCCTGGGGCGGGAATTCGATGTAGTTGTCCTCAACGGAACCGAGGAAGAGCCGCACGCGGCCACCCGCCTCAGCGTGGTGATCGCAAAGCATCTCAAACCCGTTGCTCAGAGTGATATGCTCGGCGGCAAAAGTGGCTGGAGAGATCGATGCCAGCACAGCCAAAGGTGCGAGGATCGCGCGGAGCGGGCGAATTGTAAACCAATGCCTCAACTATGCATCCCCCAGGGCCAAAGACCGCGCCAATTGTGCCGCAATCATACCGGAGGCTAGAGTCCCGGCCTGCCAACTGCGGAGGCGACCTTAGCAACGGCAGCTTCCAAAACCACGGCGACCCCGTCCTCGTCGTTCGGCGGAGCCTGCTTCCATCCGCGCATCTTGGCCATGGTGCGCAACTCAGTGGCGGCATTGCCCATCATCACGCCTTGACCCGCCCATTCCAGCATATCCACATCGTTCCAGTTGTCGCCAATGGCCATTGTCGCCTTGCGGTCCACGCCGAGGCGTGCGGCAAGCCGCTGCAAAGCCCAGCCCTTTGAAACCCCCGCGGGCAGCAGGTCCAGGATCGACAGATCGCGCGCCGGATACTCGGTGCGAACGCATTCGCAGCTTCCGCTCCACACGCTGGCTTTGAGCGCCTGTTCCGCCAGTCTCATCTTGCTCAACCCGCCAGTCACCATGCCTTGAATCGGGTCCTCGCCATCGGCAAGTGCACTCTCAAGGGGCTTGACCACCTCGATGGCGTTCCGATTGGCTTCAACCCAAATCGAAATCCTCCCTTGAGCCTGTTCCAGATCTTCCAAAACCAGTTCGCCGCGCCCCGGCTTGTCAAAGGTAAATACAAGCGCCCCAAACGGCCTGAGCAGTCCGCAAAGCCCGCGCGCCACCCGCGCCTCCAGTTGGCGCCTGTCGATGGACTCGCCGCCCAAGGTTCGGGTCACTGCACCATTGGACGTGATCAGAGGCGTATCCGCTCGCAGGCCCAATCCTTCGAGCAGAGGCACCGTGTAGGCCGTACGCCGTCCGGTGGCGACGGCAACCGTGATTCCTGCCTCCTGCGCGGCTTTGAGCGCCAGCGCCGTGCGCCGGCTGATCTCCCGCGCAAAGGTGGGAAGCAGCGTTCCATCCATGTCGATTGCCACCAGGCGAACGGGGGGGTACATACCTTCAGTGTACCGGCCACCTGCGCTGGGGCAGACCGTGAGGCGCAACGGATCAAGCTTGAGACCATCCCGATCCGTTAGTCTCTTGTGTATGGAACGCATGTGCAGCAACTGCCACGCCGTGCTCAAGCTGGAGACCGCCGCGGACTGGTGTCCGGCTTGCGGGGGGGCCTTGATTGAACGGGCAGGCACTCAGGAACTCGACAAGCCGGGCGGCCCACCGCCAGAGATCGATCATCGCGGCATCGTCCTGCCCCGGCGTCATGCGCTGGGCGGGATTATCACGCCGCAGTGAGTTTGACGCGGATTGCGAATCAGGGGTTCGTATCCAACCCGACCGCCTCGGCAAGACGGGCCTGACGTTCATCGAAGGTCCAGAAGCGTTGCGCCTTCAATTCCAGCGCGCAGGCTACGTGTAGCGAGTCCAGCGTGCGAATACCGAGAGTGGGTCCATGCCTTCTGGCGAGATCGATGCTCGTCTCCCAGGTTCTTTCGGGCAAATTGGTCGGAATCCAGACTCCGAGGGCGCAATCCTGGTGAAGTTCATTCCAGGCACGCTGAGCTTCTAGGGACGATAGCTTTCCACGAAAAACATTCTGATGGATCGCATGAGCAACTTCAGTTCGATTCAGGCTGGTTATCCAGACTGAAGGGTGCTGAGCCTTGAGGCGAATAGCCTCTGCGGAATGCGAATCCTGTATATAAAAGGAGACCAAAAAGCTCGAATCCGCATAGATCGTCAATAGCGGCTATTCCTTTCTTCTATCAGGATTTCCACAGCGTTGATGGTGCGGTCGCCGAAATTTCGTTTGAGACGAGCGGCGAAATCCGGCCACTCGACGGGCTTGGCCAATGGCTTTTCTGGAACGATTGTCCCCAGAACGCAATTCCGTTCGCGCAGTTCAACGGTTTCGCCGGCCTTGAGCCAGATTTTCAACTGGCGCGTATTGCGAAGTTCGCGAAGATTTACAGAAGGCATGGAGACAATGTGCCACATATTGTGTCACATTGTCAATGTCGTGGTTTTCATCGATAACGTCTGCCCAACAGCGTATTCTTTCTGGTAATCAAGGGCTTGGGGCCGTTCTTTTGATGGGACGAAATCGGTGCTCCAGCGCATGGAGCCTGGCTGTGGTTTGCCGCATCTACTCCTAGTGAGAGGTCTAAATGATTGATCTGACGCGGCGGGCTACTTTTTCCGCCTCGCACTACTACTGGAACGCCGACTGGACTGCCGAGAAGAACGAGCAGGTCTTTGGGCGCTGCTCACGCCGAACCGGGCACGGCCACAACTACACGCTGGAGGTCACGGTGGCAGGCGAACCTGACCCTGTGACAGGATTTGTGGTCGATCTGAAGTGGTTAAAGGACGTGATCGAGCGAGAGGTCCTTGCAGCCTGGGATCATCGCCATCTGAACCTGGAGGCGCCGGAGTTCGCTGCGGGAAAGCTGATTCCAACGACAGAAAACCTGGCCATTGCGGCCTGGCGGCGGCTTGAGCCTGCGGTGACGGCTGCCGGGGGCGCTCGGTTAAGCCGGGTGCGGATCTACGAGACGCCGGAGATCTTTGCGGATTACCGGGGTGGCCTATGACGCCCGATTTGACCAGGGCGTATTTTGGCCGCCGTTACACGCTGAGCGCCAGCCACCGGCTGCATACTGAAACTCTCACGGCTGCTGAGAATCTGGCGACCTACGGCAAGTGCAACAATCCCCATGGGCACGGGCACAATTACATTGTGGAAGTGCTGGTTGGCGGCGAAGTAGATGCGGAGACCGGCATGGTGGTGAACATGGTGGCACTGGATGAAGCGGTGCAAAAATGCGTGATCGAACGATTTGACCATGCCAATTTGAATCTGGATCCGCTGTTTGTGAATCGAGTGCCGACGACGGAGAATCTTTGTAGGGCGGTCTTTGAGTTGCTGGATGGATCGGTCGAGCCTGCGCAATTGGTGCGGGTGCGGGTGGAGGAGACCGAGAACAACTTCTTCGAATACGCCGGTCAATAATCTGGCATCAATGAATAGAAGGCACTTTCTTGAAGGAAAGGAAGCAGTTCGCCCTGTTCCCCAGGGCGGGAGGGATGATGACCATGGCGCAGCCAATTGCGGTAACCACGAGCGTTCGTAGAGCAGCAAGCATTGATGAGGGACTGAGCGAGTTCAGCAATCAGGAAATGTATCGCGAGCTGCTGGGCCGGTTGGGCGAAGACCCCAGCCGCGATGGATTGCTGGCCACGCCGGGGCGCGTGGAGAAGTCGATGGCTTTCCTGACCAAAGGCTACCGCGAAGATTCGGCGACGATACTGCGCGGGGCGCTCTTCGACGAAGACTACGACGAGATGGTGCTGGTGAAAGACATCGAGATGTTTTCGCTGTGCGAGCACCACATGCTGCCCTTCTTCGGCAAGGTGCATGTGGCTTACATTCCAAACGGTAAAGTCATTGGACTGAGTAAAATACCGCGCTTGGTTGAAGTGTTTTCGAGGCGGCTTCAGATTCAGGAGCGGCTGACCCGGCAAATCGCCGACGCCATTCAGGATGCGATCGAGCCGCAGGGCGTGGGCGTGGTGATCGAAGCGCGGCACCTCTGCATGATGATGCGCGGCATTGAGAAGCAGCACTCTTCCACGGTCACTTCGGCCATGGTTGGCTGCTTCCGCCAAAAGGAGACACGGCTGGAGTTCCTGTCACTGGTGCGGCAGCCGGGCGCAGGCTCACAGTGAGTGACGGATCGGGTTGACTGGATTGGTTCTTGATCCGGCATCCTTCGAGAGCCTCTGATTAAGCCCTGTTTTGAAAGGGCACGACTTCAGTCGTGCCGTAAGTGCCGCAAAATCAGCAGGGCTTTAGCCCCTGAGGGAAGACAGTTTTGCTAATTGAGCCTTGTTCAAAGCCTCCTTAGAACCACGCATCGAAACCCAACCTAGCCACAAAAACAAAGACGTGGCGAGGGCGGGGCACCCAGGTGGGTCGACTAAAGTAGTTAAGTGAACGGACTACTTGTAATCGACAAGCCGGGCGGCATGACCAGCCACGATGTTGTGGGCAAGCTGCGCAAGATAACCGGCGAACGCTCCATTGGCCATCTTGGCACACTGGACCCCATGGCGACCGGCGTGCTGCCGCTGCTGCTTGGCAAGTATACTCGGCTGGCGCAGTACTTCTCTTCTGCGGAGAAGAGCTATTCAGGGGCGATCCGCTTCGGATTTTCGACAGATACCTATGACTCCGAAGGCGTGGCCAATGGGCCGGACGTGCGGCCTTTGCTGAGGCTCGAAGGGGTGCGCGTGGCCGCCAGCCGCTTTCACGGCGAGATGGAGCAGATGCCGCCCGCATTCTCCGCAAAGAAGATTGCCGGCAAGCCGGCCTACAAGCTGGCCCGCGAAGGCAAGCCCGTGGAACTGAAGACGGCGAAGGTACGTATTGCCAGCTTTGAGATCACCGGGCTTGAAGGCGCCGAGGCAAGCTTCACGATGAGCATCAGCGCCGGGGGCTATGTGCGCTCCGTGGCTCATGAGCTGGGCCAGAATCTTGGATGCGGAGCACATTTGAGCCGGCTGAGGCGAACCCAGGCCGGGGTGTTCATGCTGGTCGAGGCGCATACGCTCGATGAACTGGAGCCGCTTGCCGGGAATGTCGAGGCGCTGGAGGGGTTTTGCATCCATCCGCGCAGCCTGTTGCCTGAGATGCCGTCTGTCACTGGTGATGAGCTCGCCCTCGGACGGCTGCGCAACGGCGCTCAAGCTAATCTGCCAGAGTTTTCCCGCGCGCCGCTGGTCAAGGTCTTTGCGGGGCAGCGGGAGCTGGTGGGGATTGCGAAACGCGTGGCGGGAACGCTGTTTCAGCCAGTGGTTGTGATGGGGTGAATACAGGGATCAGGGGTCAGAGATCAGGGGGCCGGGTTCTTTGCGGAAATGCGAGCGTTTGGCACCGCAAATATGGCCGAAGATCAGGGCGTCTTTGCTGTTCCCTGTTCCCTATTCCCTGCTTTTTCGCAGCAGCGGCGTCAGCACCGGCAACAGCGTCTTCGCGATGATCTCGGAACCTTTGGCGGTGGGATGAATGCCGTCCGCCTGAATCGTGCCGGGAACATGAACGAGGTCTTTGTAGATCATGGGCACGAATGCGGTGTGATGCTTGGCGGCGAGGTCGCGGAAGACCTGTTCGAAGGATTGGATGTAGTCACTGCCGTAGTTGGGGGGCAGCGTGATGCCGGCAAGCAGCACTTTGATGTGAGCATTTTCGAGTCCAGTCAGCACAGCATCCAGATTGCGGCGCGTCTCGCTGGGGGGCAGGCCGCGCAATCCGTCGTTGCCGCCGAATTCGACGATGACAACCTCAGGATGCAGGAGCAGGATTGAATGGAGTTCGGCGACGGCGTCCTTGGTGGTGGCGCCGCTTGTGCCCTGATTATTCACCTTGTAGCGATAGCCGCGGCTGTCGAGGTCTCTTTGCAGCGCGTCTGGAAAGGACTCGCCGGCGGAGAGCCCGTACCCTGCGGTAATGCTGTCCCCGAAGCAAACCAGGACGGGCCGGTCAGCAGCCAGGATCGGCCCGGCGACCGCCAGCAGAAACAACGAAACAAACAACGCGCGGCGAACGTACACCTAAACAGTGTAAGGGACTAGGGATTAGGGACTAAAAGCCTGTGGTTGAAATCAAGTCTTGAAAGGGCACGACTTCAGTCGTGCCGCAAGTAGCAGAAAATATGATGGGCTTTAGCCCCCGAGGCAAGTTCTTCAGCAATTGGGACTTTCACTACGGCAGCTAGCGGTTAGGCGGAGGCAGTCGATTGATCGAAGTTCGGGACGCGAAGAAGTGGATTCAGAACGGCGCGCGGCGGGTGGAGATTCTCAAGGGGATTTCCCTAACCATTCCAGCAGGGCAGTTTGTGGCCATTGTAGGCGCCAGCGGCAGCGGCAAGAGTACGCTGTTGGGGCTGCTTGCGGGCCTGGATACGCCCAGTTCCGGCGAAATCTGGCTGGATGGGGTGCCGATCCACAACCTGGCGGAGGCTGAACTGGCCGAAGTACGCGGCAGCAAGATCGGATTTGTCTTCCAGTCTTACCAGTTGATTGCGACACTCACGGCTCTCGAGAACGTTTTGCTCCCTTATGAATTGAATAGGGAAGGCAGCGGCATTGACCGGGCGCGAAAGCTGCTTGACGAAGTAGGGCTGCGCGAGCGCGTCGACCACTACCCTGTTCAGCTCTCGGGAGGCGAACAGCAGCGAGTGGCGCTGGCGCGGGCCTTTGTGGTTGAGCCTCCGATTGTGATGGCCGATGAGCCGACGGGCAACCTGGACTCCGCCAACGGGCGGCTGGTGCTCGACCTCCTGCTTGATCGGAATCGCAAGGCTGGGACGACGCTGGTGCTGGTGACCCACGATCCCGAAGTGGCCAGCAGGGCGGATCGCAAAATCGTGCTGCGCGACGGGCTGATTGTGGAAGACAGCTTGCCTTTCACGGGGCAACTTGCGGAGCAGGCGCAGAATGGCTAAGCGAGCCTTGAGCTG
>Ga0302195_10001669_pt1 | contig 17587 bp, 19 predicted proteins | sample II_Bog_N1_2_FD_198778 | JGI IMG/M metagenome (GOLD analysis project Ga0302195, IMG submission 198778) | Peat permafrost microbial communities from Stordalen Mire near Abisko, Sweden - II_Bog_N1_2 | ecosystem: Environmental > Terrestrial > Soil > Wetlands > Peat | place: Sweden: Abisko...
TGGGCTGTTCTGCATCTGGCCACGGGCAAGTTCCGCCGCCAGGATTGGTTGCTCTACATCCTCGCGATTTTGTTTCTGGCACGGTTTATCTATCTCGGGGCGAGTTAGAAACTCTGGGCAAGTTGCAATTGCGTACCGACATCCCACAGGGGCTAAAGCCCAGTCGATTTTGTTGCTCTTGCGGCACGACTGAAGTCGTGCCCTGATACATTGCTGCCCAGGAAACCGAAGCCTGATAACATGTGTTCGCAGGCAAGAAGGGGACGACCATGCACTGGTACTACTATGTTTCCTACTTCTTCGGTGGAGCATTCCTTTCCAACACGCTGCCCCATCTGATCAGCGGAGTCTCCGGAAGCCCATTCCAAAGCCCCTTCGCCAAGCCGCCGGGGCAGGGGTTATCTTCCTCGACCGTCAATGTCCTGTGGGGCTTCTTCAACCTGGTGGTTGCTTATGTGCTCGTGTGCCGGGTAGGTTCCTTCAGTCTCTACAACACTTGCCACGTTTTGACTCTCGGAGCGGGCTTCCTGGCCATGTCGCTCATGTCGGCCCGCACATTTGGGCGCTTCCACGGCGGAAACCTGAAGTAGGTAACCCAACCACCCGATGCGAATCCCTCGTCCACGCCGCCTCGTGCTTGTTCTCTGCCTCGCGCTCCTCGCCGTCACAAGGGCGTTCGCCGCAGATAGCTTCCAGGTCGTCCACACGTACCCGCACGACCAGCAGGCATACACGCAAGGGCTCATCTATCTCGATGGCCACCTCTACGAGAGCACGGGCATCAAGGGCCGCTCTTCCCTGCGCATGGAGGACCTTGAAACGGGCCGCATCCTTCAGTTGCAAGACGTCCCCGACAAGTACTTTGGCGAAGGCCTGGCCGCCTGGAAATCGGGATCGACAGACACGCTGATACAGCTCACCTGGCAAGAGCACGTCGCGCTGGTTTACGACCGTCTCACATTCCGTTTCCTGCGCACGCTGCCTTATACATGCGAGGGCTGGGGACTGACACAGGATGGAAAAAACCTCATCCTCTCCGACGGCACAGCCACCCTCCGTTTTTTCGACCCTTCAACCTTCCATCTGGTGCGGACTATCCAAGTCAAGGATCGCGGACATCCGGTGACTAAACTCAACGAACTTGAATTCATTCATGGGCAGATCTACGCCAACATATGGTATTCCGATCGCATCGCGCGCATCTCACCCGCAACGGGCAAGGTGCTGGGGTGGATCGACCTCGCGGGCCTGCTGCCGGAAGGCGAACAGTCGAGTCGCGACGCCGTGCTCAACGGCATTGCTTATGACTCCGCGCACGATCGCCTCTTCGTCACCGGAAAACTCTGGCCAAAGCTTTTCGAGATCAAGATCGTCCCGGAAGTATTGTCCGGAAAGCGGCAGACGCAAGGCGCGAAGCCGGCAACGCAAGCTCCAGCCATCCGCACCGATTCCCGCTGATGAGCCAGGTTGCACATCTTCGAAGACTCGGATTGGCTTATACTTCGATCATTGATTGCAGTTCTTTGATTCCTATTCGTACCGCCTTGGCAACTTCAGCCTTGAGAAATCTCGCGCTCATCGTGAGTATGCGAAGAGTTTCTCTCCAACCATGAGGGGAAAGACGGTCTCTCGTTTTCCTCAATGGAGGCGTGAACGCCAATGAGATGCCCGCAATGCGATTCGTCCGACTTCACCTCGTCCCGGCTGCGGCCGGAGGACTATGCGTTTCTGTTGCTGCTGCTGTGGCCGGTACGCTGCAATGTTTGCCTGCGGCGGCACTATACATTCCTGTTCCCGGCTCTGGCACTTCGCCGGTACTAGAAGCAACACCGGGCCGAGGCTGACGGACGCGCTTGAAATTCCCAATGCGGCGTTTCGCGAAATAGTTTTCAGTTGTCAGTTGTAAGTTGTCAGTTTTCAGTTGTCAGTGAACGGCGGACTGCTACTTGTTTTGAGCGATGCTTTGCCCTGCGGTAACGAGGCTCGAGCGATCGAAACGCCACCCGCCCATTCCGCACCAATCGTCTGGGGGAGTATACTCTTGGCCGATGCAAGACATAGATCTAAGCTCTATTTCGCCCACAAACCTGCTGCAAAACGCGGCTATCCTGACCGTGGTTCTGGCCTTTGCCGGATATCTAGTGACCTTTATGAGCGCCCGGATGCTGGCCCGGCGCCGCGACAAACTCCGCCTGGTAAACAAGCGTCTGAATGAGTTCTACGGCCCGCTCTATGTCGCATCTCATGCAGGAAACATCGCCTACCGGTCGCTGCTCAACAAGCAAGGCAAGACTCAGTGCCATCCCATCACCGACGCGGAGATGAAGGAGTGGGTTCTGTGGATGACCACCATCTTCATGCCGCTGAACGACGTCCGCGAGAAGGTCATAATTGAGAAGGCTTATCTGATCGTGGAAGAACACATGCCCCAGTGTTTGCTCGAGTTTGTAACTCATGTTGTGGGTTACAAGGCGGTGCTTGCCAAGTGGGCTGAAGGCGATTACTCCGAGCGCCGGTCCACCATTGGCTGGCCGCCGGAATTCGACCTTTACGTGAACCGCTCCTACAAAGCCCTGAAGGCCGAACAGACCCAGCTGTTGCACAGTCTCCCGTGGCGTCTCTACTACCGGATCAAGAACCGCAAACGCCGATAACGTTCGTGGACGGGCCGCTCAGGCTGGCCTATACCGCCGCCGGCTGCGCCAGGTTCTGCCACAACCGCAGCGTTGGTTCGGCCTGGTTGATGGTGTAGAAGTGCAAGCTCGGCGCGCCCCCACGCAGCAGCGTCTCGCACATGCGGGTCACCACCTCGGCGCCGAAGTCCAGCAGCGCGGGCTTGTCGTTCTGCAGATCTTCCAGCCGCAGCCGCAGCCAGCGTGGCAATTCTGCGCCGCAGCCGGTGCAGAAGCGCAGGATGTTGGCGTATCCCGTGATGGGCATGATGCCCGGTACCACCGGGATGGTGATCCCGGCCTTTGCGCAGCGGTCCATGAAGTGGAAGTACGCGTCGGCGTTATAGAAGAGCTGGGTCAGCGCGCCGTCCGCGCCGGCATCGACTTTGCGGCAGAAGTTCTCAAAGTCCACTGCGAGATTGGGCGCCTGGGGATGCATCTCCGGGTAGGCGGCTACTTCGATGTAGAAATAGTCCCCATGTGTCTCGCGGATGAAGCTGACCAGCTCATTGGCATAGTGAAACTCGCCGGGCGCGGCGGCGCTCATGGCGGTAGCCGGCAGGTCGCCGCGCAGGGCTACGATGCGCTTGATGCCCGCGTTCTTGTAGCGCTCCAGCAGTTGGGCGATGTGCGCGCGCGTTGAGCCCACGCAAGTCAAGTGCGGAACGGCTTCCACGCCGGCGTGCTCAATCACCGCCATCAAGGTGTTATAGGTCCCATCCTGCGTGGAACCACCGGCCCCATAGGTAACCGAGAAGTAGGCCGGGCGAACCGCGGCAAGCTGAGCAATAACGCCCGGCAGCTTGGCCAGCGCTTCCGGCGTGCGCGGCGGGCTTAGTTCGAACGAGAAATTTGACGGCGAAGACATGCACCAACTCCGATGTTGTCCGTTAGAAATGCGGGTGCCCAGGTCTCGATTCTGAGACCTGGGAAGCCCATGGCCTAGACCCGATCGCTGTTCACTGTTTCACTGTTCACCGCCCCGGGATAAGATAAGCACCAGGAATTCTCTCGTCCAGAGTAGCGAACAGAGCTCCATTGGCTCTCGCAAGTTGCATCAGATGACCATCCGTGGTCTGTTTCGGGGTCTTCACCCACGCCGGAAACAGAGAAATATCAATGCCGTCGGGGAGGAACGTGAGCGGCATGTTGTTCTTTGTTCTCAGGCTGTTCAGCAGCGTTTGAGCCTGCTGGACTGTGAAGCCATAATTCGGCGCTTGAGCGGCCACTCTCACAAAGCCCAATTCTGTGATCGAGCACGTCATCAGCGGCACGCCCTTAAGGGATGCGGTCCACGCCATCACGCGACCATGTAATGCATGGTGGAATATTCCAAGTGCGATCAGGGCATTCACATCGAGCAGGTATTTCATGGAAAGTCCGCGAGTATCTCCGCAACCTGTTCACTGGTCAGCACAGGAGCGTCTGGCCCCGCATATAGCACGGGGAAGCCGGTGATTGGGTCTTCGACGATCTTCGCTTCATAAGGCGGTTTTTTGTGCGGCGTGAGCACAATGCGCCCCTCTTCGATGCCAGCATCGAGCGGGTCGCCGGCGCGAATGCCCAGCTTGCGGCGAATCGGACCCGGCAGCACGACTTGACCTTTGGTAGAAACCCTAGTCTGCATGGTAAGACAATCTTACCTCTGATTGAACTGCGTTGCAAAGAGGAAGTGTGTTAACGCTCGGTCGGGATTCCCAGGCCTAAATTCGGAGGCCTGGGAAACCCGACCCGCTCAACAGGGCGGCGGAAATCTGAACTCCGATCTCTGCCCTCAGTATCGGTAGTTATCCGCCTTATACGGCCCTTCCACAGGCACGCCTAGATAGTCGGCCTGCTTGGCGGAAAGCGTGGTCAGCTTTACTCCGATCTTTTCGAGATGCAGCCTGGCCACCTCTTCGTCCAGGTGCTTGGGCAGCACGTACACGCCGATCTTGTAGCTGTCCTTCTTGGCCCAGAGATCGAGCTGCGCCAGCGTCTGGTTGGCAAAGCTGTTGCTCATGACAAAGCTCGGATGACCGGTGGCGCAGCCCAGGTTGACGAGGCGCCCTTCGGCCAGTACAAATATTCCGTGCCCGTCAGGGAAAGTGTAGAAGTCCACCTGCGGCTTGATATTCAGCTTGGTAACTCCCGGCTCCTCGTTGAGGCGGTCCATCTGGATCTCGTTGTCGAAGTGGCCAATGTTGCAGACGATGGCCTGGTCCTTCATCTTCTTCATGTGGTCCAGCGTGATAATGTCTACGTTGCCCGTTGTGGTTACGTAGATATCGCCGCGTCCCAATGTTTCTTCAACGGTAGTAACTTCGAAACCTTCCATGGCGGCCTGGAGCGCGTTGATGGGATCGATTTCGGTGATAATGCACCGCGCGCCCATTCCGCGCAGCGAGTGCGAGCAGCCTTTGCCCACATCGCCATAACCGCAGATGACCGCAACCTTGCCGGCAACCATAACATCGGTAGCCCGTTTGATACCATCCGCAAGGGACTCGCGGCAGCCATACAAGTTATCGAACTTGCTCTTGGTTACCGAGTCATTCACGTTAATAGCCGGAACGAGCAGCTTGCCCTGCTCCAGCATCTTATAAAGGCGGTGCACACCCGTCGTGGTTTCTTCGGAAACTCCGCGCCACTCTGCGGCAACCTTGTGCCAGTGCTGGGGATCCTCGGCATACACACTCTTGAGCAGGTCCTTGATGACCTTCTCTTCGTGGCTGCCTGAAGGTGAATCGACCCACGTATCGCCGTCTTCGAGCTCATAGCCCTTGTGGATCAGCAGCGTAACATCGCCGCCGTCGTCCACCACTAACTCCGGCCCCTTGCCGCCCTTGTGCGCCAGCGCCTGGTAGGTGCACCACCAGTAATCCTCAAGGCTCTCGCCCTTCCAAGCAAACACCGGAACCCCGGTGGCCGCGATCGCCGCCGCCGCATGATCCTGCGTGGAGAAGATATTGCAGCTCGCCCAGCGCACTTCCGCGCCCAGGCTGGTCAGCGTTTCAATCAAGACTGCCGTCTGAATGGTCATGTGCAGCGAACCCGTGATGCGCACCCCGGCCAACGGCTTGCCGGCAGCATACTTATTCCGGATGGACACCAGCCCGGGCATCTCGTGTTCGGCAATCGTGATTTCCTTCCGGCCCCAATCGGCCAGAGACATGTCGGCTACCTTGTAAGCAAGTTCGGTGATTTCCAGTGTGGGTGTCGCCATTCAGATTCTCCTTGTATCGTCAAATCGTGATATGTTGATATGTACCAGAACCACAGTGTAGCCGTCAACAACCAAATATGCCCTCGATTGTGAAAATCCTCCGCGTGGTGGCCGACCCCAACCGGCTCCGCATTTTGCTGCTGCTACGCGGCGAAGAGCTTTCCGTGGCCGAATTGCAGGAAATTCTCACCATGGGCCAGAGCACCATCTCGACCCATCTGTCGCTGCTGAAGCAGGCCGGACTGGTGGAGGATCGGCGCACCGGGAAGAGCAATCTCTACCGCATCAACGCCGGCACCACCGAGGGAATTCTGGCCGATTTGCTGACCCAGACGCGCCACGAGATTCTGGAAGCCGGTGTGGACCAGACCGCGATGCGGCGTGTCTTGAGAAAAAGACAAGACAGGATGCGCAGCTTTTTTGACTCGGTGGCAGGCCGCCTGGGCAAGGATTACGTTCCCGGCAAATCGTGGAAGAGCATGGCCGAAGCGCTGTTGCGCCTCATGCCGCCAATGGTCATCGCCGATCTGGGCGCTGGGGAGGGAGCCTTCGCGCTGCTTCTTGCGCAGCGGGCAAAACGAGTCATCGCCGTCGACACCTCAGCAAAGATGATCGAGGTTGGCCGGGATCAGGCTCTCCGGCACGGCATTGAAAACGTGGAATTCCGCCTGGGCGATATGGAAGAGCTGCCCATCGATTCTGAATCGGTGGACATCGTTTTCTTTTCTCAATCGCTGCATCATGCGCTGCATCCGGAGCGCGCGGTGACGGAGGCTGCACGCATTCTGAAGCCCGGTGGCCGCATCGTCATCCTCGACCTTGTGAAACACCGGTTTGAAGAAGCCCGCGAGCTTTACGCGGATGAGTGGCTGGGGTTCAGCGAGCCGGAGTTGGAAGCGATGCTGGAAAAGGCCGGGTTCGTAAACGTGCAGACTTCGGTGGTGCATAAGGAGGCGGAGACGCCGCAGTTTCAGACGCTGCTGGCGGTGGCGGACAAACCGGGCATGGTCGGATCGTGAGTTGCTCGGCGGCTTAGCGCAGCGCGAGGCGAGAGTTCTTCAACGGAGAATGCGATCAAATCCATCAAACCGCGCCCTGCCTTGCACCTTACAGCCCCGCATCGCTATCGTTGGGGTTGAGCGTCGGCACTTCTTCGAAAGCCCTTCATGGAAGTCTTAAGACACCTCTTCGAGCAACATTTCCATTCGCCGCCCGATACCGTGCAGCCGCTGCAGGGCCAGCTCGGCGGATCGGGGCGCGCTATCCTCCGTCTGTGTGCAGGCGAGCACACCGCTATCGGCATCCTCCACAGCGTCCACGAAGAAAACATCGCCTTTCTTGAGTTCTCGCGCCACTTCCGCCGCCATGGACTTCCTGTGCCCGCAATCTACTCCGACGACCTTACCCATGGCGCGTACCTTGAAGAAGACCTGGGCGACACCACGCTTTACGAGTTCCTTTCCGCTAACCGCAAGGGCGAATCCATCTCTGGGCAAGTCGTCGACGCCTATCGCCGCGCCGTCGCCATCCTGCCGCGGTTTCAGGTGGATGCGGGGCGCGATTTGAACTACAAAGTCTGCTATCCCCGGGCAAGCTTCGACCGCCAATCCATTGCGTGGGATCTGAACTACTTCAAGTACTACTTTCTTCGTCTTGCCGGCATCCCGTTCAACGAACAGGCCCTGGAAGACGACTTTGGGCGGCTCACACGTTTCCTGCTGACCGCGCCGCACGACTACTTTCTCTATCGCGATTTTCAGTCCCGCAACATCATGATCCGCGACGGCGAGACCTTCTTCCTGGACTACCAGGGCGGGCGCAAAGGCGCGCTGCAATACGACATTGCCTCGCTGCTCTACGACGGCAAAGCCGACCTTCCGCCCGCGCTGCGACAGCAACTGCTGGACCACTATCTCGACTCGCTGGCCGGGCACTTGGCGCTCGACCGCGCCGCATTCATGGAGCACTTTTACGCCTACGTCTACGTGAGGATCATGCAGGCCCTGGGCGCATACGGCTTCCGCGGGTTCTTCGAGCGCAAGCCGCACTTTCTGCAATCGGTGCCATACGCGTTGAAAAACCTGCGCTGGCTGGCTGAGAACGTCCGCCTGCCCATTGCTCTTCCCGCGCTCGGTCACGCCTTCGAGGCCATGATCGATTCCCCTAAATTCCAAACGATGGCCACGCCCACCCCGACGCTCACCGTGCGCATCTTCAGCTTTTCATTCCATCGGGAAGCGCCAACGGATCCCTCCGGCAACGGCGGCGGATTCGTGTTCGATGCGCGCAGCCTGCCCAACCCTGGGCGCCGGGAGCAGTTCCGAGCGCTGACCGGCAAGGATGCTGCCGTGATCGAATACCTGCGACAACAGGAATCCGTGCTCCAGTTCTTCGCTGCCGTTCTCATTCTGGTCGATTCCACTGTGGCAGCCTACGGTCAGCGCGGATTTGAGAACCTGATGGTGAGTTTTGGCTGCACGGGCGGCCAGCACCGCTCCGTCTACCTTGCCGAGCAACTCGCAAATCATTTGCGCGCAGCCTCTGGGGTTGAAGTCGTGCTCCGGCACGTGGAGCTTGAAAAGCGCGCGGCTGAACTCGAGAAGCGTACGGCGGAGCAGACTGCCCAATGAAGGCTATGATCTTCGCCGCCGGACTGGGCACACGCCTGCGTCCCCTGACAGACGACCGTCCTAAAGCCCTGGTTGAGGTGGCGGGGCGCACCATGCTGGAGCTCACGCTCGCCCGTCTGCGCTCTATCGGCGTCTTCGAAGTCATTGTGAACACGCACCACTACGGAGAAATGATCGCCGAGTACCTGCATGCGCACAGCAACTTCGGCATGTCGATTGTTCTATCGCACGAGCCGGTGCTGCTGGAGACCGGCGGCGGCCTCAAAAACGCCGCATCGTTCTTTCTTGATTCCGCGGCAGATGGCGGCGCTGATTTCGTGGTCCACAACGTCGACATTCTCTCTACGATCGACGTGGGCCAAATGATTCGCCAGCATGCTGCAACCGGCGCTCTGGCAACCCTTGCCGTGCAACGCCGCGCAAGCTCGCGGCAACTGCTCTTCGACAGCGGCGGCCAGCTTTGCGGTCGTCAGACTGCAAGCCAGACGCAACTTGTCCGCGAAGGCGCGGGCGCTCAACAGCTAGCCTTCAGCGGTATTCACGTCCTCTCGACGCGAATTTTCGAGAAGCTGACGGAAGAAGGCGCGTTCCCGATCATCGACGCCTATCTGCGGCTTGCCGGGCAGGGCGAAAGAATTCTCGCGTTCGAGGGCGGGGACGCCTACTGGCGCGATCTTGGCCGGCCGGAGAGCATCGAGCAGGCCGCGGACGACATTGCCGCCGGAAGATACGCCGCGCCATGATGCGAGCACTTCGGCTGCCCTGTCGAGGCCGCGACCGTCCGTTTTCAACGAACCTACTTCGCCGTCACGTCCCAGTCGAAGCTTAGGGTTGAGATCAACGCGTTCAGCTTGTCTACCGCGGCCTGCTTCTGCATCTCCAGGTCGGCGGTCTGCTTGCGCGCGGCCTGCAACTGGTCTTCCGCGTGGTTCAGCTCATCGACAAAGCGCTTTGCCGCATCGTTGTTCCTCAGCGCGGTCAGGTTGTCGCGGTCGCGCGCTTCGTCGGCCGCCGCGGTCTGCTCGGCCTGCTTCGAATCGCGAATGCGGCGATCGAGGTCGGCTATCGCGCTCTGGGCGTCGATTACCGGTTTCAGCGTAGTCCCGGAATCGGGAGCGCGCTTGACCAGGTCCAGCAGATAGCCAGTCTGGTCGGTATTGGCATTTAACCACACCTGGTTGAACTCCGGGCCATGCTCCCGTACCTCCAGCTTCTCAGTGGAGTGGGCGTGGACCGGAATGCGGAATCGATAGAGGCTGGGGGTGGTCTCGGCAGCCTTTAGGCCGTCGTCCAGGGTCCATCCGCTCTGGCGGCGCATGTGCTCCAGCACCACCACGCGGTCCTCGTCCGCGGAGTTGCTCGCCGTGTACGTGGTTGAGGCGACATCCATGTGGGTTTCCTGGATGACCCCATGGCCGATTTTGACGTGATGCAGGGTGCGATCGCTGTCATGCCCCGAAATGTTCATGCGCACTGCCTGATCGGCGGCGTAGGAGAGTAGCCGCTTCTCGCCGGGATGAATGGGGTCGAGCAGGCCCTCGCCGGCAAACTCGCCACTCTCGAAGATGGAGAAACTGCCCGAATCGAGCGTCAGCTTCGACGTGTTCTCAAGCCACACAGCCCGGAGCGCGCGGTTCTCTTCCTGGCTCCAGAGCGTGACATGCTCGGCGGGCAATTCCTGTTGCAGAATGGGCACCATGGCTGATTCGTTTTTGCGGATGGTGACGGGCTGCGCGAGCGCGTATTCAAAGAAGTCGTCGAAGGCGTTGGTGGAGACGTCGCCCTCGCTGATGGCATTGGTGGCGGTGTAAATGCCGCCGCCGAAACCGCTGCCTACGCCGGAGCCCGCTCTGAAGCTGTCGCGAAGCATGCCGGCGCCCACATTGCCGCCATGAAACCGGTCGGTCTTACCACTGGCACCCGGCGCCCTTTTCACCAGTTCCGCGCTATCAACTAACTCATTATTCAACGTAGCGGAGAGCTCCGAATTGTCCACAACGACCTGCGCATCCGCGCCGCTGGTGACTGTCACAGATTGAGCCGAGGGCGGAGGCGCTGCCGGGGCCCTCATCTCCGCCGCCTCGTGCGTCTGCGGCGTAGTCTGCTCCTCGGTGGCGATGGGAATCTCAGGGCGCCGGGTATACAACGGCTGGCTCAGCGGCTGAATAAAGCTCTGCGGCGCGCCGGCCACCAGCGATAGCTGCACATTGTCCCAGTCCGCGCCCACCGTGTTATCCACCACCGCCCAGCCCTGCATGGTGGCTTTGCCATTGGCCGTTTGCGGAAAGACGATCCGGTACGTCGACTTCCACACCGGAATCTCGCTGATGTAACTCACCCGCAATTGGCGCGCGCCCATGCCGCGATCCTCCAGCACCAGGTGGCGCACCTGCTGATTTTGCGCTGAGGCGACAATGTCAAGGTAGTTGGCAAACTGCTTTTGCAGCGACGCGTCCGCCATGCGCACTGAAACCGAATCGGTAAGCTCCGCCGTGCGCAGCGCTCCCGCGTCGGTATCGACAATCAGGAAGTAATGATCGTCTGAAATCTGGCCGTTCTTGTCCGTCTCTTTGCGAAACTCAATGTTGACGAGCTTGCCCGCAATGGGAGCGCCTGCGCCGGTGATTTCAACCCGCTGCCCGCGCAGGGTCTGGTAAACGGCGATGGTCGCCGGATAATCCTGGAGGCCCAGCGCCAGCGTTCTCAATTGCTGCTCGATGGGTGTGGTGGAGTTGTAGTTGACTCCGGCAATGCGGCCGCCGCCCTAGTCGAGCACGGTGAGAGACTGCAGCACATCGTTCAACTGCGACGAGGTAAAGTCGATGGCCACGCGCTGGTTGCCGCTCACGGCTCCGGCGTGTTCAAAGTAGCCGACGCCGTTTTTGTAGAGCACGACCTTGCGTACCGGCAGGTCTTTGACCACGGGCGGAGTTGGCTCCGCAGCGACGGACGGCGCGGAGGCTTTGGCGGATGTTTTGGATTTGGTTTCGGGCGCTGACTGTGACTGTGCGGAAAGGGCGAGCGACAACAAAACAAGGCTGAAGGCTGCAAGAATCCGGCGCATGATTCCTCCTGGAACGAACCGATGGGAATGCTACTCCCTTGGACCCCGGCGAGGGAAAAACGGCTCCCTGATCGCACTGTTTCTCTCAGGTCCTCAGCGTGAGAACGGGACGGCGGCGGAATCTTGCATGAAGGCTTGTGATTTTTTCAGGAGGTTGCGAGCTTCTGTAACTGTGCCAGGTGATTCAGGTCGTGGCCGGCCATGGTTTCCACAAGGGTGAGGAACGTCATGGTTCCCCGCTCGGGGTGGGTAACCACGCGATCCGCGGCTGCCGGCATCGCTTTGCCGATCAGAGTCAAATTCCACCTGCGCAGAGAACCAAAAACGGCGAGCGCTTCACCGGCACCGATCCCCCCATAACAGGCCGCCCACTTGTCCTGATCGAATGGCTGAATCGTCGGGGCATCCTCGGCCAGCGTCTGGCGCAGGCGGAAGGCAAAGACCAGTTCGCAATCGGCCAGATGCGCAACGATCTCCGCAGCAGACCATTTCTCCGGCGAGGGCCGCACGACGGATCGATCAACACCGATTTTTGCCAGCAGGAATGCAATCCGATTCGTCGTTTCGTGGAGAATCTCTTCCAGCGGTCTTCCATTGAGAAACTTGTCATACGGATTCAATTCGCTCATCGAAGCTTTTCTCCCTGAGGCAGGTTAGCCTACGTCCACTTTAATCTGGAATTTGCCGGCTGCGATCTGACAAGTTTTCACTTATTTCTGATAGTCACGATCTGTCTTACAGATAGTGATCCAACATCCTCATCCACGTGGGCCAGTCGTGCGAGTTATACGAGTCCCATACAAAAAGCTTGTGGGGAATGCCGCGGGAACTCATGATGCGGTCGAGGTTCTGGTTCTGGGCCAGGCATTGGTCGTCCCACCCGGTGGCCAGCACATAACTGTTGCGGCGGTAGTGGTCAAAGAACCATGGATCGCTGAGATTGGGCAGGTAGTCCATGGGCATGTTGAAGTAGACGTCCTGATCGTAGTAACCGTGAAGAAAGTTCTTCAGGTCGTAAGCACCGGACATGGACAACAGGCCTGTAAAGACATCGGGATGGCGCAGCGCGATGTTGACCGCATGATAACCGCCAAAGCTGCAGCCCAGCGAGACCAGGTGCCAGTCGAGGTTTTTCAGGCGGACCAGCGGGACGACTTCGTGGATCAGGTAATCCTCATACTGCACTTGACGGGCGATGCGCCAGCGCGGAGGAACCTGCTTGTTATACCAGCTCTCCATGTCCACCGAATCCACGCAGTACACCTGCACCTGGCCGGCGTCGATTTTGCCCGCGAGCGCGCCGATCATGCCACGATCTTCAAACTCATAGAAGCGCCCGCCGGAGGTGGGAAACACCATGACCGGCAATCCGCCATGACCGAAGACGAGCAGTTCCATATCCCTGCCCAGCCGGCCGGAATACCACTTGTGATACTCACGATTCATGCTTTCCTCAGTCTCTAAGTCCCTGTCCACTGTTCACTGCACACTGTCCACTGTTTTTTGGAGAACCGCCGATTTCTTGATACTGTAACAGCCTGGGATGCTGTTTCTTCTCCTATCAGACCGGCAGCAGCCGATAAACACTACTGACAGAGGCGCCAGGGGATTTGAATTCAGAAAGCCAATCGCCGGGGCCGCTCGGCCCGGAATCGCAGCCAATCGCTCATGCGCCCATGGGTCTGCTTTCGGCCGGCGAGCCCACTCTGCATCCCCGGCTGCGGCTGCACCGCGGCTTTCCCAGCGTGTATCTGCCCGATAAGCGCGACCTGATTGTTTATGTTCCGCCCGGCTACGACCAGCATCCGCATCGCACTTACCCGGTGCTTTATCTGCAGGACGGGCAGAACCTTTTCGACGGGCGAACGTCTTTTATTCCCGGCCAATATTGGCGGGTCCGCGAGCAGGCCGATGCAGCCATTGAAGCCGGCGAAGTGGAGCCGCTGATCATCGTGGGCATCTACAACACAGGCGATCGGCGGCTGGCCGAATACACACACGAGCGCGACTGGGAGCGTGGCGGCGGCGAGGCCGACGAGTATGGCCTGCTGCTGACCCGCGAGATTCTACCGTGGATTGCCGGCCATTATCGCGTGCGCACCGAGCGGGAACAGACCGGGCTTGGCGGTTCGTCGCTGGGCGGACTGGTGTCGCTCTATCTGGGCCTGCGTTATGCCACGTGGTTCGGCAAGCTGGCCGTGCTTTCGCCCAGCGTGTGGTGGAATCACAAGAGCATTCTCGGCTACCTGAACGAGCGCGCGCCTGAGATATGGGAGCGGCCGCGAATGTGGCTCGACGTGGGCGACAAGGAAGGGCGGCGGACGGTGCACGACGTAGAGCATTTGAACCGGCGATTGAAGGCTAACGGCTGGCAGCCGGGAGAGACGCTGCACTTTGAAAAGGCGCACGGGGGAACGCACGATGAAGCAAGCTGGGCGCGGCGTGTGCGGCCTATGCTGAGGTTTTTGTTTCCGCAAATCTGATCGCCGGGGCCGGCATGCCGGTGCGCGCTTCCCGCTAGCGTCTGCCCCACCGCAGGTGGTGCTATGCTTCCAACCATGCCACTGCGTATCGCTTCCCTGCTGTCTCTGATTGCGCTTCTGCTCACTGTCCTTCCTCTTCATGCGCGCGTCGTCCGCGTGGAGGTTGCAACCCGCACCGACGTGCTGGATGGCAAGCCTTTTGGCGACGCGGGAGCCTACGAGCGAATTACCGGCCGCGTCTACTTTTCGCTTCCCGTAGCCAACCGGCACAACAAGCAAATCGTCGATCTGGGCAACGCCGTCAACCTCAAAGATGGCGAGGTCGAGTTCTCTGCGGACTTTATTGCCGTGCGCCCCAAAGATGCGAGCAAGGGCAATGGCTCAATGATTCTTGAGGTGCCCAATCGAGGCCGCGGACGCATAATTTCTCTGGTTGACGGCGGCGACTGGGACCTGGCCCACAGCGCAGGTGACGCGTGGCTGCTGCGCAACGGCTACACCATCGTCTCCCTGGGCTGGCAATGGGATGCGGCCGGCGCAGGCGCGCTGCGATTCTTTGCGCCCATAGCAAAAGACCATGGCGCCACCATCACCGGCCTGTTGCGCGGCGATCTGATGCTATCGAAAGCGATGCCTGAAATTCCTCTCGGCCACCTGATGGGCGACACCATCGGCGGCAGCGAGTACCCGGTCCGCGATGTGAGCGATGCTCGCAACACGCTCACAGTCCGCGACTCCCGCAACGCACAGCGCACCGTGATTGCACGCGCCGGTTGGCAGTTTGCGCACACGGTTGACGGCAAGCTCACACCCAGCGATCGATTCATTCACCTTAACGGCGGCTTTCAGCCAGCGAAGATTTACGAGTACGTCTACGTGGTGGCCGACCCCGTAGTGGTTGGCGGCGGCTTCGCAGCCATTCGCGACTTCGCATCCTACGCCAAGCATGCGGCAGACGCGATTGCACCCGCGCGGCGCGTCTATGGCCAGGGCATCTCGCAGGATGGCCGCTTCCTGCGCGACTTTCTTTACGAGGGCTTCAACGCCGACGAAGACGGCCGCATGGCGCTGGACGGGATGCTGGCACACGTTGCCGGAGCCGGACGGGGCAGCTTCAACTACCGCTTTGCACAGCCCTCGCGCGACGCGCAGCCCACATCCTCGGTCTTCTTTCCAACGGACATCTTTCCCTTCACCGACCAGCCGGAACGCGATCCAGTTACCGGAGAAACCGCGGGCCTGCTGGACCGCGCAACGGCGGAAAAGGTGGTGCCCAAGATCTTCTTTTCCAACACGTCTTATGAGTACTGGGGCCGCGCCGCGGCTCTCATCGGCGTCACTGCCGACGGCAAGCTGGACGCGCCAATCTCAGACCATGTACGCATCTACCACTTAACGGGGTTGCAGCATTTTTCCGGACCCTTTCCACCTGAAAAAGGCTCGGGCGACCTGCTGGGGCAACAGCCGCAATCTCCACTGCCTGTCAAGTACTTCTGGCGCGCCATGATCGCCAACATGGACGCCTGGGTGCGCATCAATACCCTGCCGCCGCCCAGCAGCTATCCCCGTATTGGGGACGGAAATCTTGTGCCGCTGAGCGCCTACGCGCTGCCCGCGATTCCGGGGTTGAATCGCCCGCACGAGGCCAACCAGGGCTTCCATCTTGATTTCGGCCCCAACTGGCGCGAAGGAATCTTCTCTATTCAGCCGCCCACCGTTGGCGCGCCGTTCCCTGTGCTGGTGCCGCAGGTGGACGAGGACGGCAACGAGCGCGACGGCGTGCGGCTACCGGAGTATGCCGCGCCGCTGGCCACCTATGTGGGCTGGAACCTGCGCGACCCGTCGATTGGCGCGGCGGACCAGCGTGTCGCGTTTGAGGCGTCGTATCTGCCGTTCCCCAAAACCGCTGCCGAGCGGGCCAAAACCGGCGATCCGCGCAAGTCGATTGCCGAGCGCTACAGCAGCCATGCCGACTATCAGGCCCGCTATACACACGCCCTCGACGAGTTGGTGAAGCAGCGATGGATTCTTGAGGAAGACCGCGCGGCAGTGCTCGCACGAGGGGAAGCGGAGTGGGATGCGGCGACGAAGTGAAGGCGGTTTGGCGGATCTGTTGGAGCGTGTTTTAAAAGCATGTTCTGTGTCAGGGCACGACTTTAGTCGTGCCTAAAAGCGCTGGAAAAGAAAGGGGTTTTAACCCCTGCCGCACAGCTCCTCCGATTTCCGGGACCATTCTTGAAACACGCTGTAATCTGTGGGCAGTTTCGCGGACGGCGTCCAGCACCATGGATACCCAATAAGCAAAGGCTCCGGAGTGATAACCCGGAGCCTTTGCATTTCCAGGCGCCCTAAGTCCCCATCAGACCGGATCTAACGCCCAGCTTCGTCCAACTCATCAATCTGCCGCTGCAGCTTGCGCGCCGCCTTCCCGTTCAGCATTGCGATGCCGACAAATACCGCTGCAACCAGAACGCCAAAGAGCGCAACGAAAACAACCGGGAATGCGTGGCCCGCTTGAATCGCATGGTTGAAGGACGTAGCCAGCAACACGGCCAGTCCGGGAATCAGCGGCCCCAGATACCAGCGCCACACGCCCCGAAGCAGATCGCGCTGGCGAACAAGTTCGCTCCGCTGGAACTCGATGAAGCTCGAACGCCCCGCGTCTTCCGGAAGCGGTCTACCGGAACCCCTGGACAGTAACACCCAGACCATATAGAACATGCCTGCAATCATCAGCCCAAAGCCGATGCGTGCAGGCAGGTCCGGGGTCCGCGAATACTCCCAGCCGAAAAACACCACCACTGCTATTGCGGCGACATACTCGCGCGCATTCCGCCACTGAATGTTGCGCTGAAAACTTCCCGCGCTTGCTTGAATCTGTTCCACTGACATACGAACTCCTTCCGTGGGTTGACCCTGCCAAATTTCCCTCATTTGGCGGTCGTTTTGGGATTCATCGCACATCTCGCCCTCCTTCCCGGAACCGTTGCGCCAGGACGTGCTTGATCCGGTGAATTTTGGTTGCAACATTGCGTGCCGAAAGCCCGGTTATTTCAGAGGTTTCGACCGCATCCATTCCTTCCAGATACGCCACCATTACCTGCCGGTCGAGTGTCTTGAGTTGATGAACCAGCTCGTAAAGCCTTGCAACTGCGTCGCGATGCGCCGCGGCGTCTTCGCCTTCCCTGCTATCCGAGGGCTCCGGCAGGTCCTCGAGTGCGACGAAAATCTGGCGTCTCATCCTTAGCTGCCGCGAAACATGAGAAGCCGCGGTATTGTGGGCCACTCGATAGATCCATGTGCGCAGCGAACACCGGTTGTCGAAGCCTTTGAGGCTCTTCCAAAGGGCGATCAGAATCTCCTGGAGCAGGTCGCGCCGGGTCTCCGGATCGGCCTCGTAGGCAAAAGCAAGCCGTTCCAGCGCGGCCCCGTACGTCGTCAGCACATCCGCAAAGTTGGTTCCGTGGCTGCGCTCGACGTCCGGCATTTATTTATTTCTCTCCACATTCAAGGTAGTCCACGGGGTGGGAGGT
>Ga0302195_10001670_pt1 | contig 17584 bp, 7 predicted proteins | sample II_Bog_N1_2_FD_198778 | JGI IMG/M metagenome (GOLD analysis project Ga0302195, IMG submission 198778) | Peat permafrost microbial communities from Stordalen Mire near Abisko, Sweden - II_Bog_N1_2 | ecosystem: Environmental > Terrestrial > Soil > Wetlands > Peat | place: Sweden: Abisko, Stordalen...
CTCCCTGGTCTTTGCTTGTCCCTTGCCGAGGTGCGAGATTGAACGAAATGCTGGAAGTTGCCGGGCTGATCCCACACGATCAGCCCGTTGGCCCGCTCGGGTAAATTTGGCAGCATTTTGGCAGCAAATAGCGCCAATTGTGCCGTTTTTGCCGACTCTGCCAACTGCTAAGTACTGTACCGTCTGTTATTTACAGATTGCCGCACACCTTGACACGGAAGAGGTCGCTGGTTCGAATCCAGTCGTGCCTACCATATAAATCAACAACATAGCTGGAAGGCCCTGAATTTTTCACCTGTAAAATCTCACCGGCTTCCGTTTTCGCGGTCCCTATACCCTATTGAATGGTCTGCGGTTCGGGCTGCAATGCCCGCATCATCAATGCTCCTGTCGCGCTGTCGAATCGCAGAACCGCCAAGTGACACGGCAGTGCGCGCAGAGCCTGGAAAACTCAGGTACTGACGCCCAACGACGCGAATGGCAAAAACAAGCCAGGGCTGGCTTGGCTCAAATCTGCCAAGCCAGCCCTGGAATTCTGGCACAGAAAGGATTGTGCTTATGCGATGAGCTTCCGGCGCACCAGAAATCCCAAAGCCAGCAGCCCGGTGGCCAGCAGCAGGAAGCCGGGCGGTTCAGGCGTTACCTGAATGTCGAAGTTGGCAGAGGCCACCACATCGGACGCGCTGTTGTTGCCGCCGCCCAGGATCTGGAACGTTCCCGTGTAGAGGCCCATCGGCGTTCCAAAGGGCACCGTCACGGTGAAAAGCGCAATGTCGGGGGAGGAAGCCCCCGCGTCCAGCGTAGGCGGCGCGTTGTTAACGAAGTCCGTGTCATCATACGTCAACGGAGAGTCCAGGAGGAAAAAGTCCCCGTTCAGGTAAACCGTCGCGCCGCTCGTGTTGGTGATGGTTCCATCAAACGTGAACACGCTCTGAGGGCCGGCCTGATACGGCGAGTCCAGAGTTATGGTGAGTGGGTCTGCCTTGGCCGCCGTGCCAGCCAGCAGAAGACCCCCAGCCGCCAGGGAAAGTACCAGCAAGTTTCGAAAGCTCTTCATGCGCTTCTCCCAGATTCTGTCGTTGTTCAACATTGTGCCCTCTCAGGCTATGGCAGTGTCACCGAGCGGAGACTCGCCGCGAATGTGCCTCCGGTGTAGGTTCCGGAGTACTTCTCAGCCACACCCGCGCCGTCCACGCCCACGCTTCCAGGGAAATTAACCGTAAAGACCGCTGTTCCGCCCGCCCCGAGAGTTCCCCATGGCTGGGGCAGCGGCGATCCAGAGGTCGTGCCCAGCGTGGCCGCAGTCAGGACCAGATTGGACATGGCGCTCGTGCCGGGGTTTTGGATGGTGATGGTCAATGTGTAGCCGGCGCTGTGCGATCCGGTCAGCGAGGCCGAGGGCGTAATCGAAACCGGGGGCGCCGCGACAACCGAGAGCGTTCCGTTGACAAAGGCGAAGGTGTAGTTCGCCGCCGTCAGCGTGCCCAGCACGGCTGTGATGGGATAGGTGCCGGCCGGGCTGGAGGTCGTCGCCGTGGTGGTTAACGAAGGCGAACCGCCCAGCACCGCCGAGGTCTCTCCATTCACAAACCCGCTATAGCTGGCGGTGAAGGCAGGATTGGCCGCGCCTACTGCCCGGCTGGCGTTATTGGCGGTTACCGTCAGCGTCGCTTTGTTGATGGTGATGGTCTGTTGCACCTGGCTGGCCGCGGCGTAAGCGCAGTTGCCGGCCTGGTTGGCGTTGATCACAATGTTGCCCGCGCCGGTGATGGTGAGGGTGGTGCCGCTGATGGTTCCCGGACCGGAAATCCTGGTGTAAGTGACTGGGAGGCCGGAGCTGGCGGTTGCGGTCAGGGTGACCGCCGCCTGGCCGTAGGTGTAGGGCCCCTGCTGGCTCCAACTGATGCTCTGCGAAGTCTTACCCCACGCGTTCGCACACACCAAGTTATAAGCGTTGGGGCTGCCGAGTCCCGTAGCCAGGTCATAGCCGGGCGCTGCCCCGTATGCCGGCTGGTAGGTTGCAGGCGCGGTTCCAGTGCTGGTGTTGGCAACCGCGATTGCTCCGCTGCCGCCACCGCCAGTCAGCGTCATCGGGGTCTGGGGCTGATAGCCCGAGCCAGCGTTCGAGAAGGTGATGCCACTGACGTAATTCGGCCCCTGGCCGACGGTGGTGTTCGTGATTTGGATGTAGTCAGCTCCAAATACGAAGCCGTTAGCCCAAGTCACGTTGAAGTTGCCGGCGTATCCCGCCGTCTTCGCGGTCGCTGTCACCGTAAAGCCCGACCGAGTCGCCGTTGCAACCGAGCCGGTGTTGATCGATGTCGTCAAGGCCGTTGCTTCGGCTGTGGCGCTCGCCCCAGTTAACGTGTAGGTATTCGGTCCTACCGTTATCTGCTGGCCCGCCGCGGCAGTTTCGATCGCAATGGTCCACTTGGCGGTGGTAGTTAAATTGCTGACTGTTGCCGCGCAGATCGCCTGAGTGCCGCCGGCCCAAAGGGTGGTCCCCGTCGGTGATTTGTACGGCGAATTGTTGGTCGGCCCCGCGATGGCGCAAGTGGGCGCAGAGGTGTAACCCGAACCGCCGTTTATGACCGTCGCGGAGGTGATCTTGTCCGTGCTGTCCACACCATAGGTGCCGGCTGGCTTGTAGCAGTGGGACTTTGTCACGCTGCCGTTATCCTCGCACGCCAAATCGATGTCGCCCTGGGTTATGTCGTTGAAAGCGCAGGAGCCTGGGTTGCCGTTGCTGGAGTTGCACGAGGCACCCAGGAAGCTTCCGCCTGCCGTGCCGTACTCGCTTTGCGCGATCCCGTAATAGACGGGATTGGGGTTGCCCCACTGTTCGCCGGTCTTTTGATTCACCAGCGCTTGAACGGCTGCCATGGTTGGAGCGGCAACCGAGGTTCCGCCAAACCCTGCCCAGGTGCTCGGAGCGCCGGTGCAGGGCGTTGCCCCGCCCGAGGTCTGGCTCGGGTCGGACCAGCAGACTACTTCGTAGTGCCCCCAAACCCCGTTGGCGGCAAACATTGAAATGTCAGGAATATCGCGCACTCCGTCGTTGGGCACTCCGTAGACAGCAAGGCCCCCGGGGAGCGAAGTGCCCGACTGCCATGAGGGCTTGGCATACCCCTGGCAATCTAAGCCCGAATCGGCGTCAGAGCTCTGAATCGAGCCCGCGGCGCCTGTGGCGCAATTGCTTGCGCCTCCGCTGGCGGCGCCGGTACTGAGGTAGGTAGAGCTGGTGTCATAACTGGAGTTATTGCAAGTTGCCGGGCTGGCGCCATAAGGCGTGAAGCTGCTGGTGAGGACATCGGAGATCAAAACGCTGGCGCAGGCGTCGTTCCAGGGAATCTCAGGAATATAGCTCTTGGCGGAGCCGTAGCCTGGAGTGTTCGTCGCGTTCCAGTAGGTGCTCAGGGGGACGGACTCTTCCTTGGACATATAGGTGTCCTCGAAATCGGTCCCGCCAACGGTTACATTGAAGGGCGTTTCGCCCCATCCGGTAACGCCCAGGGTGGCTACGTCATACTCGGAGCCCACGCTAAAAAGGTTGGAACAACTGGACGGTCCTTCATCGCCCGAGGAGACGAAAACCGAGTAGCCCTCGGCGGCCGCCTGCTGATAGGTGTTGTAGAAGACCGCATTTCCCCCGGCGCCGTTAAAGGCTTCGCATATGCCGTAGCTGACGCTTACGACCCCTGCGCCAGTGGCGGCGGGGTTGGTGGCGTTAATCAGGTTCTGCAAGGCAATCTGGCCGCCAAAGGTGAATGTGCCCGACCCGCAGGAGATCAGTCTGATGGCGGCGCTGGGCGCGATTGCGCTGGCCACTTCCACGTCAATGGCCGCTTCGCCGTCGTCCCCGTTGGCGCCGGGATCCGCGCAGCCGCCGGGATGCAACTGGGCGTAACTGCCTGAAGGAAATGCCGAGGCCAAGCCGAAGGTCGTGCGGTAGGTTTGCCAGTCGCTGGTGCCACCACTGTCAGTGCCGTAGGTGTCAGTGTCTTCGACCAGGTAGATCGTCTGGCCCTGTCCCGAGATACCGGCGGTGTAGAGCGGATTCAAGTTGTAGATGGCCTGATTGTCCTGGGGCGTGATCCCGTAGCAGGCGCCGGGCCCGGTTGAGCCGGTGCAACCGGCAAAGGTATACTGCGTGGCTGGCTCGTGCATGGCCTTGGGCTTGATGTCGTTCAGGGATGCAATGCCCTTGATCACCGGCGCCAGCGCCGCCGGAATTCGCGGGTTAGTCATGTTGGCGATGTGCCGCTCGCCGTTGACGTCAAGCTGGTGGATCGAAGTGTGGAAGGTCTCCCGGAGTTGACCCACTTTCCCCGAGAAGTCGATCAGCGTCCGGTTGGCATAAACCTGGTTGACGCGAAAGCCGTTCGACTCCAGCCAACTGGTGACCCTGTCGATATCCTCCTGCGCCACTCCGAACCGCTCTCCAAACTCAGCGGCGGTAAGCCAATGGTGGAAGTTGGGCGAGGACCTGTCGTTCTGCTCGTCCATCAGCTTATTGAGCTCCTCTTCCTGCTCGGGAGAGCGCTGGAGCACGAGCTGCATGTGATCGATGGGGAAGCTGTCCACGACCGGGCCGCGATCGTTCTGCGCGTTGGCGATGGGGATTATGTGACCCTTGAGTGTTACGAGGTTGGTCTCGTCAATAGCCTGGGTGATGCGGCGAGGCGCCGAGGACTGCGCCACGGCGCCGAGGGTGGCAATAGAGGCCAGTGCGAAGAGCGCCGACAGCTTACAGAGATTTCTCTTGTGGGTCATAATTCACACTCCAAAGTGGTGGATCGGAAGCCGGACGCGCCGGCGATGAGATCAATGTCAATCTGGCGCTCAGAAGAGCGCCAACGTCATGGATTTGAATCAAAGACAAAAATCTGGGTAGGTGGGGGTACCAGAATACTAGCGTTGTTGTATATGTGAGACGGGGTACCTGTCAAGAAAAAACAAGAGTGGTTCTTTCGTACATTGGCGAAGCACAGCCGAGATTTGCCGGAACGGGAGGGTGGCAATGGGAGATAGGCCGGCTCGGGCAGTCTCCCGCGGATGGCTATGGGAGAGGGAGCATTGGCGCCGGATGCCGGTGAAGCCGTGCTTTATCAACTGATAGCTGAAAAACGAAACCAGCTTGCGGCGGTTCTTCGCCCTGGTGACGAGGAGAGTGATTGTCGAGAGTCCTGCTTCTGGAGGACCCTCAGGGAGGCATCTTCGAATCCTGGTCTAGAATGAGTGACGATTCGCATCCTCTTGTCCGCTGGTTTTGTAAGGACGGTCTCCCTATGAAGAACCGGTTGCTTGCTCTTGGATTGTCGGCTGGACTCGCGCTTCTTGCCTGTCATGGAGTCTTGGCGCAGTCCGCTCCCAAGACTCAACCCATCGCCACGAACGCGCCCAGGCCGCGGGCCATTCTGGCGCAGAACAACTCGATTCGCTTCGAGTTGCCGCTCACACGCCCCGCCGTTGCCGGCGAGCGCGCGGTCGCGTGGCTGCTCTTTCCCGACGGCTTTGCTTGGGGTGAAACGTCTGTTGCTCTGCGTGAAGGCAGTCGCTCGGCCTCGCTCACCCTGCCGTGGCCGTGGGACCAGCACGACAGTGCGACCGAAGATATCGGGTGGTACCGTATTGGGTACAGGCTGGAGGTCAACGGCAAGCCGGTTGCGCAGGACGTGTTCTCGATCGGCGCGGTTGCATCCAACCTGCTGGGGCTGCGGCTGGCTCATCCGGAGAAGCTCGCCGCCGGTAAGCCGCTCAGCGTGCGCGTATTCGCGGGCAATCCAATCACCCGCGAGCCATACAGGGGAGTGCGCCTTCAGGCCACGCTGCTCCTCGACGCCCTTGATTCGGGCGCGGACACTGACACGGAGACAGACAAGGGCAAGCAGACTCTGCTCCGCACGGCCACGACTGGTTTATCGGGCGAGGCGCTCCTCAACTTTCCCGTAAAGCCCGCTCCAGGACAGACGGCAACCCTCACCGTTATCGGGACAACGACCGGATGGGCGACTGGAGCGCGCGGGAGCGAGTCAGGCATATCGAAGTCGGCCAGCGGTCACGGCCAGGCAACCATCGAGGTCAATCTCGAGACCAGTGACAGGACTGCGATCCACATCGAGACCGACAAGCCGCTGCACAAGCCGGGCGAAATCGTGCATCTGCGCGCGCTGGTCTTTGGCGACGACGGCCACGCCTCGGCCAACCGCGCGCTGACGCTGACCATCAAGGATCCGGAAGACAAGACGCTGCTGGAAGCGCCGCTGACTACCAACCGCTTCGGCATTGCCGCCTACGACTGGAAGACCACGCCGCAACTCGCCACGGGAGAGTACAAAGCGGAAGTCGAGACTGATCACTCAGATAGCGGTAACTCCAGCAGCGAAACGATTCGCATTCAGCGCTATGAGCTGCCGGAGTTTTCCGTCTCCGTGGCTATGGATCACGGCTACTATCTCGGCGGCCAGACGCCGGTGGCTCACGTTCACGCGGGCTACCTCTTTGGCAAGCCGGTCGCGGCAGGCTCGGTTCGCCTGGTTCGCGCCGAAGCGCAAAGGTGGAATCCGAAGACCGGCAAGTGGGAAAAGCCGGATGAAGTGGAGCAGACCGCAACACTCGACGCCAACGGAGATGCGGATCTTCACCTGGATGTAAAGAGGGATTTTGATGACTTCAGAGACAGCGGATACGAGCGCTTTACAGACATTCGCTATCGCGCCATTGTGACCGACTCGACGACGGGCCGCAGCGAGCCGCGCAACTTCACCGTCAGGCTGACGCACCATCCGGTGCATATCTACGTGCGCGCGCTGGGCGGCAACGACCGCGAAGGCGACTATATGGTTTCCACCAGCTATGCCGACGGTGAGGCGGTTGCGTGCAAGGTCACGCTGGATTGGATGGACGAGGACTCGCATCCCACGCGCGCCGCAACGGCAACCACTGATCGCTACGGCCTGGCCAAGGTGCATTTGCGCTATCCGATCCAGGACAGCTCGGAATACGACATTCGCCTCACGGCGCGCGACCGGGAGGGCCGCACTTCGATCTTCGACGACAGGCTCCACGCGGAGGACGCGGACAGCATCTGGATCAGCTTGGCACATTCCCTGCTGAAACCCGGCCAGCCGATCGAGGCTGCGCTGCACGGGCCGGCGGGAAGCATCATCGACGTGGAGGCGTTCTCCGGCGATGGAATACTCGCCCATCAGCAGGTGCGGATGCATAACGCGGAAGAGCCGATCACCATCCTTGCCGACAGTGCCTTCCATGGGCTCGTCCTGCTCCAGGCTTATTCGATGAACAGCGATGAGCAGAGATATAGCTGGGATCGCGCAGGGAATTACAAGGCGGTGCTTTATCCGGAAGACCGCGAGTTGAAGGTGAAGCTGACCGGTCTGCGGGCCTCCTACCTGCCAGGCGCGGAGGTGGATGCCGGCCTCAGCCTTCAGGATGCGTCCGGTTCGTTTGCGAAGGGCGCCCTGGGCGTTGCGGTGATCGATGCGGCCGTGGAACAGCGCGCGGAGACGGAGGAAGAAGCGAACGAGCGGTGGTACGGGTGGAACTGGTGGGAAAGCGGTGGCAGCGTGGCCGGAGTGACGCTTGCCAGCCTGAACCGGACGAAGATGGAGCAGCCCGTGCCCAACGATCTCGATCTGGCCGCCGAGGCTGTGCTTCAGGACAATCTGAGGGATGGGGTTCAAATTGAAGAAAGCAACGACAGCAGCGCACGCAACGAGTACGAGGCCGGCATGAAGCGGAACGTGCAGCCGCTGGAGAAGGCGGTGCTGGCGGATCGTCCGGCTCGCCTGCCAGCGACGCTTGATTCCCTCCAGAGCATCAGCCGTGCCGCAAAGTTGGACGATGCGCTGCTGCGCGATCCCTGGAATACGCCCTACAGAGTCGCAACCAAGGTTGAGTGGAGCGATGAGGTGGTCAGCCTGCAAAGCGCGGGGCCGGACAAGCGCTTCGGCACCGAGGACGATTTCACCATCGAACTGGCCCGGCGGAATTACTTCGCACTGCAAGGCGAGCGGTTGACCAAGCTACTGGAAGACGCCGTGGCCGCGGGCAGCACTCTGCCGCGAGACGAGGCAGGACTGAAGGCACTGGCCCGCTCTGGCGGAATGGATCTGGACGCAACGCTCGATCCGCAGGGAAAGCCCTACCACTATCAAGTGCTTGTGCGCGGGCACAATTACTCAGTTCAAGCCTTTCCGCACGATGCGGTTGCGGAGCAGGACGGGCGCTACCCCCCTTACGGGGCAGTCTGGTCCAGTCCGTCCATCGACTATTTTTCCCGCACCGAGGCACGCATGGAGGCGGCGCTCAGAGACTGGGCCGCGTCCGGCAAGCCGTTTCCCGAGAACGAGGCACAGGCGCGCCAGGCCTTTTCCGACGCTGGAATCGACTTTGACGCGCTGCGCGACCCGCTGGGCCAGCGCCTCAAACTGCGGGTGATCGAGGTGATGGCCTACACACGCGAGGAAAAGGTGAAGGGCGGCGGCGGACCGCTGGAAGAGACGACCAAGTTTGTGACTCACATGCTGCGCGCACTCCAGATTGTGCGCCCAACCGATGCTTCCGCAACGAATGCGGCGCAGGACGTGGTGGCTCAGTTCCTCCACCCCATCACGGAGCAGACCGGCAGCGATCTGAAACCGAAGGCCGTCGAGCAAGGAACATTCAAGGGCAACACCGGCGCGATTGGGGGCGCGGTCACCGACACGCAAGGGGCGGCGATTGTCGGGGCCAAAGTCACGGCAACAAGCCACGAGACGGACGCCAAAGCCACTTGCACAACCTCCGCAGACGGAACCTTCCTCCTAGCCAATCTCTCCCCAGGCTCCTACACTGTGCGGGTTAATGCTCCCGGCTTCAAAGAATTCATCATGACTGAGGTCAGTGTCTTTTCGGTTTCGCTGACGACCGTGGATGCGGAGCTCCAACTCGGCGAAGTATTTGAGAAGGTAACCGTGCAAGCCGACCCGGTGCAGGTTGAGACAACATCAAGCGCGATGGCGGGCGAAGTCGTTCGCGGCACACCCGCCCGAGCCAAGGTCTCCGAACCCACCTTTACCCCGCGCCTGCGCCACGTCTTCGAGGAGACAGCCTACTGGGCGCCGTCGCTCGAGACCAACGCCAGCGGTCACGCGAGCCTTCACTTCCGCCTGCCGGACAGCCTCACCACCTGGAAGCTGCACGCGCTGGCTTCGACCGTGGATGGCCGCATTGCCGCGCTGGACCAGACCTTCAAGAGCTTCCAGCCGTTCTTTGTCGACCTTGACACGCCTCAAGTGCTGACCGTGGGCGACGAAATCACGCTGCCGGTGAACCTGCGCAATTACACGACGCACGGACTGGCGCTGCCAGTCACCGTTAAGCCGGCCGACTGGCTCACGCTGCTTACGCCTTCCACGGTTCAGGCCAGCGTGGCCGCGAATGGAACGACCGCGGTTCGCTTCGGACTGCGCGCAACCAGCGCCGTGGAGGCCGGGCCCTTGCGCATCACGGCGGCCAATGCGCACGAGGGCGATAGCGTGGAAAAAACCGTGCGGGTTCATCCCGACGGCGAGCCGCGCTCCGTGACCGCATCCGGGCTGCTGCGCGAAGGCCCGGCGACGTGGGCGCTCGACCTACCCGCCAATGCGATTCCCGGATCAATCCATGCCGAACTGCTGCTTTATCCCAACCTTGGCGTGCATCTTCTGCACTCGATGAAGGCGGTGCTGGAGCGGCCATATGGCTGCGGCGAGCAGACGATTTCCTCGACTTATCCGAGCCTGCTTTTTCTGGAACTCCTGAAGACCGGCAAGAGCACGTCGCCCCTGGAAACCGAGGCGCAGAGTTATCTGCAACAAGGCTACGACCGGCTGCTGGGCTACTTTGGCGCGGGCGGCGGGCTTACCTATTGGGGCCGGAGCGACGAGACGCCCGATCCGGCCTTGACGGCTTACGGCATCGAGTTTCTCACTGAGGCCGAGCCTTACGTCACAGTGGACCGCAACCGCATTGTCTCTGCCGTGGGCTGGCTGGTGGCGAACCAGAAGGAAGATGGAAGTTGGACGCCGCACTACGGCGAGAGCAGCACGGACCTCAACCTCTATGTGGCCGAGGCGCTGCATCGGATTTCGGCCAGCGATGAGCTTTTCAAGAATGCTCCAAAGGATCTTCGCGAGCGGGTCAACAAGGCAGTAACGCGGGCCGTGGGCTGGGCGGCAGCCTCGGCCGCGGCGGTGCATGATCCCTACGCGAACGCCTTGAGACTTCAGCTGGCTGGCGACGCCGCATCCGCTGCCCGCCTGCGGGCCGAGCTTGCACAGACAGCGCAGCATGACCGCGACGGCGCGCACTGGACGCAGGCCGGCTACTCTCCCTTCTACGGCTGGGGCCACGCGGGCGAACTGGAGACAACGGCGCTAGTGCTGGGCGCGCTGCGGCAAGACGATGCCTCGACAGAAGACCGCGCCCTGGCGAACGATGCGCTTTTCTATCTGCTCGGCAATCAGGACCGCTACGGCATCTGGGAGAGCGGACAGGCCACCGTGCGCGTGCTGCATGCGATGCTGCCAATAGCCATCGAGCAGATGAAGGCAAAAGGCAGCTCGCAGGAGTTTCGCCTGGCTGTCAATGGCGTTGCGCTCACCGGCAACGATGCGGAAGCGCTGCGTGCCGACCCAACATTGATCGATGCTCCGCGCTCGCTGGACCTGACGGCCCTGCTCAAACCGGGACACAATGAACTGGTCTTCAGCAGCGCAAGCCAGGTTGCTCTGGCCAGCGCAGAGGCTTCAGCAAGCTACTACATTCCGTGGGCGGAGACAGCAACCCCCGCCCAGGCGAAGACACAAACCGGCAAGGACTACGGCCTGGACTTTGGGTACAGTTGCGCCACGGCCAATGCCCGCGTGAGCCAGCCGATCGACTGCACCGTGAACGCGCGCCGCTTCGGCTCGGGCGGCTATGGGATGCTGCTGGCCGAGGTGGGCCTGCCGCCTGGAGCGGATGTGGATCGCGCCTCGCTGGTGAAGCTGCTGGATAGCTGGACGATCTCGCGCTACGAGCTTCAGCCCGACCGCATTGTTTTTTATCTCTGGTCATGGAAGGCCGAGGGCTCGTGCTTCAGTTTCAGCTTTACGCCGCGCTATGCAATCCACGCCAAGGCCGCGCCTGCCACGCTCTTTGACTACTACAACCCCGACCTGAGAGTAGTTCTTGCTCCGCAAATCTTTCAGGTAACAGATTCGTCGCGAAAATGACGGATCTGACCAAAATTCGCTTCTGGCGACCGATGCTGAAGTTCCCTTTTGTTTTGATTCCCATAAGGGCATCCGTGTACTCTTGCTGCCATGATTGGTGGTTCGGCTTGCTGGTTTGGAAGAGCCTTAGCTCGTGCTGGCGGCTGGCTTTGCAGGCGGCGGCGCATCGTCATTGAAGCTGTCGATCCCGGCTGGGGCACCCTTCAGTCAACGCTCCGCGGTGAGTCGCGTCTAATCGGATGAAGGTGTATACACTTTGACAGCTATGCGAATCCGATCCGTATTTTGCCTTTGTGTTTCGATGCTTGCCCCGGCTTGCCTGCCTGCGGCGAGCCCTGCCCAGGAACCTGCTTCCGATCGACCCGCCGCGACCTTGAAGATTCAGGCCCGCGAGGTTGTGCTGCCGGTTACCGTGCGCGACAAGAAGGGCGCGCTGGTGACCAGCCTCAAGATCAGCGACTTCACGCTGACCGAGGACGGCCGGCCGCAGAAGATCAAGAGCTTCACCAGGGAGACCAACCTGCCCTTCCGGCTGGGACTGCTGGTAGACACCAGCCGCAGCGTCTCCGCGGCGATGGAGGAGGAGCGCAAGGCGGCGGGCAAGTTTGTGGATACGATGCTGCCAGAAAATCCCAACGCCAAGCCGAATGCGGTTGCCGACCAGGCCTTCCTCATCCACTTCGACCGCGAGGTGGAACTGCTGGAGGATTTCACCACGTCGCGCGCCAAGCTGCACCATGAACTGGACGATATGGGGCCGAGCCGACGGGCGCAGAACGACTCGCAGGGTCCGGAGACGAGCGGGGAGGATCGCGGCTCTGGCGGCGGGCAGGGGCAGTCGCACGGCAGCCGGGGTGGCACGCAACTTTACGACGCGATTTTTCTGGCCTCCGATGAGCTGATGAAGCCGCAGAACGGACGCAAGGCGCTGGTGGTTTTCTCTGACGGGGTGGACCGGGGCAGCAAGGAAGATCTGAACGACGCGGTGGACGCGGCCGACAGGGCCAATGTGGCTGTTTACACGATCTATTTCAAAGGCGAGCAGGAGCGCAGCCAGAGCAGCTTTCCCGGCGGCGGCGGACGGCATGGAGGAGGCGGCGGTTATCCCGGTGGTGGTGGCGGAGGGCGGCGCGGCGGCGGCGGCTCAAGCCAGCCGGAGGTGGACGGCAAGAAGATTATGGAGAAGATCGCCACGCGCACCGGAGGCCGGTACTTCGAGGCCAAGAAGAAGGAGAACCTCGATGAGATTTACAGCCAGATCGCCGAGGAACTGCGCGGCCAGTATCTGCTGACTTATACGCCGGATGTGGTGGACAAGGAAGGCGGCTACCACAAGATCGCGCTCAAGGCCGACAAGGACGATCTGACCGTGGTTACGCGCGAGGGCTACTACGCGCCGGGCGGGGAGACGAAGTAGGCACCCGCGGTGCGGCAGACGGCGCTTGCGCGCCATGAGGTTCGTCGATTCCCACCCTGGCAAAGGACGCGAAGGATGGGGCACCCGCCGGGGGTGCACAAATAATTATCTGCAAGATTTTGAAAATATAAAAGGTGGGGTGGGGTTACCGCCCGTCTCTTCACAGTTTCACGGTTTCACGGTAAATAGGGGGGAGGGGGGCCTCTCAGTGGACAGTGGACAGTGAACAGTGGTCAGTAACGGCCCGCGGCTCTGGTCGTTGTTCATACTTCTATTGTCCGCCAACGGCCGGTAATGATCTGCAAAAGGGATGATGAAAGCGCGTGGTCTCCCAGATCCGAAGATCCGGAGCTGGGAGGCCTTTGGTTCGTGCTGAGCCGGGACCCTGAGACGTGGGCAACCTGGGACGGAGCAACAGCCCTTTACTTGGTATCGGGGGGCGCGTCGTCTTCAGTCTCGCTGAGGATTCTGAGCTTCTGCTCCTTCGCCGCGCTATCCGGGCCGGAAGATAGATAGGCCCACTTCTTTTCCACGCGAATCACGAGCGTGTCGCCAAGCTCGATCGGATTCTTGTCTACCTCGCAGGGCTTGGTAGAGCACTCCAACTGATAGATCTTCTGGCCCGACTGAATGCGCAGCAGATGAACCCAGGGCGGAGGGCTTCCGCCACCCATCGCAGCGCCGCCAGCGCGAGCCCCGCCCATGGGCGGCCCGCCAATCGGTGTTCCCATCACCGGACCGGTCGCTATGCCGGTCACCAGACCGCCGCTGGTGGAGACACCTGTCACAATACCTCCAGAAACCGGCCCGGCGGGCATCACAAGGACCGGGGGACCTCCCGTAACAGGGGTAGCCAGCACTGGCCCAATTGGCATCACCGGGGCGCCGGGAGTGGCCATCGCCATGCCCGAAGCGGAAGCAGCCGAGTAAAAGCCTGGGCGGCCGACCGAGGCTGGGTTGGTGGACCACGCCACATGCTTTTGCCCCAGGATATGCATTCCGGCGCCGATCACCATCCCGCGCTCACTGCCGGGATTGGGGCTCTTGGCGCTGTCACCGGCCGCCGGCGTCGGCAATGGGGGAATCACCTTGAGTTCGGTGGTGAGAATGCGCAGTCCCTCCTCAGCCCCTTTGGCATCCGGCATATAAGCCCAGTCGCCATCGACGCGAAATTGGACCGTGTCGCCGTCCGCAATGGGCTTGTCGCCGACCTTGCACTCGGGCATGCTCATGTGAAAGCCCTTTACCTTTTCGCACAGCATCAGGTAGATCCGGCTGTCGGTCGCAATCTGATAAGAATGTTGTCCCTTCGATGCGCTTGAAAGCACCTTGCCGCTGAGGGGATAGTTGGAGGCTTCCTTGTCCTTTGCCCACGATGACGCCGGGCAGAATGCAAGAACGCACGAAAGAACAACGATGAAAAAGGAAAAACTCCGCAGGATGCGTGACATGCAGCTCCTTTGCATGAGCCGAATCTTCTTTTGAGTTCCGTTCCCCTCAAATAGATGCCAGGATTCTTCTTCGGCGCAGGTTCGATGGAATTGTACCGCTCCTGGGGTTTATTGCAAGGTCAAATGAACATTTGCCCGAAAAGGCCTGCATTGCGGCAGGTTCGGCTCTCGCCTGTTGCGACAGTTGAGGCTCTAGTGTAGGTGAATCGGTAAACACTGGCCGACTTTTCGTTAGGGATCTGGTCTAGTGGAAGATCAGAAGCTTCCGTCCCCGGTCCCCAACAGCGAGGGACCGGGGGCACCCTCATTTGTGGTTTGGAAATATCCCGGGATCGGGGCCACCCGCCAGGGTAATTTTCTGCAAGGACTTGCGGTGGGGCAGACGCTCGCTCTTCGCTCGGATGAGGTTCCTTGGTGTGGGCCAGATCGAGGATCGTCGTATCCCTGGTCTCAGAAGCGGAACCTGGGGCACTCGGCATCCGACGTTCTCTTTTTGGCATCTTCTGGAACTCACTTTCCTATTCCTGTCGATGTATACATCGACAGGATAGCACAAAAAACGCTTTTGGGCAACCCAACTTCTTTGTCTACAAAAAGATCTTGCAAGGAATAGCCTAATTATGGTAGATATGTATATCTACCATAAAAGGCGATTCGGCAAATTAAATCCGGGAAGTCTCCCCCTCCCCTGCAACAAAAGCCCTTTTCGTTTTGCCTAAGATCCCCGACACCGCGCAGCCCGGTTATGACCTCGGCTGCATAGGCGCTAACCCAGATGGCTGGCATTCTCGTTGATCCCAAGCACCGGCCCCCTGAGCCGGGAGCCGCTCCTTGCACGACCTATGTCGGCACCCTGGCTGCGGACCTGAGTTCTCTCTGCGAGAATATTCCTACCATGGATATGGACTTCGCCACGATTCGTCGCACGACGATTATTGCGCTCTTCTCAGATGATGAGCTGGCGGGAATGCTGGCGCTCAAGGGTGGCAATGCGTTGAGCCTAGTCCACGGGATAACCAACCGGACCTCGGTGGATCTAGATTTCTCGATCGCACAGGACTTTCCTGATTTCTCCAGCGCCAAGGAGCGCATCTTTCGCGTGTTGAAGGACCGGTTCGATTCAGCCGACTACGTCGTCTTCGATGAAAAGCTGACCCCCAAACCGCGGATTGTTGGTGAGGACTTCAAACCGTGGTGGGGCGGCTACGAGCTTCTTTTCAAGCTCATTCGGAAGGATCGCTACGAAGAGCTGCTCCGCAACAAGCCTGACAAGTTGCGTATAGAGGCAATGGAAACCGGACCAGGCAGGAAGCGCGTCTTCAAGGTTGACCTCAGCAAGTACGAGTACATCGTCGGCAAAGAAGAACATGAACTGGACAACTACTCAATCTACGTCTACACGCCTGAGATGATTGTGATTGAAAAGCTGCGCGCCATCTGCCAGCAGATGGCGGAGTACACAGAACCACGTCTTGCCTCCGCGCGCGCCAGGGACTTCTTTGACATTCATGAAGCTATCACCAAACGGGTTATCGATCTGACGGCACCGGCCAACTTGGATCTTCTGCGTCTAATTTTCGAGATCAAACGGGTTCCGCTCTCGCTGCTTTCACTGATTCGTAACACGCGCGAGTTCCATCGGCCGGACTGGTATTCGGTCGATGCCGGGCAAATTCAGAGCTTCGATTATTATTTTGATTTTGTGCTCGCCCAGATTGAACGGCTAGAAGCCCTTGGGGTAGTGTAGGCGCCATTCGGGGTCATATGCGAGGTCGCGCAGATCGTGGGAAAGATAGAAATCGTAGTTTAGGCCCAGACTCCGAAAGCGCTCATATTGCTGAGGCGTATAGCCGGCCCGCTGCATGTAGAAGCCGATTGCTTGATGATAGGGATAGACGTAGTCGAGATTCTTGAGCGTCGCCAATAGAATGCTTGTGGACACGTCTGGTTGGGCCCGGCGATATGCTTCCAGGACTTGGTAGACGCCGCCGGCATAGGCCGGTCGGACAGTGATGTCGATCAGCGTTCTCTCCAGCTTCGTAACTGGTAACAGCTCTTGGCCATACATGATGGTCCCAACCTCAACACGGCCGGTGTTTTTTCCATGTAGTAATACAACTTGAAATTTGTCATAGGTGAACAGGGCATTCGAGACTCTCTCTGGCCGAAGAAATGCTCTATTAATATCCCCTTGCGCAAGCGTATCCGCCTCACGATACTGCTGGCTCTGTTCACGGCTGACGCAAATAGTGCGGGGAAGCTGATCTGAAAGGCCATGTAATAAAACAGCAGCTCCGTGGGACAAATATGCCCGTGATTCCAAAGTTGCAGCAACAGCATATGGCGAGGCATCGGCCCACACGTATCGTGTGACCGTCCGATACGAGGTTCGTCCCACCGGCACAATCGAAACCATGCGCATAACCGTGGTTTCGAGCAAAAATCGCACAAATTTATCTACTGTAGTATGTGCAGCCAGCCGCCATTCACCTTCTCGTTGGTAAAGGACGTTCGCTAGATCCTTGTCGGTAAAGACTTTACGAGGAAGATTTTCGAAATATGCAATGACCTGCCCTCGCGCAGTTTGCAGCTTTGATGGGCGCCCTCTTTTTGGCATTTTCAGCAATCCCCTTTCCTGCTCCTGTCGATGTATACATCGACAGGATAATACGAAAAACGTTTTTTTGCAACTCAACCTCTTTGTCTACAAAAAGATCTTGCAAAGAATAGAAAATTTATGGTAGATATATATATCTACCATAAAGGACTATTTGGCGAATTAAATCCAAGAAATCTCTCCCTTCCCCGCAACAAGAGCTCCTTTCGTTTTTTCTGAGATTTCCGACGCCGCGAAGCCCGGGCGGGCACCCCAGGTCTGATCCCGAGGATTGGGGGCCTCATATCTCGCTTTTGAAACCTGGGAGACCATGAACCTCGACCCTCCGTCTCCCTCTTCCCAACGAGCCGGCTGCACGCCAAACGCAGCAAGGGCGCAGCCAATCGGCTGCGCCCTTGTGGTTTGAGCTAATTGTGCCGGACTAGCTGGTGGTGTGGGCGGGCCCGGTCTGCTTTTCCTCCAGCGCCGCCTGCGCGGCTGCCAGCCTTGCCGTCAGGAGACGGAAGGGCGAGCAGGAGACGTAGGTGAGGCCGATCCTGTGGCAGAACTTGACGGACTCGGGATCGCCGCCGTGCTCGCCGCAGATGCCCAGCTTGATGGTGGGGCGGGTCTTGCGGCCCTTGGTCGCGGCCATCTCGACCAGTTGCCCGACGCCCGCCTGATCGAGGGTGGCGAAGGGATCCTGCTTGAAGATGCCCGCCTTCATGTAGGCCGGGAGGAACTGGTTGATGTCGTCGCGGGAGATGCCGAAGGTGGTTTGGGTGAGGTCGTTGGTTCCGAAGCTGAAGAACTCGGCCTCTTCGGCAATCTGGTCTGCGGTGAGGGCAGCGCGCGGCAGTTC
>Ga0302195_10001693_pt1 | contig 17505 bp, 18 predicted proteins | sample II_Bog_N1_2_FD_198778 | JGI IMG/M metagenome (GOLD analysis project Ga0302195, IMG submission 198778) | Peat permafrost microbial communities from Stordalen Mire near Abisko, Sweden - II_Bog_N1_2 | ecosystem: Environmental > Terrestrial > Soil > Wetlands > Peat | place: Sweden: Abisko...
GACATCGCCAAGCGCGCCCTGGAAACCACCGGCCAGGTGTTCCGATATGCCATCGCACATGGATTTTGCAGGCGTAACCCTGCTGCCGAGATTAGGCCTAGCGACGTTCTGAAGGCCACTCGCAAGGTCAACTATGCGCGGATCGAAGGCAAGGAACTTCCCAATCTGCTCAGGGCAATCGAGGTCTACCGAGGAAAACACATTACGCGCTTCGCGCTAAAGTTGATGGCGCTGACATTTGTGCGGACGACCGAATTGATCGAGGCAAAATGGGAGGAGATCGACATTGAAAACGCGCGCTGGAACATTCCTGCCGAGCGCATGAAGATGCGGACTCCTCATATTGTTCCTTTGGCGAAACAGACCCTGGAAACGCTCGAAATGCTACGGCATCTCACTGGCAATTCTCAGTGGCTTTTTCCGGGCGAACGCAGCGAGAAGCGCCCGATGAGCAACAACACGATACTGAAGGCTTTGGAGCGAATGGGCTACAAAGGCGAAATGACTGGCCATGGCTTCAGGGGTCTGGCCTCAACCCTGCTGCACGAGCAAGGTTACAACCACGACCACATCGAATTGCAGTTGGCTCATGCTCCGCGCAATGCTGTGAGCGCGGCCTACAATCACGCGCTCTATCTTGCACCCAGGGCCAATATGATGCAGGATTGGGCTGACTTCCTGGAGCAGACGATGAAAAAGGGAAAGCTCATTCAACTGGAGACCAAGGTCGCATAAAGGTTATGCGACCTTGTCAGTAGTCGCAAGCCCGGTGAAGATCAAGGAACGGATCTTCTTGGCTGTTTGCATCCACGATCTTTTCCGTTCCCGGAACGTCCCGGCTGCATGGCCGGCACAGAAGTCGAGTCATTGGTCGCTGAGAAATCAGGAGCTGCTCCCGCGATTACAAAGAGCAAGGAGCAGCTTCTCCAGACCGGATGAGGCGGCTGTTCTCGATTTGTCGGTTGATCCACTCCTCGATATCCGATTCCACCCAGCCAACTGCCCGGTCACCTAACGATACGGGCCTTGGAAAGCGCCCCTCGCTCACCCGTTGATAGACAGTGCTGCGGGAAAGGCCGGTTCGGTCAAGTACATTCGGCAGTCGTAAGATCCTTCTGGACATCCTCGCACCTCATCAGATTCAGATCGCCGCGGATAGGCCGGATGAATATGATTACGGCACACGCGGCGTGTGATATGTACATTTCAATAGACGCAACTCCATTGACACTGGTTGCTGTTCATATGCATTTTTTCCGGTGAAGATTCAACTTGTGCTGGACACAAATCTAGCGGATGCCCACAAAGCACGATCATTTGCGCGCCGCGTACCTCTTAGCTCGCATCGACGAAGTGGCTCTGCGTCGCAATAAAGCAGCGTAAGGAAAGACGAATGTCTGAGGATTGCTGAAAGCCCTAATTGACCTGGCGGATTATCCGCGGAGTCTTTTGCCTTTCTCCCTGCTGGTTGCATCGGCTTCAGGCTTTGCTTCGACACGCAGATTCTCTGCGTGGTGCCTCCGCGCAGCTTCGAAGAGGTGCTCCCAGGAGATTGGGAACTCTTCTTTCAAGCCCTGGAGCGTAATAACGGCATACTCCGGGCGGCTTTCGATGACGATCTTGCGTCTCTTGCCCTTGTCCTTCACCAAAGACGCGGTTATGTATAAGACCTGTGCCTTGCGTTCGATCAAGTAGGCCATTCGCACGTGCTCCCAGTGCGGTCCTGCACGTAGATCCGGGGGGCAGGACCGTCAGCGCTAGAGCGACGAAGCGTACGCTATTTCGTCGCAGCCATGGGTTTGGAAAGCAGAGAGCTTTCCCCACAATTGTTCATCGGCATTAATACGCAAGAAGGGGCGCGAAGTACGGCAGTAGGCAACCGTGATTTTGAGATCATCGAGACGGACTTGCTTCATGCTCGTGCTCTCTTGTGGTTCTTTGGTACAACCCCTATTGGACGCTGAAGTTTCGGAAACTGCTCAAGTTAGCTCACAATATTTCGAGTCGGCTGGACAGTTACATCGCAAAAAACTGTCGCCTAAATAACGGAAAACATCTCCAAATTACGTTGTATTACTGGAATGTATGGTTCATTACGTGTCACGCTGTGGGACGCGCGTCAGGGGCCTGGGTCACGGATTGCGAGTGACAGCTCGTTTCCGCGTTCGAGAGTGTGATGGCGCTGGGCAATTGAAGTAACAGGTTCAGCATCAACGGCGAGCATGATCAGTCGTCGCAATTGCGCTGACCTCTCAGCTTGTTCCGCAAAAGAAACCGCATCGGCAGTTGGCTCAGGCGCCTCCTTCCACTCCAGGCACAGATTGTTCTTGCGGGCGAGTTCCGTGGTGAACTCCTGTATTGCAAGGTCATTGCCTGCGAGGAAGGGATGAAGCGAGCGAAGTTCATCGATGTGGGCTGAGGCGCGTCGGGTCCATTCCTCGGCGTCGAGGCCCTTCAATAGATTGTCGCGGCTCAAGCGGTCGAAGGCATGATTGAGGGAGTCTTCAAGAGAGGATAGGGACCCGGCTCCCTTCTCGATGCGCCGTAGCTCGCCAGCCCAATCGAAGACATCCTGATAGAGGTAGTGGTGAATCTCCTGAAGGTGCGAAGTGTCAAAGCCGCCACGAATAGGCGATTCCTGCAGCTCTGCGAGACGGCGAGACGCAGACTCGGTTGCCATGCGGGCAAGCGCATCAGGGTCGGTAATCCCCAGCTTGTTTTTCAGTGTGCCGGAGCCGGGGATTTGGAAATCCTCTGCGTCGATCATCTTCGCTTCTCCTCTTCCGATTGAGATGGGATGGGCAGGCGATGGAGAGCTGCGAGGACTCGATGGACGTAGCCGTTGTCGAAGCCGCGGCCGGTGTCGCCTGTGTTGTAGCGTGAGAGTGCGTGCTGTAGAGCCGTTTGGCCTGGGCCGTATGTTCTGACCTCGATCCGGTATGCGTCTTCGAGAATCTGCCATCCGGCCCGTAGGTTGGTGCAGGTGTCGAGCAGCGATTCCGGGTCCAGTCCGCGCTTATGCGCCTCGGCGGTGCTGACCTGCATCAGGCCGACGTCTACCGAGATCGAATGTTGCTCGAAGTAGCGAAGCCATGCCAGCGCCTCCTGCGCGTTCGCAGGCTGGCGCTTGAGTGCGAGAATGCCCTCGGGAAGGCGCCATCGTTTGAGCAAAGTTTTGGGGAAGTCGATCTGCATGGCGTTTGGATTGCCGCTGGACTCGACTCGAACAATGGATCGGAGCGTTGAGAGTGGGGCTTCGGGTACGCATAGGCGACCGAGGGCGGCAATGTCAGCATCTTGAGCGAGGCTGCTGGTTGCAATCGAAAGAAGTATGGCAGTCAGAAAGGCTCTCATAGGTTCCGTGCCTCGTAGAGCGGAACCGCCCAAAGGTCAGCCCAGTCCTGGGCGGCTAGATGCTGGATGGCAGGGATAGGCGTGTTCCGCGCCCAATAGAGATTCGATGGGGCGATCAGCATCTCAGGGCCGCGCGCCATTGTTTTGGCAGCCGGCCAGAAGGCCATCTGCTCGTAGCAGAGAAGGACTCCGGCGCGACGATGCCAGACACGAATGGTGGCTGGAAAGCGAAGGGATAGAGGAAACCCTCGACGCGATTCGCCGAACTGCCACATTCCGAGAGGAATTGGCACGCGCTGCACGTAGGAGAGATGCTCCGAGTAGCCGCGCGAAAGCAGGACATTGCGGCTGGCTTCGGTGTTTGGAATTGGAATCGTCGTGCCGATGAGAATGCCGGTGCGCTGCGAGTCGAGCTGCGCGAAGGTAGACGCCCAGCGCGCGTCATGCGCGGCGCTCCAATTGGGGATGAGAGACTCCGGGAAGATCACGAGCGCATTGGGGTGCGCAAGCGCGATTTGTTCGAGCATGTACTCGACCTTCTGATCGCCTGTGCCGAATTCTCTGTGCGTGGGCGCACTGCCGAAGTTCGTATTGACCGCAACAATATGTGGATCAGCGACGGGTCGAACGAACCGCGCATGAACAGCAAGACAAGCGAGGATGAGAACCGCGAAAACGAGAGAAGTTCCCAGTCGTTTGTGAGCTGTGATCAGGACGAGCGGCAAGGCCAGACCGAACCAGCGCGTGCCTGGAAACCAGAGTCCTGCGGCAGTTAACGGATGCGCGACTGTCACGAGGCTCAAGGGCGGCAGAGCGAGGAGCGCCAGTGCAGCGAGTGCCGACAGCGGTAGAAACCTCCGGTGATAAAAGAGTATCCACGGCAAGGAGCCGAGTGCGGCCAAAACAAGCCAGATCACAATCGGTGTCCCGAGATGGCGCCCGGTTTGAAAGAAGCTCTGCGCGCCGGGAATCACCGGCCAGGTGGACGCGGCGTAGTAAAAACCCGCGCTGAGCGTGTCCAGACGGCGGTGCGCAAGCATGTAGACGAATGGGTAGAGCAGAGCAAGAAAATGCAGAGCTGGATTGCCGCTCCAGCCAAGGCCGCCAATAACGGCGGAGAACAGAAAAAGCAGAACGGTGTACACAGTGTCAGATTGCTGAAGCCCTCGAATTCTCACCGCTACTGGCCTCCTGCGGGGGACGATGGGTGTGTATGTTCTACAAGCAAGGGGCGTAGCCAACTGTGGACGCTCCTGAGCGGAATTGGCCCAAAGTACCGGGAATCAAAGCTGCGCGTGCTGAACGAACTGATAACCCAAAGCTCGTTAGGGCCAACGCGATACTCTCCGTGGGCAAAAGGACGAAGCTGTTGGCCTTTGGAGTCGCGCTCGATCGGGGCGGAATTTGGCAGTGGGCGTCCATTGACGCGGATGGCATTCGCCGATACCGAGACAAGATCGCCAGGCCAGGCCACAACGGGCTTGATAAGAGGCGAAAAGCCATCTGGGCAGGTACGCATAGGGTCGCGGTAGTTCGGCTCGCCTCGCATAGACGGCCAGCGACGGTCGGGGCAAAAGAAGACGTACGGGGCTGGATCGTGAATCGTCGCTTCCGACTCGAACTCCTCACGATAAAGTCCGAATGGCGCTGAGTGTGTGTAGTTGAAGACGACGCCGAAGCCGGTCCAGAGAAACATCGCGCCGATTGCGAGTGCGCCAGTCGGCACGAAAATACAGCGCAGGCGCGCGACCGCACAGAGCGATGCGGCGAGAGAACGCTTAAACAGGCCAATCACGGATGCTCTCCTCAAGGAAGGATGGAATTCGCTTCGCGTCGTTCGTCCGCCGAATATCGTTTTGGTGAGTCGTGAGCTGCTCCTGCTTCGATACTGCCGCGATGCGGAAAGCGCGAATGACGTGGATCTCGTAAATCGTTCCCGTTTCGCGCCCTGTGTTTCCCTCTTCCGGCCGCGGGCGGGCCTCACGCCGGATGAGCTGGCCGGTCACATGGATGTTGTCGCCCTTCTGGAAGGATTTGGCGGCGATGGTGCTTTCCCCAAAGAAGGTGAGAGGAATGAACTGCCGGTGCTCGACTGTTTTACCCTGAGTCTCGTAGAACCAGCTCTGAGCAAGGCGGGCACGAATGAACTGACGGCCGCCAGCGTCGGAGACACTCGGCTGGTCGGTCAGATTGCCGGCGAGAATGACCTGGTTAAGAATCTCCATTGAGCCTCTCCTCAAAATTGATCTCGTCGAGCGCGCCGCGAACGACGGCTGCGAATTCGTTGTCTTCTGGTTGTGTCGCTGCCGGATGGTCTGCGGCAAGGCTCGCAGCCGTCGGGAACTCCGGCGGCTTGAGCTTGGTACGGGCAAGTAGAGCCTCGTTCATGAAGTAAAGGCTCTGGACGCCGTAGATGGGCGCGACCCCGTTGATGAAGATGAGCATGTCGCCGGGGGCAATGATCTTGCTGTTGGGGTCGTTCGTGGCTTTGAGCGGAGGCTTGATGCGGCGGATTTCATCGACGGTGATGAGTGGGCGCTGTATCTGCTCAACACTGCGGAAGATGTGTTTGAGGTAGAAGTCGGTGCGTTGGCCGCTGTAGTTGACCGTCTCCTTCTCAACGGTCATGTTGCCGCTCAACTCAGAGAGGTTCTTGCAGGTCTGGAGATTGTCGGTCTGGAAGGCGGCCTTGATATAGCAGTTGTCGGTAATCGACTCGTTCGGCCCGTACTCCTCGACGATCTGGGTCAGCGTCTGCGCAATCAGGTAGGGTTTGATCTTGTATCCGGCCATCAGACTCATCGCCGACGCCAGATTCGGAATCTTCCTGAGTTCAGGGAACTCGTCGAGCATGAGCAGCAAGTGATGACGGTTCTCGTCGAGCTGCTCCATCAGCCGGTTGAAGATGAGCTGGAGCATCAGCCGGACGAGCGGGCGGAGCCGGTCGCGGTCCGGCTGCGGAACCTTGAAGTACAGGCTCATCGGCGATTTGCCATAGGCAAGGTCGCGCACACGAAAGTCCGAGCGCGAAACGGTCTTCTGGACGATTGGGTCGTCGTAGAGCGTCATCGGCGTGACGATGCTTGACTGAATGCTCGATGCCTCGCGGTCGGCGCGATTGAGTTGCCGCTGAACTGCCTTACTCACATAGGGGTGAGTGAATGTCGGTTTGCCATTCACATCAAACCATTGCAGGCGCGGCGCGGATTTCCCGCCGGGCATGTGGACGGTCTTCTGCATTTCGACCAGTAAGTCAGTGAAGTCCATCCCCGGAGTTGAGTAGTGAGCGAGCACATCGGGGAGTGTCGGCTCGCGGGGCGGGGCGAGATTCCTGTAGACGTAGCCGAGATGGATGATGCCAGCCGAGACGAGATCAACGGCGGCGTCCTCGAAGTGCTTATAGAGGTTGTCGTCGTCGCCGTGGCGAATGACGGCGTTGGCGATAGTTTGGGCGTCGGCGACTTCGTGGTCGGTCTCCCAGCGGATTTCAGAGAGAGGGTTGTAGCAGCAACTCTCCGCTGGCAGGGTCGGCGCGAACTTGAGGACACGCTGACCGATGGCGTGACGAAAGCCTGCGGACTTCTCCCAGTTCTCGCCCTTGAGGTCGTAGACGAAGACGCTTTGCCGCCACTGGCAGAGTGTGGGGATGATGGCGGAGACGCCCTTGCCGCTCCGGCTGGGCGCAAAGAGCAGGACCGGCTCCGCGCCAGAGTGGAGCAGGTAATGAATCTCCTCAGTCTTCGGATCGCGCCAGCCGCCGATGTAGACCCCATCTGTCGCGTCGAACAGGCCGAGCTTTTCGATGTCTTCGCGCGTTGCCCAGGTCGCCGATCCGTGCAGATTCATCAGGCTGTCGGTACTCTTGCGGTCGCGGATGAGGGAGAGGAACCAGTAAGTCAGATAGGCAAAGAAAAGGCCTCCGGCGATGGTTGCGCCGAGGGCGATCCAGAGATCTATGCGAACACCGGAGCTGATGAGGCGGCTGCCGGCGAAGTGTTTCCAGAGCATCAGGGCGGCGAATGGTTGGTAGACCGGCGTGCCGGCAAACCGGAAGAGCGGCTCACCTATTTCTATGGGGTTGTGAAGCCGAATAGCGAGCCATTCGGTCGCCGCGCCCGCAACGAGAGTAAAAGCAAGAAGTGCGCCGAAGAGCGAGCGGATATTCCAGCCGCCCTGCCAGCGAGGCCGATTGGGGAGCACGTAACCGGGAGGAGCGATTCTGCCGTCCTTCATGGAATGCCTCCTGCAATCGCAGTGTACATTTCACTATTGACGTTTGCAACCTTCTGCGAAGAAGTGAGAATATATCCTTCTATAAGAATCTCCTTCACCCACCGACTTCGACCGAACGGGTGCTACACCTCGCGTGCATTCGATGGAGCGCAAAACGTGCGGATCTACATTGATGAAGCCGGGCCTTTCGTGCCGCCGAACCCGCCGCGTACGCTAATCTCGCTTGTGCTGGCACTCATCATCCCAACTGCAAGCGAGGAGGATCTGTTCTATGAATTCTTGCGGCTTCGAGACACATGGCCGAACCAGAACATCGAGATCAAGGGAAGCAGACTAAGCGAATTACAGGCAGCGCAAGTCGTCAACCTCGCTCTTAAATACGAAGTGCTTGTTCAGTACATCGCGCTGGATGCGAATACGCATACTGCTCCCTTAGTAGATGAGTTCAGAAACGGACAGGCAGATGCAGTGACAGTGAAGATCACGCGCGAACATAAGGCTGGGCTAGTCTTTGATTTGTATCAACTTGGGGAAGCTGTTCGCAGGATGCCAAATCAGCTATTTCTCCAGACGTTCGCTACTTGGCAACTGATTTTCAACACAATTCGCGAGGGAACCCTCTATTTCGTCCAGCGAGTGCCCCAGGAATTGGGTGACATTTGTTGGGTCATAGATCGTAAGGACCGGACTATCACAGAAATGGAAGAGACTTGGACTGCGCTCGTTCTTCCGTTGATTGAAAGAGAGTTCGCTCTAAACCCAGTTTCTCGAATTGTTGGAGAGGACTACTCGTATTATGAAGCGCGATATTGCATTTCCAAGAAGACCGCGAGCTCCGAAACATTGAAACATCTTCAGTGGTTAAGATCGGTTTATGGACTGTCAGATAGTGAGGGTCGGCTCATTACTGACACGAAACGGCTTCTCACAGAGCAAAGGAAATTCGAGGACTCACGTAATTGCCTCGGCCTTCAGCTAGCGGACATGTTGGCTACTATTCTCCGCCGAGCATTCAATGATCGGCTTCAATTGCCTGCCTGGAAGGATTTCGGGGGCCTACTTGTTCGGCATCACAATCCGGGAGCCGGACTCATTCAGCTCGGTCCGGGAATTGAGGCTCCAGTGCTGGGCCATCCTAAGCGAGTTTGCAAAATTCTTGACTCGAGAGCAAAAGACATGCTCGTTGAACGACTTCGAAAAGAATAAACGCTTGGCGCACACACCTGAAGTCAGAATTCACGACCCCGCTGGCGGCCCACTGTCCTCAATCGGAGCGACTTGTTGAATTCCCCCATCCATCCCTTATCGGATTCACAGGTAGTGAGATTCATGGCGCGCATCCGGCGCACGATGGAATCGAGTGCTTTTTCATCGCGCAGGATTTCCTTGTCTTTGCCCGCGGATGCGGCGTAGAGCTGCTCCGGGTTACTGCGTAGGCTGTCGATGACGACAATATTCCCTGGCTGAAGATCGCCGCGCGCCCAGGCTGAACGTAGCGGCGCGTCGTGGCGAATGATCTCGATCTTTCCCTCGGTTGTCTCAAAGATGGTCTGGAGTGCGCCTGTTCTCTCGTCCTCGCTGTTGAGCAGGACGCGGCCAATGAGCCTTTTCGAGGCGAGAGAATACTCCATAGGCGCATGGGGATCGCTGATTGCGACTCCGCAACGGAAGAGTGTTCGCGCCCGGTCCTGAATGTCCTTCATGTTTCGGAGCTGGCTCAAGAAGTCGGATTGAACCTGCCATTCACCATGAGGAAGCGCCTTGGCCACGCCGAGGCGGGCAAGGTGACGCAGGCGCGCAGTCTCGTAGGAGTTGGCAGCGCCGTCGAGCTTCTTGTAGTTGCTGTCGCCTGGCAATGGAATGAGCCGCGCTGAGAGACGCCGGTCGAGCGAAGTCGCACGGTTTGCAGTCAGCTCGGATTGCTTCTGGAATTCGATCTCCTCGTGGGTCCGAGGTCCGAGTTGAAAGGTCAAGGACCGCTGAGCCGCCTCGCGCAAACCGCTGCGAATCAGGTCACGCGGCAGGATGAGTTCTTCGCCTGACCGCAGTCTGCCGCGCACGATGATGTGAGCGTGAGGGTGGTCGGTATTGTGGTGGATGACGCCGCCCCACTCGACCTTACCGTTGAAGTGGTGCTCAATGCGGCCGATCACGGCCTCGGCGGTCTTGGCAAAGTCGGCTTTCTGATCCTCGGGCGAGATGACGATCTTGAAGAGGCGCTTATCGCCGGCCTTCTGCCACTCCCCGGCAACTACACCGAGAGAACGCTCCTTCGCCAGACCGAGCCTTTCGTCGCTCGTAGTCTCTCGTTCCCCCCTGGCGCTTTCCCGTTCCAGATAGCAGCCGTGGGCCTTCCATCCGCCTGGGGTGCGGGAACTGGAGTAGCGAACATTGACGACACAGCGGCGCTCGAAGGCAGACGGCCTTGGGGTCGAAAATGCGCTTTTGGTTCCCCGGCTTCCTCCGGGCGTACTGCGGCTGACAATTCTTGCCAGACGCAATAGATTCCGAGCCACACCCGTAAAGCGTACAGGCGTTCTCTTGGCGCGTTGGACACGGCCTGGGCGTAGTTGGCTGTTCCGTTCGCGGCGTTCCCCGTCCCCGCCCCGCTGCTCAGGATCGTTTGGCATACGTGTCTATCCTTCGCGCGAAGGCTCGGAGGAGCCGCTATCTATTCCCAGCTCACTGGTGGTGTAGGCGCCGGAATCCCGGCGACGCTGAAACTCGCGCGCGGCGGTCAGGTTTACCTGCTCATAGAGCTGGGTGGCACGGGCGCGGGCGCTGGTAAGCAAAGGCTGGGGTACCTCGGGAAGCGAAGTCAGAGCATATTTGATGAATGTGTCGGTCAGAGCGAGATGGAGCTGCGCGATGGTCTCAAGGCTCTGAATTTTGTGCCCCAGATGGTCGGCCATGTTGCCAACCAGACTGTAGACGAGTTGCACAAGATCGTCTCGTTGGGACGAACAGACAGTCACCATGTAATCAAACACCTCGTTGTAGCTCCCTGCATGAAGCTGGTCGCGCAGCGCAGTTAGCCGTTCCGACTGCGCGCGGTTGAGGCGAACCGAGTAGCGGATGGATTCAGGACGTTTTCGCTTCGTCATGGCCACACTCTACCGCAATGTACATCGTTGTGCAACATGCGGCACATTGATGGTTGATTCCAACGACGTGCGGCATCGCAACTGACTGACCATGAAGAAAAAACGCGCAAAGAAGAGAAATGTGCCGCTGCCCCTTTATGTTCCACTACTGCCTTACCTATGAATACCCGTGCTCCACACCAACCCCGTCGGCGGCCTGACGGCCTCGGAAAGAAGCAGACACCGGGAGCAGACAAAGGCTCATCAAACCAGACAAAGGCTCATACTCCCCACGAACGCTTTGACTGTGAGGCTTTGTGAGCCTTAATGAGTCTTCCTGAGCAAATATGATTCATAATCTGCCCTTTCTGGCTTGCATTAATTGCGGTCAAGCGCGATACTCTACTGCAATGCACATTGCACCACGGAATTCGCCGCCTGAACTCGCTTCTCTGCTCGAACGCTTTGAGGAGCGGCGTGAGTTGTTGCCTCTCAAGGCTCGCCTTCTCAAGGGGATGGTCAGTGAGCTGCGCGCGGCGTATTCCGTTGGTCTTCCTTGGAGAGCGATCTGGCGGGCATTGGTCGAGAACGGCTACGAAGGCAGCTATAGGCAATTCTGGCGAATGGCCGTTCGTTTGACAGTCCCGCCATCTCTCAATACGAAAGCTCGCAAGAACCTCCCCGCCACTTCAGGCGGAAAGTCAGTGGAACGAAGCGAACTTCGTTCCGAAAAGCAACCAGAGCAAGTCAACACAAGTCAGGAGAAGCCCGAATGGCAAATTCAGAGGGAAGAATTGATGGCCCGGCTGGACCGGGAAGCGGAACAGAACAGGCAAAGGGAGGAGCGGCTGCGGCCTGTGAAGATTTTCAAGCCGAGCCCGTTTGTGGGCAGAGGCGAGGAGTAGCCGCTGGCCTGGGCATGAAGCCGAAGCGGGTTGTCTTCCCCATCGCCGGCAAAGGCGGGGTCGGCAAGACGACTGTGGTGGCGACTCTGGCCGAATGGTATGCGGACAACTCTTGCCGCGCGGATTTGCTCGACATGGACCCGGACAACAAAGCCGAAGGGTCGTTCAAGGCGCTGTTCTCCCACGCGCACAAGCTCCCGGCACTTGAAAGCTGGACCTACGACAAGTTGCTTGGGATTTCGCTCGAATCGACTGCCGACGTGATTCTAGCCGACCTGGGTGCGGCGCAAGGCCACCGGATGATTCCGTGGTTCCGGGAGTTCTACCGGGTCATGCAGGAATCCGGGCTTGACCTCCGCTGGACGGCGCTTGGCGTCGTCGATGGGGATATTGCCTCCGCCCGGTCGGTCATCGAATGGGGCGAAGAGCTGCAAAACACCGTCGATTACGTGATCGTCCACAACCACTTTCAGGATGGCGTCGCCTCGGCCTGGGAAAATCCGAAGCTGGCCAGCGATGTGGCGGCGTTCCGCGATGCCTTCTCCCCGGTTGAGATTCGGATCGACGCGCGGCGGCCTGATCTCCAGCGAATGATGCGGACGATGAATGTCACGCTCAGCGATGTCGGTGAGCGGCGGACCACAGTGCCGGAACTGAGAGCGCCGGACATGACCTTGCGCGCAAGGACGTACCGGTTCCGTGCATTCAGTCAATTCACGGAAGCGAGAAAGGTTCTCCTTCCATGAGCACAACTCCGGCCCTCGTAACCGACAAAACCGCATGGATTCGCGATCTCGTCTTCCTGGCCTTCCCGGAAGGCGAGGCCCGAGAGCGCGTCCTCATTGACCTGGTCCAGCAGTTCTCGAAGATGGACCCGGAAGATCCAGAATGGCTGCGTTATAAGCTGAGCATTGTTGAGTGCCGCGCACTGGAGAATACGGCGCGCAGTCTAACGGATGCCGCGACAGAGCAGGCGCGGCTCCGCGGCGTGACCCGCGAGATTGCCGACTTCGCCGCAACGCAGATGAAGGGATCAATCGACTCCGCCTCGCAGACAACCCGGCAGTTGCTCGAAGATGTGCAGGCCAGCCTGCATGATGCCATTGCCGGTGACGCAATCCTCAAGAGCTATTCCGAAGAGACGCGTAAGCATTTCGCGGCCGTTATCAAATCACTGATCGATGATGCCCTGACCCGTGCGTTAACTGTGGCGCACGGGCACATGGATGAGTGGGTCAAGAAAACATTGGAGTCCTCAATGGCTGAAGCTCAAAAGGCATTGAGCGCCGCCAACAATGATTTCAAAAGCAAGCTCAGTGGCGTATGGGGAAGGCTGCTCTGGGCCTGCATCGGGGGCGGGCTGATCGCCGGAGTCCTCCTCTTGGCTGGCGGGGTTTGGCTTGGGCGGAATTGGTAGCCCGTTATACCGACTTCTCTTGCGAAATCAGTCAAAGAAAACAAGATTGCGTTTTTTCGTGCTTTCGTTATAGCCTAGGGTGTAGGCGGGAGGCTGGCAGTGGAACTTGTGTCGCTCCCCCTTGGAAGGCGGCTATCCAAGCTCATGTTGTCGTCGCGGCAGACTCAAAAACGGATTAAGGGCAAAGACGAGGGGGAAGCTCCTTCCGTCTCCGCTGAAGTGGCAAAGGACTCCCCTCTGAACTTCAAGGTGTCCGCAGAATTTCGCCGTGAATTCAAAACGTACGCGGCGCAACACAACAAGAAGCTCAATCAACTGCTCTATGAATCTTTCGCCGCCCTGAAGACGAAAGATGCCGGATAGTGTTCGCTTTTTGTTCGCTATTCCGGTAAACTATCAACGCCCGATTGGTCCTCGACCAAAACGCATTCTTTCGGAACGAAAAAGCGACCATGAGCGTTCATGCAAACTGGCTTGTCAATCTGGACGCGTCGGCAACGACCTCCGACGTAGACGGTCTGGTACCCGTCAACGGATACCAGCCTGACGGTCGCGCTCCCGAAGAAGTCGCCCTGATGGAAAAGGCAGCTGCCTACCGAGCGCAGGCGGTCTTCTTCGAAGCAGGACGTAATGGCGCACCGCCTGTGGCGCAGGCTTTCATATTTGTATCAGACGGTCCGGCCGACGATCCGCAGTTTGCCGATTTGCATAAGCGTCTCTGGTCATGGGGTGGCGTCCCCCTCGTATATCGAAAGACTCCCGGAGTTCTACAACTATTTCGATGCGCTCACAAACCTGATTTCGTCTCGCCGACCGGAGAAAATGTATGCCGGCCGTTCAAGACGTTGAAAATAGCGGTTGCTGTAAGCGACGACCCGTGGTGGGACGCATCGAGACTGCGCAACGGCAGCTTGTGGGATGATCCTGCGGTCTGCAAAATGATGCTTTCAGCGAGTAAGTCCGCTCACAAGCGCCTGGTCGATGCGGTAAAGCAACTCAATGTGGATCTCAATAAAGAGGGTATCCTCAAAAAGCATCTGAGGCGAAAGCTTCTGATCCTCTCGCTGCTGATTGCTTACCTGGAAGAACGGGGCGTTCTTCTCCCAGATTACTTCGCCAAATTTCACAAAGGCGCTTCGAGGTTCTTTCAAATTCTGGCTCACGGCAACTCGCTCGTAAATCTGTTGGCAGCCCTCGAAGAGCGATTCAACGGTAACGTATTCACTCTGGATGCAGCAGATCGTCAATCCCTGCGAGGAAACGGGCAACTCGCTCGGTTTGCCAAGCTCATCGAAGGTCGCGAAGAGCTAAACGGGCAACTCACACTGTGGCAGCTCTATTCATTCAAGGATCTGCCAGTAGAACTGATCAGCCATATTTACCAATTGTTCGTCGATAACACGGACAGTTCGGTATACACACCGCCATTCTTAGTCAGACTGATGTTGGACGAAGCGTTAAGCTGGGAACGGTTGGACCGACTTCAGGAGAAGAACGAGATCATCCTTGATCCCGCGTGTGGGTCGGGCGTATTCCTTGTCGAAGCCTATAAACGGCTCGTGCTTCATTGGCGCAGTCAAAATGGCTGGAAGCGCCCTGGTGTCAATGTTCTTAAGAGCCTACTCAAAAAGGTCCACGGCGTGGATCTTGAAGAAGGGGCGGTTGAGCTTGCTGCTTTTAGCCTGTGTCTAGCGCTTTGCGACTCCCTTGAGCCGGAAACAATACGCGCCAGCATCAAGCTATTTCCTCTGCTCGCAGGAAAAACCCTGCATCATCGCTGCTTCTTTGAGGCCAAGGAAGAGGGCCTGATCAAAGAACCTATTGGCCTGGTGACGGGAAATCCCCCGTTCACTTCTAGCCTCGGCACACCCGGTGCCGAGCGCAGCTACCTGCGGTACGAGTCCACGCACGGTTCCCTGCCGGATAAGCAATTGGCGTATCTCTTTCTGCACGACGCGATGGAAATGGTGGCAGATGGCGGGGCGCTCTGTATGCTCCAACAATACAATTTGCTCTACAATCAGCGATCACTCACCTTCCGCCGCAACTTCATCGACAAGTGGGATGTCCGAGAAATTTTGGATTTCGTTTCGGTTCGCGGATTGTTCCAGAAGGGTGGAGCCGACACCAAGGTGCTTGTAGTTCTCGCGGAAGCCGCGAAACCGGTTGCCGATAGACGTATCCTTCACGCCACGTTCAGGCGCAGCGGACGTATTGATGCGGAGCAAGGATTTGACATCGACTACTACGACCTACATTGGTTGCCCCGTCAGGTTGCGCTAGGCAACGACGCCGTCTGGCGCGCAGATTTGATGGGAGGCGGGCGGGTGCTGGCGTTTTTGGATCGCTTGAAGATGTTCCGCACCCTCGGCCAATTTGCAGCGGATCAGGGGTGGGACTACGGGGAGGGCTTTATCGAAGGAAAGACAGGAAAGCGACTGGCTGCAGCCCATCTCACCGGCAAAGACCTATTACCATCGGAGGCAATCGTCGGGTCCGATATCGTTCGTTCTGAACTTTCCAAAGTTAACGCACGGCTATTCAAGACTTCGTATACACCTGCGCGATACACGCCTCCGATGTTTCTCGTTCGTGAGCAGATGGATCTTGATCATGCTTTGTGGACAGATTCTTATCTGACCTACAAGAACAAGGTAGTGGGTATTTGCGCCAAGAGTGGTGACCTTTCAAGATTGAAGGCGCTCCACACTTGGTTTGGACTTAACCAAAAAACTCTCAAGGCATTTGCCGCGGCTATCAGTGTAAGAATGTTTACGCAGAAGGCCACAACTCTCTCGGAGATCGATGTACTTTCACTTCCCTATCCCGAGTCATCAGACCTTGATACAAGCGAAAACGAAAGGATTCTCGTCGATGACATAGCAGATTACTACAACGATCTGATACGGCTCGGCGAAGATTCCGAAGCGATGAAGGAAAGCGGTCTTCTGGCCCTTACCTCATTCGAGGCGACATTCACACGACAAATCAACGCGATCTATAAGCAAAATCCACTTCGCGCCTTGGAACCCTTCGCGTGGCCGGGGGCGATTTGTCTGCCGTTCGTCTTTGGTGATGGCAAGGTAGCCTGGGCCGGAGCAGATGATCTGCAAGGCAAGCTGGATACACTTCTACACGAACAGCGGGGTACGACTCTCCACGTCACGCGCATTGCGCGCATTTACGACGGTGATTTCATCTTCCTGTTGAAGCCGGATCGCCTGAGATATTGGCTTCGCTCCGTGGCTCTGCGGGACGCCGATGAGACACTTTCCGACCTTCGGGCGCAGGGGTTCTGAAATACGCTTATGTTGGCAAACTCTCCGGACACGTCGGCAAAGTCAGGCGCTCTCAGCAGCGATGTACAGAAGCCAGCAACATTTCGGCATGAGCTGGTTGACTTTATTGCTGAAGAACTCCCCCGTTGGCGGGATCGTGCAGACCGACCACAAACAAGTGCGGAAACGACCTTAACCTGCCAACTATGCGCCCATCTCAACGGAGCGAGCCGACATTCAGCCGGCTGGGATATCCTCCAGTTCCGTGTCGAAGAGCCAGACGAGCAGTACAAAGGGAGAAAGATTGATTTGGTTGCTTCCCCCTGCAATGCCACGATTTGTGTGGCGGGTCGCAAACACACCGAGTTCGACAGCATAATGCCTATCGAATGCAAAAGATTGCCAACGCCTAAGGCGAAGGATCGGGACGAACGTGAATACGTCATTAGCCGCTACTCTTCGACCGGCGGTATCCAGCGATTCAAAAAGGGAAATCATGGAAGCGCCCACACCTTCGGCGCAATGATCGGGTACATACAGGAAGAAACGGCGGCTTGCTGGAATACTAATGTTGCTAAATGGATTGGCGATCTGGCAGGCGCGGAGCCTGGCTGGACCGCAGAGGATCTGCTATTTCCCGACCGCAGCGATACAGCCTCACGAGTGGCGGTTTTCCGTTCGTCGCACAAGAGGTCGAAAGGTCTTTCTGAAATTGAGCTACGGCATCTTTGGATCGAGATGAACTGACAGAGAAGCTGATCAGAGATCAAGGCGTGCAGTAATATTTCCGTAGGTATAAATTGCGGACGAGGCTTACGCCTCGTCCGCCCCGTCGCTGGGATCGTCAGCGGCTTCAACCTTTGACAGACGCCGGATGCTCGAAGCGTGGATCTCGGCGATGGTGTATTTGACCTGCTGGCCCTTGACGGTTTCTTCGATCACGCGATACTTGATCTTCCCCTCCAGGCTGACGAGCTGGCCCTTCAAGAGGTTCTTGGCGAAGGTGGCGAGATTGCCCCACGCATAGACGCGGTGCCATTCGGTGCGGGTTTCGTACTCGCCCTGCTCGTTCTTCCAGCTCTCGCTGGTTGCAAGGTTGAGGACGGCATAGTCCTTCTTGTTCTGCGCGGTTTTGGCTTCTGCATTCTTTCCGAGGCGGCCGATGAGGATGACTTTGTTGAACATGGTGTATTGCTCCTTTTTCTGAAAGTTTGTCCGCTGGATGCGGTACATGC
>Ga0302195_10001711_pt1 | contig 17412 bp, 15 predicted proteins | sample II_Bog_N1_2_FD_198778 | JGI IMG/M metagenome (GOLD analysis project Ga0302195, IMG submission 198778) | Peat permafrost microbial communities from Stordalen Mire near Abisko, Sweden - II_Bog_N1_2 | ecosystem: Environmental > Terrestrial > Soil > Wetlands > Peat | place: Sweden: Abisko...
TATTCGATCGCCAGTCGAGATTTCGCCGACGATTTCAGAAACGGATTCGCGTCCATGCGCAATACTTGGCCAAACGTCCGCGTGGACTACGGACCACTGACCTTAATGCAGGGATGGGTTGAGGTCGACTTAAATAGTTTTGAAAAGGATATACAGGCATTAGTAGAACGTTTTGAGGATCTTAGTCCGCTGATTGACCGTCTGTTGGAGTCGCGGCGGAGGTAGGAAACAGCGTTGGTTGGATGATGCCATCATGGATACTGCAACGGTGACGAGCACCGGCAGGTGGCCCCGGTCTCGGGGTTCTGTTCCAACCACATTGAGGGTGCCCCCGGTCCCTCGCATTTGGGGACCGGGGAAGACTCAAAAAATCGACCGTGAAATACTTTTCCTGGGAGGAAAATTTTGATATCACAGAGCACAGGCAAAGTGCGCATCATTGTCACCTGGTTTCTCAGGGTCGTTTTGGGCCTAGCCTTCCTGGGGATCGGAATCGAGAAGCTTACCGGAACCATGGGGACGATTCCATTCTTCGATGCGATCGGCTGGGGGCAATGGTTCCGCTACGCTACCGGAGCCCTGGACACGGCCGGGGCATTGCTCATCTTCGTGCCGCGCTGGACCTCCTACGGTGCTCTCATCATTACGTGCACAGTGGGCCTGGGAACCATCTTGTGCTTCACCTTGGTGGAGTATAGTCCGATTTTGCCGTTGGTGATGACCCTGCTTGCCGCGACGCTGGTCTGGCTCGCGTGGAGACCGAAACCGGCCTGAAGTATCCGGGGGATTTGTGGAATGACGCTAAATCTCTAGTGCCGTATCGACAGTGCTCCGCGCGCAGAGCTTTCTGGTGGCCGATGCTGCTGGTGCGGAGCAGTGTGGATACGGCGATTTGCGCTAAGCCGCCAGGGCGGTGGAAGTATGGGGATTGGATGCCGCCTGCGGGGAGCTGAGACAGCCGACCGAACAGGAGATGATGTGCAGTTAGCCATTGCTGACGGCTTTCTGGTTGGCGCTTTACAGCTGATCGGGCGGTTGGATGTCTGTCGTGGACCGCGCGGAGTCGATTCGAGGCATAGGGGAGCGAGGGCGGGATTAGAAGCCGTCGAAGCGAAGAGTCGGGTTGGAAGACAAGGCTGCATGGTTTCCTCAGGAAGAGTCGAAGGCTACGCAGTGTAGCGTTATGTTGGGCCTGGGCTGCTGAGCAGCGGAGCAACGCGGGACGACATGCAGGGTACCGCATTTGCACTGAGGGCAGCACCGATTGAGCGCAGACTTCTGCTGTTCAGTCAGCAACGAGCTTGGATCCGCCACGGGAGCGCGAAGATGACGCCTACAGAGGGCCAGCGCCTGACGGCGGTTGCGGTTGGCGAGCAGTCCGAAGTGGCGGATCTTTACGAAGCCGCCGGGCAGAACATGGAGCAGGAAACGGCGAATGAACTCGACAGCATCGAGGCTCATGACGCTGCTGCGGTTCCCATGTCTGGAGTCTCGCCAGCGGAAGCGCACCTGGCCGTTTTCGAGGCTGAGCAGTCTTCCGTTGGAGATGGCAACCCGATGCGTGTAGCGGGCCAGGTACTTCAGCACATGCTCGGGGCCGCCGAACGGGGGCTTGGAGTAGACCACCCACTCCGTTCGGCGCAAGGTACCAAGCAGAGAGTGAAATGCGCGTGGTGTTGATAGTTGAGCCAGCTTGCCGGCGAGGCATAGTTCGCCCCGCCGGTAGCTCTGCTTGATGAAGGCGAGCAGCTTGCCGCGGAACATGCGGCTGAGCACGCGTACGGGAAGAAAGAACCCGCGCCTAGTGGCGACCCAGCGGGAGTTATCGAGAGACAGTCCGCCCGCGGGGACGAGACAGTGCAGGTGCGGATGATGACTCAGGTTCTGCGACCAGGTATGCAACACGGCGAGCACACCGATGCGCGCACCGAGATGACGTGGATCGGCAGCGATCTTGAGCAGCGTCTCGGAAGCTGCCCGAAACAACAGGGTGTAGAAGAGCCTCTGGTTGCGCAATGCGAGCGGCGCCAGTTGTTCGGGTACGGTGAAGACCACATGGGCGTAGGGCACCGGCAGCAGACTTCGAGCCTGCTTGATGAGCCAGCGGTCGCGTGCTGAGGACTGACACTTGGGACAGTGCCGGTTGCGGCACGAATCGTAAGCGACGGTCTCATAACTGCAGCGATCGCATCGTTCAAGATGAGTGCCCAGCGCGGCCGTGCGGCATAGGCCGATATCGCGCAGCACCTTCCGTTGCTGGTCCGACAGAGCATGGCCCCAGCGTTGGAGGAACTCGTGCTGATGGGCATGGAAGACATCGGCCACTTCGAGCCGATGTCCGTTCATGCAGTTCTGTTCCCTCCCTCGGCAGTGCGTATGTTCTGAATAGGCAGATCGTCGAGCGGGCTTGCGATAGCATGCAGTCTGGCTTCGGAAACGTGGAGATACCGGGAGGTAGTCTCCAGATCACGATGGCCAAGCAGAAGCTGGATGCTGCGCAGATCTGTGCCCGCATCGAGAAGATGGGAAGCGAAGGAGTGCCTCAGCACATGGGGGCTGAGTGGTTTAGAGATGCCCAACTGCTTGCGCAACTCCGCACAGGCGATACGTACGCCGCTTGCCACCATGGGCTGATCGGGCCAGCGTCCGGGAAAGAGCCAGTCCGTGGGCTTGCGCCAACGCCAATAGATGCGCAGCAACTCAAGCAACTTCGGCGAGAGCATCACCTGGCGCGGGAACTTGCCCTTGCCTTCGCGGATGTTGATGATCATCCGCTTACTGTCGATATCTGCGACCTTAAGGTCCAGTGCTTCCTGACAGCGAAGCCCGGCGCTGTAGTACAGGGCCAGCAGCGCACGGTGCTTGGTGTTCGTTGTCGCATCAAGCAGGGCGCAGACTTCTTCCCGGCTCCAGACCGTAGGCAGCTTGCGGCGCACCTTCGGCTTGATGATCTCCTGATCGAACCAGGTCTGCTTCAGTGTCCGCATGTAAAGGAACTTTAGCGCCGACCGGGCTCCCTGAATGGTTCCCCAAGCCAGTTTCCGATCGTTGAGCAGATACAGCAGGAACGTGCGAACGTGTTCCGGGCCCAGCTGATCAGGTGACTTGTGGAAGTACTTTGCAAACTCAGCAACCGTATGGGTGTAGTGGCGGATCGTACGTTGGGAGAAGTTGCGCAGCCGGAGATCTTCCTGCATGCGTTGGCGTAGTTGTGTCATGGACACCTCCTTCGGTGTCCAACACTCTATACAAATGCCACAGAAGCATATCCTGCCGCGCTAGCGGCTTAGTGCAAATCGCCTTCCCATGGGTTGAGGCCGGTTCGGGATCAGGTGAAAAACCTGGATTGTGCTGGGTTGCCTGAGGAATCACTGAATGCGCAGTTATTGCGGTCCGGCATTCCTTCAGGGGCTAAAGCCCGGCCCTTTTTTGTTCGGCTTGCGGCACGACTGAAGTCGTGCCCTTTCAAAACATGAACGATGATCTGCGTGGCGGAAACCACGCGCCGCAGGGCTACGCTTGATATTGCTCGTCGCTCACCTGCTCCATCCAATCGACGGTTTTGCCATCGAGCTTTTCTTGAATGGCGATGTGGGTCATCGCCGTCGATTGCGCCGCGCCGTGCCAGTGCTTCTCGCCGGGCGCAAACCAGATCACATCCCCGGGCCGGATTTCTTCGATAGGACCGCCCCAGTGTTGCGCGCGACCACAGCCGGAGGTGACGACGAGCGTCTGACCGAGCGGATGTGTATGCCAGGCGGTTCGGGCGCCAGGCTCGAAGGTCACGCTGGCACCGACAACACGCGCTGGATCGGGTGCGTCAAAAAGCCGGTCGACGCGGACTGCGCCGGTGAAGTAGTCTGCCGGGCCTATCCCCGAAGGTTCGGAACCGCTCCGCTTGATTTCCATTGTCTATTTCTCCTTAATGAAGGCCCCGGAGATGTGCTCTTCTCAGGGGGCAAACAGCCTGTTCGCTCCGGAGTCTTCGATTTAAAGCTATAGTGATCAGGCAGGATCCGAAGAATTTCTATCCTCAGATCCTTGAGATGATCGGTTGGATTGGTCAACGGCCGGTCATCTGTTCGAGTTGCTCGGGATAGCGCGCGCCTTGTACTTCGATCTTCGCGGCGGCGTTTTCGATTTGCTGGAGATCTTCGGCCGAAAGTTCCAGAGCAGCGGCGCCGATATTCTCTTCCAGGCGATGCAACTTGGTCGTGCCGGGAATAGGGACGATCCACGGCTTTTGGGCCAACAGCCATGCGAGCGCGATCTGTGCCGGGGTCGATTTTTTCTCCGCTGCGATCCTGCCCAACAGATCGACCAGTTTCTGGTTTGCAATCCGGGCTTCCGGCGTAAAGCGCGGAATCGTGCTGCGAATGTCGGTCTTGTCGAAGGTGGTATTCTCGTCCATCTTGCCCGTCAGAAAGCCCTTGCCAAGCGGGCTGAAGGGCACAAATCCGATTCCGAGTTCGTCGAGGGTCGGGATGATTTCCTCTTCGGGGGTGCGGTACCAGAGCGAATACTCACTCTGCAGTGCGGTGACGGGTTGGACGGCGTGAGCGCGCCGGATCGTTTGCACGCCGGCCTCAGACAGCCCGAAGTGCTTGACCTTACCCTGCTGGATGAGATCCTTGACGGCGCCGGCCACGTCTTCAATGGGCACGTTGAGATCGACGCGGTGCTGATAAAAAAGATCGATCGCATCGATGCGCAGCCGCTTCAGCGAGGCCTCGGCGACCATGCGGATGCGCTCGGGGCTGCTGTCCAGCCCCTTTCCGCCGCGGCTTCCGTCGGGATTGATGTCGAAGCCGAACTTGGTGGCGATGACGATCTTTCTGCGGAAGGGCTCGAGGGCCTCGCCCAACAGCTCTTCGTTATTAAAGGGGCCGTAGACCTCGGCCGTATCGAAGAAAGTGACTCCGCGCTCGACGGCCGCGCGGAGTAGAGCGATTGAGTCCTTCTTTTCGGGAAACGGAGAATAGGAAAAGGTCATGCCCATGCAGCCCAGGCCGATTGCCGAAACTTCAAGATTGCTTTTTCCCAACTTGCGCTTTTGCATCTTCTCTCCTTATGCTGTCGCCGGCCAAATCGCCAGGCGAGTGAACCTTTGTGCCCAGCGGCTTAGAGTCCTGTCATCTTCAATGCAGCCTCAGGCAGGCGTGCCCCTTCGAGCTTCAAGCCGGAAGCAGCCTCGTCAATTCGCTGAAGGTCCTCACCGGTCAACTCGACGTTCATTGCTCCAAGGTTCTCCTCCAGCCGGTGGAGCTTTGTGGTCCCGGGGATCGGCACAATCCACGGCTTCTGCGCCAGCAACCAGGCGAGTGCAATTTGCGCCGGCGTCGCCCCTTTGCCTTCCGCGACGGTCTTGACCAGCTCGACCAGAGCCATATTGGCTTTGCGTGCTTCGGCTGAAAAGCGCGGCACGATGTTGCGGAAGTCTGTGGGATCGAACTTCGTGTTTTCGTCGATCTTGCCGGTGAGGAACCCTGCACCGAGCGGGCTGAAGGGCACAAAGCCGATACCAAGCTCCTCCAGCGCGGGAATCAACTCGGCCTCCGGCTCGCGCCAGAAGAGCGAGTACTCGCTTTGCACTGCGGTGACCGGCTGCACCGCGTGCGCACGGCGGATCGTCTGAACGCTGGCCTCAGACATACCGAAGTGTTTAACCTTGCCCTCGGCAATCAGTTCCTTAACCGCACCTGCAACATCTTCGATCGGCACGTCGGGATCGACACGGTGCTGATAGAAGAGATCGATGCTATCGGTTCGCAAGCGCTTCAGACTCGCCTCTGCCACACGCCGAACATGCTCGGGTTTGCTGTTGGCCAGTCCACTACGCTTGCCCGTCTCAGGATCGATGTCGAAGCCGAACTTGGTGGCAATCGTAACCTTGTCGCGGATCGGTAGGAGCGCCTCGCCTACCAACACTTCATTCTCGAACGGTCCATAGGCCTCGGCCGTGTCGAAGTGGGTGACGCCAAGCTCGTAGGCATTATGAATCAACTTGATCATCTCGCCCTTGTCGGCTGCCGGGCCATACGCAGAACTCATGCCCATGCAGCCGAGGCCCAGGGCAGAAACCTCAAGGCCGCTCCTTCCTACTGTGCGCCTTTGCATCACTTCTCCTTTGTGTGGTGTCAATTCTTTTCCCTAACGATTGGCGAAGCTCTGAAGTTGAGCGGGATATCTATCTCCTTGAGCGTCAATGGCCGAGACATTCTGCACGGCTCATCTCTTCACAAACTCCACACGCGCCAAATCTTGTCGCAGATTTTCTCTCGATTTTTGTGGCTAATTCTTATTGCCATTAATCTTGACTGGCCTAAGCAGATGCGAGAACGTGAGTTGGGCGAGTTTCCACTTTCCGTTTTCCTTGATATAAACCTCAGTCACCATAAAAGGATTGGTGACTTCATGCTCACCGACAGCCGCCTGCAAATCAATGTCCTCTAAAAGGACGGCTGTGTTACCAAATATGCGAGCGTCAACTGCGTAAACTACAGCTTTTTTGTACCAGATGCCACCGCTCTTAATGGTGGCGAGTTCCTGGGTTTTCCCCCATGTTCCCCCCATGTGAGTGAACATGGCTTTGTCGTCAAACAGAGTTTCCAGGGAATCGACCTTCTTGTCTGCCATCCAATCCCATTTCATGTTTGAGAGGTTGATAACTTCTTGTTGCTCGGGTGTCGGATTTGCGGAAGTCTTAATCGTTTCCGTCGGTGGCGCCGGCGGTTGCTGTGCATAGGATAGTGGCGCAATCAGTGTTGACAGAAACAGTCCCAACATTAGGGTTTTCATGGCTCTCCTTGGATTTTTGTAGTTGATTGGGTGAGGTGGTGGAAGCAGCGTTGCCAGTCGTTCAAGCGCGACCGACACAGGAAGAATTCTGCGCTCAGGAAAGGGGCTGATCCCGCCCTTGCAGGCCTCGGGGCCGTATCTGGAGCTCAACCCCATGCAGCCCAGGCCGAGGACGGAGACCTCAAGGCCGCCTTTTCCTAACTCGCGTGTTTGCATTGTTTCTCCTTGCTGTGTTCAGGATTGCTTTCGGTTACTCGGATTTTAACGAGGCCATATCGATCGAGAAGCGATACTTTACGTCTGCCCTTGCAAGCCGCTCATAGGCTTCGTTGACTTTTTGGATAGGGATGACTTCGACGTCGGAAGTGATGTTGTGCTTGCCACAGAAGTCGAGCATCTCCTGGGTCTCGGCGATGCCGCCGATGAGCGAGCCGGAGAAGCTGCGGCGCGCGAAGATGAGACCGAAAACGGCGACCGGCAGCGGCTGATTCGGCGCGCCTACCATGGTGATGTTGCCGTCGCGGCGAAGAAGGTTGATGTAGGCGTTGATGTCGTGTTCGGCGGCGACGGCGTCGAGGATGAAGTCGAAGCTGCCGGCGTGTTTGGCCATCTCGTTTGCGTCGCGCGAGATGACCACCTCGTCGGCGCCGAGGCGCAGCGCGTCATCCTTCTTGCTTTGTGACGTGGTGAAGGCGACGGTGTGGGCTCCAAGAGCGTGGGCGAATTTGACGCCCATGTGGCCGAGTCCGCCTAGACCGACGACGCCTACCTTCTTGCCTTGGGTCACGCCCCAATGACGCATCGGTGAATAAGTGGTGATTCCGGCGCAGAGCAGAGGCGCGGCGCCGGCAAGATCGAGATTCGGCGGAACGCGGAGCACAAACCGCTCGGTGACGACAATGCTGTCGGAGTAGCCTCCGTAAGTAACGCCCCCGGTGTGCTTGTCGGGGAAGTTATAGGTGAGAGTAAAGTTGGGGCAGAACTGTTCGAAGCCGGCCTTGCACTCGGGGCAGGTGCCGTCGGAGTCCACCAGGCAGCCGACCGCGGCCAGGTCGCCGGGCTTGAATTTGGTCACCGCGGAGCCAACCTTTGTGACGCGGCCCACGATCTCATGGCCGGGAACGCAGGGGTAGACGGTGGGCATCACTCCGCTCCACTCATTGCGGGCCTGGTGAAGATCGGAGTGGCAGATGCCGCAGAAAAGGATCTCGATCTGGACGTCGTGGTCGCTGGGATCGCGCCGCGCGATCGTGGTGGAAGCAAACGGCGATGTTGCGCTCGAAACCGAATAAGCCTTTGCCTTGTACATGGGGATACCTCCTGGGATGATGGCGAGCAACTCGTTCGTAAACCAGAGTACAAAACAGAACCCTAGGAGCGGTATCCTGATCCTGCCAATCTATTGCCTATTTCTGTCGATGCATGCATTTTTGTGCACAAGGCTCTGAATTCCGGGTTAACTTGATCTTGAAGGAGTCAAGCGAGTGAAAGCAGCGAAAGACAAGGACGCGCACTTTGAGCAAAGCGTGATCGGAATGCGGCGAGAGCTGGCCGGCAAGATTGCCGATCGCGCCATTCGGGAAGGAGACACGCCCACTGAAATACCGGGTCTGCGCCTCTACCGCCGTTCACTAACCACCGCTTGCACCTCGGCCGCATATGAACCCAGCCTGGTTGTCTTCGTGCAGGGACAGAAGCGAATCAACGTCGGCAAGACGATCTACGTATGCGACGGCTCGAACTTCCTGCTGACATCGGTCGATCTGCCGGTTGTGAGCCAGGTGATCAAGGCAACCGAAAAGGAGCCGATACTCGGTCTGCTGCTCAAGCTTGAGATGCCGGCGGTGCGGGAGATTCTCTCCCAGCAGGAGTTTCATCTGCCAAAAGAATCTGCCGACGCACGGGGGATGGCCGTCGGCGTCACTTCGGTCGAGCTGCTGGACGCATGTACGCGGCTTGTGGACCTTCTGGACGCGCCAAGGGACATTCCATTTCTCAGCAGCCTGATCCAGCGCGAGATCGTCTTCCGATTGCTTCGCAGCCCGCAGGGAAAGCATCTGCGCGCCATCGCCACGCTCGGAGAGCAGAGCCACCGAACAGCCAAAGCGGTGGAGTGGCTGAGGTTGAACTACGCCAAGCCTTTGCGCGTCGAGGAACTCGCGACCATGGCGCGGATGGGCGTTTCGACGCTGCACCATCAGTTCAGATCACTGACCGCGATGAGCCCGCTGCAATATCAAAAGCAGCTTCGGCTACACGTGGCCAGAGAGCGCCTGCTCAATGACGGCCTGGATGCCGCAAGCGCCGCCTTCGAGGTCGGCTATGAGAGCGCAAGCCAGTTCAATCGGGAGTACAGCCGATTCTTTGGCCAGCCGCCGATGCGGGACATCAAGGCGCGGCGGGTCGCCGGAACTGCGACAACCAGCAACTGACGCCAACGCACTCGACCGCAATTCGATTGGATCGCGCGCGGCTGCCAGAACAAGGTAAGCCTGAATACGCGCCCCAACGCAAAATAGCCACCCCGATGTATCCGGGGTGGCCGTTTTGGCTTGCTTGAGGAAAGGCGTCTTACCGCTCGCTCTTCCAGTTGATGAGGTCGCCAAGAGTGGTGGTTGAGCTGGAGACGGGGGCCTTGTGGGCCTCCTTCTTGTAGGTCTCGACCTGGGCGCGGCTGGCTTCATGGCCAATCGAGCGCAGGCTGAGGCCCACCTTCTTCTCTTCCACGTTGATCTTGATGATCTTGAACTCGTGTTCGAGACCGGTTTCAAGCTTGGACGGCTGTCCGGGTTCGTCGCCGGCCTCGGAGATGTGGCATAGACCCTCCACGCCCTCCGCGATCTCGACGAATGCGCCGAATTGCGCCGTGCGCAGCACCTTGCCGTGAACCACGTCGCCAACACGATGCGCGGCGAAGAAGCTCTCCCAGACGTCGGGCTGCAACTGCTTGATGCCGAGCGAAAGGCGGCGGTTCTGCGGCTCGACGCCGAGGACCACTGCCTTGACCTTTTCGCCCTTCTTCACGATCTCAGAGGGATGCTTGACGCGCTTGGTCCAGCTCAGGTTCGAGACATGAACGAGGCCGTCGATGCCGTCTTCGATCTCGATGAAGGCGCCAAAGTCGGTGAGGTTGCGAACGCGGCCCTCGACGATTGTTCCGGCGGGATAGCGCTCGGTGAGGTTCTCCCAGGGGTTGTCGAGGAGTTGTTTCATGCCGAGCGAGATGCGGCGGTCGGCCGGATTGACGCTCAAGACAACTGTTTCAACTTCGTCGCCCGGCTTGACCAGCTTGGAGGGGTGCTTGAGGCGCTTCGACCAGGTCATCTCAGAGAGGTGAACCAGGCCCTCGATGCCCTGCTCGAGCTCGACAAACGCGCCGTAGTCGGTAACCGAAAGCACGCGGCCATGCACGTGCGCGCCAACCGGGTAACGCTCGGTGGCGTCGAGCCACGGGTCGGGCGTCAACTGCTTGAAGCCCAGCGATACGCGCTGCTTGTCCTTATCGAACTTGAGCACCTTGACCTGAATCTCGTCGCCCACATTCACCAGATCGCGGGGGTGCGTGAGGCGTCCCCAGCTCATGTCGGTGATATGCAGCAGGCCGTCGATGCCGCCGAGGTCAACGAACGCGCCGTAGTCGGTGAGGTTCTTGACCGTGCCGGTGAGCACGGCGCCCTCGCCCAACTGCTCGAGCGTGCCGGAGCGCTTGGCGTTCTGCTCTTCTTCCAGAATCTCTTTACGGCTGACGACAACATTGCCGCGCTTCTTGTTCAGCTTGATGACGCGGACTTCAATCTGCTGGCCGAGATAGCCGTCGAGATTGCGCACCGGGCGAATCTCAAGCTGCGAGCCGGGCAAAAAAGCCTTGAGGCCAATGTCCACGGTGACGCCGCCTTTAACACGGCTGACCACTGTGCCCATGACCGGGGTCTTGTCGGCGGCGGCCTTCTCGATCGTGTCCCAGACACGAAGGCGCTGAGCGCGCTCGTAGCTGGCCAAATAGCCGCCTTCGGGCTCCTCGCGCTCAATCACCACATCAATGGTGTCGCCGGGCTGGAACTTCACGGCGCCGGTGTGATCGAGAACCTGCTCGAGCGGCACAAGGCCCTCGGACTTCAGGCCCACATCGATGACCAGGTGCTTTTCGGTCTGCTTGATGACCGTTCCGGAGACGATCTTGTCGCCATAGGCTTCAACGGCGGCGGCCTCGGCGGCCTGTTCGCGTTCAAAGGCCTCGAGTGCGGCGGAGAAGTCGTCCATGGATTCAAGATGATCTGCGTGCGCAGGGGCCTTGGCAGGCGCCGGCGCGGACTCCGCTACCGGTTCGGCCTGGGCTGCGGGCGCGGGAACTTCCGTTGCAACTTCGGCTGCGGGCGCGGCCTCGACAGTGGCTTCAGCCACGGGCAAGGGCTCGTCTACAGGCTCGGTTGGGGCATCGGCGTCCAGCGCGGGTACTTCGACCACTTCGGCGATCTCTGTGTTGGACGTGGATTCTTGCAACGGCTGCTCTTGCTCCGTCGCAGGTTCGAGGGTGGGGGCTTCCAATTCAGTATTCAGGGTTATACTCTCGGTTTCGGGATTGAGGACGTTTGCCATCGCTGCGAGCTCCGGGATTCCTTGCTCCCGCGACTGAAAACCTGCCTGCCGCTGGGGGTGGTCCCTCTTGCTATCGACGAGGGGGGCCGGAGGCCATCTCCCTGGCGACAACCATCTGCCAGTGACCTTGGTGCTCTCAGAAAGAACAGTACCCCCGGCCCGTGAAGCTGGCGTTAAAGGGTTCTGGTCTCCTTGGGAAGCACCCGGCAGGCAGCGGCTGGTTGGAGAGTGGCCGCAACTCTCTGCTGGAATCCGCGCAGGAAGCTACGCTCACGAGTGTACCAACGTCAGCATTCCCCCGTCAATGCAGTGAATTTGCCAAGGCCGCGTTGCGGTCTGGCTTGACCTCGTGTTTCACCTGTGGCGCGGCAGAAGCAATGGAGTTGCGGGCGGTGGCACGGTTGGGGGAAAAAGGCCGATTAGGTTCGTGGTATCCCACCCATCCGCGATGATGCTGCGGATGGATGGGGCACCCAGGCACTTGCGGTGGGGCAGCCGGCGCTTGCGCGCCATGGGGTTCTTCAATCATGGCAACCGAGAGATTCTCTGCGGGAAGCGGGTTCTATACTGATCGAGGCGGACCCCACCCATGGATTATCTTTGGACTCCCTGGCGCTATGCCTATATCACTTCGACCGACACGACCGCGCGCCCCGGCGTTCCCGCGAGCCTGGCGGCTTGGCCCGGCGACTGCGGCTGCGTCTTCTGCAACCTGATGGCCTCGATCGACTACGCGATTGAAAAAGGAATGAGCGCGGAGCAGGCCGAAGCGGCGGGCGGCCTCATCGTGCGCGGCGAGCATTGCTTTGTCTGCCTGAATGCCTTTCCGTATACGTCGGGCCACGTGATGGTGATGCCCTACGCGCATCTGGACCGGCTGGCCCTTTTGCCGGTCGAAGTCGCGCATGAACTGATCGATCTGGCGCAGCGGACTGAGCGCGTGCTGCAACGGCTCTACAGCCCGCATGGCTTCAACTTTGGGATGAACGTGGGAAAGGCGGGAGGGGCCGGCGTCGCGGGGCATCTACACCTGCACGCGCTGCCGCGCTGGGCTGGGGATACGAATTTCATGACTGCCGTGGCCGAGACGCGCATCCTGCCGGAAGAGTTGGAGACGACGTGGAAGCGGATGCGAGAGGCGTTTGGGGAAATGCAGAACTGACCGGGGTTCGATGCATCCAATCCTCGCGGTGAGACAAGGCTCTGTTTTAACCCGACAGCGCGGGATCAAGAGCCCGCTGAGCGATCCGCCTATTGTTTCTCGGAGTTGATCTTCGTGGAGTTATCGTCGGAGTTTAGCCCTTCGGAGAACAACCTATCCGGGTAGATGACGGTTCCTTCGGCATCGACAACGATTCCGCCAGCTTCTCGGCTTGTCTTGGAAATAAGTGCCGCCCCCGAAACCAGCAGCAGAATGAGAAGAATCCCAAGACCTATCGACACCTTTGCTTTAAGATAAACAGCCTCGCTTCTGGCGTTGAAATCCGTGAGGTCATTATTCGACGGGTCGGCCGGATCGTAATAGACCTTGGTTTCGGTGAATTTCAGATCGCCGGCAAATCCCTGAAGTCTTCCCGCGTCTGATTCGCCGGCATTGCCGCCACTCTGCCGGGGGCACTCACCGTGCCCAAAATAGCGACTTCCGTTGACAACGAAGGCGTAATTGCAAATCGGACCCTCGATGAATTCGCTGCCGCTTGATCTACTGGTCGCAAACGTGTAAGTGGTGGTTGTGCCTTGATTTGGCGCGATGGCCTCGAGCTGCATTGCAGCGTAAATACAGAAACCGCCGTAGGCGAAGGCGGCGATCACAGCCAGGACCATGGAACCGGCCAGGCCTTTCCAGGTTGAACTCATAGGCTCCTGTTTCTCTTTTGATGGACGTTGGAGCGAAGTATATGCCGCAGTGCCACGCATAGACAACAATGGTTCTTCAGAAGAGTCAGCAACCAGGAGTCCGTTCAACCAAGCCGTTGCTCCGTGTCGCCGTTTTCTTCTGCTCCGGCGGCTAGGGCCAGGCTTGGCTGGGACCACTCGTCGGACTCCATTTCGCGCAGGTCGGGTTGGAGCTTTTTGATCTCGGCTAACTCGCCATCGGAGTGGGCTAACTCGCCTAGCTGCCTTCCGTAGGAAAAGACCCCGCCTTTGCCTTCAATCGAACCAAGGAACCGGTTGTAGTAATCGACGCTGCTGCCGAGGGCGTTGCCTAGCTTTGTAACATGCCCCTGCGCGACGACCAGCTTGTCATAGATCTTGCGGCCCATCTCATGGATAGCTTTGGCGTTTTTGGTGATCTCCGATTGCTGCCAGCCGAATTCTACGGCGCGGAGAAGAGCGATCAACGTGGTTGGTGTCGCCATGACTACGTGGTTCTGCGCGCTGAATTCAATGAGAGATGGGTCGGCTTCGAGCGCGGCGCTGAATAACGCCTCACTGGGCAGGAAGCAGACGACGAAATCGGGAGCTTTATCGAATTGCTTCCAATAGGCCTTGTTCGACAAGTCTTTCAGGTGCGCCTTGACGCGCGCGGCGTGGGCCGCAAAACGGAGTGTTTGAGCGGCGGGGTCGGCAGCGCCGCTGGCATCGAGGAAGGCATCGAGAGGAGTCTTGGCATCGACGACGATCTCGCGGCCATTTGGCAGTTGGATCGTCATATCCGGACGCAGCATCTTGTCGTCTTCGTCGCGCGCGGTCACCTGCTCGGAGAAAGAGCAGTACTGGACCATTCCGGCGTATTCCACGCAACGCTTGAGTTGCAGTTCGCCCCAGTTGCCGCGGGTCTTGGGGGCGCGCAAGGCCGTAATCAGCTGAGCAGTTTCATTGGTCAGGGCGGCGAGCGATGCGGGGATGGTCTTCTGAATATTTTCGACCAGGGTCTCTACCTTGGAGTACGCGCCGGAGCGTTGCGCCTCCATGGCCTGGGCCTGCGCATCGAGGGCCTTGAGCGCCGCTCCGAGCGGATCGAGCATATTTTTGATCGCGAGTTCTTTCGCATCCAGGGTTTGCTTCGCTGCGGCGCTTTGGCCGCTTAGCTCCTGCTTGGCGAGGGTGAGGAAGCTCTGATTGTTGGCGCTGAGCGCCTTTGCGGCCAGATCGCCAAAGGCCTTGTCGAGATCGGCCTGCATCTGGGCGTACTTGCTCTTCTCCGCCGCGAGATTCGCCTCGGCGGTGCCGAGTTCGCCGGTCAGGCGCGTAACTGTTTCTTGCAATCTCTTCAGTTCGGCGGCTTGGCTGGCTTTCTCAGTCTCCAGGCCCTTGATCTGATCGCGCAAGAGGCCGCTCTCGGCCTGAGCGGAGCCCTTTCCCAGCCAGTAGCCGAGCAATACGCCAACGAGGACCGCAATCGCACCAATGATTAAAGTCTGCATGGATAGTTCCTTCCGCTATTTCGCCTAATATACGCCTTCGGGCGGTGTGTTTGCCTGAACAAATCCAGTCGGCGGAGCGAGAGTTCTTCCGGGGCTAAAGCCCCGTTGATTCTGCTTGGTCGTCGGCACGACTGAAGTCGTGCCCTGATACAAAGCCGGATGTTGCAGAAGAGCACGTTTCGCCGCATTCGCACCACACAGGCAGCTTACGGGGTTTTCGCGGCTCCCCTACGGGGCGCGGCTTCTAGTTGTCCTGCAATCCCCGGATTCCGCTGCGCTCCATCCGGGGCTATTTTCGTATGCTCCCTCCGGGAGCGGACAGCAGCAGAGCCGTGTCGTCGCAGGGCAGCGTCTGGCTGAAAGATTCCCTGCTTCATCGAAGCCTTTACACACCCCGGTCGGCCCGGTAGACTTGAAACTTCGGGGTAAATCGCATTTTTTCCTGCGTTGCGGTTGCGGTCCCCTGCCGTGAGCCGGTATGGTAAGCAGGCGGAGTCAGGACAGGCGAGCCCCCGGAGATTCCGAATTTGAAGAAAATCATGAGGAGAAATACGCATGGCCGTTGAAGAGAAAGTCAAATCGATCATCGTCGAGCAGTTGCAGGTGGACGAGGCCGAAGTCACCCCCGGCGCCAGCTTCCAGGAAGACCTGGGCGCGGATTCGCTGGATGTAGTCGAGCTTGTCATGCAGTTCGAAGAGGCCTTCGACATCGAGATTCCCGACGAGGCCGCCGAAAAGATCAAGACCGTCAAGGACGCCGTCGAGTACATCGAGAAGAATGCGAAAGGCGGCAATTAGCCAGTGACTCGCCGCGTAGTCATCACCGGCCTTGGGCTGGTCTGCGGTGTGGGCAACACCGCGCCCGAGGTTTGGCGGCAGCTACTGGCCGGAGCCAGCGGCATGGGGCCCATTCAGGGCTTCGATGCCACAGGTTTCCCAGTCACCTTCGCTGCTGAAGTGAAAAACTTCGATCCGCTCAATTTTGTGGACAAAAAGGAAGCGCGCAAGATGGGGCGCTTCATCCACTTTGCCTTTGCCGCCACACAGGAGGCCATTGCCCAATCGGGCCTCCAGATCACTCCGGAGAACGACGAGAAGGTTGGCGTCTTTATCGGTTCCGGCATCGGCGGCTTTGAAATCATCGAGCGCGAGCACTCGAACCTGCTTGCAGGCGGGCCGCGCAAGATCTCACCTTTCTTCATTCCCGCAGTCATCGCAAATATGGCAGCCGGCCAGGTGAGCATCCGCTACGGCGCCAAGGGACCGATCTCGGCTACCTCGACGGCCTGCGCTACTTCTGCCAATGCAATAGGCGACTCGGTGCGGATGATCCTGCACGGCGATGCCGATGTGATGATCGCGGGCGGCGCGGAGGCATCTGTCACGCCTTTGGCTGTAGGCGGTTTTGCCGCCATGCGCGCGCTCTCGACGCGCAACGACGACCCCACTCACGCCAGCCGCCCATTCGACAAGGACCGCGACGGCTTCGTCATTGGCGAAGGCGCAGGCATCCTGATTCTCGAGGAGCTGGAGTTTGCCAAGGCGCGCGGTGCGAAGATCCTGGCCGAGGTCATCGGCTACGGCATGAGCGCCGACGCCTATCACATGACGGGCATCGCACCTGAGGGCCAGGGCGCGCAGCGCAGCATGAGAGCCGCACTCAAGGACGCCGGCATCAAGCCGGAGGAAGTGGGCTACATCAATGCCCACGCCACGGCGACACCGGCTGGAGACGGCAACGAGTCTCAAGCTATAGAAGCGGTCTTTGGCGAGCACGCAAAGAGCGAAAAGCTCAAGATCTCCGGCACGAAATCCATGCACGGACATCTGCTGGGCGGCGCCGGCGGTTTGGAGGCCGGCATCACCGTGCTGGCGCTAATCAACCAGATGCTTCCGCCGACGATGAATCTGGAAAACATCGACCCCGAGTGCCGTTTGGACTACGTGCCCAACAAGGCCGTGGCCCACAGCTTCGAAGTGGCGCTGTCTAATTCATTTGGATTTGGCGGCATCAACGCGACGCTGATCATGCGGCGGTGGACGGAGTAGAACAGCTGACAGCTTTCAGCTAACAGCTATCAGCTTTTTGAAAGTGCAAATGCAAAGGGCGCTCATCTTTAGGATGAGCGCCCTTCGCTGTTGAGGAATGGACCATCTCAACTGAAGGCTGCCGCCCAGCCCACGCCAATCAGCACAATGAGTGCCCACCATCCGAAGACCGTGATGTAGCCGGAGGTACGCTTGACGCCGGCTACAACCGCGAGTCCAATTGCCATGAGCACCATGCTCCAGATGGTGGTGATATCCAACGCAGTCGCGAATTTATAGAGAGCGGCATTGGTTTCGAGCGGATTCAGAAACGCTCCCACGCTGGTGGGTGCAAAGTTGTTCAAGTTGAAGGATTCTGGAGCGGCACCGGCAAAGAGGACGATCGCTCCGAGCAGCGATTTGAGAATTCCAGGAAGACTCGTGTACATTGACACGGTAAAAACGCTTCCAAAGGTGGCCTTGCCGCCGAAAACGAAGTTGATGGTCCCCCATGAGATCAGCGAGCCTATCGCTACGAATATCAAAATGATGACCGGAGTGGCAGCGAAGCCGCCCTCCATGCCATATTGGGTGAACTTCATGGTCATCTCCCGTTGTTCCG
>Ga0302195_10001718_pt1 | contig 17383 bp, 10 predicted proteins | sample II_Bog_N1_2_FD_198778 | JGI IMG/M metagenome (GOLD analysis project Ga0302195, IMG submission 198778) | Peat permafrost microbial communities from Stordalen Mire near Abisko, Sweden - II_Bog_N1_2 | ecosystem: Environmental > Terrestrial > Soil > Wetlands > Peat | place: Sweden: Abisko...
CATGTGCTGCAGGTCCGCCATCCACGGCGTGCCGTCCTGCTTGAGCAGCGAGTCGCCGAGCTTGGGCGTGTTGAGCTGCTTGAGGGGCTTTTCGCGGTCTACCAGCTGCGCGTAATAGAGGCCCGCGTCGGCAAGCTGGTCCTTGTAGAGCGAGTTGTTGAGGTACTCCATGGCCCGCTTGGCCGCTTCGACGTTGTCATGGTCGGAGTGGTACATGTCGATCTTCTGGAAGGTCGCCGTGTCGGGGAACATGAGGCGGTCGTTGAAGGCATAGCGGGTGTCAATGTGATGTCCCATGGCGATGTGCGCCAGTTCCATCGCGATCACGGAAGCAAAGGCCGCTTCGTTGGGCATGGAGTCGAGCATGCCTTTGCTGATGAGGATGGTGTTGCCGACGGTGGTGGTCTCAATGGTGTCGGTGAGCAGCACGCGGGTCTTGATCTGGTCAGTGAATGCCAGGTTGTTGGGCACTTGCAGGTTGATCACGATCTGGTCGAGGAACTTGTGCTCGTAGCCGTTGGGATCGGGATTAAGCGGCGCGACCAGGCCGGCTTCCACCAGGCGATCGATGACGTTGTTCTCCGCCTGTGTAACCCAGGCGCGCGAGGCTTGCAGCGGGCCCACATCCTGCGAGTCCTGGCTGCTATCGACGGCATCGTCGACCTTCACGCTGACGTTTTCCGAGTCCCGCGTGGGCAGCTTGAGGCTATAGCCCCAGAAGTGCGTCTGCGCCTTCAGGCCTACGGTCTTCTCGCCCTCAATGCGCGTCGTCTCTTCCACGTAAACCGCGACCGGCAGCCACTCGCCCGGCTGCACGTTCATGCGCCAGGAGTCGAAGTGGAAGTAATATTTGCTGGAGTCTTCTTCATTGGGGCCGGTGTAGGTTCCGTTGAAGCGGACCACGTTGCCGTCCTGATCCTCAACCCAGATACGACCGAAGAAGCGGCCCATGCCCTTGATCTTGGGGTGCACGTCGAAGACAGCCGTGCGGACCGACCCGAGAAACTCCGAGCGCACATAGCTGAACACGTAGTGGTTCTTGTCGAACCCGGTGGGGTCGAGGAACATCATCTGCATGAAGCCGTTGGGATTGTAAGTGAACTTCTCCAGGCCGAGCGCCCTGCTCAGGCCCAGCATGGCATCAAGCGAGCCCTTGAAGAAGCCCTTGGCGCCCTTTGCCTGCTTGACGGAGCGATCCGTGAAGCTCTTGTCCACAAATCCCTTGGCGAAGTCCACGCGGCTCAGCATGTATTGGTCTTCAACCGGCACCATATAGAGCTTCACGTCGGGCTTGGTGTTCTGGATGTAAGTCTCGACAAGCGGGGTGCGCTTGCGGATGGCCTGGATCAGCACCTTTTCCTGCGCAATGGCCCGGTCTACGAGCGCCGATTGTTCCGGCGTCAAGGGACGCGCAGCCTCGTACTTGGGTTCCTTCTTCGCGCCCAGGCAGGCCGCGCTCACAGTAAGCATGAGGAAGGAAAGGGCGATCTTCCGAAACGTCATGGAAAGCTCCTGGCTTGATGTCTTGCTCGGTGTTGCTCCGCGATGACCATTAACGGTCATCGCGGCCGGATCGGTGGCTGCATTACTGCGCCATCTTTGATGCTACTACGCCAACTGGAACGTAATCGTGATGTTGGTGGTCGTGTCCACTGCCTGGCCGTTGCGCGTGGCAGGGCGGAAACGGATCTGCTGCGCGACGCGTCGGGCTTCGTCGTCGAGGCCGTGGCCCAGTCCGCGCATCACGCCCTGCACCAGCACCTGGCCGGACGCAGTAAAGGTTACGCGGAGCACCACATCGCCTTGAATGCGCAACTGGCGCGCCTCGCTGGTGTACTGGACGGGGGGCTTGGAGAGCACCTCGATGCTGGTGGTCGTGGGCGCAGCAGTCACCTGCTGAACCTGGGCGACGGCGACCTCTTTGGGAATGCCCGCTGAGCCGACCTTCCCGCCAACCACGCCTGTGGTTGCCATGCCGGTGCCGCCGGGCACCCCGGCCTGGGCTACCTTGCCGACAACGCCGGCGTTCGAGCCCGACTTCAGTCCGTTGCCGATGCCGGTGGACCCCACCACGCCGTGCGGAGCCACGGCCGGACCCTGCAAGCCGCCGTATGGGTTGCCGATGGCGGCCACGGTTGCCGGCCGGGTTGCGTTGGGATTGGGGGTAACGCCGAACGTCTCTCCCAGATGAACCGGGGCAGTGGAAGCCTTCACGCTGTTGTTCTGCGCCGGCATCGCTGCGGCCATGGCAGCCTTGGGCTGCGGAGCCAGCACCACGGCCGGCTTGGCGGCCTTGATGACCGGCATGTTGACCTTGGCTTCCATCTGGATCGGCTTGGGCTCGGGCTTGGGCTCGGGCTTGGGCATCACAATCTTGGGCTGCTCCATCTTGACTTCAATCTTGGGCGGCTCGGGCGGCTGAATCTTGGGCGGCTCGGGCAGCTTGATCTTGGGCGGCGGAGGAGGAGTGGTGGGCACAATCAGCACCGTCTCCTCATACTTGTGCGCGACCAGCTTCTTGACCTGACTTCCCAGGTAGATCGCGATCAGCACGATCAGCCCGTTGATCACGAACGCCGTGAAAAACGAGGCGGGGCTCCGCTCGGGTTCGGGCAGCAAACCGAAGTTGCTTCGTCCTGGGGTGTATGGCGCGCCTGGGGTAGAAAGCACGGGCATGTTGTCAGTCCTCACAAGGGGTCAAATGAATTTGGGAATCAAAGCTGTTGTCATTAAGAATATCGGCCGAACGACCGTGCAGTTCAATCGAACTGCCAGGTAAAGGATGTGAATTTCGGTGGAGGTGCGGACGGGGCTGCCGGCGTCCGGTTCCAGGCCATGGGAAACAGGGGAGTTTTGCGCGGCCAAGGGAACCCGGCTGGCTTCTGGCCGGGCCGCCGTTCCTCGTCCTCGTTGCAGTGCAAGATCTGGTTGACAGGGGAAAGACCGGGTGTGGGAGATACTGGGCGGCATCCTCATCCTGAGCGAAGGCAAATCGGGGTCGGCAGAGACATCGCCGGACAAGGGATTGTATCCCTGTTCGGTGATTTGTGATGGGAAGACTGCACCAATTCCGCACATTCTGCTGCTCCTAGGTAACATCCAAGGCTATTCGGCAGTAATCTGCAATACCCCATTTTGGTCAGGGTAGCCTCAGCCGGGGCATTTACGCACCAAGGAGTCCGCAGGATGAGCCCCTGCACAGCAGAAAAATCAGGAGGGGAATCGGCGAGGGCGGGCCGCCTTAAAGACGGTCGAAGGTTCGCACCCGCATGCGGCTGCGATCCTGCCCACTGTATTAGACTCAAGGTAAATCAAAGCGCTCGCAGAGGGGCAATTTTTTTATGAAGATCCTGATCACTGGGGGAGCGGGGTATATAGGTGGTACCGTAGCCGGACTGCTAGGTGCCAGGGGCCATCAGGCGGTGGTTTTCGACAACCTGAGCCATGGCCGGCGCGACATGGTGCCTGCGGATGCGGAGTTTGTGGAAGGGGAGCTGGCTGACCGGCCTGCGCTTGAAAACCTTTTCAAGACCGCAAAGAGCAACGGCCGGCCCTTTGATGGCGTGCTCCACTTTGCTGCCCTGATCGAGGCCGGCGAGTCGATGGTCAGGCCCGAGACGTTTTTCCGCAACAACACCGCGTCCACCCTGAGCCTGCTGGAAGCGATGCTGGCCGCGGGGCCGCGGCGGCTGGTTTTCTCCTCGACGGCGGCCGTCTACGGCGAGCCGGAAGTAACGCCGATTGAGGAAGATGCGCGTCTCCAGCCGACCAATGCGTACGGCGAATCGAAGCTGCTGGTGGAACACATGCTGGGCTGGATGCACCGTATTCACGGCCTGCGCTCGGCGTCGTTGCGCTACTTCAACGTGGCCGGTGCGCCGGAGGGCCCGGACGGGGTAACCCGCGGCGAGGCGCACGAGCCGGAGTCGCACCTGATCCCGCTGGTTCTTGACGTGGCCCTGGGCCGCCGCGCCTCGATCAAGATTTTCGGCGACGACTACCCGACGCAGGATGGGACATGCATCCGGGATTACATCCACGTCTCCGACCTGGCAGACGCCCATCTCCTTGCGCTTGCTGCTCTCGAGACGGAGGACAGCGCGCAGCACCGGCTGATCTTCAACCTGGGCAACGGGCAGGGATTCAGCGTGCGGGAAGTGATCGAATCGGCCCGCCGGGTTACAGGCCACGCCATTCCCGCCGAGGTGCATCCGCGCCGCGCGGGCGATCCGGCCGTGCTGGTGGCCAGTTCAGCGAAAGCGATCCGGCAGCTGGGTTGGAAGCCCAACTACACCCAGCTTGACGACATTGTGCGCACAGCGTGGATCTGGCACCAGAAGCGATATCGGAACTAGAGTCCCGAAAGAGACCTGAATTTAACTTGACAGTTGCACCATGAGGCGAGCACCTTTAGCTGCAAGAATCTCCAATTCCAGGCAGGTGCACGCTGACGCTTACCGGCGAAGGTCTGTGCTCGGCTCCGCACGAGGTCCCTCGCGTCCATGGCATCCAGCTCACTCTCCCGTCCCGGCACTGCCGGCGCTCATGGCATTCCCCGCGTCATTCTCGGCTCCGCGCTGGGGACCATGATCGAGTGGTACGACTTCTACATCTTCGGCTCCCTGGCCACGGTGTTATCGCTGAAGTTCTATCCACCCGGCAATGACACGTTCGCGCTGATCGCCTACCTGGCAACCTTTGCCGTGGGTTTTCTGGTGCGGCCGTTCGGGGCGCTCTTCTTCGGCCGGCTGGGCGATCTGACTGGCCGGCGCATCGCCTTCATCATCACGCTCACCATCATGGGCTTCTCCACGGCTTCGATCGGCCTGTTGCCCACTTATCATGCCGCCGGGTGGTTTTCGCCCATTGCATTGATCGTGATCCGCATGCTGCAAGGGCTGGCGCTGGGCGGGGAGTACGGCGGCGCGGCGGTTTTTGTGGCCGAGCACGTACCGGACAACCGGCGCGGCTTCTACACGAGCTTCATTCAGATCACCGCCACGCTGGGCCTGTTCGTCTCGCTGGCGGTCATTCTGGCCACCCAGAACAGCATGACACCGGCCACCTTCCAGGACTGGGGCTGGCGCCTGCCCTTCCTGCTTTCCATCGTGCTCGTGCTCATCTCGCTCTACATCCGACTCAAGATGAAGGAGTCGCCCATCTACGCGCAGATCAAGGCGGCCGGAATGAGCTCCACTCGGCCGCTCACCGATGCGCTCACAAAATGGGTCAACCTCAAGCAGGTGCTCATCTCGTTGTTCGGCGCAACCGCGGGCCAGGGAGTGGTGTGGTATACGGGGCAGTTTTATGCGCTGTTCTATCTGCAGACGGTGCTCAAACTGGATGCCAAATCGGCCAACATTGATGTGGCTGTGGCGCTTCTCGCAGCCATGCCCTTCTTCACCGTCTTTGGAGCGCTCAGCGACCGCATCGGCCGCAAGCGCCTCATGATGACCTCGCTGCTGCTGGCGGTCATCTTCTACATTCCCATTTACAAGGGCATGCAGCAGGCGGCGGGCAACAACGTGGTCAGCGTCAGCTCGGTCAAGGACAAGGTGACGGGAGCCGTGAAGCTGACGCCGCAGACCCTCGATGCGGCGACGGGCAAGCTGGTCGCGGCCAAGGGCGCGGTCAATGCCAACCACCCCATGCTCATGCTCTATGTCTGGCTGCAGGTCATCCTGGTGTGCATGGTCTACGGCCCCATTGCTGCCTACCTGGTGGAGGCGTTTCCCGCCAAGGTTCGCTACACCTCGGTTTCATTGCCGTATCACATCGGCAACGGCGTCTTTGGGGGATTGCTGCCGCTGATCGGGCTGGGGCTATGCGCGACGACGGGAAATATTTATGCAGGGCTCTATTACCCGATCGGCGTAGCTGCGGTGTGCTTCGTCTTCGGCATGATTTTTCTGAAAGAAACCCACGGCACCCTGATCTGGGCCGAGGCCAACAAGCCGGGATGAGGCCCCCGGCGAGGCCGGGCCCGGATTTCATCTGCCGGGAAACCACGCGATGTAAGACTTGGCGATGCCGAGAGATCGTTCGGTGAGAATGGTCGCCTCGGGGAACAGTTGTTGGAGCTCATCCTTGCTGAGCACGGTGGTTTCTTCCACCATCCGCGTCCAATTGGGAAGGCTGTGGCGCCAGCGCGCCAGCAGAAACTGCCGTACCCGCGCGGGGTAGAGCCACCAGAAGGGCATCCCGCAGTGGGCCTCGATCGGAAACCAGCGCGAGGGCGTCTGCACCCAATAGGCTCTGCCAAGCCTGCGGGCCTCGGCTGCAAAGGCCTGGCGCCGCTCCGCTCCTCCCACATGCTCAATCACACTGTTGCTGAACACGACGTCAAAGGGCTGCTCAGCCAGATCCCCAAGGGCGCATGCATCGGCCTCGACATAACGGATGACATGGTGTGTGGGAATGCTCTGTTCGGCGATGCCCGGCAGGTTGACGATAGTCAGGTCGAGCTTGCGGGGTATGCTGTCCCAGATCATGGGCTGGCCGCCCAGGTCGAGAATCCGCATCCCCTCGCGGAGGCCGGCAAGCGCGGCAAAAAGGCGCATGCGCTTGCTTCGGGCTCGTTTCGAATAAGGGAGTAAGAGAGCGTAAAAAGTGGCAATGCGCAGATGTTTCCACTGCATGATTCAACTGCCTCGTGGGAGCGAATTCCAGATACATTGGATGCCTGCGGAGGGCGCAAGCGCACGCGGCCAGCAAAAAGCCCTGGCGGGTAGCCAGGGCTTTTTGCTGAAGTGCAGGCAGTGAAGAACTGGCTACGCGTTGCGTGCGCCGAACTTGCGGCGGGCAAAGCCGGCAAAGCCCAACAGGCCGGTGCCGAGCAACATGAGCGTACCGGGCTCGGGAGTAGCGGCGATCGATACATCCGCCAGACCTGTGTCATTATCGTAGGTGCCCGTTCCGGGACCAACCGAGAAGTTGAGCGCATCGGACCCGCCGTCGTAGTGGAAAACCACGGAATACTTGGTCCAGGTGTCGTCATTCGGGGGGGTAATGGTTTCGGTAACGCCGTCGATCGACACGGTCACCGGGTTCGCTCCGTAACCAGGCCGCTGCTCGAGGAAGAATGTGACCGTGTAAGCCTGGCCCGCGTTCAATCCGCCCACATTCTGCGCTATGAACGAATTCGGGTTCCCCTTATCCACATTGATCGAGCCGTTATAGCTCTGCAGGAATGCGCTCTGTCCGGAGCCGCCGGGAGCGTTGGAGAAGCCCCATGCCGAGCCGTTTGCCTGAACGCCGGTGCCGCCGGAGAAGTACCAGCCGGAAACGGTGGAGGGCTCATAGGTATAGCCGTTGACCGCGCCTGAGAAATTGCCGTTGATAAGGACAGGATCAGCATAAGCAGCTGCGGTGCCGACAAGGGCCAGCGTCGCGAGCAGAGGAAGTGCAAAGGCTTTGGTCCGGGCGAAATTCATTTCGAAACACTCCTTAAAAGATGAAACCAAGTGGATGCTCATGCAATTGGAGACAGCATGCAGCTTAGTGGGGATCAATTACTGGCAGAAACGGCCGGGTTTGGACGCAACCATCAGTCCCTGTGAGGAAGCAACTGAAAGACCATTCATGGAATCTTTAGAATCAAACACTTGAAATGGTATCGAGAGTGTAATGTGCAAGCTATTGCATAGGTTTGGCAGGGGATTTTCCATCAAGGGCCTGAATTGATGTCTGCCATTCACACCGTCGGAGATGTCTCGGCCAGCAGATTCCGCCTCCAAATTCGTCCCAGGCCCCTCGCGCGGTCAATCGGTCATAGGTAACTTACAATCTATGAAAGCTCTTAAGGTCTTTGGTTGAGTGCCACCGGCAACCAACCTTATTTCGAACACCTGGAAACTCTCGCAAGAATGTCTTATTATTATTTATTTTCAATAATATAGAGACAAGATATCGCACTGTTTACAAGCAGGATTACATGCACCGAAGCATTAAGTAGTTTACCTAAAAGTGTTATACAGTCCCGCCCATAGTGGTAACTAAAGTGTACTCAAGTTAGTTACTCTTACTAAGAGATTCCTAACTTCCCATTACAAAGCTACCGATACAACCGGTAGTGACGGCACCAGGTACGCGCCCGACCCCAAGGTAACGGAGAGAAGCACATTTATGTACTCATTAAATCAATTCCGGGCAGCGATTTTATCGCCGCGCCATTTTTGGCGGAGAGTTATTTTTACAATCAGCCTGAGCATCTTCGCGGTAGTCCCAGCCGCTGCCGCCAGCGCACCTACATTCACCCTCAGTGTGCCTGCCACTACCGTGACCCTGCTGACGGCCGGGGCCAGTGTCAGCAACGCAATTACCGTAACCGCACACAACGGATTCACCGGAAGCGTGGCTTTTTCGATTGCAGGGGTGCCCAGCGGCGTAGCGGCCTCGTTCAGCTCCGCCAGCAGTGGGCAAAAAACCACGTTGACGCTCAAGCCGGGCGCGAACGCGGTGCCTGGGACCTTTAAAGTTTCCGTGACCGGAACTTCAGGCAAGCTGTCCAGTGCCACGACGATTGCGCTCACTGTCGCCCGATCCAGCTTTACCCTTGCCGCCTCGGTCAGCAGCCTTACGCTGAGCGCGGGATACAACAGCCCCATCAATCTTGTTGTCACCAATCCCGTCAATCTGGTTGACCGGGTGTCCTTCTCTGCCACGGGAGTGCCGGCCGGAGTCACGGCAGGCTTTGCTTCTGTTAATTCCACGACCGAATCGTTGACGTTCACGATGAGCAACACCGCGGCTCCGGGAACTTATCCCATTACCATCACCGGAACTTCTGGAACGGCCAGCAGTTCGACGATGGTGACGGTGACGATCCTGGCGCAGGGCTTTACGCTTGCGGCTTCGCAGAGCAGCCTCACGCTGATCGGCGGCGGCGCCAGCCAGAGCAGCGCGTTCACGGTCACGGGCCAGAATGGCTTCAATGGGATTGTGAATTTTGCAGTTTCCGGAGTCCCCACCGGAGTGACTGCCAGCCTCAGCACGGCAAGCAACCAATCGAAGAGCACGCTGACGCTCCAGGCCTCATCCGCCGCTCCTGCCGGAACCTACTCGGTCAAGGTGACCGGAACCTCCGGATCGCTGACCGGCGCGGCGGCCATCACCGTGACGATTCCTGAGCCGCAATTCACGATCTCGCCTGCGGCGGGCTCACTCACCCTGATCGAAGGAAACAGCGCTACCAGCACCATCGACGTGACGCAGCCAAAAGGTTACGGCAGCATCGTGGCGCTTACAGCGAGCGGAGTTCCCGCGGGCGTGACTGCGGCATTCAGCCCGGCAAGCACCAGCGCATCGAGCTCGCTCACCTTGTGCGCCAGCAGCAAGGCATTGCCCGGAACCTACGCGGTAAAGGTTACGGGAACCTCGGGAACGGTTTCCTCTTCTACAACCATTGCAGTAACGATCCCAACGCCGAGCTTCACGCTTGCGTCCTCTGCTGCCGCGCTCGCGCTGATGGCTGGCGGGAGCGGTGCAAGCACCACGATCCAGGTCAACGGCGCAAATGGATTCAGCGGTTCCGTCGCCTTGACGGCAACGGGCCTGCCTGCATCGGTAACCGCGGCGCACGGCAGCGTCAGCGCCGGGACCTCGACTACACTGACCTTCGTTGCCGGCAGCCAGACGGTTCCCGGTACTTATACAGCAACGGTCACAGGTGTCTCCGGCTCGACGAGCGCCGCAACGAGCATCCAACTCACCATCCCCGGCCCGCTTTCCGTCTCCATTGCGCAGCCTGCGTATGGCTTTAATGTGCTGCCTGGCAGCGTACGCCGCATCTATGCCACTGTCACGAACGGCATTACAAACGGTGTGAACTGGTCTGTGGCGGGGGGCGGCGTGCTGTCGTCCGCGACCGGAAACTGGGTGGACGTAACGGCGCCCACGACGGGCAGCAGTTGCTCAATTCAGGGCGCGGTGAATCCGGGGTACACCGTCACGTCAGCAAAGCGGATTACCCTGACGGCCCAGTCGCAGGAAAACCCCAAGATGGCCGCCTCGATCACCATCAATGTCTGCAATCCCGCAGTGCAGGTTAATGTGGTGCCCTTCTACACAACACTGTATGCGGGGCAGAAAGCCGACATTCAGGCATTTGCGTGGGGTACGGTCAACCGCAATGTAACCTGGGCCATTACCGCGGAGCCAAATGGGGGCGACGGGGAGTTGTCCGACTCGGCCAACCAGGACACCGTGTTCTCAGCCAACGTGGCGGGGCGGTATACCCTGACGGCGACCAGTTTGGCCGACCAGACAAGGTCCAGTTCGGCAACGATCTATGTGACCGGCCATAGCATGCCTTACGACGTGACACCTTCTGAGACCATTCCGGTCGATTGCTCCTTCGATCCGGGCCTGCAAGGGAAGACCTTCGACGTCGGCCCCTCGCAGACCTACAAAACCATCAACTCCGTCCCGTGGACATCGCTTACAGCTGGCTCCACGGTCCGCATCCACAACGAGGACACAACCGGCGACAAGCCCACCACCTATCACGAATACTTCCTGGTCTCCGGGCAGGGGACGAGCACCCAGCCGATTCGCGTCTGCGGAGTTCCGGACCAACGCGGCAACCTTCCCGTGATTGACGGCGGCAATGCGACTACCAGCTCCACCTACCCCGGCAATCTCGTCGGGTTTGCGGTAGTCACCATCGGTAAAGGGGGGTGGGCGGGAGTCTACACCGGCAGCTGGACCGGCCCGCAGTATCTGATTGTTGAAGGGTTGAAGGTCCAAAACGCCAGGCAGCCAGCCACCCATGCAAGCCCAACGGGCGCAGCCGGAACGCCGTGGGCGCATGGCGCGGCATGCGTGCGCCTGTTTCAAACCGTTGGCGCTGTCGTGCGCGGGATCGACGCGAACGGCTGCAGCAACGGGATCTTCTCCGACTTCAATGCCAACAACGGCTATGCGGTTGTCGAGAACACCTTGTACGAGGGCAACCACGTTCACGACAACGGCGAGTCGGGATACGATTCCTATCACCAGCTTTATATTCAGGGCTGGAATGAGGTTGTTCAATTCAACGTTATTGACCAGTACCAGAGCGGCGCTGGCGGGTCGGACCTGAAAGGACGAGGCTTTCCCGAGATCATCCGCTACAACCACTTTGGCGATGGCGCGGCCCGGGAACTGGACCTGGTCGACAATCAGGATGCGCAGCCCTATACGAGCTTCGAAGGCTACCTGGAAGGGACATCCGCTTCCTATCGCTCGACCTATCCCAAGGACGCCTACACAGCGGATTTGCTGGCGGCGGCCGTCGAAGCCCACCACGCGGACTTTGTCTATGGAAACACGTTTGTGAATACCACGGCCGGCGTCCCCATCCACTACGCCACCGATCACGGCAGCCTGGAAGACGACCGCATTGGAACCCTGTGGTTTTACAACAACAGCTTCTACGAACCGGAAGCACCGGCCTACAGTTGGAATCTGTTCGATACCTCCGGCGGCGGCGGCGAAAACTTTCAGGAGATCGAATGGCCGCAGATCCAGGTCATTAACAATGCAATCTGGATGGATGCGCCGACAGAACCCTACTTCAACTGGAATCGTGTGGCGACGCAATTCACCACATTCGGCGCGAATGCGATCAATTCCAACTGGGGCACGGGCACAACGACAGGCGGCAACGGCACCGGTTGGGACGCACAGCTCTCAAACTATGCATTCCAGGGGGCCGGGATTGATGAAAACACGACCGGCGTGTCCAACCTGCGCGGGGTGACTGCAGAGCCGTTCAATGTGACCACATTTCTACCCAACGCCGCGCTGATCAATGCCGGGACCCAGTTGCCGCGCTCCATCTCCACGCTGCCGGTGCGGTTTCAGTTTGGGCCTTCGGCCGTCCAGGCGGCGCGCACGCAGCCGCTCACGCTGGGTGCCATGGAGTAATCGACGGCGCGATTTTGCGAGCCGTTCATCACGCACGTGCGAGATCGGAGCGAGCAAACAAAAAGAGGACCCTCACGGGCCCTCTTTTTGTTTGCTCGCAACAAGCGCGAACGGACGGGTTAGGCTTGCTGGATCAAGCGGCTGGCCGGCTTCGCATTGCGGAAGACGAGGAGGGCCATTCCCAGAATCCCGGTCCCGAGCAGGAGCAGCGTGCCCGGCTCCGGAGTTTCTGTAATGTCCAGGGTGATCGGAGTGTACGTGCCGCCGCTGGTGTTCGTGGTGATGTTGTCACCCGTGCCCCAGCTAAAGAAGTTGTACTCAACGCCGCCGGCGGTGAAGACAAACCCGCCCAGGTCGAAGTATGACGGTGAGCCGCTGGCATTAAAGGTGTTGTCGTTGTCGAAGCCCGTGCCCGGCGCGTCAATCGTCATTGCCTGAGCAGTTGAAGTGGGCGTCAGGAAAAAGTTGCCCCCAAATGCGGTAATTACGCCGCCGGTTACATCGAACCAGCCCGATCCCGAGACGCCAGGGAGGATTGAGCTGGGGTTGTTCGCGCCGGAATCGGCAAAGGTAAAGGAGTAGCCGTCCGCGAATGCAGCCGGGGTAAATGCAACGGCAACTGCCAGTGCGATCATTGCGATCGAGAACTTCTTCATCATCAACCTCCGGTAGTTGCGCTGCGAAGCGCCTACCCTGCGTTTGCCCTCTTGCGAAGGATGGCCCAAATTGAAATCCAGAAAGGGAAAGCTCTGGCCGATGCTGCTCCTCGTGCCTTTGCAGCCCGACCGCATCGTGTGTACTTCATGATTCAACCCGAGCGAAACTCTTGCCCGATTACGACTGAATTGACTACAACTCACCCGGAACCCTGGATGAGCTGTGCAGCTGATGTCACCTGTGAGTATGCACGATCTCTGCCAAATGGATTTATTTAGAATCAATAGGATAGCTAAGAGCGGAAGAGGGGATTATGCAAATAGTTGCGCAAATTCCCCTTTGCAGTTGCTCAGGGCGCGTAGGGAAACGAAAATCAGGCGCGCAAAATTAAGTGGCCGGATCGGTTCAATGTGGAATGGAAGGAATTAGAGTAGGCATTGGCCTGGCAGGAGCGGAGCCCGGCCTGCCTGGAACGGGCTCCGCAAGTTCCAAAGTGAAGCTCTTTACGCGTGCGAGCTTGCCTGAAGATTTGATCCCGTGTTCGCCTTCCGGAAGACGAGGAGAGCCATTCCCAGAATTCCGGTCCCGAGCAGGAGCAGGGTGCCGGGTTCAGGCGTTTCAGTTGCCGTAAGAGGCTCAGACAAATTGCTGCCGTTCGGATAGCTCGCATTGTCGAGCCACTGATAGGTGCCATCGTTGCTGAAGATGTTGATGTCGACCCCATTCGCATCGATCAGCACGCCCCAGAAGTCGAGGATAAACGGGCTGCTCGGGGAAAGCAGGTTGTCGAACTCGGCATCTCCCACAACAATCGGGGTAGGAAAGCTTGGGTCGGGTACGAGGCTGATATTCGTGGTCGGAGAAGTAATATCGGCACCGGCAGCAAAAACCGTCCCTGTGACGCCAAGAATCTGGCCGGTGGTGGCGTTGTAGTTGAAGTAGATGTTGGCGTCCAACCCGCTGCCGACGAAAGAGTAGCTGAGGGTGTCCGCGTTGGCAGCTGGAGCAACTGCGATGGCTGCTGCGAGTGCAAGCATTGCGATCGAGAACTTCTTCATCATCTACCTCCGGTAGCCGCGCTTCGAGGCGTCTACCCTGTGTTTGCCCTCTCGCGAGGGATGCCCCAAATTGGATTCCGAATATGGAAAGCAATATGGAAAGCTCTGACCGGCCCGGCCACATGTTTCACGCAGCTTGATTCAATAAGAACGAAAGACTTGTGCGACCAGCACTGCGGCGCTACTCAAAACCACCCCAGAGCTCAGGATCACCTGCGCGCATGATACTAATCAGGTGTATGCACGATTTACGCCAAACATTATGCTTTAGAATCAGTTATATATACGGAGAGCAAGGGAAATTCATGCAAACTATTGCGCAATTAAGCCCCTAAAGTTGCCCTGACTTCGTGCTGCTGCGCCCCTTCAGGGATGAAGGCGACTTCGTACGGGTCGATGACTGATGTGCCGCACCTGAGGCGGGCAGAACGGTGCCTCCGTGCCTCCACTGCAATCGACAGATGGTCCTTGGGCTATTCTTGGAAAGGCTCCCATCTTGCAGCGCCGGCAGCGAGGGGTTCCACTCAGCGTAATTCAGGTGCATTCCAGGAAGGGAATTGGCAGCCCGATGAACGGCAATGCGGACTTTGGACGCAACAACCTGGATTGTCTTCGCATGATCCTGGCATCGATCGTGGTTCTGTTTCATCTCTCTGCGCTCAGTGGGCTGGCGGCCTTTTCGATTCTCGGGCAGTACTGTTCGCCGCATTTTGCGGTGCGATCGTTTTTTGTCATCAGCGGTATGTTGATCTACCGCAGTTACACGCGCTCTTCGTCGGGCGCCTCGTATTTTGAGAAGCGGACCCGGCGCATCTACCCGGCCTACTTCACTGTCGTTGTTGCGTCAGCAATAGGGTTGTTCCTGCTGAGCGCGTTGCCGGCCTCGCAGTATTTCGCTCTGGGGTTCTGGAAGTATCTGGGAGCCAACCTGGTCTTTCTCAACTTCCTGGCTCCGTCGCTGCCAGGCGTGTTTGCGGCCAACCCCCTGCCCGAGGTGAATGGAGCGCTCTGGACTCTCAAAATAGAGGTTGCCTTCTACCTCTTTGTCCCCGTCCTGCATTGGCTCTGCGTTCGATTTGGTACCAAGGCGACAGCGGGCACAATCTTCGTACTCTCCTGCGCATGGAAATATGGCTTTGCCTGGCTCAATTACATCCATAGCCCGGTTGGCCCGCAGGCGGCCGATGCGCCGCGCACCATCTATGCGCAACTCGAGGTCCAGTTTCCGGCCCAGCTCGCCTACTTCATCGCCGGGGTTCTGCTCCTGGTTTACTTCGACAAGCTGAAACTCCACTTTGCCGCGATCGCCGGTATTACGGCAGGCATCTTTGTTCTTGATCACATGTTGCATGGCCAGTATCTTGACGTCTTCTGGATCTCGGGTGTGGCGTTCGTATTTGGATTCTGGCGCTATTTTGGAAACTTTGCCAGATACGGCGACTTCTCTTATGGCGTGTACATCCTCCATTGGCCGGTGCTCCAGATCTTGATCGCGCTTGGGGTGGTGGAACGCGGACCTGTGCCTTTTCTCCTGCTCTCCCTCTCGCTTGTTTTTCTGGGAGCGTTCCTGATGTGGCATCTGGTTGAGAAGCGGTTCCTGAGGACCAGCTCTCACTACCGCCAGGTGTTGAAAGCTCCGCACTAGCTCCCGGTCATGGTGCGGCCGTTGATGCACACGTCAGGCCGGTCGCACAGGAGTGGTCCTTCAATCCACAAATGCGCGAGGCTGCATAGTTGCCTGCAGGTGGAGCCGGCAAAGCCCGCTGATTTATTCTCAAGATGGTTCCCCCAGCAAGACGACTCTCTATGGGCTTTGCTTTAAGCATCCTCTATCTCGTCACTTACTACCTGACGCCTGTCACGGTTTTCGGGCCGCTGGGGCGCTTCCATGTTGAGGAAGTCCTGGCGCTGCTCGTTTTGTGCTTCTCTCTGCCAGCGCTGGCGAAGTCGTTTGCCCTGAAGACGGCGCAGTCTGCGGCATTGGTCGGGCTTACGATTGCCGTCGGCCTGTCGGTGCTCATCGGCATGCGCTGGCCCGGGGGAACCGCCGGCGCGATCCTCTCCTTTGTCCCCAGCGCGTTCGCATACTTTCTTATCTGTCTGCACGGCAACTCGAAAAAGAAACTGCAGATCGTTGTGCTGATGCTGCTCTTCGTGTGCCTTTTTGTGATCGTGCGCGGATACATCGATCTGCACAGCGCGTCGGTGCTGGACGGCGCGATCCAGCCGCAGGATTCGCGAGGCGCCGAGTCAGCCCTTTGGAATGCGGAGCACCCGCTTCTTTTGGCCATGAGGAACGGTCAGGGCCAGTGGTTTTATCGGCTGAAGGGCCTCGGCGAGGTGGGCGATCCAAACGATTTTGGACAGTTGATTGTCTGCACCGTTCCGCTGATGTTCATTTTCTGGCGGACGAAAAAGATGGCGCAGAACCTGTTCCTCGTCCTGCTTCCGGTCGGTCTGCTCCTGTTCGGGGCATACCTCACTCACTCGCGCGGCACCATCATTGCATTCATGGCCATAACCGCCGTGGCCGCACGCAGGCGCATCGGAATCATTCCCTCGCTGCTGCTGGCGGGCGGATTGTTTGTTGCTGCATCGGCATTGCACTTCTCCGGCGGGCGCGAGGTCTCAGCCAGTGAAGGGTCAGACCGCATCGGGCTCTGGGGTGACGGGCTGGAGATGCTGAAGCAGAATCCGCTGTTTGGCGTGGGAGTTCGCAATTTTGCCGACCACAGCAGTGCCGGTCTCACCGCCCACAACTCCATCGTGGTCTGCGCGGCAGAGCTGGGCATGTTTGGCCTCTTCTGCTGGTCGCTGTTTCTTTTACCCACGCTCAGAGACGTGCTCACAATTGCATCGTCGGCAAAAGTAACCGAGGGTGCGCCGATCGTAGCCGAGGAGCCGCAGTTCCCGGGCGTGACCAGGAAGATTGAAGCGCTGGACAAAGCGGAAATCAATCGCCTGGGCCGCCTGGTGCTGCTGTCGCTCGTTGGTTTTCTGGTTCAGGGCTTGTTCTTGTCGCGCGCCCTGGTGCTGACGCTGTTTCTGCTGGGCGGCATGGCAGAGGCGATCTATGAGATGGCGCTGCAACGAGGTATGGTTGCGCCCCGCCTGCCGCTTGCGCGGACACTCCTGTACTCCGCCGGTTTCTCCGTGTGCCTGGTCATCGGCATGTACATCGTGGTTCGGGTTTTGAACATCATGCGTTGACGCACGGGCGCGGATGGTTGGCGGCGATTCAGTTCGAGCCGCGCGTTCCAATCGATCGCCGTCTGTTAGAGGGTCAGGTTCTGCGAATGAAGATTGCGCACGTGGTCGACAGTATGGAGGTGGGCGGCGCCGAGACGCTGGTGATGCAGATGTGCCGTCTGCAGCGCGAGCAGGGCCACGACCCATGCGTCTACGCCGTTGCCGCCCTGGGCCCGCTCGGAGAGCAGCTGCTGAAGGAAGGCTTCCGGGTGCATGCGAACCTCGGCCGGCACTTGCAGGATTCAGTGCGGGCTCTCTATCGCATCTTCAAAGAATCGCGACCGGACGTTGTCCACTTGCACAACTCAACTCCAACCACCTATGGCGCGGCGGCCGCGCGGATGGCCGGCGTGCGCAGCATTGTTTCCACACGCCACAACCTGGCCGCCGCGCCGCACCGGCTGGTTGCCGAGATCAAGTACGCCGTTGCGCTTACCTGCTGCGACTGGGTTGCAGGAATCTGCGATGCGACGGTGGCCAACCTGAACAAGATGCATATCGCCCCGACGCGT
>Ga0302195_10001734_pt1 | contig 17293 bp, 14 predicted proteins | sample II_Bog_N1_2_FD_198778 | JGI IMG/M metagenome (GOLD analysis project Ga0302195, IMG submission 198778) | Peat permafrost microbial communities from Stordalen Mire near Abisko, Sweden - II_Bog_N1_2 | ecosystem: Environmental > Terrestrial > Soil > Wetlands > Peat | place: Sweden: Abisko...
CGAGACGCCAAGCTGCTCGGCCAGGGCCTGCAACTCCTCACGGTAGCACTCGCCATCGCGCCGGCGGATGTGCGGATGCGTCACACCGGAGACAATGTAAACCACATTTGGATGGATCGCCAGAATCGCGGGTAGTGCTCGTATCACGTTCTCAATTCCTTTGTTTGGCGAGAGCAGGCCAAACGTGAGTAACACGGACTTGCCCTCGGCGCCAAAGCGGTCCTTGAAATAATTAGGATCCATGAATTGAAAGTCGGGCACACCGTGCGGTATGACATCGATCTTTCCGCTTGGAACCGAATATACGTCTCGTAGAAACTGCTCCGCCTGCTCACTCATGACAATGAGCCGGTCGGATAGACGAGCAATCTCCTCGAGCACGGAACGCTGATCCGGGCTTGGATCCCGCAGGACGGTGTGGAGGGTTGTCACGACCGGCATCTTCAACTTGCGCAGCAGGGTGAGGATATGACGGCCGGCGACTCCACCGTAGATTCCGTATTCATGCTGCAGCGAGACAAGATCGTTGCCGTTGAAATTGAGAAACTCCGCTGCCCGCTCGTAGGAACTCAGGTCCTCCTCCTCGAGTTCGAGGCGTACTTGCTCGGGATATTCGTAGCTCGAGTCCGGATCGTTCACGGGAATCGCAAACAGCCGCCCACTTCCATATTCGGCCGCGAGTGCGGTGCACAGGTCCGTTGTAAACGTCGCGATCCCGCATTGGCGCGGCAGATAGTTACCGACGAACGCAATGCGCGTGGGCAGGGGCAGGCTGCAGCCTTTCGACGCAGCCGGCGAAGAGGTCTCCGCATGACGACTGTGCACGGCGCCGATGAGACGATTCGCTTCAGTGTGAGACATTCAGTCCTGCTTTCGCTTGGATCGATGGAGTGCAAGCCGTCCCTTACCAGTCCAATTTGCTCGCAGCCAGCGCTTACCTTCCAGGGCATTTCCCAAGGCAGAGCGATGTAAAGAAGCAACCTTGCACCGATGGAGACACAATTCCCCGGCATGGCGCACTTGCCCGGCTCTCGGTTCGACGAGTGAGGACCGCTACTCCTTCGGTGGGAGCGGTGCGCCAGATGAAGAATGCTCCAAGGAGAAATCTCGAATGAATCTTGCAGCCTTCGCCTTCGCGGCGGCCGGCTTCACGACTGAATCCTTAGCTGCAACGGATGGGATCGCGGGCCTTGCCATACCCAAAGCTGTCGCTCGGCGAGCAGCAAAGTAATTTGGAACATCAATTTTTTTGATAAGTGTCAATGCAGCTCCAGTCGTCGTGTTGCTTGCTTGAACGGTGCTCGTCTGGAGCGAAGCCTGGAAGGCTGCAGGCGAGAAGAGGAGACTCCGGCTGCTCTCTCAAGCATACACGCGAAACACTATGCGCGCCGGCTTCCCCGTAAAGCACCTGGCGCTAGATCTGACCTAGAAGCAGAAGCACGATAACAATCAACAGGACCAACCCCAACCCGCCGCTGGGATAGTATCCCCAGTTTCTGCTGTGCGGCCAGCGCGGCAGTGCGCCAAAGAGTGCCAGCACCAGGATTACAATCAAGATGGTTCCAAGCATAGTGGGTTCCTCCTTTTTTCCTTTTAAGCCGCAATGAACCACGAGGTACGGCGGCCCCACTTGAGGCCGCCACGACCTGGCCACTACGTTAGCGCAGACTTCCTGTCGTCGTATTCACCGGGCTGCCGATTGCATCGCCGGACACCACCAGCTCGACTCTCCGGTTCTCCTGCCTGCCGGCGGAGTTATCGTTAGAAGCCACAGGCAGCGTATTACCAAAGCCCTTTGCACTTACCGAGTCGGTCCCAACGCCCTGTTGAACGAGATAGTCGCGAACAGCCCCTGCGCGGTTCTCCGACAGCTTTTGGTTCATATCGTCGCCGCCCACATTGTCGGTATAACCACCGACCTCAATGTTGAGGCTTGGATAGGCAATAAGGATTCCGGCGACCTTTGCCAGCTTCTCGCGCGCACCCGGCTTCAACGAGTAGTGCCCAGTGTCGAACAGCACATCGGACATGCTGACGATAAGGCCGCGTGCGCTGTCACGGGTCTCAAGGATCTTGTTGAGTTGAGCCGAAAGCTGCGCACGCATGGCAGCCTTGTCGCTAACGGCCGCCTGTTCGCCCTGTTGTGCCTGCTGTGCGGCCAGGCGAGCCTTGTCTGCGTCCGCCTGGGCCGCGGTGATTGCCGCCGCCGCTGCCGCCTGATTTGTCGCCATATCCGCCTGGGCTTTTGCGGCGTTGGCTTGTGCCCGAGCCGCATCGGACTGCGCCTTGTCCTTCAGTTGGGTAGCGTTGTCGGCTTGAGCCTGCGACCTTGCCTGCGCGTCGGACGACGCCTGGCGTTCTGCCGATTGCCGATCGGCCTCAATCCTCTTGACGGCGATCTCTCGCGCATCCTCCGCAGTCTGCACTGCCTCACGTGCAGCAGCGATCAAGGGCTTCTTATCCACATGCGAACTGATTGCATCGTCGTCGGCAATCTTCATCAGCTGCGCGGCGTGCTGATAGCTCTCGCTGGCATATCTCTCCGCACCCTCGGATTCGGCGATGCGCAGAGCATTTCGCGCTTCGTAGAATTCGAGCGGCAGATTGGCGTTCAATACTACGGGGTCGAACTTGTAGCCGGTAGGAAGGTAACCGCCGCGCTCCATCAGCTCATACTTCGCATTGACAGCTTCGCTGGTCCCTTTGGTGTCTGCCAGAACAACGTTCTCGAGCACGACAACATTGCTGGGCTGCCTGACTGCATAGTAGGGCTCCGCTGTGACGATCAGCGCAAACGCCTGCAGATCGGTTGTGGCGGTTAGTTTGCTTCGATCGTTGCCGCCCACCAGCACTTCTCCAAGGTTGACGGCGTGACCCTCGGGTGAGATCGCCCACAAGACATAGGTCAGATACTCTGAGCCGAAGGTTGTCGGACTTTGCAGGTTTCCGAATTCCGCTTCGACCTCCATGGTGCCGCGTTTGCTGCGAACTTTGGCTGTTCCTTGAGCAGACGGCAGCAGCGCTGTCCCTGCAAAGCCTATTTCAGAGGCTCCGCCGCGGTGCCGGTAGTTAACCGCCTGAACAGTGCGGCTGATGACAACCACACGGTATGCCGGCATGGAACCGGTAGGCTCGACGGCCGTTGTGGTTTGCGAGTTAGCCTGAGCAAATGCGCTCAAACTTAGTACACATCCGAGTGCGGACATACGCATGCATTTCACGGGATCTCCTACGGGCGAAGCTCTGCCCTGTTTCGTTGCGTTTCTCTTACATTGACCGGTAGATTCGTCGCGGCTCCGCTGGTTCGCCGCATCAATGGCCGACACGGAACTGTGTAATGTAACCGATCAGGTTAAAGATCTTCAGCAGCCAGATGACTACAGCAATCACCACAACCAGATTCAAGATTCCCTTGACCGTTCCCTGCATGGGGATGAGGTTGATGAGCCATAGCAAGACGCCGACGACGACCAGAGTGATAACGACGGTGACGAGGGGCATTTGATGTTCTCCAGTGAATGTCCCGGAATCGGCCAACACGCAAGGCTCCTGACCATGCAGGCCAATTCCGGCTGAATTTTCAGCCTCGGGCCGGGTGCGCCAGTGCATTTGCGAACGCACGGAGAGCGGGTACGACCGCCTGCCTCGGCTCTCGCTCCCGCATCCCTGAGAGCTGTCATTCTTCTTCCTGCTTATTGTTCCAAATCTCCACCTGCATGGCTGAGCAACTCTGCACACGCCGATTGGGTCGACGCCGGGCATTCGGCGGTCTGGAAGAAGGAGTTCTCCGGTCACGCGGTGGTCGCCGAGGCCGGCTATTGGGGATGGCCGCGCGGCACCCACGCCAGGTCGCCGCTCAGTACATAAATGGCGAGCGCGCCGGCCATAAGGAGCGCTCCGACCCAGAAGCGCCAGTCGCGGTGCATCCGTCTCCAGTAAGGGCCAGGATCGGGCTCGCCGTCGTCGCTGCTGTTTCCTTCAGGATTGTGCTTGTTTCCAGTCATCTGTTCTCCGTCGATCGATGGCATTCGCTACGGCGCGCGTCCCGTGATTCATCTGGCGCCGCAGCAGGCCTGGCTGGTGTTAGGCGAATACCGTCTCGCCGTGAACGCAGCAGTGGCTGTGCTCCGTTCCTGTAATGATGTCCCTGGCCTTTGCCACTTGATCCGCCGTGCCGTGGACAACTAGCACATACTTGTCTGTCTTCAGGGCTATTTCATATTTGAGTACGCTGTCCTTGGGAATGCCGATGCTCACCAGTCCCGCGCCAACTGCACTCACGCCTCCCACCACTGCAGCGCCTTCAAGACCCGCAATAATCCAGCCCACCAACGGACCGGCCACGAGGATCGGCCCGATTCCAGGGATGGCGAATGCGGCCGAGCCAAACAGCAGCCCCCAGAAGCCGCCCCAGAACGCTCCGACCTTGCCCCAGTACTTCATCCGGTCGCCTGTGTTGTAATAGCCCACAACATGCTCATCCGTGTGCGTGTCCCGTGCGGCAATCGAGAGGCTCTTCATGTCGACACCGGCCTCCTGGAGTTTCTTGATGGCGTGCTCTGCCTGCTCGTGGGTATCAAATATTGCTACAACAGAATTGATCGTGCTCATTGTCTTCTCCAAGTTGAACGGTTGTATGGGATTCATTCAGGCAACTGCTCCCTGTTCGCGGATATCGCCTCAAAGGCCGCCTCTTCGCCTGGCCGCATCCTTCCTGCGGCGAAGCAGAAAAAGGGCCATGACGCAGCCGCATCGTGCTCGCAATATGACTGCTTCATTGTGACCACTCTTGTACTGGGCAATCTGACACACCAGGCGATTGACCGTGCCTGGTTCAACATTGTGATCTTCGGCCCCTTGGTCGATGGTCTACTGCTTATGAGTTGCCGTTGCGGTTACCTGAGCCGGCCGGCTGACATCCGATACGGATGGGTTGCTTGCCGGAACCTGTTTGTCGGCAGGAATTTCGGCTCCCGCCGGGAAGATGAGAATCTGGATCGAACCCCCATCGGCATCCGTGTTTGCACCCGCTTGCTTGCCCAGTCCCAGGGTCTTGAGCTGGCTGTCGTCAAAGCCAAAATTCTCGACCAGGTACTCGCGCACAACCAAGGCCCTTGCCTCGGTGAGTAGAAGGTCTTTCTGCACATCGCCTTCCATGCCGGCAGAAACCACAATTACGGCGAATCCAAATTGATTCTGTGCCAGGAACTCGCCGGCGGCTTTGAGGGATTTCTGATCCTTCAGCTTGGCGGAATCGCGACCGTCGAACAACTGTTTGGCCGTAAACGTAAACGATTTCTGCGGCACGCCTGTCGGGAGGCTGCCAATGCGATTGGCCGTCAGGTCGGCTGAATCTACATATCCACGCTTCTTGAAATACCCACTCAGCAGAAAGTTATGCTTCAGCGCCTCCATATTCTCCTGAAAGTCCGTGACCCCGGTCTGTGCCTCGAGCATCGTGTCATGGAGTGTAACGGTAGTCTGTTGCAGATTGTTGTAAAGCTGTTTGTCGTTCACCAGTGCTCCAACAGTGCCCTGGCCCGAGTCGATCTTGGCCGTCACCGAGTTCAGATGCGCCGTGGCGAGTGTTGCGTTGTTGATGGCCTGCTGGCTGCTGTCCAGAATGCCGCTCGTCTTCTTGATCAGTTCCGACATTTCGAGCGGCGGAATGCCGGCAATGGTGTCGCCGTCGCGCACCTCGCTCTGGCCGGCAGAACCGAAGGAGACTGCCACATACTGATTCCCAAGCAACCCTTCGGTCTCGATCGAGGCCACTGAATCCTGCTTGACAATCTCGCGGGTCCGCTTATCCAGTTCCAGGACAACGGTGACCTTTCCACCGGGCTTGTGCGGCAGCGTAATGGCCTGCACGTCTCCGCTGACGACTCCACCCACCAGCACGTTGGCTCCAGAAGCCAGGCCCGCAACGTTGTCAAACTGCGTCTTCAGCGTGTATGTAGAGCTGAATAGGAATTCCTTGCTGCCGATGATAAAAACACCGGCGGCAAGAGCTGCCAGCGTCAAAGCGATGAATGCTCCCAGCCGCGCCACTCTCGACATATGCCCTCCTACGACTGCTTCAGGAATTGCTTTACAAGCGCAATATCGCTCTGTTCAAGATCGTCAAACTCTCCCTCGATCACCACGCGGCCCCGGTCTAGCAGTGCCAGGCGACTGGCAATCGTTTTCGCGCTGTGCAGATCGTGAGTCACCACGATCGAGGCCATTTGATGCTCCCGCTGCAGCTTGAGAATCAGCTCGTCGATCTCCCCCGAACTAATGGGGTCGAGACCGGCCGTGGGCTCATCGAGAAGCAGAATCTCCGGGTCCAGTGCAAGGGCGCGCGCCAGGCCCACACGCTTTTGCATTCCGCCTGAGATATCGGAGGGCATCTTGTCCAGCGCGCCCTCCAGGCCTACCTCGGCCAGCAACTGATTGACTCGATCGCCGCGGTCGGATTTGGATAACCCGCTGCGATGGCGCACCAAGGGGAATGCCACATTCTGGCCGACCGTAAGCGAGTCATAGAGCGCCGCATGTTGAAACAGGAATCCCATCTTCTTCCTGACTTCGCCGAGCTCATCCAGGGTCAGGCCCGCAATGTCCTGGCCGAGAATGCAAACCGATCCGACGTCGGGAATAACAAGACCAATGATCAGGCGCAGCAACACGCTCTTGCCGGTTCCGCTCCGCCCCAGCACGGCCAGTGTCTCCCCCCGGTTCACGCAGAGACTTACGCCATCCAGAACTTTGTGACTCTCAAACGTCTTGTGCAGGTTCTCGACGGCAACGGCACCCACGTGGCCGGGAAGGTTCGCGTCCGTTTGTTTCATCGGTATGTCAAGGGCCGTGGCCATGGTTGCCTCTGTGCTAACTGGGGATTAGTGGAAGACGACAAGAATGAGTTTGACGAGCACAACATCTGCCAGAATGACGAAAAGCGATGCAAGTACTACGGAGTTGGTGGCGGCCCGGCCCACGCCCTCTGCGCCTCCGCGCGTACTCATTCCCTGATAACTCGCGATCAGTCCGATAATCAGGCCAAACACGGCTGTCTTGAACGTAGGCGGCAGGAAGTCGCTCAGAGTGGAGCCGCGAAAGCCGCTCTCGATGAACTGGTGCAGCGAGATGGGCGCAACCAGCGTCTGCGCGAGCCAGCCCATGAAGATTCCGCATGCGTCCGCGGCCACGGTCAACAAAGGCAGCATCAACACGCATGCAACGATCCGCGTAGCCGCAAGAAGCCTGTATGGGTTGACCGCGGAGGCCTCCATGGCGTCAATTTGCTCGGTCACCTTCATGGACGCCAGCTCCGCTCCAATGCCCGCGCCGACGCGCCCACTTACCACCAGACCCGTAATCGTCGGGCCCATCTCCTGAACGATGGAGAACACAATGGCCGAGGGGAGCAGTGAAGTGGCGCCGAACCGAGTCATGCTAGCGCGGACTTCCATCGACAGAACAACGCCGACGGCCGCTCCAGCCAAGGCAACCAGGGGCAGAGACTTCGATCCGACGTCGTCAAGTTGACGGATCAACTCGCGACCTTCGAACGGTGGCGTGACCGCAGCTTTCATTACCTGCCAGGTAAAGATTCCTAGGTTTCCAAACCATTCAAAGAAGCTGGTAACCAGTCCCGCCGACGCACCGCTTTCCGCGGCCACTGACACGGACTCTGGCTCCGGAGCGACCGGATTGATTGCTGTGGCCGTTGTCAATGCGCTGTCGCTCACTTGTTGGGGCCTTGTAGTGGCGAGCCGTGCGCGTTTTTCAGATGCATGCGTGAAAACAGGGAGTGAGGGCCACTGTAGAAGAACTCCAGCGAAACGTTGCCTGCCATGTACGCCAGCATGCTGTAATTTCCCATTCGGAATGCATCTTTTGCTCCGAATCGGCTTGGGTACCAGCCGTAGACTGCGGTCATGGTGCCAGCATAGGGCGCGACCAATGCAGGGAATGAAAAGACGCGATGGCCGTCTGTACCGCGACGAGCAGTCAAAGTCGAAATCACTGCATGGCCGATCCGCGGATATGCGCCTCTGCATTCACAGCGGTAGTACAAGGTGTCTTCCTTGAGGACTGCGGCCAGTCCATAGCGCGTTGTGGTTCCAACGGCCGCAATGACGAAGTCGGAACCGAATCTCTTTCCGAATCCCTCAGCCCCCTGGTTCCACTCTGGCGGAGAGTTGCTCAGCTGGTTGATGCCGGCCGCGACCGCTGCACCGGCAAGTGGATATGGACCGTACGCGTCGAAGAGGTAATTGCGGAGTTTGATTCCCTGTGCCGGCGGTGCGTAGGGAAGGTCGACTCGCTGTGAGGTTGTGCTTGCCGCATCGATGGAAGAATCTCGCGCACCGATGAGCAGTTGCGATAAGGGGGTGCAGTCCGAGAAATGCCGAGGTCAAAAGGAAGAGCATCGCCCGACGGCCCCTCACGCCTCGAGGTTTTGAGGTCAATCCGCACGCTCGCCTATCGGCTTTATCTCCAATACATGCCTGCAAGAGCTGAGAAACCGGCTTTTCGATTTGATACTTCATGAGCTCTCCTCAGACTGGCATTGCCTCTTAAAAGCACGCATGTCACCGTCAACGACGCGGGGTTGCGATACGACTGCAACCTTGAAGATAGTGCCAGAGATAGAAACTCAAGGGATGGTCATTTTTGCTCGCAGCACAGGCTAGCCTCTTGCGACGCATTCCAATCCAGTGGACGCTAGGCCTGCGCAAACGCGGAGCCGAAGTTGCTCACTGCAGTCTCATGACGAATTGGCTGCACAACGATACTGCCAGTGAGCGTTCCAAACCCTGCGCGCAACTTTATGCGGGAGGTCGGGCCTTCCGTAGGCCTGTGCAGCTGATCCTCGCAACGTGAGCAATACAGAACAGAACGGAACGGATTCATGGACGCATAATTGGAAGTGCTTGAGTGTAAGTTCCCTCAAGCGCGGGTACCCTTACTCTTTGTGACGCCGGCTCTCTTTGAAGTCTCTGGGGATTGCGTCGCCAACGCCGGACCACAAAGGCGCGCCTTGATTTGGTTGTCTGAAGCGACTGCCATGCGGTTTTTAATGGATTTGCCACGATCACCTGCTATTTGAATCTGACTGGGTGCTTTCCGGGGCATTCAAGACACCGAAGACATTGTTGAGAACGGGGTTGTATTTTGCTCGACCTTAAAAGTCAAAGTACGTTTGATTGCGCAGCCTTTCTTGCGAAGGCGGGACTAGGCCGCAGGATCGTGGAATTGGAGTCCAAAGACACCTTCTTCTCACAGGGAGACCCGGCCGACACAGTCTTTTATTTGCAGAGAGGCCGGGCAAAGCTAACGGTAGTTGCACACAACGGCAAGGAGGCCACCATCACGCTCCTGTCCGACGGGGACTTCGTTGGAGAGGAGTCGCTGGCGTCTATTCCGGGCTTACGCCTGGCAACAGCCTCTGCTGTCAACTCGTGTGTTGCGCTCAAGATCACAAGGGAAGAGATGGCTCGCGTGATGCATGACGAGCCGATATTCGCGGATCTGTTCTTCAAATTTCTGCTGGCCCGCAGCATGAGAACCCAGGCCGATCTCGTGGATCAGCTGTTCAATTCGAGCGAAAAGCGGCTGGCAAGGATTCTTCTTCTGATGGCTGAGTTTGGCAAGCCGGGGGAACGAGAGACCTTCATTCCCCCGGTTTCTCAGGAAACATTGGCGGAGATGATCGGCACCACTCGATCGCGCGTCAGCTTCTTCATGAACCGCTTTCGCAAGCTTGGCTTCATCAGCTACAACGGACGCATTCAGGTCAATAAATCTCTTCTGAATGTGGTCCTTCTGGATCAGTTACCAGAGCACAACTCCCACAAGCCGAGCATTCCCTTGTTAGGGGCGATTCTGAAGCCGGTCACTCCAATCGTTGGAGCGATCAAGAGAAGGCTGTCGAGCGACCTCCGCGAGGCATGAGCGGAATAATTCCGGTGATTGAGGTGGGCGCCAGCCCGACTGAGATGAATCCTATTGCTCATACAGCGATGACGGCGGAGCATAAAGTTGAAGATGTAAGGACAGCTCGATATCAACCCCCGACAGCGTGAGGGATAACTCAGAACCGATTCACAATCCTTATGGTGGCTGCTGCATCCGGATGGTTCATCGCGGGCGCAGAGCATCCCACGCACTACAGGTAACCGCAGACGCCTTAAGGGGGCACACATGCGCGGACTCAAAACTTTAGTTTGTACTGTAACTTTGCTCGCGGGCGTGGCCATGGCGCCAGCTGCGAAAGCACAACTTGTCGTCAGCGTCGGCATTCAACCGGTTTGTCAGTACGGCTACTACGACTATGCCCCGTACGCCTGCTCACCCTATGGCTTCTACGGACCAGGATACTTCTACAATGGTATCTTCCTGGGCATGGGTCCGTGGGCTGGCTGGGGCTATGGCCACGGCTGGGGCGGACACCGGTTCGCGGAAGGCGGCGGTGGAAGCTATCGCGGAGGCGGCGGTGACGCAGCCAATCGCAGCAATTTTGCCCGCGGCGGCGGCGGCGGTGCGGCTCGCAGCAACGGAGCCATTCGTTCAGGCGGTGAGGCGCGACCCGGCGGAGGCCATGCCATGCCGGCACGCTCCTCCAACACGCGCACATCCCAGGGAGCAGCGTCTCATGCCAGCGCCCCGCACGCGGCTGCTTCGCAAGGTGGCGGAGCACGCGCAGGCGGCGGTGGTGGTGGACATTCCGGCGGCGGCGAACATAAGTAGCCTCGGGCTGCCGATCCCGATGGGATAGGGAGCGTCGAATCCTATCCTATCGGGACCAGCGCTCGAGCTTTGAGTCGAGTGCATCCTCAACCTGTTGCATGACCGATCGCCAGTCTCCAGGCGAGGGCTGACGGAAGAGCCTTACGGTTGGATACCAGGGGCTGCGGTCGCCGTTGAGAAGCCAACGCCAATCGGGCGCGAACGGCACCAGCAGCCAGGTTGGTACGCCCAGAGCGGCCGCCAGATGAGCGGTGGAGTTGTCGATGGTGATCACGATATCCATGGCCGCGACCTGCGCCGCGAAGCCGTCCAGGTCTGCGAACTGATCCACTTCGCGGTCGATGAGCAGAGGGGCTATTGCCGCGACGGCTTGGGATTCGAGGGAATCGTGGTCTCCGTATTGCAGGCTGATCCATCGGATATCGGGCAGCGAGAACAGAGGGGCGAACAACGACAGATCGATGGACCGGCTTCGGCCCGATTTCCTGTTGGCGGTGTGCCAGGCGAGGCCGGCCCGCAACTGGCCATTGCCATACCGGCCGCGGAACCGCTCCCGCTTCACGGCATCGGCTACCAGGTAGGGAGAAGCAGTGGCAGCAAAGGACTCGCGGCTGGCTCTAAAGAATCCAGGCAGGCTGCCGGCCGGCAGATGGGCCGCGATTTCCAGCTCCGTATCACGGTCCGAATCATAGCCTGAGACCACCTCGGCGTCCGGAAAGGAACGGGTGAAGAGCGGCTTGAGGCGCGTGTCGCAATCGAGCACGCACGGAACGCCGGCGCGAGCCACGTCTGGAACCAGGCCAGCGAACATGATTTCATCGCCAACGCCTTGTTCGCCCCACACCAGCAGCCGTCCTGAAGCCAGAGGCTCTCCCCGCCAATGCGGCTGCGGATAGGTGCGCATCGGTGTGTCGTAGTCTTGCGTCTGCCAGCGAAAATCAAAGTTTTGCCACCCGGCGGCGAAGTCGCCCTGCAGCAGGAGCGCCGTCGATTCGGCGATGCGGGCCTCGGCTAACCCGGACTTGAGGTGCGACGCTTGCCGATAGCAGGCCAGGGCGGAGTCTACCTCGCGCGTTGCCTTCAGGATGTGGCCCAGATTCAGATAGACCTCGGCCTGGTTCGGGCTCAGTTCCAGTGCGCGCCGGTAACAGCCTTCTGCCTCGTCGAGATTTCCTTCGGCCTGAAGTACATTGCCGAGATTGGAATGGTAAGAGGCAGCGGTTTGGTGATTCGCAATTGCTTTGCGGATGAGTCCGGCCGCCTGCCTGTGATTGCCGGATTGGAAGGCGATCATGCCAAGTAGGTGGAGGCAGTCGGGGTTGTTTGGGTCGATGGCGAGGGCTTCGCGGTAGAGCTGCTCGGCCTCCGTGAAATGCCCTGCCTGGTGGTGCTGGAGCGCATCGCGGATGATGGCTTGAAGAAGCGGAGAAGGCGGCTTGCTCACCGGGCTATTCTATCTAAATGAATATCAATCTTGTTCCGGCAACCGTTGTTGCATGGGCGAAAAGGCGGCTGTGAAAGAGAAATTTCCCCTCAGATTCTCTGTTCGAAGTCAACAGTTTTTTGTGCTGTTGGGATTGGATTTTCAAGGCATCGGGGTCTATCCCTCCGATGATTTGGGGCGCGGGCGAGCGCTTGCTGCTCGCCCGCCGGTTCATCGTCAGGATGAGCCCGCCAGGTTATCCCTCGGCATGGTTGCTTCCCAGCAGAGCCCGCTTCCGTTTCACCCGGCGCTTGATTCTACCTCTGTCTGGATATTCGGGAACAGTCGTTGGCCATCGAAGGGCGTGCCGCTTTTGAAGATGCCATAGATGGCGTGCAGCATCTTGCGCGCCACCGCCATCAGCGCCTGCATGCCGGTCTTGTGCCGTGCACGCAGCGCCCGGTAGAAGGCTGCCAGATGCCGGTCGTAACGGGATGCCGACAAGGCCGACATGTAGAGCGCGGCGCGCAGGCGCCGGTTGCCGGCGCGACTAATGCGCGACGGCTTGTTCAGGCTGGTGCCGGACTGCCTATGCACCGGGTCCAGGCCGCTGGATGCCACCCACTGGCGTACGGTCATTGCCGGCGCCAGCAGGATAAGTTCGCTGAGGATCGTCAGCGCATTGACTGGCCCGATGCCCGGCACCGTGGTCAGCAGCTGGTAGCGCTCGCGCAACTCCACCTCGGACTCCACCAGCTTGAGAGCCTCTACGCGCAGTCTCTTCACCCGCCGTTCAATCGCGGCCAGGGACCGCTTGAGATCGACCCGCACCGCGCGCGGAGTGGTGGCCGTGCTCTCAGCGCTGCAGAGACGGTTCTTCAAGGCCGCCTGCTCCACCACCAGCGACCCGATGTAACGGCTCACGGTGCGCAGCGCCAGGTGGCTCGCCGCAGGCCGCTGCCAGCGGCAGAACGGCATGCGCTGGCTATACTCGGCCAGAACCATGGCGTCGGCTGCATCGGTCTTGGACCGGCACACGGTCTGCTGAAATCGGTTCACCAGCTTCGGGTTCAGAACCATCAGCTCGACGCAGGCTTCAGCGTCGAGCGCCAAGGCAAGATCCAACGAGTAAATGCCGGTAGCCTCCAACGAGACACGTACTGGGCTATCGCGCTTTTTCAACCAGACCGAAAGCGCTTCATGGCCGCTTGCGTTATTGGAAAACTCGCGCCGCGCCAAACTTCCATCCGGCGCGATCAGGGCTACCGCCAAAGAAGCAGCGCTGACATCGATCCCGCAAAACACAGTCGCTTGCGGGGCGAAAACCTGCTTGTTCATAGACCTCCTTCAGGAATAGGATGGTCTCGGCTGCCGTCCCTATCCGCTGCTAACGGACTTACTGCGCGCGCCGACCTTGAACATGCAGGCTCAAAAGGCCTTCGATTCTCCACGGCGTACAAGCAGAGGGGCGGTGGCCGATCTAAGGGACAGGCTCAACAGATGCTGGCCTAAGGGGCTTACGGCCTGACCGCCGAAACGTGAAATCATCCTCACGCCTCTGAACGCAACATACAAGGGGCTGAAGCCCAGGATTCTCTGGTTGCTTTCCGACACGACTGAAGTCGTGCCCTTTCAAAACACCGATTACGCGCCTTAGCGCTCTTCATGCGATTGCCCTGGGTTTGGCGGGAACGGTGTGCGCCGGTCCAGGGGAATGTGCCTCTGGGCGGGGCTGCGGCAACAGCCCGCAAGAGCGGGAATCCGGCTCTGTCCAACCGCTTCATCGCGTGGTCAGATTCTCTGCAGATTGGCGAATTTTTCCATCAGCTTTTTCATGCCGTGGCGGGAGAAGAGGACGGTCAGCTTGGCGTCTTCGCCCTCGCCCTCGCGCATCAGGATGGTCCCCTCGCCGTATTTGGAGTGGCGGACGCGCTGGCCCTTCTTGAGGTTGGCCGCACCGGCGGCTGCGGGGATCTCCATGGCTGGGCGCGCAAATGTGCCGGGTTTGCCGAGGCTGGGCTTGAGCGCCCCGCCTTTGCCGCCAAAAAATCGCGCAATGTTGTCAATCGACGGCTCCCCGGCGGGCAATCCTTGTGTGCCGACGGACTCGTCTTTGGGTTTGGGTTCCAGTCCGGGCGAAGTGTTTTTCGCCTTGGCGGTCATCCACGACGCAACAAAGGGCTTGGACGAAGAGCCGCCCGACCTGTTTGCGCCGGGCGCGGAGCGCTTTTCGCCAGCCGCGAGGGCCTCCTGGCTCTCGTCTTCGTAGTTGTAGTGCTGGTCGGCGAACTCGTTGAACTGGCCAGGCCGCCGTGCGCCGCCATAGCCTGCGCTGCGTCCGCCATAAGCCGGCGTGGACCAGGCAGGCGCGCGGCCGCCCAGGTTCTCCACCAGTTGGTTGGGCACTTCTTCCAGGAAACGCGAAGGGATGCTCATCTCCGGGGCGTCGTTGCCGTAGCGGCGGCGATAATGCGCGCGGGTCAGGATGAGCGTGTTCATGGCCCGCGTCATGCCCACGTAGCAGAGCCGTCGCTCTTCTTCCAGCTCCTCGGGATTGTTGAGGGTGCGCGAATGGGGAAAGAGGCCCTCTTCCAGGCCGGCCAAAAAGACCAGCGGGAATTCGAGGCCCTTGGCGGCGTGCAGAGTCATGAGCGTCACACGGGCTTCGGGGTCGAACTGATCGGTGTCCGAGGCCAGGGCGGCGTGGTCCAGGAACTCGGCCAGGGTTTCGCCGCGGGCTTCGGCGTCGTGGGCGGCGTTGGCCAGTTCCTTCAGGTTTTCAATGCGGCTGAACGACTCCGGCGAGCCTTCGGTTTCGAGGGCCTTGATGTAACCGGTCCGGTCGATGAGAAAACGGATCAGCTCCGGCAGGGTGGCGGCGTCGCCGGGAGCGCGGAAGGCGGGTCTCTGCTCCGTTGAGTCGGTTGTCTCCGAGACCGGATCGGGTTCGCGGTTTCCCACCCATTCCGCCGAGGAGCGCGGAATGGATGGGGCACCCGAGGTTTTGGGTTCGTTTGGCATCTTCAAGAACGGGCGTTTGGGCGCGGCGGCGAAGGGCGAAAAGCTGGCTGCGTTGAGCAGCGGGAGCTGGTTGTCGCTGCCGCCGAAGTTGAACTCGGTATCTGACGGCTCTGCCTCAGGGGCTAAAGCCCGCACTCCTTGCGCGGTGGCCATGTCCGGACTAAAGCCCGAACCGACCTCTTCTGCTTCGCCAAAGCCGAAGCCGGTATCGGCCTCTTCGCTGGCGGCTACGTCGGCCGAGAGCTTGCCGGCAAAGTCCGGGTCCATCATGGCCTGGGCATCGAGGATGAGCTGGCGGAAAGAGTCCAGCGCCTGCGCGGCGCGGTTGGGGATAAGCCGGTTCTTCACCGCCGCTCCCAGCGCGTCCCAGGTGGACTGGCCGGTCTCAAGGGCCAGCCGCTCCAGCGTTTCCAGCGTCGTTTTGCCAATGCCCCGCACCGGCGTGTTGATCACGCGATTCAGGGCCATGGAGTCGTGCGGATTGCGCACCAGGCGCAGGTAGCCGAGCAGATCCTTGATCTCCGCGCGCTCGTAAAAGCTGAACCCGCCCACCATGGTGTAGCGGATGTTGTAGCGCCGCAGCGCTTCTTCCACCAGCCGCGACTGCGAGTTGGTGCGGTACAGCACCGCACAGTGCGCGCTGTCCTCGCCGTCGGCCTCGCGCAGAAATTTCTGGATGCGATCGGCGATGAACAGGGCCTCGTTTTCGCCGTCGGGCGCTTCGTAGTAGCCGATCAGGCTGCCGCCTTGGCGGTCGGTCCACAGCTTTTTGCCCTTGCGGCGCAGGTTGTTGGCAACGACTGCGCCCGCAGCCTCAAGGATGATCTGCGTTGATCGGTAGTTCTGCTCCAGGCGAACGATCTTGGCGTTGGGAAAGTCCTTCTCAAACTCCAGAATGTTGCGGATATCGGCGCCGCGCCAGGAGTAGATGCTCTGGTCTTCGTCGCCGACGGCGCAGACATTTTTGGCCTCGCCGGCGAGCAGCTTCATGAGCTCATACTGCGGGCGGTTGGTGTCCTGGTACTCGTCGACCAACAAATACCGATACCTGCGCTGGTAACGCTCCCGCACCTCGCCTGAAACCTTGAGCAGGCGGACCGCTTCCAGTAATAGATCGTCGAAGTCGAGCGCATTGTTCTTGCGCAGCTCGGCCTTGTAGCTCTGGTAGATGTGGGCGATGCGCTCGCTGTTGGGATCCTTGCTGGCCAGGTAATACTCCTGGGGATCGACCATGTGGTTCTTCGCCCAGCTGATGCGGCCGAGCACGGTGCGCGGGGTCAATTGCTTGGTGTCCAGGCCCATGCGGCGCATGACCTGCTTCACAATGGCCTGCTGGTCATTTTCGTCGTAGATGGCAAACGACCGGGTCAGGCCTTCACCACCGACTTTCAACGCCTCAATGTCGCGGCGGAGCATGCGGACGCACATGGAGTGGAAGGTGGCGATCAAAGGCTTGGCGAGCGAGGAGTGGCCCATCAGCTTCTCGACGCGCGCGCCCATCTCCTTGGCCGCCTTGTTGGTGAAGGTGACGGCCAGAATCGAGTCCGGCGCCACGCCTTTTTCGCGGATAAGCCAGGCAATGCGGCTGGTGATGACACGGGTCTTGCCCGAGCCGGCCCCGGCCAGGATGAGCAGGGGACCTTCCGTGGTTTCAACGGCGGCGCGCTGTTCGGGATTCAGGTTGTCGATGAGCGGCTGCACGGGCTCGGGTCCAGGCGGGAAGGTTCCTGTCTCCAGTGTAACGGTTGAGGCGTGGAGAAGTGGGCCGCGGAGCTGTGCCTTTACAGTCGTTTTAGGCTTTTTGCGGGTGCGCGGGTGAAAATCAATCCCATGATCGACTACGCACGCGGTTTTGCCGTGATTGTGGCGTTCGGGCTGCTGGGAACGTTGCTGCATCGGCTGGGCATCCCCATCCCCGGCGGTGTGTTGGGGCTGCTGCTGTTCTTTCTGGCGCTCACCACCGGCCTGGTGAAGCTCAGGTGGGTGGAGCGAGCCGCCGCCTTGCTGCTGCGTAACATGGTGCTGTTGTTTGTGCCGCTTACCGTGGGTCTGATGGAGATGGGCCAGGTGCTGCATCGCCAGGCGCTGGCCATTATTGCTAGCCTGCTGGTC
>Ga0302195_10001744_pt1 | contig 17257 bp, 29 predicted proteins | sample II_Bog_N1_2_FD_198778 | JGI IMG/M metagenome (GOLD analysis project Ga0302195, IMG submission 198778) | Peat permafrost microbial communities from Stordalen Mire near Abisko, Sweden - II_Bog_N1_2 | ecosystem: Environmental > Terrestrial > Soil > Wetlands > Peat | place: Sweden: Abisko...
AATAAGATTTATATTCATCACTATCCTTATTTTCTCTAAATTTTTGACCACCTTTAAATATTCTTTCAGCATAACTATTACAAAGTTCTTCATTTTTTAAAGATTCAGTAATAGCAATTGAAATTTTATTATTGGTTTGTTTCCTCAATTCAGAGCTTGAATTTATTGTATTTCTTCCAGAATTCATATTTATTTTAATACTGTTTCTTAAAGAATTATTAATATACTCAACATTAGGATATAAAATTCTATATTGTGCAATTGTTATATTATGAACTGCTTTAATATGTCTGTAAAGTTTTTGACCTTTCTTCCCACATATAGCACAGTAAACAAAATCATCTTTTACGACATGATCTCTAGTCGTTGAACCTTCACCAGTCTTTCGACCATTGGTGCTTGGCTGCTGATTGCCTATTGTAATATTTTCAAAATTTTCTTGCATAATACTCTTTAAAATAATTTCTTTCTTATTATTATACTATAAGTAGAACATTTTAGGGAATATTTCACGCTTATCCTTACGAATTACGTTGTAGCTTTTGAAACTTTAAGGGTTTCCAGCAATTAAATACGTTTTACTACCCCAATTAAGCTAGCACACAGCTTTTTTGTTGTTTAGGGTAAAATATACGAACTAGCTATTGTTAAATAATTTCAAAAGTTAAACCGATAAATATAACCTTTTTGATTATTTAATTTTTCTTCATCTTGAGTCGTTAAATCAAGACAGGTGTTTTCTTTAATCAAAGAATTACCATCTTTTACTTTCATAAAAGGAGAGACTATATCTTCATCCTTGTTTTTAACAAGGAGTTGCGTATTTCCACTCACTTGAGTGTACTCCCGTAGGATAGTCGTTGAACCTTCTTCACTCTACTTAGTAAAGGAAGCTCGGCTGCTGATTGCCCATTCGATTTATCTTTTATATTTTCAAACATTCAAGCTCTTTCTTACGAAACACTTTGTAGTTATAAAAGCTTTAGGGGATTCCAGCAATTAACGCAATAACAACTGTTAATTACTTAACAGCGAGACCTAGTTTTGATCTATAACTTTAGGAACTAAAGCACCTAGATTTTGTGTGAAAGTAGCCTCTAATTTAGCATCAGATTTAATTGATTCTACATATTTAGCTTGGTTATCCATAATACGTAGTGTAGTTTCTACTTTACGTCTTTCAGATAATGATTTAGAATCTAAACCTTTGATTAAGTTTTTATATTTTTTAGTGAAATCTTTATTTTCTTTAAGAATATTCTGAATACGAGAACCAGAATCTTCTGCTACTCCATTAGCTGCACGAGCAGACTGAACTGGAGAATTTGGCATGTAACGTGTTGTCATTTTATTTCCATTTTAAAATTATATTATTTTTCTGTTTATAATCTTCAAAACTATTGCACAGTTCAAAACTATTTATTAAATATGTTTAACATGTATAATAAGTCTTTTTAGAAAAATTAATTTTAAAATGGATTAATTTATGTAATTTTTAATTGTTTTTATAGTAATCATTGTAAATTAAATCTACTGCTTTACTTTGATCTTTTAATTCAATAATAGAATAATTTTCATTCTTTCTACCATTAAAATGAACTATTTTATTAGAGCCGAATTCAAAAGGAAGTTCTTTTTTTAACATTTTTTTGTATAAATCCAACTGTAAGGAGTATGTGTTTATTTCACCTTGGCATAAATAATTTATAGGGTATAATAAATTACCGTATTTACTGTGCTCAATCTTTTTACTTGTTTTAAAATCAAAAATTTCAAATAAGCTTTTCTTCTTATTGAAAACTATTAAGTCTAAACTCCCAAATAACCAGACTAATTTATCTACGACTCTTTGCTCTGTTGCAACAGGAACATACTCTGATTCTTTCAGATCTTCTATAAAGTTTTTAACTTGTATGAGAGTATCGGGGTAAGAATCAAACAGAAACTTTTCTTCACTCTCTTTTGAGAGACCAAGGATGCTGTTTTCTAAATATTTATGAGTTATAGTACCTTTTTCTCCAGAAGCTATAACATTATTTTGCCAAAGATCTTTTATTTCTTGTTGGGATACACCTTTCTTTTCTGCAGTTAATTTTGACATTTTTTCTAAATCAAATTCAGGAACATAGTGATGAACTAATTTAGTAACAGAAATCCCTGTATTACCTTCATATTCATATTTGTGAGGTAAAGGATCGAAAGTTATTTTAGAAAAAGCCTTATCCGCAGTAAATAAAAAATCCTGTATTATCTTTATTTCCTTAGGCATTAAACTTCCAATCTTTTAAGTATTAATTTACCTTCTGCTTCTGTTACTGTAGAGCCATAATCAAAGTTGAAAGTTCCTGAGGTACTAAACAGTTCAGAGAAAGAATTAAATTTACTTTTATTACCAGTTTCTTCATAAGTGAAAGTATATAAATTTTTGTATAGATTTAATCTATCTAAAAGTATTTCAATGTTCTCTTTTCTAGCTGAAATTGAAAGCTCAATTTCATTATTATTAATAAGATTTACATGATCTATTCCAACTAGAGTACCTAAGGAAGTTCCTATCTCTAAATCTAAGTCCAGTGGGAAGTCAAAATTTATTCCTTTGTTAACAAAATTTAAAACATTTTGCTTCAACTTAAGTATCGCGTCAAATAGGTCTTTATAATCTAGTAGTATGTCATTAGAGTCGTGAGTCATCCCATAAATTTTACTGTGTTTAAGGAAATCTTGCTTTATAAGATTATAAATAGAAAGACCTGTAAGATTTGAACCTAGATGTTGAATTGGAAAATTGACTCCTCTTCTTTCTAAATGAGCTATGGAAGCTTCATCTGTTGGATCATGAGGTATTACCAACTTATCACCAAAAGCTGTTAAAACACAACCATTTTTTCTAGCATATTTTTTACGATCTAAAATTAACTTTTTAATTTTAGGAAAAGCATTAAAAAATGAGTCTACTAAGTCCTTAGCTTTTTCTCTATCTCCTTCGAAAAGTTCTTCAGCAAATCTTTTTGTTGATTGACCATATAATAAACCGAACGAGCAATTATGAGCTACAATACCTGATTTTTCTGAAGTCCAAACTACAAAGTTATGAAATTCTTCTACCTCTAAATCATACACGGGTATTTCTTTTTCGAAAGAAATGTACTCTATTTTTGAAATCCTGTGGTTATAGCTTTTGGATCTATTGTATGCATCTTTAAAAGAGGTAAAATTATTATTTACACCTTCTAAACCACAAATTTTTAATTTAAGCTTCTTAGATTCATTTTTGTATTCTAAGTATGAAACTTCCTCTTTTTTAGTAATATTGTAATAACTATTTAAGATCTTTAGAGCTCTATTTTGTCTGGTTTTTAATTGAAATTCAGGATTAGAGTTTAAAGTTTCCATATTGTTTTTTCTAGTAGAGGATAGCTTAAAGTAATTCTCAGGGTTTTTATTAAATTTTTCCCCTGTGGAAGTTCCTCCTTTCATCCCTCTAGTTTTAGAAAATTCTTTGTATTTGAATTTCTCATATTTTTTACCACTATAATTGTATTTTTCACTTTCTAAAAGAATATCTTCAATTTTCAAGTTAAAAACTTTTTCTAGATTTTCAAATTTTAATATTTGAGGGTCAGGACGGTATGAATCATATTGATCTAAAAGTTTTAAATATCTTAAATCCGCTAAATATTGTAAAATTAATTTCAGAAGCCCTTGATAAGATCTTGTTTCTTTCCAACTTTGAGAGTTTTCTAGAAGTAAAATTCTGCTAACTGATTCCTTCTTAACACCTAGATGATGTTTGCCATAAATTTCTTTTCTTTGAGTTTCAGTCAATTTACTTCTGAAAATTTTTGCAGATGCACTAAGAATCTTACTTGATTCTGGCTTTTTAATCCAGATTGCTAAACTTCTTTCATAATTATTCTTATGGAAAGAATTATGGGCTTTCCTACCGAAAAGAGCCAAATTTTCAGGAGTATTGTTTAACTTATTGTAATCTATATGATGTATAACATTAACTTCCTCTAAAGGATCCCAGTAATTAATTAAACAATTATTCCCTACCAAATTATGAGTTTTTTCATATTTTTGAGTATTATTATTAAGGATTTCCTCATAACCCAGTTTATTAACTCTACTATATAAAGGCATTAAAGAATCATTCAACTTCAAATTCATAGCAGGCACATACTTACCTTCTCTATTCAATATCTCATGATCTGGAGTGCATTCAAAATGACTGCCATCATCTAAAGTAATTTTTATCAAATCTTTAACTTCTTTTGTTTTTAAAACTTTTATCACCTTACCAGGTTTTATTAAACCTTTTTTATCACAAGAATAAGTGTAAAAGTTCTCTTTACCTTCTAATTCTTCCAAAGTTACTAATTCTCCAGACAATAATTTTATTTTAGTATTACCAGGGAAGCAAGTTTTTGCAAATCTTCTTTCTGTGGAAGAAACCTCATTTTCTGGTTTTTGCCAAACTTTACTAGCCACATATCTGTGAACATCTGCACCACTTTTAAATGCCTCAATCATATTTTCATCTTCAGACAAGAAAGCTGCGACTCTTAATTCTAATTGACTCATATCCCAATGGAGACAGATTTGATCTTTAGAGAAGCTTGTAAAACATTTTCTTACTTCAGATTTAGAAGGTATAACATGAAAACTACTAGTCCACCTCCTAGTATCAGCTGCCAAAGGATTAAAGTTGAATCTTATTATATTGCTTCCAGAATCTTCAGAAAGTTCACTTGAGGTTTTTATCTTAATTCCGTGTTCATTCTCCTTAAAAGATCCAGCCACAGGTCTACCAGTTTTTCCTTCTAAGTTTGCTGAAATCACTTTTGATGCTTTCCTGCAAACTTTATAATAGAAAAGGAACTTCATTTCAGGTATATGCGTAGACTCATCATCTACATTACATTTCAAAACGGAAGTTAAACAATCATACATAAATTCCTGAGTATCTGAATCAAAATTAGGAAATTTATATTCTGTTTCCTTATTAAAAGAATCTTCTATTTTTAATAGTTCATAAAGAGTAAAATCCTTACTGACAACTTTTACCATCTTCTCCTCAATAAAGCTTAGAATCTCATCTTTATTCTGCATATTTAATATTTTGAGGAAATTAGGGTATAGTAAGGGTTCTGACCTTATGTCTACTTTCATTTGCTGAAGCATCACAGCCATTTTTACATAGGGAGATTTTAAAAAAACTCTACCTAAAACTGCCGTGTTTTCCTTAGTAGTTGTTTCAGGATTAAAATAGTATTTTAAATCCTCAACATTGTTAGTAGTCATTATTTTTAATTCATCAGAATTACCTATTCTATTTACAACTAATTTTTCTTTAAGCTTTGGAGTTAAATCATCGTATTCAAGAGGTAAAGATTCTTCTATAGCTGACTTCATTATAGGTAAAAGCAGAAGGTTTTTATAAGCATGAAGAACTTTCTGCTGAAGCTGATTCTCAAATTGCTTAGCCTCTTTTTCATCCCAGCAGCAACCATTAATTTCTAATTCTGTGCCCAATAAATATTGCTGTGTGTAGTAACTAAGGCATTTTTCTAATTTTTGAGCTTTCAGCTGAGGAACCCAATATTCAAACAACTTTATTGTGTTTTCACAATCTAAAATACAGTAGATACTTAAGTCTTCTCTAGTAGCCGAATTAAAAAATTTATCGAAGTTTCTGTTCTCTACTCTTAAAAGTATTATCTCTTTTAAGTTTTGTAACTGTTTTTCACTTAACTTTAATCTTAAGGTTTCTAAAGCTGTAGCTGTCAAATCACTTTTAGCATTTTTACGTTCTCTTAAATTTTTAGCAAATTCATCCCAAGAAAGATTTTCAAATAGAACATGATTTTTACTCTTAGATTTACCTGCCGTACCTTTTATACCATCCATTATATCTTTTACACTGTCCACAGTAGAATAAACTTCAGTTTCCCAGTCTGGAAGATTTAATAAAGTTTTACAAGATTCTTTTAAAGAAATTCTTTCTCCCATCATAAACTGTAAGATATATAAATCTAAATATTTAAGTTGTGCATTAAAGTGGACTCTATTAACTTTATTTTCAAACTTTAAATTATACACTAAGAAAGTTACATTTCTGGAATTAAGCTTCTCGAACATTACAGTAATTTTTTCTGTATCTTCTTTTGACAATCTTCCTTCAAAAGAATCTAAAGAAGAAATGTCTAGATAGTAAGAAGTTGAACCGTTAGATATTCCAATCCCAATTATGTAGAAATCTGAATCTAATATTTCTAAAGAACTTGTTTCATAATCTAAAGACAAGTATCTGTTTTTGTATAATTCTAATGCTAAGGTTTTTTCTACAAACTCTTCTACTTGGTCAATTGTGTATGTTACTCTTTTCATTTCTATTCCTATTTCTAATCTAATTTTCAATAATTTTTAAATTTAAATCCTCAGGGATTTGCTTAATCTTCTTTAGAAGAAAACCTTTACTTTTTAAAATTTTCCTCACTAATTCATACCTATTATACAGTAGGTATTCTACTAAACCTGAGAGTTCCTGATCGTAATTTCCATCAAGTATTTCTTCAAGATAAATAATTTTTTCAAAATTATTCATGTATTTCCTTATATAAGTTAAATAAGGTTTATCTTATAAATTTATTATTTAGTTAAAACTTAATTAACTGTTGAGATTACAACACTATCTTTTTTAAAAATGGCGGAGATATATAAATTTTTGATTTCTGAAGAACGAATAAGTGCATTCCAAGCATTAGAGGCTTTTTCAAATTCTTTATCGTTAAATTCTATTACATCTACAACTTTTTTAGAAGATGAATTACTTATTTTTGTAATGGTATACATTTTGTTTCCTTAATTATTTAAATTTAATCTACTAACTCATAAGTGTTAAAAAATATACGAGTTTACAAGGGTAAAGTTCTCCTTCAACACCTCTTATGATAAAGTCTCCTTCTAAAGCTAAATGGTCTCCTTCTAAAGTTGGAATCATCATACCTAATCTATCCGTAACTTCTTCTGAGATTCTACCTTCTTCATTTACATAGCAAAAGTAACAACCGCTTTTTTCTGAGTTAGTAAAATCAAGTATTTCTAATTGATTTTCCCAAAGAAGTCTAACAGCTTCTATGACTACAGGCTTTTTTCTATATTTCATTCTATTTCCTATTTACTAGTACTTTGAGATTTAAACAAGTCATCTTTTTTTACAATTAAACTTTTTTTACTTAAATTTAATTTTTCTTTTTTTTCTCTTAAACCACAGATTCTTCCCCAGAGCTGACTTATTTCTTCATCACATTTTTCAAGATTGCTTTCAATACTTTTTATTTCATCTACTATTGAATCTAAACCTACAATAACCATTTTTTACTCCAATACAAAATTATATTAAACTAGTATTATACTTTAAATTAAAAATTTAAAGTTATTTTTAAGATATATCTACTGAGTCTACAACTGTACTGTACAAGTCTAAGTTGATCTCTATATTTTCATTTTTCTCTTTTAAATTCTCTAACATTTTCTCTTTTTTCTTATAATTTTCTTTGGATTTAATTTTAACTAAAGTGTTGAATTCATTAAAAGAGATTCCTACATCTTTAGATGTATTTTTTATAAGATTCTCAGGTAGAGAAGGGTACATGTTTTTCTTTATTTCATTAGCACCTTTGCAAATTTGACTTTGTGTATTATTTGCAGAATTGAATATATGTTTTAATTCTTCTTTATGCTTTACTAAATTAGGGTAAGTTTGTTCAAAATCTTCCACAAATTCTATTTTCTTTATACCACAGGCTGAAAGAATGTCTGCTATAATTTCTTCATGCTCTATAAAATTAAGAAATTTAATTCCCGTAGAGATATATTTTAAACGGGTTTCTAAGTAGCCTAAACTATCTTCATTAGGATAACCACAACCTGTTAAATAGTGTAAAGAGTCCTTAACTCGGTTAAAAATTTCAACATAATCTTCTTGAGGATATATTTTTTCAAATCTTTCCCTTAAAGCTTTCATTTCTGAACCAAGCACATTGTCTATGAAACTTCTAGTTTTAGCTGCTTCTTCAATACTGCTGTTTAAAGTGTTTAAATCTTTTTCGTTAATTTGCATTTTTAATTCCTTTTACTTGTTTTTCTATTTTATCCAGAAAATTTCTGAATTCCGCATCTTTTTTAAAGTGGTAAGAAGCTTGTTCCTCTAATATTGATAACCATTTATTCTCAGTCATTTCACTTAAAAATTGTTTTTGAATTTCTTTCTTAACTAAGGGTAAAAACTTGAATTGTTCAGAAACTTCATCATTAACTCTAATTGAGGGCATACCTCTTATTATGCCATGGGTAAACCTACCTGTGTTAAATGCTAATTCTTGATGCTCAAGATCTTGTATAAAAACTGAAAACATCTGTTTTCCTAAATAAGCTTTCTCGTTCCTTTCATTTCTGCTTTCAAATTTTATAACTTGCCCGCATTCAGGTTCTAGTAGTAGCTTCTCTATTGCTTTAGGAAACTTATTATTTTCTAGTTCTTTTTTAATTACAGCAAAATCTAAAATATTTAAGTCAAAGTCTTTAACCATAGAAGCTCTGCTTGAGAGTTTACCAACATAAATTAATCTCTTATCTCTTTCTAAAAATGGCAAAGCTTCAGAAATTATTTGCTCTTTACTCCAAGGTTTATAGTTTTGATCAACTCTATAAGAACCTAGATAACAAGGTTGAATCTGGAAGTTAGTATCAAGTGAATCTCTTAATATTGGTCTTGTTACCATCTTCTTAAGTAAATAATCTCTAGTAGGAATTAAGTTATTATTTAATAAAAGATAGTCTAATTTATCCATATATTCTTTATAAGAATTAAATCCAATATTAATATTTAGCAGTTCAGGATCATCTACTATCAAAACTGTTAAAGGAAGTGCTCCTCTTTGTTTCTTTGAATTGTTAATCTTTTCTAAGATATAATCATCTTTTTTAGCACCTATGTTGTTTATAGTTATAATTAAGTCAGATTCCTTTAAGTACTTATCTAAATCTTCTTTACTATCGCAAACATGATGTTTATGACCTGCATCTTTGATTTCTCTTTCTAAATTAAAAATTTTTTCTTTATTTATGCTAACAGATTTAAGTTTGACTCTATTAGCCTTAGTTATAAAAATTTCCATTTATACTATTTTCCTTCCACTTGTTCAATATAGACTTTAATAGCCTTTTCTATCATAGGCACAACTTTTTTAAACATCTCTAAACCAGCAGAAAATCCTGGATCAGGTATAGATTTTTCGTTAATTAAGCTAGATAATCTGATTGATTTTTCCAGAACTTTATCTCCAAATTTAGAGATTAAAAGTTTCTCATTACTGTTATCCATGTAAAAAACTACATCTACAGAATCTATCATTTCTTGAGTAGTGGCAGTAGATCTTATGCCCTCTGTAAAGTATCCCATTTCATTTAAAGTTTCTCTCATTTTTTTAGTGGTTAATTTTCCTTGATTATGTTTTTCTCTTAAAGAACCACTAATAACTTTCCATTCAGGTTTTAATTTTTTTAAGATTATTTCTCCCGCTGCAGAACGGTTTACATTCCCATGACAAGTGAAAAGAATTTTCATTTTACTTCCTCTACTAAATAAGTTTTTACTTCTATACCTTCTTTTAATTTCCTATTTACTTCATTAATTAATGCTAAGACTAATCTGCAGTCTGCTTCTGCTCTATGTGCTTGAACAGAATTTATGTCTATACCTTGCTGAGCACAAGCATTAATTAATTTTTGAGATCTGTAATTCATATAATATGGATGCCAGTCTTGAGCCCAAAGTTCAGAATACCAATTCATTGCACACAAAGTATCTTGTTCTTTAGGAAAAATTTCAGGATCCATTCCTGAATGAATTGCACTACTTCGAATAACATCTGTATCAAACTTACGGTTATATATTATTACTTGCTTGTTTTTAAGGATTTCAAGGATTTCTGAGGAGATATCTTTAAAAGTGGGAGCATTTGCTACTAATTCATTAGTAATCCCGTGGAACTCCTCCAATCTCTTAGGAATACCTAAAGTAGGTTTCACTAAAGAGTTTAATAGAATTTTTCCTTTCCAATCTATAATACATATTTCACAAATTTCTGAATCGTTAAATCCAGTAGTTTCTGTATCCAGTATTATTGAGTTTTCATCTAATGGAAAAATATATGAATATTTGTTTTTCTCTTCATTCATTTCAATTTGTTCTTTCAAAAATAAAATTTTGATTTTGTATTATTTTCTTTTAAAGAAATTAAAAAATCTTAACAAAGAATTATTATTCCTTCTAGATCCTTTGTGGAAAATAATAAACATAGGATCAGGAGTAGGTATTTTCATTTCCTTAACTCCTAATAGGTGTAAAATTAATGCTTCTGATGGCATTTGAGCTCCAATCTAATTCTTCTAAAATTTTTACTAAGTAACGTATTATACTTTAAGCAAAGTATTGTAAGGAATATTTAATATTCAAAAAATTATATGTAAACAATTTAAGCTATTGCTTCTCCAGATTTCTCCTTGTACTTGTAGTTTTTTCTTTATCTTCCAGATTATCTTTAAAGCCATAAGATACTAAATTGCCTTTTTTACCTTTAACAACTTTACATTCATTTATTAAGCATTTCATTACTGCTAGCTTCCATTCTGCTTCTTCAGTTTTAAATTTCGAAATTTCTTTTCTACAGAAATCTTTTGCACTCTTTTTCATTCTTAAAATTACTAAAAAAAGAATTACTGGAAAAAATAATAAAGTGGTTATTGAAATATTCAAGATTCAACTCCTTGGCATTCTTCGTCTTCTTTTGTCCTAGGTAATATACTTTGTAAATTTAAAAGTTTATTTAATTTTGCGGATGCTTTGTCTTTTTGAGATTGGTATTTTTTAGAGTTTTTTATTATTCTCTCCAACTTATTAATTTCTAAAGCTAGAATCCTGTGGTTTTTTAATTTACTTTCCAATTTTAACACCCTTTTTTAGATTCTTTCTCTCTTGTATTGTTATATATTTTTGATCTTTATTTAAAAAATATAATGTAATCTCATTACTGTACAAAGTTTTTACTTTTATAAAAAATCCATTTTTAGTTCTACTTAAAAACACATGAGTTTTTTCAAAATCTATAGAGCTATAAGTTGTACATTCTTTTGAAATAAAAACCTTGGAATTTTCCCGTATTTCTTTTTTTAATGTCATTTAGTTAGACTCCTCAAAGATAGGTACTTCAACCCATTTTTCTAAAATCTCTGGATCTTCTAAACTTTTTACTTTCTTAAATTTCTGTTCTAAGACTTTAACTTTATTTAGTAAACCTTCTTCATCTTTAAAAGTTTTCTTATTCCATCTGAAATCTAAAGAAGGATTCCAATCCAAAGCCTTAGGATTAATAAGATTTTCAAAATCTTTCTTAGTATTAGTAGAAATCTCTTGATTATTTTCTAAATTTTTTATTGTGTCTGATGAATTTTCTGCACCCATTTCATTCCAATTCAATATAGGTGTAGAATTATTTGATTCTGATGATAGGGAATTTATGTTTTGATTTTCCCTAACTTGAAAGACAGTAGGTGTGAATTCATTGGTAGAATTCATAGGTTTCAAACCTGAAGCATTTGTGATTATTCTAGGCATTGACCTCATTTTTTATTTCCCTTCGAAAAGTAATTTTAAACATATCTTTCTTAAAAGAAAGAGAAATGCTAAATTGAGATTAAGAACATTAAAGACAATGAAAGAAATTAAACCTCCTAAGCAGAAACACTTCCAGAGATACTGTATTTTGTTTTCTAAAATAAAAGCAGGATATAATTTTAAGAATTCCAACCAAAGATATCCAGAAAAATAAAAAGAAGTAAAAGTCATCAAGAGAGTAAGAAGAAAAATAAAAATTATTTTTAGAATATTAGAATCTAAAAAATTTAAATCTGAAATTTTCAAATTTTTTAAAAGTAAATAGTAAGTAAAATCTTTCATTTTAATAACTTTCTTCTTAGAATCAATCTCTTCAATCATTTTTAGAATCATATTGAATTTATTTTAATTTATATAAGACCTTAATCTCTACTCAAAATAAATTTAGCTTCTTCTACTTGTTTTTTAGCTATTTTCCAAAGATTTTTATCACCTTTATCTAATAAGCCTAATAAAAGCTCTTTTTCTAAAATATACACTTTAGCAAAGTTTTTATCATGCTGCAGAATACTATTTGTATTGTCAATTAAATCGGCTATTTTTATAGTTTGAGCCTCAGCTGGTGCCATAGATGAATGTTGTCTGTCTATGGCTTTTCTTAGAGCTCTATTACCATTTTCTGGTTTGGATACATCAGTTAACCAAAGAACTAAATCTGATATTTTACTTCCAAACTCCCTATGTAGTTCACTCTCTGTAACTGGGGTATCCTCTAAAACATCATGCAATAAAGCAGCACAAAGCATTTCTTCAGTATGTTGAACGGTTCTTACAATCTCCATAACTTTTATAGGGTGGACTATGTAAGGTTCTCCCGTATACTTTCTTTTTTGATCTATTGAATCATGCGCTTTCTTAGCAAAAATTTTAGCCTTTTCAATCTTGTTCAATTAAATACCTTTATGGATAATAAGGATTCTTTAATTTCTTGTTGTAAAGTTGATGCTTTCCTTAAATTAATTTTCATTTCTGTCTTTCAAAAATTTTTAAAACAATATACCTTGTTTTGGTGTGTTAAACTCTTCAATATTTTTCATTAAAGAATCCGCATATTCCTTAGCTTCTTCCATGGAATTGAAAGCATTAATCTCACTATTTAAGCTTGCAAATCTTAAAGTACTTCTATCTAAATGCATAATTACGTGGTTATCTTTAGTAGAAACTAGTATGTCTGAAACCTTGTCTTTAAAAACTCCTGTCCCATTATCATTACAAAACCAGTAATCTATTTCAAAAAATAATTCATGTATTTTCATATACTTCTTTCAAAAATTATTATTTGCAAATACATTTACCTAGGATTAACCATGGTAAGTTATCTGCTACTTTGTTAGATGAATTTAATTTTGGAGATTCATTAATTGTATCTTTTTTTGAAACATACTCAGAGTCATTCTCAATAACTAACATTCCATATGAATTATCTGTTTTATCGTCATAAATAACAGAGTATTCAGTACTCTCTCTATACTCTGGTAAATCCTCACAATTAACTAACTTATATGGGTTAGTGTTTCTTTCTGGAATTAAAATCCAGATGGTATCTGAAGATTCTACAATATTTGTAGAGGAGTTATTTTCAGATTCTATTACAGTTTCACTTGATTCAGTAGTAAAATTATTTATTGTAGTAGTACTGCCAGCTGTACAAGATAATAAAAGCACGTAAGGAAGTAATAAGATTATTAATTTTTTCATTTTATATCTCTTTTAGGTTGTAAACTTATTAATTTAATAAGTCTAGTAGCTTAAAAGAAAGGAACTTACTTCTTGTTCCGTTTAAATGAAGTAGCATTATCTAAGCAAAACCAACATAAGTTTAATCCATTAAACTCTGTTAAATTAATATTTAAATTCGTTTCTTTACACTCATCACACTTACTTTCAAGATTCTGTATTTCTTCTTTATTTTCTTTAACAATGTATTCTTTCAGCACTATTTTTCCTTATAAAGATTAACAAGTCCTTAAAATTTAAAATTGAGCTTTTCCTTTATTTGAAGAATAAAACAATCTAGGCTTTCAGTAAATTGGGCAAATTCTAAATCCCCATCGCAATTAAAAATATTAAAAAAGTAAAAATACTCATTTAGATGCTTTTTAAAGGATACTCTATACTTTTTATTTTCTTTATTTATGTATTCATAAATTTCAGGATTAGAAGTTAGAAAGAATCCAGAACTTTTTAAAAAATTTATAAAATCTTTATTCAAGTTCATTTTTCAATTTTTACTATCTACAATATTAGATAAAACTTTGTACTGGGAATTAGAGAGAAATATATTTGAATCTAACCATCTCCTAGAATTTTCTTTATCCAAACAATTTAGCAATTTTTCAATTTCTTTTAAATTAATCAATTATGTTGCTCCTTATAAACAGCAAGTTATTTAATGCTGAGAACCTCTGTGGTTATCAAAATTAGAAATTTTTCTTAAAGCAGACTTTTCTTTAAAATTCTTAGAACCTACCCATATGGCTCTTATATGGTCTCCATTACGAAGTAAAATTCCGAAATCACCTTCTTCTCCAGAATATTGCTTAGGAGAATGAGAGTTATAGTTATGTAAGTTACTCTTCAGATAACTGGAAAGTAGGTCGGGTAAAGAATCTTCTAATTTTATTAATTCAGATTTATAAATTCTTTCTCCATTACTTAATTGCCAATAAGGTTGGAAAAAGGAATCAGCTTCCAAATTTAAACCTCTTTCAATAAATTTAACAACATCTTTAAAATCTATATTTAAGTTTTTATTAGAAATATAGTCTTCCCAATATTTTTGTATATCTTCGAGATTTTCTGAATTAGATGGTGTGAAAGTTTCTTCTTTTTTATTATCTTCAATTTTTATAGTTTTGAAAATAGTTTTCATTTTGCTGTAAGATAAAACCAGTGGAAATCCATCCATATCTTTCACAGTTACAGATTGATCTTCATTGTTGAAATCTCCAGAGTAAGTTTTACCTATTTCAAACCAAGGATGAAAAGTGTTATCATGAACTAATAATGAAAAACTTTGATCATACTTCTCTTTAGGATTTACTAAATTCACTTCTATAGGTTCAACTCTTAACAGATCTGGAGTCATCTTCATTGCTTTTTTTGTATATGCTTCAATTGACTTAATATTATGTCTAGTTTCTATTAAACCACTTTTATAAATACATCTAACTGATTGCCCACCTTTAATTGTTGTAAGCTCATTAATATCTAATCTTTTTTCCAACTTTTATTTCCTTTCTACTTTCATTTCATAATTATACTCTAAAATATAATTTTTAAGTTATATTTTATATTTTTAAAAAAGGAGCTAACCAAGATTTACATTTTTCTATTGAAAAGTAACACTTAGAGTTATAGCTCCCAGAGATTATATGTTCTGAATTGGAATTAAGTCTATAATACTCTTTAAAATAAAAATCAAGATCAATGGGATCTTTTATTACTTCAACTTTACCCTCTTGAATCAAGAATCCTAAGATTGGAGATGAATCTAAATCACCTTCTTCTCCTGACATTAAAATGGATTTTAAATTTAAGAATTTAAAATTTTCAGATATTTCTACCCAATCTGAATAAACAGATTCTATTGTAGAATCTTTATTTAAATTGTGGTGAAATTCAATCTTTCCATTTGGGTGGCACCAACCGCAAGGTCCTAATAAATGCTGGCTATTAAACCAAGAGTTAAAAATACTTTTAGTGAATATAGAACCCCAAGATTTATGCCAAGAAGAAGTTGCAATCTCTCCTTCAATATTAAATACACTTTCTACAGGTTTTTTTAAAATTTTTTTGAATTCTCTATTAAAATTCCTATCTATTTTGCTACTCTTTGGCTCAAAATCTTGTATGATTGCTAAATCATTCCTTCTTATTATTTCTTCTGCTTTTTCAGATGTAATCTCTTCTCCAAAAACAAGCATTTGCGTACGAGGTAATTTTAAATTTAAATCAAAAATAGATTTTGATATCATTTCAAAATCCACAATCTGTGAGAATCTTGAAAATATTCTTTCATCTTATTTGTAAATTTTAAATTGATTTTCCTACTAAAAGTAATTGTTAAGTTAGCTTTTACTCCCAAAATAAAACCCAAATTATACCAGAAACCATTATTATAAGTAGCATATACAGCTATGGATTTATCAAAAATATTACAGATTAAAGAAACCCAACATATTAAACCGTGCCAAAAACCATAGATGAAACCTACTAAAGTTAAAGCTGGAATAGGATTAGGAGTGGCAATAGCGCAACTAGATAAAAACAAACTAATAACTATAACAAATAAAATTTTTTTCATTAATATTTCTCCTTCAAATATTCTTATGTATATATTCCATACACTCTTTTAAAGTTTTTATTGATTTACTAAAATCTTTCTCAGACTTTAAATTTATATCAAAAGCATTTGTAAAATAACCTCCAAAAGACATGTTATACCAGTCTCTTGAAACTCTGTTATGTATAAATAAAGTCCAACCTAAGTATTCTGGGTGCTTAAAAGTTCTGTAATAAGCTTTACTCTTTTCATTAGGAAGTATCTCTATACAATCTACGAATCCTAGAGCATATATTTGGTCAAGAGTAAAAGAAAGTAAGTCTAAAAAGTTTCTTTGCTTCATACTAGAATCTAATTCTTTTTTAGCAACTTTTCTATTTTCTCTTAAGACTCTCGTTGCATATTCTAACTTTTTAATGTGTGGTTTTAAAAAATTAAACATATCTAAAGTCTCTTAAGATCCGGATCATTTTTATTCAAGCAACCTCTACAGTAAGTCATATTTGGGGTTAATTCAGCATGAACTAAAGATTGAAAAGGAAGTAGAAGATGACTAAGTTGATCCTTTGAAATCCCTTCTATATCTTCCTGTATTTTCCAATTATCTTTATTATACAAATAGTCTAACCAAAGTTTCCGATTCGCAGTAAGAAGGTCTGATTTAGCCCAACTGTGGCTGCTACTGCATCCACCAGTTATTATTTGGTTATCTTCCGTAACTAAAAAATATTCACTATAGTAGTGTGACCCCATTTTTTCTAATGGTAAATGCACAATTTTAAGTATATTTTCTTTTTTCATTTATTCTACTTTCAAAAATGTGATTTTTAAATTATCAATTTCTTCTTGATTTTTTTCTTTAAAAACATTATATAGCTCTACTTTAGTGTAACTAGATATAAGTTTACCTTGATTACTGTAACATCCAGACTCTTCTGTATAAAGATAAGCTATATACAAATCTAAAGAATCCGAGTATTCCAAACTTGTGTAACCTTCTTTTTCGTTGCTTAATTGAAAACTTTGCAGATCTTCAATAGCTTTTAGAAGTTCTTTTTTATTCATTATAATTCTACCTTTCTTAATTAATACATACTTATAAATTTAAATATAAAATTTTAGCTTGTAAGTTTTTCTTTTTCTAAAACATAATCTATATAAATAAATGCATTCTTGATGTCATAACAAGTAAATTGATAGGATTCTATTAATTTTTTCAAATTATAATGATA
>Ga0302195_10001749_pt1 | contig 17224 bp, 12 predicted proteins | sample II_Bog_N1_2_FD_198778 | JGI IMG/M metagenome (GOLD analysis project Ga0302195, IMG submission 198778) | Peat permafrost microbial communities from Stordalen Mire near Abisko, Sweden - II_Bog_N1_2 | ecosystem: Environmental > Terrestrial > Soil > Wetlands > Peat | place: Sweden: Abisko...
TATCCCAGCGGTGCGGCGCGTCCTCTAAGACAGCGGAATTCCATCGATGCGGTTGACCGCCGCCCGACACACAACCTAGACTGAAACCGAGTTCCCCTCCGGCCCTTGCCCGGCATCGACAGCCTGGGCAAGGGAGTCCGGATGCTACGGACCCACCAACCCAGCACCTTGGAGACCGCGCAACGTGCGAGAGTCGATGAGCCTGGGCGAGTGCATCTCCAGCTCGATGCTGAGTCTTTTCCTCCTGGCCGCCGCAAGCGCTTTTGGTCAGGCGGGCCCCCCATTTCAAACCGATGACCCCACCCCCGTCGATCTGGGGCACTACGAGGCATACGTCTTCGGTACGGTGGACGGAACGCCTGCCGAGCTGGACCCGGTGGGGCCCGCATTCGAGTTCAACTGGGGAGCGATCCCCAATATTCAGCTGCACGCCATTCTCCCCTTTGGCGCGGTCCAGCCCTCCAACAATCCCATCTATCTCCCCGGCGGCGTCGGACCCAGTACATACGGGCTCAACGACATGGAACTCGGCTTTAAATACGGTTTTCTCAAACAGACCAGCCATCGTCCGCAAATCGGCTCTTTCACCATGTTCGAAATTCCGACGGGAAGCTATTCCAAAGGGCTCGGCGTCGGCAAGGTCTGGTACAAACTGCCCCTTTGGGCTGAAAAGGAATTCGGCCCGTGGAGCCTGGTCGGCGGCGTGGGCTACACCGTCGTGCCGCAAAAGCAATATCGCAACTACCTTTATGGCGGCTATCTCGTCAAGCGCGTCCTCAGCGAACGGCTCGAGCTCTCCGCCGAGGTCTTCGCGCACGCCCGCGAGGGCTTCGCCGCCGCGCAAACCCAGGCATCCACTCTCATCGACGCCGGCGGCTACTACCACTTCAAGTCGCCCGGATGGCAGTTGCTCTTCGCCTATGGACACTCGATCGCCGGCCAAACGGAGAACTACGGCTACCTGGGCCTCTACAAGACCTGGGGCAAAGACAAGGCCGACGACAAAACTCCCGCGGCTAGTTCGTCGCTCCTCGAGCGGCAAACCTCGCGCGCTGGCAATTAGCCCGCAATGGAAGGCGCACAATGGAAATCACCACCCGCAGCCTCTGGACTCTGATTCACGGCATGGGTTTCGGCGCGCTCTATCTCATGGCCTGCTCCGGCGCGCTGGTTGAGCTTTGCCGGCGCTACGTCCCGCGATCCGCCGCCCCGGTCGGCCCCGGGGACGAGCGCTTCCTTACGGTCTACCTGAGCCTTATGGCGGTGCTGGCCTGGCTTGCCGTCCTCACCGGCGCGTACGTCATCTACCCCTGGTATCGCGCCACCCCACCCATCGGAACGGCGAATCTGGCGGCGTTTCCCCAGGCGCTGCTCCTGTCCAGCCCGTCCACCGCTCGCTGGCACTCGCTCGGCATGGAGTGGAAGGAGCACGTGGCCTGGTTCGCGCCCATCTCCATTACCATGGCTGCCGCCATTTTCGCCCGCTACGGACGAGCGATCCGGCACCATCCTCAACTTCGCAATGCGATTCTCGGCTTCGTCGTCGTTTCGTTTGCCGCCGCCGGCATTGCAGGAGTCTTTGGCGCCATGCTCAATAAGAATGCTCCGGTCGAGGGCGGCCCAACCCTCCATCTGTCCTCAGGAGAGTGACACCATGACCCAGGAAACTCCAGTCCCGGCCACTCTGTCCAACGGTTCCGGAGCCGCGGCCATTCTCGCCGCCGGCCTCGGCTGCTTCACCCTCGGCCTGCTCGCCGTGGCCGCCGACAAATCCGTGGCCATCAAGCACTTCATGATCTTCTCCAAGCCAACCGGCGCGCTTTCCGGCGTAACCACCTCAGCCATTGCGCTCTGGCTGTTGAGCTGGTCGCTGCTCAACTGGCGCTGGCAGGCCAGAACCGTAGCTCTGGGCCGCGTCAACGCCTCCGCCTTCGCCTTGCTCGCTCTTGGCTTGCTGCTGACCTTCCCGCCCTTCGCCGACCTGTTCTGAGCGGATCCCGCGGCACGAGGCGAAAGCCGCAAGAATCCCCGCAGCGCCAGCAGCGCCGGCGATTCATCAATTGAACCAGATGCGCAGCACCAATCATCCACGCGGCAAACGGTCAGGTTGCCCCTAGTTTGTCCGCACCTGCATCGGGTATTCGACTTGATCCACCCTGTAGTCGAAAGCCACATCGCCGAACTGCCGAACCTCCACTGAAACCGACGACGCGCGCGGCAAAGAAATAAGCACTGAATGCGCTCCCATTGCCTTGATCTCCGGCGGCGCAGCGTCCCAGGTCCAGGGATCGTAGTTGAAGATCCGCTTTCGCGGGTGAAACAAGCGCGAAAACGCCGAGTCTCTGCTTCCGGCCTTCCAGGCGTAGACATTGACCCACTCGTCTTTGCCAATCCCGTCAAAACTCCCGTACTCCACCTCGAAATCCAAACCGTCCAGATTTCGAACCGTCGCCAAAGTCTCAAAAGTATTCGACGCTGACCGCACAAGGTAGATACACCCAACTGGAATCCCAAGCAGAACCGCTCCACTCAGGAGCAACGCAATGAGAGTTGGACGGACCCACATGAATCGGTTCGATTCCAAACCCAACCTAGCCTTTCCAACTCATTGCATTACTCCTAAAGTATCCTGTTTTCGCGCGACCCACCAGCATGCCCAGAAACTCCCGAGCCGGCATCCTCGCAGCCTGCCGACGCCCCGGAATCCAAGAACACCTTCCACCGCGCATGGCTCGTTTCTTGCGGATTCCGCCTGACTCACCAACCGGCATGCGTATCGCCCTTCCCCGGTCGCGGAGCGGGGTTCGCGTCCAGTGCCACAGATCAACGGAAACTCGCCGCGAATCCACTCTTCAATGACCTTCTTCCAATGCCCAACCGTACAACGATCAGGTTCTTCACCCGGACAACGCGCGAGAAGCGCTTTTTCCGCGACTCCGCACCCATTGGGCTCTAAACTGGTTCTGTTTGTCTCCACTTTCTGAATGCGGGCGGAGGGTCACATGCTCACGTTCCCCAAAACGCTTGCGCGGCTTCGTGAACGGTACGGCAAGATCGAATCGCCCCCCGCCCACGGACCCTTTGCTCTCGTCCTCTGGGAAAACGCCTGCTACCTGCTTTCCGATGAGCGCCGGCGCGAGGTCTTTGAGGCGTTGCGCGATCAGGTCGGCCTCACCGCGGCCGCCATTCACCATGCGTCGGACGAAGTTTTGTTGCCTCTCGCGAAACGCGGCGGCATGCGCCCGGAAACCCGCGTCTTCCGCTGGCGCGAGATTGCGCGCATCACCCTCAGCCAGTTCGGCGGCGACCTCGACGCCATCCTCATTCGCCCCTATCTCGAGGCCAAAAGAGCCCTGAAGCAGTTTCCCAACATCGGCGATCCGGGCGCTGAGAAGATACTTCTCTTCTGCGGAATCGCCGCCGGACTGCCGCTCGAATCCAACGGCCTTCGGGTCCTCGTGCGCCTTGGATGGGCGCGCCTGCAGAAAAACTACGGAGCCATGTACCGAAACGTGCAGCAGAACATCGCGCCCGTCCTGCCGCGCCAGGCGGAGGAATTGAAGCAGGCGTTTCTCCTGCTCCGGGAGCACGGAAGGGAAGTGTGCAAGGACAAAAGCCCGCTCTGCCATCAATGCCCCCTGGCCAATGGATGCGAATACGCCGCCCGCACCGCGGCCGAATTCCTCAACCCTAAAAGGAGCGCATGAGGCCACTCCTCGGACTAATCCCTATTCCCTAGTCCCTGTTCCCTAATCAAACACCACCGTCTTATTTCCATAGCAGAGAATCCGCCGCTCCAGGTGCCAGCGCACCGCGCGCGAAAGCACTACCCGCTCCAGATCCCGTCCCCGCGCAACCAAATCTTCCACCTGGTCGCGGTGCGAGATGCGGGCCACGTCCTGCTCGATGATCGGTCCGTCATCCAGCACCGTGGTCACATAGTGGCTGGTCGCGCCAATCAGCTTCACCCCGCGCGCGTGGGCCGCGTGGTAGGGCCGCGCCCCGATAAACGCCGGCAGAAACGAGTGATGCACGTTGATGATCGCGGCCGGGAACCGTTCGACAAAATCGGCGGTGAGAATTTGCATGTACCGCGCCAGCACCACCAGTTCCACTCCCAGCTCGTCCAGCAGCGCAATCTGCCGCGCCTCGGCCTCCGCTCGCGTGGCTGGCGTCACCGGAGTGTACTCGAAGCGCACGCCATGAAAAGCCGCCAGCGCCTCGACATCGCGGTGGTTTGAGACGATCGCGGCAATCGCGCACTCCAGCTCCCCGGCGCTCGCCCGATGCAGCAGGTCGGCCACGCAATGCAAATACTGCGAGCAAAAGAGAGCTACTCTGGTTCGATGCTTCATCCGCCGCAACTGCCAGTGCATCTCCAGCTCCGCCGCCAGGGGCGTAAAGGCGCGCTCAAACGCAACAACGGCGTCCCCGTCGCCCGCGTCCAGCGCCCACTCCACACGCATGAAAAACAGCCCCAGTGCGTGGTCCTGGTGCTGGTCGGCGTGCAGAATATTGGCGCCCTGTTCATAAAGCAGTCCAGCCACGCGCGCCACCAGGCCCTTGCGGTCGGGACAGTCGATCAGCAGTACAGCGGTGTCTTGTGGGGCAGCGGACATGAACAGTGAAGGCGCTCCAGGGATTCTCTCCAGCTTACCTGACGTGCGCCCACTCACCGTCCGTTCACTCCGAGCGCAGCGCCAAAGCCGGATCCACCCGCATCGCCCGCCGCGCCGGAATCAGCGTGGCCATCAAGGCCACCAGCGCCAGCAGCAAGCCGACCGCAATCAGGCTCAGCGGGTCGCGTGGCCCCACCTGGAACAGCAGGCTCCGCAGCAGATGCGCGGTCGCGAGCGCCCCCGCCAATCCCAGAGCTCCGCCCAGGGCGACCAAGCGTAACCCTTCTCCTGCGATCAGCCGCAAAATGTCCGCCCGCCCCGCCCCCAACGCCATCCGCACGCCAATCTCCTGCGTCCGCCGCTCAGCCAGAAAGGAAACCACGCCGTACAGCCCGATTACGGCTATCAGCAGCCCGCACGCTGCGAAAAACGCCATCAGCGCCGTTTCAAAGCGCGGCCGGTCGGCCAACTCGCTGAGCTGTCTGCGCAGCGTCGCCGCCTCCACCGGCAGCGTCGGGTCGATATTCGCAAACTGCGCCCGAATCCATGGCAAAGAGCCCTCCGGATCGAGCGCGGTCTTCACCACCAGCACTCCATCCGCGTTCCAGTCCTCCGGCACATTGCGTTGCAGCCGGTAGTACTCCGGCTCGTCGTTCCCGGTCAGCCCGGCGTTCTTCACGTTCGCCGCAACACCCCGCACTGTATACCAGGGTCCATTGGGAGTGGCCTGAACCCGCTTGCCGACAGGGTCTTCCTGGCCAAAGAGCCTGGACGCAAGCAAGCTGCCCAGGATGATCTCTTGCTCGGTCTGGTTGCGCTCCGCTTCTGTAAAAGCCTGCCCGTGCGTGATGGGAATGTTGAGCGCGCTGAAGTACCCCGGCGTCACCCACCGCCAGGCCACCATCCCTCCGGTCCCACCCGTCTGGCGCGGCCTCCCTTCGATCGCGATCAGGCTGTAGATGTGGTCGCGCGGCGTGTCGCCAGGCGGCAGCGAGTCGCTGATCCCCACCGCCGTCACCCCCGGCAGACGTCGCAGAGCAGTCTCCGCCTGCAGGAAGAAGTCCATGCGCTGCCGGCCGGTCGAGTAACGATAACCGGGGAGAGCGATATGCGCCGCCATCGCGCCATCGGCATGGATGCCGGTATTCTGCCCCTCAATGTTGCGAAAGCTGCGCAGAAGAAGCGCCGCGCCGGTCATCAGAACCATGCAGACAGCGAGCTGCCCCGCCACCAGGAATCGCCGCAGCAGCGCGCTTTGCTTCGATTGCGCGTTGCGCCCGGTAAGGCTGAGCGCGCGGGGCCGCTCCATGGCCGGCAGCACTCCCAGAATCGCTCCGCTCACGAGCGAAACAAGCAGCGTGAAGAGCAGGATGCGCAAGTCGAGCCGGGCGTGGCCCAGAAACAGAATCCCCGCCGGCGCCAGCGCTGTAAACACCCGCAGCAGCCCCTCCGCCAGTGCGCAGCCCACAGCCGCCCCCGCGCCCGTGACCAGCAGCGCCTCGGTTAGGCCCTGCATCAGTAGCCGCCCGCGGCTCGCCCCCAACGCCGAGCGCACTGCCCACTCCCGCTCCCGCGCCGCCCGGCGTGCCATCAGCAATCCGCCCACGTTGGCGCAGGCAATCAGCAGCACCGCGAAGACCGCGCCCAGCAGCACCCACGCCACTTGCTGTACGCCTTGCATCTGGCGGTCGCGGAGACTGCGCACCCGCAGGTGCACCTCTTTCCGGAACTGCGGTGGAGCCAGGCTCAGCGAGTATTGGAAGACCGGGTCAAGAGCCGCCCGCGCCTGCTCCAGGCTCACGCCCGGCTTCAGCCGCGCAAATCCATACATCACCGTGTCCGGTGCCTCCCGGCGCTCGGCCGCCTCGTCCAGCGCCTCGGGCAGGACAATGTCTGCCGCCTCCAGCGCAGGCATTTCAAACTCTCTTGGGAGCACGCCGATCACCCGCACTGGCTTGCCGTCGATATCCACCTGCCGGTTTACAACTCCCCGGTCGCCCCCATAGTGCGATTGCCACAGCCCGTACGAGAGCAGCGCCGCCGCCGGACCATTCGGCCGATCCTCCTCGGGCAGAAAATTCCGCCCCAGAATGGGCGCAATCCCCAGCGTGGGCAGAAAGCTCCGCTCCACGCGGGCGCAACTGAGCCGCGCCGGGTTGTGCTCGGTCAGGTCGCAGGGCGTCACGCCGGTTTCCGACGTAAAGGCCGCAAAAGGCGTCTGATTGTCCCGCCAGGTGTAATACGACGCGCCCAGCATGAACTCGACGGGAATAATCGGCGCCGTCAATCCCACCGAGACCAGCCGCCCTCCCTCCGCGTAGGGCAATGGGCGAAAAAGAATCGGGTCGACGACGCTCAGGACCGCCGTAGTCGCGCCAATGCCCAGGGCCAGCGTGGCCACAATCGTAAATGTGAAGCCGGGGCTGCGGCGAAATCCGCGCACCGCGTAGCGGACGTCCTGAAGGATGGTTTCCAACAGCCACCCGGGCCGCTGACGGTATGTCTCTTCCCGCGCCCGATCCACGCCGCCAAAGTCGATCAGCGCCCGCCGCCGCGCCTCGCCCGCGTCCAGCCCCTGGGCGGCGTTGGCTGCTATCGATTGTTCAACATGAAACCATAGTTCCTCGTCCAGTTCGGCCTTCGCATGGGGGTTCAAGAACACGCGAATCCGCCCGACTATCCGGCTGAAGCCCCCAACCATGTTCTTCCTGTTCATCCGAAAACCTCCCCCTGCTTTCATTCGCTGCGCAAGGCCGCCGCCGGATCGACCCGCATCGCCGCCCGCGCCGGAAGCAGCGCCGCCGCCAGCGCCACAACTCCCAGCAGCAGCGCGACCGAAGCGTACACCGCCGGATCGTATGGCCCCACCTGATACAGCAGACTCTTCACCAGATGCGCCGCCGCCAGCGCGCCTGCCAGTCCCAAAGCGCCGCCCAGCGCGATCAGACGCACTCCTTCACCCGCAATCAGCCGAAGAATGTCGCCCCGGCCCGCGCCAAGCGCCATCCGCACGCCAATCTCTTGGGTGCGCCGCGCCGCCATAAAAGCGATTACCCCGTACAATCCGATCGCCGCCATGGCCAGCCCGCAAATCGCAAAGAAACCGAGCAGCGCCGACTCGAAGCGCGGCCGATCGGCCAGTTTGCTCACACTCATCCTCAGTGTCTCCGTCTCCACGGGCGCCGTCGGGTCGAGGGCGGCGATCTGCGCCCGCAACCAGGGCGCCACGCTCGCCGGTGGCTGCGTCGAGTCGACCACCATCAGGGGCGCGGCCCCGCTCATCACTTCTCCCACCGGCGCGCGCCCTCCCCAATCCTGCGCCACGCTGCGGCGCAGGAAGTAGATCTCCGGCAAATCCGGCTCGGTCAGCCCGCCATTCTTCGCGTTTTCGGCCACCCCGGCCACGGTCAGCCACAATCCGTCCCGAACACGCTCGATGCGCTTGCCCACAGCCTCTTCGCCGGGAAAAATCCGCGCCGCCGCAAGCCGGCTCAGCACCACCCAGTAGGCGCTGCCGCTCCGGTCCTGCTCGGAAAAGCTCCGCCCGCGCACAATCGGGATATTCAGCGCCCGGAAGTAATCCGGCGTCACGCCGCGCGTCAGAATCGAGCCTCCCGTTCCCTGCGCCGCGGCGGCTTTGCCCTCGGCGCGTATTCCGGAAAAGCGCTCCTCGTCGTGCCACCCTCCCGGGGGCAGGGAATCGCTGTAGGCCACCGCGCGGACGCCTGGAAGTCTGCGCATCGCCTCCTCCGCCCTCAGATAGAACTCCATCTTCTTCTGCGGGGTGTTGTAACGGAAGCCAGGCAGGGCGATGCGCGCCGTCAGGACTCCCTGAGTGTCGATTCCGAGGCTCTGTTCTTGCATTTTCTGAAAGCTCCGCAGCAGCAGCGCCGCTCCTGAGAGCAGAACCATGCTGATTGCGATCTGGCCGGCCACCAGGCTTCGCCTGAGCAGCGCGCCCCGCCGCGCGCCAGCCGTGTGCGTCGTCAGGGAGCGCGGCTGGCGCAGCGCCGGGGCAAGCCCGAAGAACAATCCTGAGGCAATCGCCAACAGCGCGGTAAAGCCCGCAATCCGCAAGTCGAGGCCGGCCCGCGCCAGGAACGGAATGCCGGTCGGCGCGAGCGCCACAAAGACGCGCAGCAGCCCCACCGCCAAAAGCAAACCCACGGCCGCGCCCGCCAGCGAAAGCAGTGCGGCCTCGGTGAGCGTCTGCCGGATCAGCCGCCCACGGCTCGCGCCGAGGGCCGCGCGCACTGCCAGCTCGCGCTCCTGGCGCAAGCCGCGCGCCAGCATCAGCCCGGCCACGTTCGCGCAGGCGATCAGCAGCACCGCCAGCACCGCGCCCAGCAGCACCCAGGCCGGCAGTTGCGCGTCCTTGGTCTCCCGGTCGCGGAGCGAACGGATCGACAAGTGAAAATCCTTGGCGATCTGCGCCGGAATCAGCGAGTCGCGCGTGTGAATGAAGAGCGGCTCCATCTCCGCTTTGGCCTCCGCGATGCTCAATCCCGGCCGCAGCCGCGCAAAGGCCCGCATCGGGCCTCCGGGATTTGCATTGCGCTCTTTCGCTTCATCGCGCGCCATCGGGAGCATGATGTCCGGCACGCCCAGCGTCGGCAGCTCAAAGTCCTTCGGCAAGACGCCGATCACCCGCACCGGGCTTCCATCCACATCGATTGTCCGGCTGAGGATGCCCGGATCCTGGCCGTAGCGGCTCCGCCACAGTCCCCAGGAGATAAGCGCAACCTGCGGGCCGTTGGGCCGGTCCTCCTCCGGCAGAAAATTCCGCCCCAGCACGGGCGCGACCCCCAGCAGCGGCAGAAAGCCGGCCTCGGCGGTAATGCAGTTCAACTGCGCCGGATTGTTTTCGACCAGCGCACAGGCGTGGAGCATCGTTCCCTGCGCGGCGAAGGCTTCGAATGGCTTTTGGTTGTCGCGCCAATGGTAGTAAAACCCGCCCACGGCAAACTCCTGCCGCTCCAGCGACTGAACCAGCCCGACCGAAACCAGCCGGTCGTCGTGCGCATAGGGCAGCGCGCGGAAGAGAATGCGGTCGGCCACGCTGAAAACTGCCGTGGCCGTGCCAATCCCCAGGGCCAGCGTCGCAATCACTGTGAAAGTGAACCCAGGGTTGCGCCCGAAGCCCCGCACCGCGTAGCGGATGTCCTGCGCGACAGTCTCCAGAATCCAGCCCGGCCGTTCGCGCCAGGCGCCCGCCCGCGCACCCTCCACGCCCCCAAAGTCGACCAGCGCGCGCCGCCTCGCCTCCGTCGGGCTCATTCCCGCGGCTTGGTTGACCTCGATCGACCGCTCGAGATGGAACTGCAATTCGTCGTCCAGGTCCGTGTGAGCGCGCGCCACTCCGCTTGGAAAGACGAAAGCCCGGAGGCGCGCGAGTAATTTGAGAAAACTCATGCCTCAGCCTCCCGTCCCAGCACCAGCGCGATGGCGGAGGCCATCCGGTCCCAGTTCGCGACTTCGGCTTCCAGTTGTTTTCGTCCCGTGGGCGTCAAAGAGTAGAACTTGGCCCGGCGGTTGTTCTCCGAGGGCGCCCACTCGGCCTGAATCCAACCTCGGTACTCCAGCCGGTGCAGAGCCGGATAAAGCGACCCCTGCCCGACCTGAAGCACCTCTTTCGAGAGTTGCTGAATGCGCAGCGCGATGCCCCACCCGTGCATGGGCTCAAGCGCCAGGGTTCTCAGGATGAGCAGATCCAAAGTACCCTGCAGCAGGTCGGAACTGGAAGAAGCGGATGAACTCTGGGCTGTCATGTTCCCCTCGCCGCTCGACAGGAATCGAGTATATCCAGAGATACGCTCACTTTTGTCGATTGTCAAGGGGGGGGGACGAATTCAAAGTTCCCCGCTGTCCCCGTCCGCCAGCTTGGCCCTCAGGCGCGGTTCTGGGGCGGCGTGCTGAGTTGCTGGCGCAGACTCCCGGCCAGGTCCGCCATTACGCGCAGTTTCTCCGCCAGGGGCGCCGGAAGCTCCCGGTCCGCCAGCGCCAGTTGAGAGTGCAGCAACAAGCCGGCCACCGTCGACTTCAACTCGCTTTCGATCGCTGCCGCCGCCGCCTGATGCGCAAGCGCCCGTTCCCTTTCCCGGCGGCTGAGCGCGGTGCGGATCTCCCGCGCCACACGCTGCGCTCCGGAGAGGGCAAAGTTCACCTGCACCGGTATCGCCAGACCGGTCATCTCCCAAAGGGCGTCCGCCCCGGCCGGATCGGCGTCCACCAGCGCCTCATCGACCACCACGGCGACATACTCGCTGTGCCGAAGCGACACCAGGGCCGCTCGCCGCCCGCTCGCCACATCGAACTCCAGATCAAGCAGCCCCTTGAGGGCTGCGGCGCAGTTCTGCGCGCCTTCCATTCCAGTAATTAACAACGCCTTCATGGTCATCTCCCGTCGAATGCCCTCCGGTAGACGGATGGGCCGGTTTCGCCGCCGTTCCCGTTCGGGCGCTCACGGCAGGTGAGGTTCAATCGAATGGCTTCTGAGCCGGGGATCCAATCCGCCTCCGCCAAATCAGCGCTACACGCCGTCCTGCATCGGGTCCATGATCCCGTATTCCTTCAGCTTCCGGTAGAGCGTCGTCTTCCCGATGCCCAAGAGGCGCGCGGCGAGCAGTTTGTCGCCTTTCAAAACCCGAATCGCGCGCAGAATCGCCTCCCGCTCGGTGTCAGCCAGCGGCTTCACTCCGCTTACCTGAGCCTCCGGCGCCGCCTCCACCTGCCCCGAGGCCCGATGCGCCTCAAGCCCCTGCTGCTGCAACTGCGTCGGTAAGTCTCCCAGTTGCAGCACCGGCCCGCTGGAGAGCGCGCAGGCGCGCTCGATCGAGTTTTCGAGCTCCCGAATGTTGCCCGGCCAGTCATGGCGCATCATCGTCCGCAGCGCCTCGTCGTTCAGAATGAACTTCCGCGCCTTGCCCCGCGACATCCGGTCGAGAAAATGCGCCGCCAGCAGCGGAATATCCTCCCGCCGGTCGCGCAGCGGAGGCAGCCGCAGGTTGACCACGTTGAGCCGGTAGAAGAGATCCTTGCGGAAGGTCCCCTTTTCGACCATCGCGGCCAGGTCCCGGTTGGTCGCCGCCACAATCCGCGCCCGGATCGGCACTCGGTGCGTCGCCCCCACTGGCCGCACTTCCTTCTCCTGCAGCGCGCGCAGCAGCTTGGCCTGCAAGTCCGTGGTCAACTCGCCAATTTCGTCCAGAAAGACCGTTCCCCCCTCGGCCGAGACGAACAGTCCGTCTTTGGACTTCATCGCGCCCGTGAAGGCGCCCTTCACATAGCCGAAGAGCTCGCTCTCAATCAGCGTCGGCACCAGCGAGCCGCAATCGACCGGCAAAAACGGCTTGCCGGCGTTTGGCCCAAAGGCGTGGATGGTCCGCGCCACCAGCTCCTTCCCGGTCCCGCTCTCTCCCAGAACCAGCACCGGGTGGGTGCTCTGGGCGACTTTCGAAAGAATCCGGTAGAGCTTCTCCATCTCCGCCGAGCGGCCGATCATCGCCCCCAGGCCCTGGCTGGCGCGCAGACGCTCGCGTAGCTGGCGGCTCTCCATATCCACGCTCACCCGGCTCGCGGCCCGCTCCAGCACCGCCGAAAGCTCATCCACCGTGAAGGGCTTGTTCATGTAGTCGCTGGCTCCGCACCGCATCGCCTCGACGGCCAGGCTCACCGAAGCGGACGCGGTCATCGCGACCACCGCCGTGGCCGGGTAAAGCAGCCGAATCTCGGATACCAGATCCAGCCCCTGGCAGCCGTTCGAGGGCAGGTTGACCAGCAGAATATCCGACGCATGGCCCCGCAAAAGGCTGCGCGTCTGGCTCATATCTCCCGTCGATTGAACGGCGTACCCGAGCGACTCTGCGATCTCGACGCAGGCCGAACGCACCGCGGGGTCGGAATCGACCACCAGCAGGTGCAGCCGAACCCGGGCCGCCCCGGCCGCCTCCCCGGAGTTGTGGATCGTCGTCGGTGGGGGAAGAATCTCCATGACGGATGAATGGAAGACTGTTTCGAGCATTGTAATCGCCTTTCTGCTCCTGTGCTTGCATCAGATCAGAAGCCCGGTTGCGCAACTGCGTTGGACCGCCTTGGCTGCCGCCGCGCCTGCTTGCCTTATACGCCGCTTCAACGCGCCGGTCAGGCCGCGCGCGTGCCGGCCACGGGAAACTCGAGGCAGATCACAGTGCCCGGCGGACTCGCTCCGCACGTCTCCCCGGAAGCCGATTCTGGAGCGGACCGATTGCCCCCGGGTGCGGCTGGCCTGCCCCGGTTCGCCGCCCACACCGCGCCCCCCGCTTCCACGACCAGGGACCGTACGATGCTCAGCCCCAGCCCTCGGTGCCGGGCCGGCCACCGGCCCGCGTCCCGATCCAGGCTCAGACGCGTCGAATATCCAGGCTCGAAGACCGACTCCAGCGCCGAGTCCGGAATCCCGCACCCGGTATCGGAGACGCTCAGCCGCAGCTTTCCGTCCCGCTCCTCCACCCCGATCTGGATGTGGCCTCCGCCCGGCATCGCCTCCGCGGCGTTCCTGACCAGATTCACCAGCACCCGGGTCAGATCCTCCCCCGACAAACCGATCGGCCGGGCGCCGCCGTCGAAGTGCATCCCCAGCGTGATCGCCGGCCCGGCCAGAGCGGAGAGCAGGTTCTTGTTGGCAAGCAGTTCCTCGGCCAGATTCCCGATGGGCTCACTCGCCAACTGACTTGCCCGTCTGCCCGCCCGGCCCAACCCTTCAGACTCGGAGCGCGCCCCAATCGAGGATCCCGGTCCTCCGGTCGGGTCCGGCCGGTCCATCCCCCGTATTCCACCCCTTCGGTCGAGCCCGTTCCATGCGTCCGACCCGCCCCGCCGGTCGGCTTCGCTTCCGCGTCGGGCGGCGGGTTCGCGCTTTGCCCAGTTCGCCTCCCCCGCGCGCGCGGCCCGCGGCTCTTCCCCGGCTTCCTGCCAGCCTCGTACCGCGTCCTCCCGATTCCGTCCCCGGTCCACCTCCGCGGGGGTTCCTCTGCCCAGAGCCCCCAGCTTCTCGATCAGCCTTTGGCTCGCTCCCGCCACCAGCCGCAACTCGCCCGCGTAGTGGCGATAGCCGGGCTCAAGAACTCCCGGCTCTTCCAGCAGATCGCAATACAGCTCCAGCGCCGCCAGCATGTTGCGCGCGTCGTGAGCCAGCATCTCCCATCCCTCCGCCTCCTGGCTCACCCTCCGCGCGTCCGCGGGAACAGAGCTGGGCCTGACGCCCGGCAAGGCCGCGGCGAACCCGGGAACCATGCGCCGCAGCGTGGTCTCGATCCACCGCAGCCGGCCCGCAAGCCTTCGGTCCGCGCGTTCTTCGCTGGCGGATCCCGCCGCCCCGGTTTCGCCAGATCCCAGCGCGTCCGCCGCTCTGGACTCCGCGCCGCTCCTCTCAAGCACCCGATTCTCCAGCACCCGATTCTCGAGCACGCGATGAACCGGCGCGGCCGCTCCGCTTACCCGCGCCAATCGTCCGCCCGCTTCTCCCTTCGAGTTCTCCTCCGTGAGCCATCCCCGCATCTCGCGCATCTTGCCCCCTCTCAACGCAGACAAAAGGGGATCGCGGCTCCGCCCGGTCCCGGCGCTTTGCCCTCCATTTGATGTGCGTTCCGATTTTGACCCTTATCTAGCATTCACAGTGCCAAACCAGAACTGAAACGCTAAGTTCCAGATAAGGAATGATCGAGCCTCCACACCCGCCCACTCCGGTCCGCCCGATTCGGGCTCTTTAAATTCCCAATTTGGGACAGATTCCCAGTCCGTCACCGCCTAAGGTATTTATTTTCATGGCGTTAACCACCAATTCCCAAAAAAGAGCGGCTCCCCGAAATTCCCGATTCGGAGCCGCGCCGCTTCCGGCCCCCCCAACCCGCGGCCCGCGCCATCCCGTACAATCTCCCTATGCCCACTCCCCTCGCTCCGGCCGCGCAAACCCAGGCCGCATTCTTCCGCCCCGGTGGCCGGCTCCCCGCCCAGCTCCGCCCCATCACCCTCACGCCCGGCTTCGTCCGCACCGCCGAGGGCTCGGTCCTCATCTCTGTCGAGCACACCCGGGTCCTCTGCAACGCCACCATCGAGCAGGGCGTCCCCGGCTGGCTGCGCAACTCGGGGCGCGGCTGGGTCACAGCCGAGTACGCCATGCTCCCCCGCTCCACCGTCACTCGCACCGCCCGCGAGAGCGAGCGCGGCAAAATCGGCGGCCGGACGCACGAGATTCAGCGCCTCATCGGCCGCAGCCTGCGCTCGGTCGTCGACATGAAAGCCCTCGGCGAGCGCACCGTCATCCTCGACTGCGACGTCATCCAGGCCGACGGAGGCACCCGCACCGCCGCCATCACCGGCGCGGCTGTGGCCTTGGCGTTGGCTCTCGACGCACTGGTGAAGTCGGGCGCGCTGCCCAAATCCCCGTTGAAACAGTTGGTCGCCGCGACTTCGGTAGGAATTGTCGGAGGCGCGCCCCTGCTCGACCTCTGCTACGAAGAAGACTCCCAGGCCGAAGTCGACATGAACGTGGTGATGACCGCCGATGGCGGCCTGGTCGAAACCCAGGCCACAGCGGAAAAGGGCAGCTACTCCCGCGCCCAGCTCAACGAATTGCTCGACCTGGCCGAGGGCGGCCTCAAACAGATATTCGCCGCGCAGCGCGCCGTTCTGGGCCGGAGCTAGCCGGCATTCGGTTCGCAATTGCCCCGAACCAAACAGCCAGGGCCGTGTCGCGGCGGAAATCTACCGCGTCTTCCACTTCGAAGAGAGCGCGGCCAGCTTGTCCTCCATCGAAACCGTGGGCGGCGCCTTCGGTGGCAGCGGCTTTTTCTGGGCCGGTCCCAAATCGGGACGCCGCGCGCCTTGCGGGTGGCCAGTTTCCCTGGCGGCCGGTTTTCCAGTTTCGCTTGCCTGCTTGATCGAGAGCGCAATCCGCTTCGTCTTCGCGTCCGCGCTTAGCACCTTCACCTTGACAATCTGCCCCGCCTTGACCGCCTCCGAAGGGTCCTTCAAAAACTTGTGCGAGAGCTCGCTGATGTGCACCAGGCCATCCTGATGCACCCCCACATCCACAAACGCACCAAATCGCGTCACGTTCGTCACGACCCCCTCAAGCACCATCCCGATCTCCAGGTCTTCAAGCTTATGCACGGATTCGAGAAAGCTCGGCGCCACGAACTTGTCGCGCGGGTCGCGCCCCGGCTTGCGCAGCTCCTCCAGAATGTCGGCCAGCGTAAAACTCCCCGCCTGAATCTTGCCCTTGTCCACCTTCTCCATCAGCTCCGGATGGCGGATCAGCTCCGGCACCGGGTTTCCGGCCAGCCGCGCGATCTCTTCGACCACCTTGTAGGACTCCGGATGCACCGCCGTCGAGTCCAGCGGATTCACGCCGTCGCGGATTCTCAGGAACCCCGCCGCCTGCTCGAATGTCTTCGGGCCCACCCCGGTCACCTGCTTCACCTGCTCGCGCGAGTAGAAGCGCCCGTTCTTGTCCCGCCAGGCCACAATGTTCAGCGCAGTGCGCTCGCTGATCCCCGCCACGTAGCGCAGCAGCGCCCAGGAAGCGGTGTTCAGGTCCACGCCCACCCGGTTCACGCAGCTCTCGATCACCTGTCCCAGCGAAGTCATCAACTGCCGCTGGTCCACGTCATGCTGATATTGGCCCACGCCGATGGCTTTGGGGTCTACCTTGACCAGCTCGGCAAGGGGGTCCTGCAGCCGCCGCGCAATGGAGATCGCCCCGCGCACCGTCAGGTCCAAATCGGGAAACTCCTGCCGAGCCAGCTCCGAGGCCGAGTAAACGCTCGCCCCCGATTCGCTCACTGTCACTGTGAAAACGTCCTTCAGTTCGCGTTCGCGCAGAAACTCTCGCACCAGCGCATCCGTCTCCCGCGAAGCCGTCCCATTCCCAATCGCGATGGCCCGGCAGTTGTGCTGCGCCAGAAAGCGGAAGAGCGTGGCCTTGGCCTGCTCCGTATTCCCCTTGCCGGTGTGCGGATAAATCACGTCATGGGCCAGGAACTTGCCCGTCTCGTCGACCACGGCGATCTTGCACCCAGTGCGCAACCCAGGATCGATGCCCAAAACGGCAATCGGCCCGGCCGGCGCGGCCAGCAGCAGATTGTGCAGGTTCTCCTTGAAGACGTTGATCGCCTCGATGTCCGATTTCCGCTTCAGCTCCAGCCGAATCTCCGCCTGAATCGAAGAATTCAGCAGGCGCGACCAGCAGTCCTCGATCGCCAGCTCTAGCTGTCCGGTCCAGTCTCCCCTGGCGCGCAGCACCCGCGCGCGGAGCAGGGAAGTGGCGCGATCCGCCTCAGCTTCGATCAGGAAGTAGAGCACATTCTCCGTCTCGCCCCTCCGGATGGCCAGCATCCGGTGCGAAGGGATGGTCTTCACCGGCTCCCGGTAGTCGTAGTACATCTTGAATTTTTCCTGCTCATCGACAGCATCCGTAGCCTTCCGGCTCACCACCACGCCCTCGGCAAACATCCACTCCCGCAGCATCTTGCGCAGGTCCGCGTCTTCGCTGATGCGCTCGGCCACAATGTACCGCGCCCCCTCAAGCGCCGCATCGACCGTCGGAACACCCTTTTCCGCATCCACAA
>Ga0302195_10001760_pt1 | contig 17143 bp, 18 predicted proteins | sample II_Bog_N1_2_FD_198778 | JGI IMG/M metagenome (GOLD analysis project Ga0302195, IMG submission 198778) | Peat permafrost microbial communities from Stordalen Mire near Abisko, Sweden - II_Bog_N1_2 | ecosystem: Environmental > Terrestrial > Soil > Wetlands > Peat | place: Sweden: Abisko...
GATAAGCACGGAGCCGTCTGCTTGCTGGTAGTTTTCAAGGATCGCCAGCCAGGTGCGGCCCACGGCCAATCCGCTGCCGTTGATGGTGTGGACAAACTCGGGTTTTGCCTTCGCGCCCTGCCCTGCCGGCCGGTAGCGGATATTGGCGCGCCGGGCCTGGAAGGCTTCGAAGTTGGAGCAGGAGGAGATTTCGCGGTAAAGCTGCTGGCCGGGGAGCCAGACTTCGAGGTCAAAGGTCTTGGCAGACGAGAAGCCGGTGTCGCCAGTGCAGAGCAGGACGCGGCGATAAGGCAGGCCAAGCGTCTCAAGAATCTCCTCGGCATCGCGGGTGAGGCGCTCGTGCTCGGTGTCGGAGTCCTCCGGGCGGGTGAACTTGACCAGCTCAACCTTTTGAAACTGATGTTGGCGGATGATGCCGCGCGTGTCCTTGCCCGCGGCTCCCGCTTCCGCGCGGAAGCATGGCGTGTAAGCCGTGAAGCGAATGGGGAGGCGGGCTTCGTCGAGAATCTCGTCGCGATAGAGATTGGTGACGGGAACCTCGGCAGTGGGGATGAGCCAGTGGTCGTTGTCCTTGAACTCGCCGCGGGCAACGGCTTCAGCGTCGGCGTCGGAGCAGCGGAAGAGGTCCTCGGCAAACTTGGGCAACTGGCCGGTGCCATAGAGCGACTTGGAGTTGACCATGAAGGGCGGCAGCACTTCGGTGTAGCCGTGCTTCTGGGTGTGAAGGTCGAGCATGAAGCTGATGAGGGCCCGCTCCAGCCGCGCGCCTGCTCCCATGTAGACGGCAAAGCGCGCGCCAGAGAGCTTGGCGGCTCGTTCCAGGTCGAGAATGCCGAGCGCCTCGCCAAGCTCCCAGTGGGGCTTGGGGATGAAGCCCTCCGTGAAAGCAGGCTTCTCGCCCCAGCTCTTCACGGTAATGTTGTCGGCCTCTGATGTCCCAATTGGGACTTCGTCGCGGGTCAAATTGGGGATACGCGCGAGTGAGAGGCGCAATTGCTCGTCAAGCTGAACGGCGGTCTGGTCAAGCTGGTCGAGTTTGTCTTTGAGGACGCGGGTCTCTTCCATGAGGGCAGCCGCGTTGAGGCCCAACTTTTTCAGTGCGCCGACCTGCTGGCTCAGCTCATTGCGGCGGGCTTTGGCCTGCTCAGACAGTGTGATGGCGTCGCGCCTGCTCTTGTCGAGGGCGCGAAAATCGCCTAGCAGCGCGGAGGGATCGGCTCCGCGGGCGCGTAGTCTCTCTTCCACATGTTCCAGGTTGCCACGGACAAAAACCAAGTCGAGCATCGCTCTACCAGTTTAACTGACGAAGCTCCGCCGCCTACGGATGCTGCTCGACGGCGACGCTGACGGCGGCGGTGTCGCCAGCAGCGGCCAAACCTACCAGATTGGTGGCTACGCCGGGGAGCGACGCGGGCGTGAAGGCAACAGTGCCGTCGATTGCAGAGGTGGCTGTGGCGGATTGAGTAGCCATCAGCTCACCCTGTGCGCAGACCTCATGCGTGGCGCAGGGTGGGCTCCAGGCGTAAAGAGCCTGAAAGAGGGCTACCGAGCCGCCGGCCATGGGGTTGCCGTCGGTGTCGAGCAGGCGCAGGGTGATCTGGCTCGGGGTTGCGGCGAGCGAGAGGCTCTGGGCGGTTCCCGAGACTGCTTCCAAAATTGAGTACTCAGGGCGCGACCCGAAGGCGTTGAACGCGATGCATTGGTTCGTGCCGTTGAGGCAGGCTGTCGCGGAGACCTGCTGGCCTTCGGTGAGCGGGCCGACGGTGAGAATCTCGGTGGCAATGCCGGTTTGATCGGTGATGGCGGCGGTGCTGCCCAGGGAAACGATGCCGCTGCCGGGCATTTGCCACGCCACGGACTGGCCGGTCAGGGGAACGCCGCTCTTGAGCACCAGTGCCTGGATGGTCCAACTGAAGGTGGCCCCGGCAGCAAGGGAAAGCTGGGGCGTGAGGGAGGCTAGGAGGGGAGGTGTGCCGCCGGCAAACTGCGCCTGCAAGCTTGAGCCGTTGGTGAGCGACGCGGTGACGATGGACCAGGTGGCATCTACGGCGGTCACGTTGATGGTGGCGCGCCCGTCGCCGGTTGCTGTGACGGAGCAGACGGGCTTGCCGCAGGCGAGGGAGGCGGTTCCGCTGGTGACGGTGTAGATGACGGTGACGCCACCAGCCGGGGATAAATCGGGTTCCAGCGCGGTTACTGTGAAGGGAATCGGTGTGCCGATGGACACTGTGTTACTGGGCGCGGTGAGCAGGGTGAGCGCGTCGCCTGTGCCGGAGTCGTAACTGACGCCGGCGGAGACGATGGCCGCTGCATAAAAGAGAGGCAGGTCGTCTACTTCCACATCGACGGAGCCGGTGACGCCGGTAGCGGCTGGCGGCGCAATGGCGGTAATTTCGTTCGGCGAGATGCTGGTAACCACGGCTGGCTGGCCGCCGACCAGCACTGTGTCCGCCAGGCGAAAACCCATTCCGTGAATGACGATAGGGCCGCCGGACGCGGGCATATGGGTGGGCTGGACGGTGTCGGCGTAGAGTACCCAGCCGTTGTAGGTGTAGTCAGGGCGGCCATCGCCCCGCTGATCGGCGATGCCGATGCGCACCATGTCGTCGGCGATGGAGCTGACGCGCAGCCAGGTTTCGCCTGTGGCGAAGCCGTTCATTCCGGGGCCTGCACCGATGGCGGTTGCGCCGGCGGGATCGAAGGCGTCCCAGACGCCGATGGCCGGCATGGCCTTGCTTTCAGTGGGCGCGCCTGTCTCGTCCAGGGCTTGTGTGACCACGGTGAAGGTGCGGCTGCCGCGAACCGGGAAGCTGAACCAGTCGCTCTGGCCCACCTGGCTCAAGCGACCGCACCAGAGCCCGCTCGAGGGCATCGGGCGCGGTGAGGCTTGGGTTCCGATGGCGTCCTGATAGCCGCCGGTCGCCGAGTCGGCAACGGTGACGGTGAGGGTTTGCGAGCTGCCCGCCGACATTCCTGGCATCGAGATGGCCTGCAATGTGCCGGAGGGAGTCACCTGACCGTCGATATAGGGCCCGACGGAGTCGGTGAGGATGTAGAGGGGATTGATGGCTTCAAAGGTGACCTGATAGTTGGCCGTGGTTACGCCGGGGGGCAGCGGGATTCCGCTCAGGTCGAAGTAGCCTTGCATGGACGGATCGTTCGATCCCCACGTGGTGAGGAGATTGCCGTTCGCATCCGTCCACCCTGTGACAGGATTGCCGTGGTTTCCGTTGAAGTAGCCGCCGGAGACGAAGGTGACGGCGTACTGATAGAGAGGATTGCCATTGGCGTCCAAGGGGCGAGCGACGACGTTGCCCCCCTGCATACCGTAGCCGGTGCGGAAGGTGACGGTGCCATGAATGGAGACGGTGTTAGCCGCGGTAAGCTCCTTGCCAGGAAAACTGGCCAGGTTCTGGGCGGTGATGGGATAGAGGCGATTGAGGGCGGCGATGTCGTCGTAGTGGAGGATTGAGGGATCGGGAACACAATTGCCGCCAGCGGGGCCGCAGACTCCGCTCAGGGCATCCATGATCGGCCAGCCGTCTGTGCCACCCGGAATTTCGTCCGCAAGCGCCGTGGGATTGACCTGCGAGGAGTCGAGGTTGAGGATGCGGCCGAAGGCTCGCTCGATCTGGTAGGTCATCATCTCAATCAGGTTGGAGTTGGTGGCGCAGAGGCCGTTCAGCAGAATAATGCCGTGGGCTATGGTGGCGTCTGGGTTGATGTTGTCCATCCAGACCCATACGCCGTTATGTTGGCAACTGGTGGGTTGGCTGGCGCCAGTGCCAAAGAGGGCGTCGATGACTGAGCCGTCCTGGTCGAAGATGACGCCGACGGGATAGCCGGTGGCCGAGGGCGTGACGTCGGCGGGCTGCGCGATTTGGCCCACCTGGCTGATCTGTTCGTTGGCTACTGCGAAGTTTGTGCCGCTCACCACGATGTTCGCGCCGTTCACGTCTTCGTTCAGTTGGCCTCTGTCGGTGAGCGCGACCCCGGCGGTGGGGACTGCGCTCCAAAGTGCCGCTGCCGCATCGACCATGGCTGTGGCCTGCTGATTTGAGATGGCACTATTGAGCGGACCTTGATCGACGTAGTAGTTGACTTGGCCGCCGGCCCAGTGGATGGGCTGTCCGAGGACTCCTGTGTTGAAGAAGCTGGCCCCGGCCACATATTTGGGTCCGCCGGCCCTGACGGCTGCGGGCAAAAGCAGAAGCAGAGCGGGCCAGGCGGGAGTCGCACGGCGCAAGAAAGCGAATGAAGGCTTGAACACGGGGCGCTCCAAGCTGGTAATCCTGGTTCGCCCTGGTAGGTTGCCCGCAAGGTGCAATGAGCCGGGTCCAGTGCGGCCATAGAGGAGTTATCGGCCCGCACCATGGGCTGGAAGACACAAAAGTAATCGTGGGAATGGCAAGAAATTGGGAGAGTCTCTCATGGGAAAGTTATTAAGCTGTGTCTCAAAACGCCAAACTGTAGCGAAATACGACATATTCAATCCGGAAAGTGATCAGGCACGCGAAAAACTAATTGGAGATAAGAAGCGTTACTGCGTTGGAAGGTGTTCCAGACTGTGCAAAAGTTTTGCGGTTTTTGCGCGGCAACGATTCAGCGCTGTTGCGAATCGGGACAGTCGGAGGGGTGATCGGCGTTTTCGCTGGGTTCAGAGTTGAGTGAAACAGTGAGCAGTGAGCCGGTTTGCGGTGGGCGCTGCCGCAGTCGCCTGTCTCATCCGCAACCGAAGAAGCCGAGCCGGTTAAGCGCCTGTTTGCTAACATAGCCATTGAATATCCGGCAACAGAAAGATAGATGGCATTCTATGAACGGTCCCGCAATTGCCGAAGGGTCAAGCAGCCCTGCCGCCACTCTTCGCTTCTCGGCCAGGAGATTGCCGTGGCCGGCGATCGCATTCCTTACTCTTACTGCCGCTGTTTCCCTTATCTGGTCGCATTACAAGCTGCTTGTGCCCGATGAACTCTTCGTCTTGCAGACTGGCAGCGTATCGAGCTTAGGGCAAATAGTCCATATCCAGCGCGCCTATCCAATCTGTCTCGATCCGCTTTTCTATCATGCGGTGGTGCATTCCGCGATCGGCCTCTTCGGCGCGAGCGCATTGGTGCTGAGACTGCCCTCGCTGCTCGGGTTTCTGCTGATGCAGGTATGCCTTTTTGTTTTTGTACGCCGCATGGCAAGTGAACGGGCAGCGATCTTCGCGCTTGCATTTCCGGCGCTTACGCTCACTCTGTACTACTCAGCGCAAGCGCGACCCTATGGATTGCTGCTGGGGCTCTTCGCTTTGACGATGGTGAGCTGGCAAACAGCGATACGCCTTGTGCCGCGACGCGGGTTGGCGCTCGTCACTCTCGCTCTGGCCATTGCCCTCACTCTGAATACACATTACTTCGGCGTCCTGATCCTGGTGCCGCTGTGTGGAGCGGAACTTGTTCGCTCCGTCCAGCGCCGCCGCCTGGATCTTCCAGTGGTTGCGTCCATCGGCGCGGGTATGGCGGGTTTCATTTTCGTTCTCCCCTTCATGGGGGCAGCCGCCGAGTTTCGGCAGCGCTACTACAACACAGGTCAAGCTGGCCCGCACATTATCCTGCAAGCGTACAGGGCGATCCTGGTTGAGCCGGTTGAAGCCGGTTCGCGCATGCAACACCTCCTGGCCATTTGCCTTGTGGTTCTGGCCGTCCCGCTATTCTGGGCCGGCCTCCGCCAGTTCCGCGGCGGAACGCTCAGCCTGCCGGGCGCAGAAGCGGTCTTCCTCGTTCTTCTTGCCGGCTTGCCTTTTTGCTGGTATGGGGTGGGCCGCTATGGGGTGCACTCCTTGGAGATATATTACGTTCTGGGAACGCTGGTGGGGATCTCTCCGTTGCTCGCGGTCGCGCTGGGGCCGCTCTTGCTGGGCGAGAGATCCGGCAAAGCAATTCTTGTCTTGCTCTTCGTGGCAATTGCCTGCGCCGGCGTCTTGCGAATCCTTGCATCGCGGAACAGGGGGCAGGAGTTCATGTCGTCCCTGGTTGTTTCGCCGGAAATCAAGGCTGCGCTTATGGCCCGTCCCAGCCAGCCGATTTACTTTGAAGACCTGATCGGTTACGAGATGGCAAGATACTACGAGCCGGACCCAGAGGTGCGTTCGCGGATGGTTCTTGCCTATTCCATGGATCAGGAACTTTATTGGAACGGCTCGGACTCAAATGTGCTTGTCGTGATGCATATGCGCAATTTTCCGATTTTCCCTATTGTTCCCTACGAATCGGTGACTGCGCAACCCGGAGACCATTTGCTCGCGATCATCAAGAAAGACTCGTGGGATTGGAGCGCCAGGGCCTTTGCGGCATCTGGCGCCGATGTCAAGCCCATCGGACCGGCATTGGGCGGCGACCTGGTTTCAGTGCGCTTTCATCCCTGAGCTGGGCCGCTCTTCCTGCACATGCGCGAATGGGCCTCAGTTGGGGGGGGAGCAAGCGCTTGGGGTTTGCGGGCTAGGAAGCCGCGACTCAAATCTCCGGGTAGAAGTCGAAGAAGGCGTCGAGCGAGCGCTTGAGCTGCGCCTCGATCTCTGCTCGTGAGCCCTCGATGACGTGCATGGTGACGTGAGCTTCGTGGCCAGTGGCCAGCTTGAGGGTGGCATCGTGGATCTCGGTCACTTCGCCTTCGGGAAGCAGCCGCAGTCCGTAGATAAGAGTCAGATTGGCCATGAACATCATCTTAATGAACGCAGCGCTGCTCGCACAGGGCGGCTGGCAGCCGGAAGCATCTAAAATCGACACAGGAAACCTTATGACAGAGATTCGCGATACCGTAATTCTGGGTTCGGGTTGCGCCGGGCTCACAGCAGCAATCTACACCGGCCGCGCTGGACTCAACCCGCTGGTTCTTGAGGGCCATGAGCCCGGTGGACAGCTCTCCATGACCACGCTGGTGGAAAACTTCCCCGGCTGGCCAGAGGGCATTCAGGGTCCGGAACTGATCGACAACATGAAGAAGCAGGCGGCGCGGTTTGGAGCGACCTTCCAGACGGCCCATTTGAATGCCGCTGAACTGGGCGCGCATCCCATTCGGCTGCAAACTTCGGCTGGCGAGATCCGCACTCGAACGCTGATTGTGGCCTCTGGCGCGAGCGCGCGCTGGCTGGGATTGCCGAGTGAGCAGGCGCTGATTGGACACGGCGTATCAAGCTGCGCCACCTGCGACGGATTCTTCTTCCGCGGCAAGGAAATTGCTGTGGTTGGCGGCGGAGATTCGGCGATGGAAGAGGCGCTGTTTCTTACCCGCTTTGCTTCCAAAGTGACACTGCTTCACCGCCGCGAGGCCTTCCGCGCTTCAAAGATCATGCTCGACCGCGTGATTGCCCATCCGAAGATTGAACTGCGCGCCAATACCATCATCGACGAGGTGTTGGGAGTGGAAGAGCGCGAGGTGAAGGGGCTGCGGCTGAAGGATGTGAAGACGGGGACACCGTGCGAACTCGCCATCAGCGGACTGTTTCTGGGTATTGGCCACGAGCCCAACGCCAAGATGTTTGCCGGGCAGATGGATCTTGATGAGGACGGCTACATCAAATCGACGGGCAACGTGCTGACCACTTTGAATGGCGTGGTGGTGCCGGGCGTGTTTGCCTGCGGCGACGTGCAGGACCGGCGCTATCGGCAGGCGATTACAGCCGCTGGCTCGGGATGCATGGCGGCGCTTGAGGCCGAGAAGTACCTTGAGGAGCGCGGTCACTGAGCGGGGATTCCCGAACTGTTACCAGGAGTGAAAGACGAAGAAAGCCGCAGCCACCAGGCAGACCCCGGCTGCGGCATGGTTCCAGCGGAGATGCTCGCCGAAATAGAAAAGCGTGAAGACGGCAAAGACTGAAAGCGTGACGATCTCCTGAATCACTTTGAGCTGGACTGGCGAAAAGCGGGCTGCGCCGATGCGGTTGGCAGGCACCTGCAGCGTGTATTCGAAGAAGGCGATGCCCCAGCTGACCAGGATGACCTTCCATAGAGCGTCCTGCCGGTATTTCAGGTGGCCATACCAGGCGAAGGTCATAAAGATGTTGGAAAAGATGAGCAGGATCACTGTCCACATAGGTCAGTTGGATGCGCGTCGCGAGGAACGAGTTTCAGCGAGAGCAAAATGACGGCGCTCAGCGAAAATCTCGAACAGTTGGAAGCGGCGATCGCCGCGGCTTGCCGGAAGGCTGGCAGGCAGCGCGGCGAGATCGAGCTGATGGCTGTTTCAAAGACCTATCCTGCGGCGACCATTGCCGAGGCCGCCGCGCTTGGACTTTCGCTCTTTGGCGAGAGCCGCGTGCAGGAGTTTGCGGCCAAGGCTCCTGAGCTGGCGCAACTTCGCCAGCCAACTTTGCAGGTTGCTGAACAACCCAATTCGGAATCCCCGGCGTGTCAGGGCACGACTTCAGTCGTGCCGAAAACGCGGCATATTGACCGACGGGCTTTAGCCCCTGAGCCGAGCTTTCCCGAAGGCTTGCTTCCCGCTTCTCGATGTACATTCAGTTCAGCCCCGATCCGCGTGCACCTGATCGGTCATCTGCAATCGAACAAAGCGCTGCGCGCCGTGGAATTGTTCGATGCGATCGACTCGTTGGATTCGCTGCGGCTGGCCGAGCGGCTGAATGAGGCGGCGGGCAAGCTGGGCAAGCGGCTCCCGGTTCTGATCGAGGTAAAGCTGAGCCCCGAGGAGACCAAGGCTGGGTTGGAGCCGGAGTCGCCCGAGGCGGCTGAGCTGCTGGAACGCCTGCCGGACTTGGAACACCTCGAACCGCGTGGGCTGATGACGATTGCGCCCTGGGGCGTGGCCGAAGGTGTGACGCGGGCGTGCTTCCGCAGCTTGCGGGAGTGGCGGGATCGGTGGGCGGCGGGTCATCCTCGGCTGGCGCTGGAAGTGCTCTCGATGGGAATGAGCGGAGATTTTGCACTTGCCATCGAAGAAGGCGCGACCCGCATTCGCGTCGGGACGGCGCTGTTTGGCAAGCGGCTGCCGTGGACGGGGCCGGAATGATGCTGCGGCGGGTTGCGGGTGGGGTGACGCTGGCGATTCGTGCCCAACCGGGCGCAAAGAAGACTGCGATCCTGGGCGTTTACGGCGAGGGAGATTCGGCCCAGCTGAAGATTGCCGTGCAAGCGCCGCCGGTGGAAGGGCGAGCTAACTCGGCGCTGGCCGCCTTTCTGGCGGAGACGTTTGGGTTGCCCAAGAATGCGATCGAGTTGATGAGTGGCGAGTTATCCAGGAGCAAGGTGTTTCTCTTGAGAGGATTGACGCTGGAGAGGGCTGAAGTTCAAATTGCGGAATGGGGCTAGTACCGTGTACCACGTATATTTTCGTATATTGACACCTGATATTTCTTCGTAAATGATAAGGGAATGACACCCCGTTATAGAGTGACACTCAGCGAGGATGAACGCAGCAGACTGGAAGAGTTGACGCGTTCCGGCAAGACAGCAGCTCACACCTTTATCCATGCCCGCGCGTTACTGCTGTGCGATGCCGGACCGCAGGGCAACCCCTGGAAAGTTGCCGACGTGGCCGAAGCTCTGGGCATCACTGCGCGCACCATCGAGCATCTCAAAGAGCGCTTCGTGGAAGAGGGAATCGAAGCCGCATTGCAGCGCAAAGCCCACGCCAAACCACCCAGGCTTTTCTTCGACGGCGCCTTTGACGCCCGGTTGACGGCCTTGGCGTGCTCTCCAGCGCCCGCCGGTCGAGTCCGGTGGACGGTGCGTTTGCTGGCCGAAAAAGTCGTGGAACTGAAGATCGCGCCGAAGGTCTCCGCCATGAGCGTCCAGCGTGCTCTAAAAAAAATGAACTTAAGCCTCACTTGAGCAAGTACTGGAAGATTCCGCCTGTCCATGGGGTGGAGAGCCGTGACGCGGCCAAACGCGCCGTCAAGGCGATCCGGCAGGGAATGAAGCAGCTGGGCAAGCATCCCGAGATGGGTCGTCCCGTCGATGAGTTGCCCACAGAGTTTCGCGAATGGGTCATTGAATTCGGGAGCGGGGCATATGTTGCCCTCTATCGCTACGACGGCAAGGAAGTTGTCATTCTGGCTGTCCGGCATGGGCGCGAAGCGGGCTATTGATGAGCGCCTATCGCTTTGCGCCGGCTTTAGTCAGCACGGAAATGATGTCGGCGTGTCCTTTTTCTGCCGCTGCACTCAGCGCGGTTCCACCGCCATCGTTCTTAGCATTTACATCGGCGCCTTTAGCAAGCAATGCCTGCACCACATCGACGTGTCCCACAAAGGAGGCCAGCATCAGCGCGGTCTGGCCCATGGCGTCTTTGGCATTGACATTAGCCCCTTTGGCCAGCAGTGTCTTGACTAGATCAAGCTGGCCGTCTTCGGATGCGACTATCAGCGCGGTTGAACCGTGGGGCATCCTGGCCTCAGTGTCAGCTTTGGCGTCGAGCAACACCTGTACGACATCCACGTGATCCTTCGACGCGGCGGACATCAGGGCCGTGTTGCCCTGGTCTGTTGTCTTTGCGTTCACATCAGCCTTGGCAGCGAGTAAGGCCCGCACCACTTCAATGTGACCATTTTCTGAGGCCGCCATCAGCGGGGTCCAGCCATCGTTCGATCTTGCATCGACCTCAGCTCCTTTGGCGAGCAGCTCCCGCACAACGTCAATATCGCCTTTAGCCGAGGCGATAGACAAAGCGGTAGCGCCGTCTTTCCCTTTCGCATTGACATCGGCCTTCTTGCCAAGCAGCGCCTGAACCACATCCAAGTGGCCCTCCTGCGATGCCCACAGCAGGGCTGTCCAGCCTTCGTTGTCTTGAGCATCGACATCCGACCCGCTGCCAAGCAACGTAATCACCAATTCGATGTAGCCGTGTTGAGAGGCTAAGGACAACGCAGACTCACCTTCTTGGTTCCTGGCATTAACCTCGGCGCCATGAGCGAGCAGTTCCCGCACGATTTCAAGGTGACCGTTTTGAGAGGCCTGAAGCAATGCAGTCACGACGTCTTTATCTTTGGCACGGGCATCTGCGTTTTTTGCAAGCAGCGCCTGCACCAGATCCAGGTGGCCGTCAGAAGAGGCCCATGTAAGCGCAGTCCAGCCTTCTTGATCCGGGATATTGACATTCGCGCCATGAGCAAGCAACGTGTTCACGACTTCAATGCGGCCGTGTGAAGCGGCTGCTGACAATGCCGTCACACCTTTATTGTCTTGGAGATTGACATCAGCCCCCTTCGCGAGCAGAGCCCACACCACTTCAAGATGACCCTGTTCGGATGCCAGATTTAGCGCACTTGCGCCGTTGTTGTCCTGGGCATTAATCTCAGCACCCTTGTCGAGCAGAAGGCGCACAACATCGAGCTTGCCAAAGCAGGCGGCAAACGCCAGTGCTGTCCCGCCATTCTGTGTCTTAGAGTTAATATCCGTTCCGCTATCCAGAAGGACCTTGACTCGAGCCAAATCGCCCGTGCCAGCCGAATTGAAGAGATCGTCGACCTTAACTTGGGCCGGCGCACCTGCCGACAGACCGGCCAACATCAACGGCAATCCCAAGATCAACCAGTGCTTCTGCAAGCGTCGAGCTCTCAACAGATTCACGAAGAAACTCCTTCAAAGGGAACGGCGAGAGTCTAACAGAAATACTCCATGATCGGCTTTAAGAACCAACGTTCAGATCTCCGGCCTTCGCGCGCTTCTACAAGGCACTTGGAACGCTCAGCCCGATTGCTGTTTTCGAGTGATTTAGATCACACTATACGAGTGCGCTTGCGCGGTATAACGTAGTTGCCATGTGCTTAGCGATTCCGGGAAAAGTCGAAGAGATTACCACCGAGGGCGGGCTTCGGTTGGGGCGTGTGAACTTTGGCGGAGTGATCAAGCGGGTTTGCCTTGACTACGTGCCGGAGGTTGAGGTGGGCGACTATACCATTGTTCACGTGGGGTTTGCGTTGTCGAAGATCGACGAGGAGACGGCGGAGAAGACGCTGGCCGACTTCCGCGCCATGGGCGTTCTGGACGAGGAGCTTGGCAGCGAGGAAGAGGCGTTTGCACGGGCGGCTGCTGCGCCGCAATCGGCTTGCCCTGACGGAAGTTGCTCGGCCGAGGTCCACAAAACAGTCAATTGAGGTTCATGGTATCCCAGGTCCCGAAAGCGGGACCTGGGGCACCCAGCGTGAGTCGTCCACACGGGAACTGCTCAAGCCAATGAAGTACCTGACCGAGTTTCGGAACGGCGAGATCGCCCAGCGGATGGCGCGGGAGATTCACGCCATTACGACGCGGCCATGGAAGATCATGGAGGTTTGCGGCGGGCAGACGCATTCCATCATCAAGAACGGGATCGACCAGATGCTTCCCGCGGGGATCGAGATGATTCACGGCCCCGGCTGCCCGGTCTGCGTGACTCCGCTGGAGCTGATCGACAAGGCGCTTGCCATTGCCGCCCAGCCGGGCGTGATCTTCTGCTCATTTGGAGACATGCTGCGGGTGCCGGGCACAGACATGGACCTGTTCCAGGTGAAGGGCGCGGGCGGGGACGTGCGCGTGGTGTATTCGCCACTGGATGCGGTGGATCTGGCGGTAAAGAACCCAGACAGGCAGGTGGTGTTCTTTGGCGTGGGTTTTGAAACCACGGCCCCGGCCAACGCCATGAGCGTGCATGTAGCCAAGCGGCGAGGGCTCAAGAACTTTTCGCTGCTCGTCTCGCATGTGCTGGTGCCGCCGGCCATCGAGGCCATCATGGGTTCGCCGGGAAACAAGGTGCAAGGGTTCCTGCTGGCCGGCCATGTGTGCAGCGTGATGGGGTACTGGGAGTATCCGCCGCTGGCTGAGAAGTACAGAATTCCTCTGGTGGTCACCGGGTTTGAGCCGCTCGATCTTCTGGACGGGATTCGCCGCGCGGTGGTGCAGCTTGAGGCGGGCCGCCACGAGGTCGAAAACGCCTATGAGCGGATCGTCACGTATGACGGCAACCGCGCGGCGCAGAAGCTGCTCGCCGAGGTCTTCGAGGTGACGGATCGGGCCTGGCGTGGAATCGGCGTAATTCCCAAGAGCGGCTGGCGGCTGAGCGCGGATTATCGCGAATTCGACGCGGAGGAGCGTTTCCACATCACCGGGATTCACACCGAGGAGTCGGCGCTTTGCCGCGCGGGAGACGTGCTGCGGGGGGCCATCAAGCCGGCCGAGTGCGGGGCCTTCGGCAAGGAATGCACGCCGCGGCATCCGCTGGGGGCGACGATGGTCTCAAGCGAGGGGGCTTGCGCGGCTTATTACAATTACGGGAGGTTTATCTCTGCGGAGGAGCTGGCAGGGGCGGGGTCAGCATTGTCCAAATGATAGGCTCTTTGGGGAGCGCACAAATTTCCTTCCAGTGCAAAGGCGGGCACTCCCTCAGGGGCTAAGGCCCAGGTTCATTTTGCGGCATTTTCGGCACGACTCAAGTCGTGCCCTTTCAAAGCGGGGTTGATGGGAATTTTCTATGGGTGAGAGTTTGAAGAACGACGCGCCGGATTTTGCGAATTGGAGCTGCCCGCTGCCGCTGGCGGGTTACCCGACCATTGTGATGGGCCATGGCGGCGGCGGCAAGCTGGGCAACGAGCTGGTGGAGCACATGTTCCTGCCGGCGTTTCGCAACCCGGCGCTTGAGAATCTGGGCGATGCGGCAGTTGTGAACCTCGCAAGCGGCAGGCTGGCCATGAGCACCGATTCGTTTGTGGTGCAGCCCCTGTTTTTTCCCGGCGGTTCGATCGGCGAGCTTGCGGTTAATGGGACGGTGAACGACCTGGCTGTCTCCGGGGCGGTGCCGAAGTTCCTTAGTGTCGGCTTCATTCTGGAAGAGGGTTTTCCGCTGGCGAAGCTGGCGGCAATCGTTCAGGCCATGGCCAATGCCGCTCATGCGGCAGGCGTGCAGATTGTCACCGGCGACACCAAGGTTGTGGAGCGCGGGCACGGCGACGGCTGCTATATCAATACGGCCGGCATCGGCGAGTTGCGGCCGGGGATTCATGTGGGTCCGCACCGGGCGCAGGTGGGCGACGCGATTCTGGTTTCGGGCACCATCGGCGACCACGGCATGGCCATCATGAGCGTGCGCGAGGGGCTGGAATTCGAGAGCCAGATTCGCTCGGACTGTGTGGCGCTGAACGGATTGATCGCCGATGTGCTGGATGCCGCTGGCGCGTCGGTTCATGCCATGCGCGACCCCACCCGCGGCGGGTTGGCCTCGACGCTCAATGAGATTTCACAGGCTTCAAATGTTGGGATTGCCATCGACGAAGCCAGCTTGCCGGTGCGGCCTCAGGTGCAATCGGCCTGCGAACTGCTCGGCCTGGACCCTGTTTACGTGGCCAATGAGGGCAAGGCGGTGTTCTTTGTGGCGGCTGAGGCGGCGGAGAAGGTGCTGACCGTGCTGCGGGCGCATCCGCTGGGCCGCGACGCGGCGCGGATCGGCCATGTGACTGCCGAGCACAAGCGCATGCTGGTGGCGCGAACAGCAATGGGCGCCAACCGCGTGATTCCCACGCAGATTGGCGAGCAGTTGCCGAGGATTTGTTGAGGCGGCGGAGTTAGCGGGGTCAGCCCCCGCTTTGCGGGCGTTAGCGGAGTTAGCTCAGCTATCCCGGATAAGCTCCGGTAATGTATCCCTCCAGCGCCTGAATAGTGTGTTCCTGGCCGGAGATCACCCACTTTACCAGGTCGCCAATCGAGACGACTCCGACCAAGGTGTCGCCCTGCAATACCGGAAGATGGCGAAAGTGCTGTTCGGTCATGATGGTCATGCACTCATCCACGGTTTGATGCGGACTCACGCAGACGACCGGGCTGGTCATGATTTCGCGAACCTGGGTCTCCCTGGAATGGTGACCCATCAAGACGCCTTTGCGCGCGTAGTCCCGCTCCGACAAGATGCCGACCACCCGATTGTTGGAAATCACCAGCAAAGCGCCGATATTGTGCCTGGCCATCATCTCGATTGCCTCGTAGACCGACTGCTCGGGGGTAACGGACAGCGTCTTGCTGTCGCCTTTGCTCTTCAGCACCGATCCAATCGTTTCAGAAATCTTCATCGAACCCTCCTGGTTCCTGGCAGCCACGTCCCAGCGTGTGCATCCCCTTATGGGTGCCTGTGTCTTCGCAAAACGTCAGTGCGTCTCCATCCATGCAGAGCGGTCGAATCCGAATCCAGGTCAAGAAAGTGTACCCGCCAAGCAGAGCCGGAAAACCGCCCGGTGTGCAATCGAGATCCTTCCGAATCGGCAAGTAGTCAATATAGCCCATCGGGAATGCCAAAGAACAGTACAGAAATCGAGTGAGCCTTGGCAAGGCCGAAAACGCGGTTTGAAACGTTCAGGAAAAGAGGCGTCTCGCGAATAGAGCGCGGGCGCTTTTCGGTGTCTCTAATTGACCAGCGTGGGCAATTGGGCGAGTGGGAGACTCCTAATGCAAGGGCTGGGGGCGCTAATGACGGGCCCCAGGCGCTTGCCGAACACAGGAGAAGACCATGACTGAGACCAACGACACGGTTGTAGCGGAGCTCCACACCCAGGCGGCCTACGCGCACATTGCCGCCGCCCACGAGCACAGCACGGGCGATCACGCTTCCGCCCAAGAGCTGGCGCACAAGGCTTTGGGAGATTCTGTAAAAGCTGTAAGGCGCACGGAAGAGATTGCCAGGGATGAGCGGCGGTTCATGGCGGCTTAGGCTGCGCGCTCGTCGCCGGCCTCGCCGAGGAAAGGAAACCCGGCGCAATCCAATTGTTGCTCCACCCCACGGACAACCTAACCCAGTATGAAAGAAACGTAACCCAGTATGAAGGAGTTGTGAGATGGGACTTATCATTCTTATCGTTGTTCTGGTGCTGATTTTCGGCGGAGGCGGCGGGTACTACGGCTACAACCGCTGGGGCTATCGCGGAGGTGGAGGCATAGGCCTTGGCACCATTTTGTTGATCCTGCTGGTGCTTTATCTGTTTGGATTTTTCCACTAGAACGGGGCGCATTGCCAGATTCGGGGCTTCCCCGTTTCTCTAAGCGACAATTGGGAAGCCCGGCCTCTGGTTCGACATGCTCGAAGAATCATAACGGACTTTAGATTAAGAATGCTCGAGCCCCGCCCAGAATATCGCGGCGAAGGTCATGCGCTTGGCCTGCGGTGCCACAATTCTGTGGCAGGCGGGCATTTGCGCTGATACGGTTGCATTCATCCCCCGAATCTTCCCCGGAGGCAACCCATGCAATCGAACCTAGCGGCTCAGATAGGATCTGTGTCTGTTTTCAGCCTGCGTCACCAAGATGAGGTGGCGCATGCCTGCTGAAACTGCTGTGAGCACTCAGCGTTCCGCCGGTCCCGCGCCAACTCGGCGTTCTTCGTGGCTTCGGCCAAAGTACTTTCTCTTTGCGTCCATCGGCCTGATGTACACGTATGTTCTTTGGAATAACGAGAGCTTCCTTATCAACCACAGCGACCCGGAATGGCCGCACATCGAGTCGTTCAAGTGGTGGCTGCTGCCCCATGGGCTGGCGGCTGCGTGTGCGCTGTTCCTGGGGCCTTTGCAGTTTTCAGATCGGCTGCGGCAGCGGTTCGCCAAGCTGCACCGCGTTCTGGGGTGCTTCTGTGTTGCGGGCGTTCTGGTTGGCGCGCCGCTTGGCATCTACATCCAGCGCTTCAATGAGATTCATCAGGGCGCAAGCGCGGGCGCCACCCGCTCCTTCACGATCGCTGCGGTGTTCCAGGCTGCGATTTGGATATTCTGCACGCTGATGGCGATGGCGTTCATTCTGAAGGGCAAGGTGCAACTGCACCGGCAATGGATGACGCGCAGCTTTGCCTGCGCGATTATCTTTCTCGAAGTGCGCGCGATCGCCGGTATCTTCAATTGGGGCCAGCTCATTGAGGCCATCGTCTGGAGTTGCGTGGCGGATGCTGTTCCGCTGGCGGACTTGGTCCTGTATTTGGAGGAGTTTCTGCGGTCGCGGGCGGCTACGGCCAAGGCAGGCCGATCCGCTGTGCTGGCAGGCAGACCGGCCTAACTTTGCAAAAGGTTGAGGGCCCGGGCAATGGTGGCGGCCCAGGCTTCATGTCGATCTAGCGCAGTGGCGTGCATCCCATGGATGTGGAATCTAACACCCTTTTCTAAGAACTTACCCGCAAATTGCGCATTTGAGTAGCGCCGCTCTCG
>Ga0302195_10001763_pt1 | contig 17122 bp, 19 predicted proteins | sample II_Bog_N1_2_FD_198778 | JGI IMG/M metagenome (GOLD analysis project Ga0302195, IMG submission 198778) | Peat permafrost microbial communities from Stordalen Mire near Abisko, Sweden - II_Bog_N1_2 | ecosystem: Environmental > Terrestrial > Soil > Wetlands > Peat | place: Sweden: Abisko...
CATCCAGTTGGTTTTCAGGGGAGTACTGTTGGTGTTCGGTGGACATGCGCACGTATTGCGCGGCTCGCTGGGGAAGAGGCGTGTTCGAGACGGAAGCGGACGGCTTCTCCATTCGTTTGCCACCAACTTTTTGCAGAATCGAAAATCCACCATGATGTGTAGCATCTGGTGAGAACTTAATTGACTCCATTGAACTAGTGGCGAAACAGAATCAGTTTTCGCGACAACAGGGGCAAAATATTTTTCCGTTGGGGGACCCGGAATCAGTCAAAGTCGCCTCCAGGCCAACATATACGGATTTTTCCACGTCAGCGGAAGCAGATATCCGCTCATCATGTTGACTTGCTGATCGGCCGAAGAGGAGAAAATCCCCTCGGAAAATGCTGAAGCAGAATTCACCAAACTGAACAAGGAGTTCGATGATGCCGCCTTGACGGTCCAAAAGGGTACCGGCACCGAACCGGTTCGGATAGAATAGAAATGGAATCCATGGCAGGGTTTACAGGCCATAAGTCATTCATTTTCTTACGTCTGGATGTTTTATGGTTCAGATGTCTCTCTCAGAACCCCAAAGGCTGGTCGCAAATTCAACCAAGATGGCAACGACTCTCAATCCCGAGAAAGCTCTGATCTTCCGGATCATCCATCGTGACAATCTGCCATGGATTCTGGATCACGGACTGCACGCCAGCAATGGAGAGATCGCCGACCCTAATTATCGCAACATAGGAAATGTCGATCTCATCGGAAGGCGAAATCAGCGGAAAGTTCGGGTTGGTCCCGGAGGGGCGTTGAGCGACTACGTGCCGTTCTATTTCACGCCCTTCTCGATCATGATGTACAACATCCACACGGGATACAACGTACGGCAGGTTCCGAATGAAGAGATTCTGATCGTAGTCTCCTCGCTGGCCAGGATAGCGGAGTTTCAAATTCCGTTCGTGTTTACGGATCAACACGCGTATCCGGCAATGGCAAACTACTACACCGATGTGGGCGATCTGAGCAAAATCGATTGGACCTTATTGAATCGAAAGGATTTCCAGCATGACCCAGACGACCCAGGGAAGAAAGAGCGGTATCAGGCGGAAGCGCTGATTTGGAAGCACGTTCCTCTCTCAGCCCTTCTTGGAATCTGCAGTTGCAACGCGGATGTTGATGCGAACGTGAAAGCTGAACTCCAAAACCGGAAACTCGTCCTACAATCAATTGTGCAGAGGGGTTGGTACTTCTGATGATGAAATTCACCCAAGGCAACTTGCTCGAAGCCCCCGCCGAAGCGTTCGTGAATACCGTAAATACGGTCGGCGTGATGGGCAAAGGAATCGCTTTGATGTTCAAAGAGGCATTCCCTGCAAATTTCCGTGCCTACGAGGATGCCTGCAAACAGAAGGAAGTTACGGTCGGAAAAATGTTTGTTACGGAGAACCACGCACTTTCCGGGCCGCGCTGGATTATCAACTTCCCTACCAAGAAACACTGGCGGAATCCCTCGAAACTGGAATGGATTATTGAGGGGCTTGGGGATCTTCGCAGGATTGTCGAGGAGCACCAGATTCGTTCCATCGCCGTGCCACCACTCGGAGCCGGCAACGGCGGTCTTGATTGGAGCGAGGTGCGGCCTGAGGTGGAACGTATTTTGGGCGATCTCAAGGGCGTCGAGGTCCTCGTCTTCGAACCAGCCATTAAGTACCAAAATGTCGCCAAGCGGACTGGTGTTGAACAACTGACTCCTGCCAGAGCGCTCATCGCAGAGATGATCCGGCGCTATTGGGTGCTCGGAATCGAGTGCACCTACCTTGAGGTACAGAAGCTCGGATGGTTTCTAGAGCGGAGTATCCATTCGCTGGGAATCAACGATCCGCTTGACCTCCAGTTCAAAGCTGACAAATACGGACCCTTTTCGGACCGACTGCGCCACTTGCTTAATGCCCTTGACGGAACCTACCTCCATTGCGACAAACGTCTCAGCGATGCTGGTCCATCAGACACGATCTGGTTCGACGAAGGGCGTCGCCAGCGCTTGGATCTGTATCTTCAACAAGAGACTTCTGAGCCTTTAAGAAATGTCCTGGAACTGACCTCCAGGCGTATTGATGGCTTCGAATCGCCTCTGGGCATGGAACTGTTGGCAACGGTCGATTGGTTGATCGAAAAAGAGCATTGCGAAGCCACCGTTGCTGGGATACGAGAGGGGTTGCGACAGTGGTCGGCAGGACAAGTTGCTGCCGAACGCAAGCTACGCCTGTTTAATGACCGATTTATCGGACTGGCAATCGACCAACTTGCGTTGCCTGTTGCCCATTCCTAATCTGGCACTGAAGCGACAAATGACAGGAAGCTACTGGAAGAGGTGCGGACCGAACGGCACCGCACATGCGAACTCGCGCGTAGAGGTTCGCCTGCTTATTGAATCTGCCAAATTGTTGGGCTGATTCCACACGATCAGCCCGCTGGCCACTTGGGTTGTAGTTTTGCCCGCATTTTGCCCGCAAATAGCGCCCAGAGGGCCGTTTTTGCCGGTTATGCCGGTTCGTAAGTACTGTGCCGTCTGTAATTTGCGGTTTGCATTACATCATGGCATGGAAGAGGTCATCGGTTCGATCCCGATCAGGTCCACCAATTAAATCAATCATTTAGCAGCACCTCGCTCTTCTCCCTTGGCAGCAAATTGGCAGCAAATTTCAAAACCTTCCCGCACGAAGGTTTTGAATTCTTGTCTTCCTCCCTTTCTGAAGCGGAATTCCGCTCCGTTGTTGTCGCTCTCATTTTCAGGACATCGCCCTGATTGAGACCCCGGTTCGTCGGCCTCGACGAATCTGGACCGTTCCCTACCGATGCCGTCCCAGTTGATGCCACCTTGCGCGTTCCCCCGCCCGACTTCAGCTCCTGGTGAATCGAGTTGACGGTTTCCCGCACGCCTTCAGGCAATTGCTGCATGTAGACATCGGTAGTCGTCGCCGTTCGCGAGTGCCGCATCACCCCCTGCACATCTTTCACGTCGCCCTTCTTCCGGGCCAGCGTGGCGATCGTGCGACGGATGACCTGGAATGTCAACTTCGGCAGTTCCAGTTCCTCGGCCAGTTTGTGCAACACCCGCTTGCGATAATTGCTCGAATCCATGAACCGTCCCGTTCGGCCTGGAAAAATAAAGGCATCAGGGGATCGGTCCAGGCACTGTTCTTGCCACTGCACAAGCTCCTCTGCCAATGCCGTAGCAATCGGAACCGTCGTAAGGCTTCCGCGCGTCTTTCCCCAAGAGCGAATCTTGCCCTTGTAAGTGGTCTCCTCGATGGTGATCGCTGGGGCCGACGGATCGAAGCACTTCCACCTCAATCCGAACAACTCGCCTGGTCGAAGAGCATTCGCCATATCGAGTTCGAGCAGAATCCGATCTCGAATGCCAAGCTTCGCAAGCGCACTTCTCAACTGATCCCAGGTCAAGGTTGTCTTGTCGGTTTCCTTCAAGTGCGCGGGGACTTTAACCGTACGCGCAGGATCCTTGGAGAGGAAGTCCTGATCGACCGCCTCGGCAAAAATTGCCTGCAGGTATGCTCGAATCTGCAATACCCTGTCCCTCGACCGAGTCTTCGCCAGCATGTTGAGGTGGGTCTGCAGGGCGAACTTGTCGATGTTTTCAAGACGTGCCTCCCCGAACGCATCGACGAGATCTGCCTGGATGAGATATTTCTTCACCTTGGCAGTCTCTTCCCTCCAGTCCGCCTCCTTCAGTGGCAGGTAGCGGTGATGAACAAACCATCCAAAGGTGACAGCTCCATTGTTCATGGATTGGTCTCCAGTGGACTGTCCGCCCAGCCTGACAATCTCGCGCTCAAGCTTTTCCCTGGCCTGAAACTTCGACATTTCTGCCTTCAGTCCAAGAATGACTTGTGCGACGACGGGTTTCGGTTGATTGGTCTCCGGGTCAAGCACCGTTCTGCGGAAATATCCGTACCATTTCTTTCCGCGTTGCCGGACCCACCCTTTCTGATATGAACTTCCCATTTATTCCTCAATTCCTGTGTGGGGGAATAAGCGGGCCATCTCCATTTTACCGGCGTTTCCGGTGGAAATTGGAGGCCCTCTCTCGTTCGCTCAAGAACTCGTCGATTTGGCTCTCGCGGTAGCGGAGCGCCCCATCGCTCATCCGGATGACCGGCAAATAAGGCAGCCTGCGGGAGGAGTGATCCCAAACCCAATCCCTGCTGACCTTTAGTCGTTCGGCAACATCTTCCGCGGTCAGGAGTTGGTCCGCCTGTTGAGCCTGAAAAATTGGTTGTACCGACGCCATAATCCTTCCCTCCGATAATTCGTTGTTCTGCCCACGTCACTGTGGACAAGTTCCGGCATCATGGAGCCGATCCCTTCTTCGGTCAAATTCAGGCGTTTTTCTTGCGTCTACCCCTCAAATCGCTGCGAGGAAAAGACCAATTTGACCGAGTTTTGAAGCTGCTCCATCCTTGCGGTGCATTGGGAATGTATGCGCGAGGTGCCTCCCAGGCATCAAGCTCTGGGGATTGCCTCCAAACTCGATCACCTAAGGGGACAGGATGTTTGAATCGTTCGACGATTTGATGGAACGGCTTAAGGCGACCGGGTATTTCATCGATCCGGTCATGGTACAGGTTGTCTATCTGGCCGCGAAGTTGCAGAAGCCGCTGTTGCTCGAAGGGCCGGCGGGAAGCGGCAAGACGCAATTGGCCGTATCGGTTGCGCAGGCGGCCGGGACGCATATCGAGCGGCTGCAATGCTACCGCGGCGTCACTGAGGATAAGGCCATCGGGCGCTTCGATGAGAGCCTTCAGCGGCTTTACATGGAGTTCGCGAAGGGGAACGGCGAGAGAGGGAGCTGGCGCGAGTTGCAGGCCAACCTCAAGGGACGCGATTTTTTTCGGCCTGGGCCGCTGATGAGGGCGCTCGAATGTGAGAAACCTTGTGTGCTGTTGATCGATGAACTCGACAAGGTGGACGAGGGTTTCGAGGCTCTGCTGCTGGAGATTCTGTCCGCGTGGCAGCTCTCGATCCCTGAGTTCGGGACGGTTGAGGCCAAGAGCATTCCGTTTGTGGTGCTCACCAGCAATGAAGAGCGGCGGCTGGGCGATCCGATCCGCCGACGCAGTTTGTATGTGCGGGTCGAGCATCCAACGCCGGAGCGCGAGGCGGAGATCATTGCCAGTCGCACGCCGGGAGCCGGTGTGGAGTTTCATCGCGAGATCGCAGGGATTGCGCGTTCGTTTAGAAACTATTCGTTGGAGAAGCCGCCATCGGTCTCGGAGATGATCGACTTCGCCAATGCGTTGCGGTTGATGGGCGCTGATCATGTGACCGAAGAGCAACGGGATGTACTGCTTCCCTTTCTGGCAAAGACCGAAAAAGATCGTCGCCATCTGCTGCTGCGCGAAGGATTTCAAAGCCTGCTGGTCGATGGGGCGCGGTATGCACAGGATCTCGATCCTTCAGGAGGCGATGCGCTATGAAATGGCTGTTTGCACTTCTTCTGTTTGCGCCAACTGTTGGCTGGGGACAGACGAACACTCCTCTTGCCGAGAACTGTGTGCGGCACTACGCCAGTCATTACGGCGTGCCTGCCGAGTTGGTTGCGGCATTCATTGATGTCGAGTCGCGCTGGAATCCGCGCGCCGTCTCCAGCAAGGGCGCTATCGGCTTGATGCAACTGATGCCGGCGACTGCGCGGCGCTTTGGCGCATACCAACCTTTCGATCCAGAGCAGAACATTGCGGCAGGAACGCGCTATGTGACCACGCTGATGTGGGAGTTCCACGGTGATCTACGGCTTGTGGCTGCGGCCTATTACGCCGGCGACCGATGGGTCGGCAAGCGGCAACTCAACTACAAAAACCCGGATGTCATTGCTTACGTCGAATCGGTTCGGCGTCATTATGTGGCGCGCAAGCTCGCTGCAAATCCATTGCACAGGAGGTAACTCGAAATGAGATTTCGCTGGTTTTACCCTTTCGCAGTGCTGCTTCCACTGCATCTGTTCGCCGCTGATAGCGCCGTCAAGCCGCACGTTGCGACGATCACCATTAACCCGTCGGAGGTTATCACGTTGCACCTGCGACCAGAGTTCGAGACGACGATCCATATGCCGGAGGAGATCACGTCGGTGATCCTTGGTAGTCCCGGCAACTTCAAAGCGGAACACAACGAGGGCCAGCCGGAGTATGTGTACGTGAAGCCCATTACGAAAGAGGCCGCTGAATCAAACCTTTTGATCGCTACGAAATCTGGCCTGCATGTGACGCTGGAGTTGATCAGCGATGGGGTTGGCGTGAGCGGGTCTGCACTGCCGGTTGACTTTTTGATTGAGTACCGCACATCCAGGAGTTTTCTGATCTCTGGCAGTGCAGGCGTGGAGCGCGCGCGAGTCGAACCCACAGGAATTGCGTCGCCCTCTAATCAATCACGGATTCCCGCCGCAGCGAAGCCTCTCTCTGCTATTGACGAAGAGTATGAGTTGCAGATGTGCATCAATGCGCCGGGGTGGACGAAATGGGAGGGCAAGCAGATTAAAACTTCGCTTGGCGACATACGGCAAAGGAGCAATCAGACGGTCATCTCATTCTCGATTCTCAATGCCTCCGATCAGCCAGTGGAGATTGTGCCGCCGCAGATTCAGATCAGCGGTCGCGCGGTGAAGAAGAAAAAGAAGGAAGGCAAGAGCCTGACTGCCGACCAGCTATTGATACGCGAGTACCGGCTGAGTACGACAAGGATTGAGGCCGGGGCGCGCGCGGATGGAGTTGTCGTCTTTGATCGCCCAAACTTCAAGCAATCGACGGAGAAGCTTTTCCTTCAGATTGCGCAGGCCGACCAGGTGGACCGGCCGATACTTATCCGTCTGCCCTTTACGCCGCCTATCGCAGGCGGAGCACGGTAGGACCCGACCCAGGAAAAAGGAGATGCCATGAACAGCAACGAAAACAATGGATCCGGAATCGGATTAGGGATTGCCCAGGCAAACAGCGAGGATTCAGCGGAAGTACCGCTTTCGCAGCCTCCGCCTCTGACAGAGCCTGCACTTGTTGAAGACCGCGCGGATGTGCAACAACCCGCGCGCCATGCGACAAGGGAAGGCAGCGAAGGCAAGTCCGGCATCGAGAAAAGCAAGCTGATTGTGCTTGGTGGTGGCTTGCTGGCTGCCGTGCTTTTCTTTGCCTTGACGAGCCTGGTCCATCACTCGCCAGCGACGAAGAAGACGGCCGAGAAGCAGCCAGGCAACCCCACACAGCAGCAAACAGCAAGCCAGCCTAAGGGGAGCGTCACGCCCTTGATGGAGACCGTTCTGACCAACGCTCCGGAGAATACCTCCGGGCAGGTGCATCCGGGCGACATCAAGCGCACCAGCACTCCGGCACCGGGCGCGAACGTTTATGCTGGCTCTGCGTTGCCTGCAAAGCAACACACGGGGAGCGCGGCGGGCGCAAACACATTGGGCGGCATCCCATCGTTCTCCGATACGCAACAGAAGTGGGAGGAGCCGCAACCGTATGGCGATGGCGGCCACGCATCACCTGTCCAGGCGCAGCAATCGCAGAATGCTTTGAAGGAAGCATCGCTGGTCTTTGTGCGCGCGCCTTCGCAGTCGCAGCCTGTGGGCACTGTGACTCACGCGTCGGTGAATACGGGGCCGGTGCTGGAGATGACCCCTGGTTCGCGGATTGAGGCGAAGTTGGAGACACAGATTTCAAGCGCGGTGCTGGCCCCGGTTGTGGCCGTGATCGAGTATACCTATGCGATAGGCGACCGCATCGTTGTGCCAGCGGGCGCGCGTGTCTACGGGCAGTTGCAACAGGCGGACCGGTCTGGATTTGTCGGTGTGAAGTTCGATGAGATCGAGTTGCTGGATGGGCAACGAGAGAAGATCGAAGCCGTCGGCGCAGGGCTTGATCTTGGTCCGATCAAAGGAATCGTGTACGGGAAGAACACCGGCAAGAACTTCTTGATCAAGGCCGCGTCTGGCGTTGGTTCACTGGCCGCGATGCTGGTTGGGAACAACTCCGGCGCGGCGTTCTCTGAGGGCGACCTTCTGCGCCAAAGAGTGGCGGAGAACGTTGGCAACGCAGGCGATTCGCAACTGATGAGTCTGAACGCGACCACCCCATCCAATCTCGCGCTGATGTACTTGCCTACCAAGCGGCCAGAACAGCCACCATTCAGGAACGAATTGCTGCCTGATGCTGCTGGCACACCACAACTCCAGTGAGGAAGAGAACCATGTCAACGATTGCTGATACGAATTCGCTTTTTGAAATCGATGCAGAACTGGACGGCCTTCTCGATGAGATCGAGGAGCAAACTGCACAGGGCGGCGAATCTGCCCAAGAGATCGTCACTCGTTTCCAGCAATTCTGCTCGGCCCACGGCGAGAAGGTGGACCGCATCGGACGTTTCCTGCGCCGGATGGAGGCGCGTGAGCAGTTCTGCCGAGCGGAGGCTGCCCGGCTAAGCGACCGGGCCCGCGCTGCCTCTGGCAAGGTGGAGCGAACGAAAAACATGGTGCTCTGCTACCTCATGAGCCGCGAACTCAAAGTGATCGAGGGACGCGAGTTTACCCTGCGCGCCCAGAAGAACAGCCAGGACTCCGTGCGAATCACCGACGAGGCGGCGCTGCCAATCGCCTTTCGCAAGATCGATGTCCGTATTGGCGGCGTCCTCTGGGAAACCATTCTGGCAAATATCCCTGACGAACTCGGCAGAATGCTTGATGATGCTGTAGATGAGTCAAGGCCAGACACCGACACAATCAAAGCGGCCATCCTGCACGAGGAACAGGTTCCAGGCGCCGAGTTGAGACGGGGCTGGCACCTGAGAATCAAGTAGCAGTGACCCAGCGTATGAGAACATGAATTTCTCAGATGCTGGTAAGCCCAATATTTACCGGGGAATTTGGGAACACATGGCGACTTTACGGGAGTGATCCCGTTCGCCGAGCGCATTGGGGATTTGGCAACATTCCTGCATTCATGAGGCCAGTTGCGAGCCCGGTTCGCGGTGTTTATTTATTAAAAAGTAACTGCCGAGTAGCCGACGATACATGCAAGACCACACCCTTCATACGTTTGGATGGACGAAGTCTCTGGGGCGCATCAGATTTTCCAGGTAGTGGGATTTCATTTGCTTGCTGGCCATGATTTGCTTGACGGGCGGGAGCTTGAGAATCACGCCCAGAATGGCGGCCATGGCGCGATGATTCCAGTGAGCTTGATTGTCGAAGATCAGATTCTGCAGCTTGCCCCGCTCGATAGCCATCAGCACGGCGCGGTGAGCGGTGGTGACGGGGGTAAGCACGCGCTGGGGGCGCGCGTGGAGCTTGATGGATGCGCTGGGGCAGGCACGGACGCAGACGCCGCAGCCGAGGCAGAGGGATTCGTTGAGACGGGCCTTCTTGCGCTTGGACTTGTGCGGGTCGCCGGCTGAGACGAGCGCCATGGCCTCGACCGGACAGACCTCCGCGCATTTGCCGCAGCCGTTGCAGGAGTCGGCGCTGAGCGCGGGGAGAAAGTTGGTGGTGGCGATGGGGTTGAGGACGGCGAATCGCTTGGCGGCGAGCATGGCCTCGCAACAGCAGCCACAGCAATTGCAGATGAAGGCAACCTGGTTTTGGACGTTTTCGCCACACTGGACTAAATTGTGCGCGATGGCTTGATCGAGCAGGTCAAGGCATTCGCTGGCATCAACGGAGCGGGCAATGCCGTGCTTGATGAGCGACTGGGCAGTACCGCTGAAGGTCATGCAGATGTCCATGGGAGCGGCGCAGGCTTTGCCGAGATGCTGCATCTTATGGCGGCAGTAGCAGGTGCCGATGCCGCGATGTGAGGCAGTACGGATGACTTCGCTGGCGCGTTCGTAGTCGAGGACGGAGAGCGTGCTGTCGCCGGCCAGGGCGTTCTCGTTGACAAAGACGCGGCCGAGTTGAGTTTCGCCACCTGTGAAGAGGTTGCGGACGAAATCCTCTTCGACGTTGAGGTATTGGTAAAAAAGTTCGGCCAGCAGCTTCTGATCGTATCCGTTGCCAATGCGCATCATGGAGAACTCGAAGAAGCCGGCCATGGGCGGAGGCAGGACAAATATCTGCTCGCCGTGAATTTCCATGTCGAGCAGCATCCCTCTGGAGGCCAGGGCTTCGAGGATATTTTGGGATTCCGCTGCGGGTTTTTTCCAGATTTTGGCGGCGGCGGCGATGTTGAAGGGCTTGATGGGAAGCAGAGCCACGAGGGCTGCTTCGTCACGAGTAAAGAGCACCTCCAGGATGCGGAAGAGCAGCTCGGAGGGCGGCGCGCCCTGCGGAAACAGGTTGAGCCGGTCGGTGAGCGATTGGTAGCTATTTCTCAGGGTCGCGTGAGACATGAAAGGCCTCTGGAGCGGAGGATGATTTCGCCATTATAGGCGTATACAGGCGGGATGCTCTGATCGGATTTGCACACGCGCAGGATTTCTATCTCTGCTCAGGATGGCGGCGGAAAGCGATAGTAAGTATCCTCTGTCAGAGCCGGAGACTTTATGGCTGATGGCCCCTCAAAGGGATCTGAATAGAAGTGCCCCATGCCGGCATCAGCCCGTCACTCACGCCATAGGCGCAAGTGCGCTCCTACGTGGAGAAGGCAAAGCGCAGCCTGTGGATCAATTCGGCAGTCATCGAAGTTCTCCCGTTGCAGCCTGTTGCACTTCAAGAGTTGTGTTCCGGGTATCACTCGGAGCCGCAGCCGTGATTTTATCTTGCGCCAGCTATTCCAGATGTGTTCAATATTGCTCACATCCAGGAAGGCCACTAGTTTACAAATTAATGTAACTGCCTTCAAATCTGCGATCAGGCTTCTATTCTCATCGCCAAATGGAGAGGGAAAAATGAAGAGTGCTGTTGAAAGTGCATCTCCGTACGTTTTACCGCCGCTGCCCTACGCAGAGGGCGCATTGGCTCCTGTAATCTCAGCACACACCATTGGCTTCCACTACGGCAAGCATCACAAGGGATATGTCGATAACCTGAACAAACTGGTAGCTGGAACGGAGTTTGCGGACCTGCCGTTGGAGAGTATTATCACCGCGACATCCGGCAAAGCCGATAAGACCGCGATCTTCAATAATGCAGCGCAAACATGGAACCACACGTTTTACTGGCACAGTCTGAAGCCGAAGGGCGGTGGTGAACCACCCGCAGCATTGAAGCAAAAGATCGAGGCTTCCTACGGCACTTTGGATGCACTCAAGAAGGAGTTGGCGAGTGCCGCAACGACCCAGTTTGGCAGCGGCTGGGCTTGGCTGGTTCTGAATGGCGGCAAACTCAAGGTGGTCAAGACCGGCAACGCAGATGCGCCGATAAACACTGGCATGAAACCGCTATTGACCATCGACGTGTGGGAACACGCCTACTACCTCGATTACCAGAACCGGCGCGCGGACCACATCGACGCAGTGCTGGAAAAACTGATTAATTGGGATTTCGCGGCAGAGAATCTTGACCGATAAAAGTCTGAACGGTTGCATACTCTATCCGAAGCCATGCTTGACAAGGCGCTCACACGGTGCGCAGTTCGCGCCGGGTGATCTTTGTCGTCAGGCAGAAGCACAAAAAGCGAGAAAGGGCTTCCGCAGCCAGTTGTAGAAGCATCTTGATTTCCTTCCTTCTGAGTTGACAGAAGAATCTGAACGAATGGCGAAGAAACCGGTGTGGAGCGCATTTATGGCGTGGCGAGCGATTCTCTCAATGGCATCACGGATTCAGTGCGTGCTCGAAAGGGGATCGAGTGGGTTGGAGTGCGGCATGAAGAGACAGCCGCCTTTGCTGCCGGAGCTAAAGCAGCTCTGACGGGCAAGCTCGCAGTCTGTGCGGGCAGTTGCGGACCAGGCAATCTGCACTTTATCAATGGCCTCTATCGGTGGAAAGTAAAGCTCGGTTAAGGAGACTGTGCAATGGCGAAAAATATTATTCCGCGTCACATCGGTTTCATTCCCGATGGGAATCGACGCTGGGCTGTGGATCGTGGCCTGCCAAAAGAAGCCGGATATGCTCAAGGCATCAACCCGGGGTTGCTGCTGTTTGAGAAATGTAAAGAATGCGGGATCAAGGAAACTTCCATCTATTGCTTTACTCAAGACAACACCAAGCGGCCTTCCATTCAGAAACAGGCATTCAGCGAGGCCTGCGTTGCATTCGCTTTCGAGATTGCACGCCGTGGAGCGGCTCTGCTTGTCGTCGGGGATGAAACCTCGAAGCAATTCCCCAAGGCGTTAAACGAATTCCGGCAACGCCAGGGTGTCGGAATGAAAGTGAATCTACTAGTCAACTATGGCTGGGAATGGGATCTGGCCGGTCTTAAAAACGGCGGCCTGCGTTCAGGTGAGGTTTCACGTCTGGATTTGATCGTACGCTGGGGAGGAAGGCGCCGATTAAGTGGTTTTCTTCCGGTGCAATCGATTTATGCGGATTTCTATGTACGCGATGAATATTGGCCAGATTTCGAGTTACAGCATTTTGAGCACGCACTCGCCTGGTTTAAAAGCCAGGATCCGACACTCGGCGGGTGATAGAGTGGATGCTAGTCACGGCAATATACACCTAGTTCTCAATCGTACGGGCTGACACCTCGAAATGGCGAGTGAAGAGGAACCAATGCTTCGCCCCTCTTCACTCCCATTGTCTGTCTCTGGCTAGCATTGCCTTCGCTTCATCATCCAGCGGATCGCCGATCCAGCCATAATGCCTGCTGCAAATACTGCCGCAACTGTTTCAATAGGATGCCGCTGTACTCGCTTTTTTGTTTCAGCAAGAAGCTCCGCTGCTGCATGGCTTCCCTGTTTTGTAACACGCCGTGCTGCTCCGCCGCCATCCTCAAGGGCATCCGCAAGTACGGACGCCACTCGCGAAGCCTTGTGCGCTGTCTCGTCAATCTGTACGCCCACCTGCTCCAACACTGATTGCGCCATGCTCTCTTGACCTTTCTCGTTTCTGAGTTTGATGGTGATGCGCTTACTCTCCAACAGCCTTTTCAATCTTGCCGACGGCGTGTTGAACTTTTCCTGCGTTCTTTTCAGCAATGCCATCAGCTTCCAGGTTGGGGTGCTTCGTGATCTCGCCGGCCTTCTGCTTGATTGCGCCTTTGACTTCGTGAAGGTTGCCTGCTGTCTTATCTTCTGTGCTCGGTTTCATCGTGATTCTCTCCTCTGTTCAGTGATTGTTGTCGGTTCGTTAAAGTCCATGGGCGGTTGTTCGCATCTTGAATGTCTGCGACCAGGTAAGACCCTCTTGGTGAAGTATCCTTGCCCGATTCAGAACCTTGCATTGACCAGTATCGGACTATCGGATCGCTGATAGCTGGTCATAATTGCTCGCAGGGGAGTGCACAGCAGGGTGGACAGACCCAGGCTGCGCTTGGGAAACGCCTGCCTGAAACGCACCAGCCTATGGCATTGAGGCACGCCTGACTTGGTAGATGTGCGGATCACTGCTCACGGCGGTCCTGCGCTAGCGTAAGTCAATTTGATTCAATATAGGTTAACGAATTGGAAGTAAACGGCTGGCTACACAATGAACATGGCCACACCTGCGGCAAACATGGCAATTGCGGCGATTGCCACAACGGCCAACCCCAAGTGGGAACTCGGTTGGCCTTGCATCAGTTTCTTGTCGGAAGCAACAACCAGGATGCCGACAAGAAGGAATGGAGCAAGTAAACCATTGACTACGGCGGTCCAGTAAAGAGCCTTGACAGGGTTAACGCCAACGAAGTCCAACGCGACGCCCACTCCTGTTGAAGTCAGAATCAGAGCATAAAACCAGCGGGCTTGCTTCAATTTCTTGTTCAGGCCTTGTCGCCACCCAAGTGTCTCAGCGAGTCGAGGCGCAATCCTTGGCACACCACGAGGTGGTGACACCACACGAACTGAATCCTGCCGAGCAGCGATTGACGAAGTTGAACATTGACTTGCTCAATGCCGACGAATCGACAGCCAGAGCGCACATCCTCGATTCCATCTATGAGACAGAACTACAGCTTGACACAGATTCAACTGCGGGAGAAAAAGCGCCGGAGCCGGTTGATCTTCGCCAACTCCAGCGCGAACTCCGTCCTTCGGAGCTTTTGCTCGAATATGTTCTCGACAATCCTCACTCCTTCGCGCTCGCGTTGACGCATAACACCGTTCACCGATACACGTTGCCGTCTAAGGATGAATTGGAACAAGCGGCGACACAGTACCGTTCTGAGATTGTGAAGCAGAAGACGGACCTGGATCTCGCGCAACAGCTTTTCAATGGACTCCTGGGAAGTATTCCAGAAGTCAAAGAGAAAGCGGCGCTGATCGTGGTGCCGGATGGGAAGCTTCACCTGCTTCCATTCGCTGCTCTGGCCGACAACGGCCAATACATCCTGTCCTCGCATCAGGTACCCTTTTCGCCGCGCTTCACAAACCGGCCCAATTCCTTCCATGCGTGGAACCCGGCAACGCGGGTCGCCGTTGGGCGCTGTCTCGCAATGCTCAGAATGTTCCCGAAAGAATACGCATGAAAACGGGCCATCGCCGCGAGATACGCGGTCAAAGTTTCGCTCTTGCCCGCTTCAAGCTGCTCAAGCAGGTAATCCACGGCTTGCTTGATAAGTTGCTGTGTGGGGTTGTCGCGCTGCGTGGTGCGCTGCTGGTAGGGGGATTCGCTGCGGTGCGCCGCATTTTTGCTGTGCGGCGCGGTGGTGGCGGTGTTGTTGGTGCTGGTAGCTGCGTAGGTCATGATTTTCGTCTCCTTCGGAGTGGGATTTGCCGTTTTTCAGCCCTGGGAGGGCTAAAAAAAGACATTCATTTCATGACTGGCGAATTGGGCGCAGAGAGGCGCTGTCAACTCCCGAAGCCCGAAGGGGCGCGGAAGCGAGCACGGCGGCTTTTATGCCGCGCGGAGCTGCACAAGCGGAGTTGACAGAAGGAGCCGAACGGAGCCTAGAGTTCGCCGGGAAATGAATGTCGAACCGGTGGTCCAGCCGAAGGCTGCACCGCATTGCTTTTCAGGGTCGGCGTTGCGGGCAGGAGACAGGCCCGCATGGATGGGAAGCGTAGAACGCCTGTTTCCCCGGCGGTCGCAGCGGGGGAAGGGCGGAGCATCCTTCCCGCGAAAGAATCGCCTATTGATCGCAGAGTTTGGCACGTGCACATCGAGATGCGCTCCGAACGAAAAAGACTCGTCCGGTGCATCGCAGAATCGCGCGCTGGGCCATCCACCCGGGAGCGCGGAGTAAATAAAAGGAGCAATCTGCTACGGATTCAGCAGCTCTGCCGGGGCAGAGATGGCAGGTTGTCACTATGAATGAGAGGTGTAATGTATTGCAACACTATATTTGATACGCGAAGTTGCTATTTCGTTACTTACCCTCCGTTGACACGCAGAAGCCATTGTCTTAGTAAGAATCTCGCTAGGGCTGCGTTAGACCATCTGGTCCGAAGCTGGATCGGTTGACATTTCAAATGCTAGCTGTCCAAGTTCCGCTAGTGATGGTTCCTTGGGCGTTCCCACGTACGCGAGATCGATCCTTTGTTTCACGGGATAAACCTCGATTATTTGAACGACGACTCTTTCACGATATGCGAACTGCTCCATCCTGGTGAATCCGAGCGGAAGGCGCGAGGAATGGATCAACCCTGTGATTCCCGGCTCAAGTTCAACGAACACTCCGAATTCTCTCACATTCACTACGGTTCCCACTGCGGTGCTTTTCGGCGGAAATCGCCTTGCTGCCGAAGTCCAAGTGGCCCCTGCCACCGAACGTTCAAGAGCATTTATAGCCTCAGGAATATCGGAAAGGTCAGTTAGCCGATCGAAGGCACTCCGGTCTAGGATCGCGTCTAGCGAAGCTAAGGTCCTATTTCTTTGTTCTGAGAAAAACGCTACAACCTCGCGCGCGTTAGCGATTACAGTATCCACGTTGTATTGATTCTCAAGTGCTCCGATTCGAGCGACAACGCGTTTTGCTACTTCTTCAGAAGGAAACGAAGTATCCTCGGCAATAGCGGCGAGATAGGTTGCGCTCCTAATTAGATCGAGGTGAACAAAGCCCGCTGGTGCCAGTCGGATTAGGTCCTCGTCAGATAAGCCCTCCACACGAAAATCTTCTGCCACTATGCATTGCGACTTTGCCAGGTGCTCAATTTCCCTGCGAATGACATCCGGCTCGAAACCGAACCTGCATAATTCCTCAATGGCCACTCCCGTCGGGAAATATCCCTTTAAGCCAACCCTGCCCTGCTGCGAGAACTTTTCAAAGAGCCAACGGAGTATCACAAGCCGGCTAAAATAGTTTGGTCTGACATCCTTCGCATCCATCGCAAGCAGGTTCTTTACATAGGAGTAGTCGCTGTCATAAAAGCGCCTGTTCATTCTCAATAGAACTCTCTCAACGACGTGAAGAGGTAGCAAGTATCTTCCCTGAGCTTGTCTTATCTTGAAAATGTAATCCTCGGTGATGTGGCCACTTCTGCAAAATTCCAGGAACATCTCCAGAGCACGCCGGATATTGCGTCCTGCGAGGCCTAGGATGATTCTCCGGATCTCTCTATCGTGCTCAAACACCGCATAAAGAATCGACGCAAGGTAATATGCTTTATCACTCTGGGGGTATTCGACGTGAAATCCATTTGGCAGTTCGTAACGGTAGGTCTCGGAACCTGAGGAATAAATCTCATTGAGGGCAATTTGCACTCGCGAAACCAGCACCTGCTGAAACACGGGGGGCTCAATTCGGAATACAAGATCCTTTAGTGCAGTATCCAGGGGCGGTGTATTTCTGTAATTGTCATAAGTTTCTTCTCTGAGGGGCAAGATTACGAGTGCACGAAATTCGCGCTGCGTCCACTGCGCGACCTCGAACATCAACAACTGCTGGTCGAGGGTGCGCTTGTCGCAGTTGTCTACAACGATCACAAGCAGCTTGCCCCTCTCGGTGGAGCAATGTCTTGTATAAGCAATCGCCTGTTTGTGGCGATCATTCATGAGCCCGCTGAGATGATCTGCCAGCTTCTCATTGAAAAGCTGTTGATTATCTCGATAAAGTGCACCGATGCCTTTCTTGAATTTATGTACTTCAACCGAGAAAACCGCTTTAATTCCGTCCAGACTATC
>Ga0302195_10001772_pt1 | contig 17090 bp, 12 predicted proteins | sample II_Bog_N1_2_FD_198778 | JGI IMG/M metagenome (GOLD analysis project Ga0302195, IMG submission 198778) | Peat permafrost microbial communities from Stordalen Mire near Abisko, Sweden - II_Bog_N1_2 | ecosystem: Environmental > Terrestrial > Soil > Wetlands > Peat | place: Sweden: Abisko...
GAACGCGCTGCTGCAGATCGTGACCCCGGGGGCGGAGGCGTCGGCGATCGCGAATACGGTGAACGCGGCGCTGCTGGCCGCCGTCGCCGCGGCGATTTTTTTCGTGCTGGTGCGAATTTCGGCCCACGACCTGTTCGCGAACTCCGTGCTGGCCGCGCAGCCGTCCGCGGCGGCGGTCGCGCCGGCTACCGCCGATCAGAAGCTGGTCGATGCGCTGCTCCGCTTGATGGCGGACGAGCGGATCTACCGTCATGACAACATCACGATCGGGACGCTCGCGACCAGGCTCAAGGTCCCCGAATACAAATTGCGACGCCTGATCAACCAGCAACTCGGCTACCGCAATTTCAACGTCTTCCTCAACAATCACCGCATCGAGGAGGCGAAGGCCGCGCTGGCCGACCCCTCGCAGGCCGAGGTGCCCGTGATCACGATCGCGATGGATGCGGGCTTTCAGTCGCTGGGCCCCTTCAATCGCGCCTTCAAGGCGACCACCGGCGTCACGCCGACCGAATACCGCCGGCAGAACGAGGCCCGCGCGCCGGCGGCATAACCATCTGGCAGAATTCATCTATTTCAAAGTCGGCGAGCCGCTTTGAGTGTTTGACCAGCCCGATTTGCAAATCCGGCGAGCGCTTTGGCCGCCGATCGGGCGATGTCCGGCGCGCCATGTTGGCGAGCAACTGCCGGAGCAAGCCGTGACCCGAAAACACAAGATCATCCTGTTCGCGACGACCATCCTGGGCGGCGCGCTGGCGCTGTCAGCCGTATACGCGCACGACGTGCCGCGGGTCGCCACCGGCTTCGTCAGCCATACGCTATGTTCGGCGGCCTTCGTGTCGGGGCTGGATCCCGACCAGGTCTATGCCGAAACCCTGGACGCGATGCCCGGTACCGGGCTGATTTCCTGGGCGCTGGCCTACCGCATCGATTCCGAACGCAAGCAGGTCACGACCACGCTGTTGGGCGTCGCCGAGAGCCGTGCGGTCTACCGCCGGGGTCTTGGATGCTACATGGCGCACGGCGCCGATGAGATCGCCGATACCTCGCTGCCGGTGGAGCCGAGCGACGCGCCCCGCGCCTTGCTGCCGGACATTGCCGGACCGGCGGTGGTCGCGCCAGCCACCCCGGAGCTCGGCGCGGCGCTCGATCGCGCCTTCGCCGAACCTGAAAAACCGCCCCGCCGCACCAAGGCGGTCGTGGTGGTCAAGGACGGCCGCATCGTCGCCGAACGCTATGCGCCCGGCTATGGCATCGACACCCCTATTCACGGCTTCTCCGCGACCAAGTCGGTGACCTCGGCCCTGATCGGCATTCTGGTTCGCCAGGGCAAGCTTGCGGTCGATCAACCGGCGCCGGTGGCGGCATGGCGGCGGCCGGACGATCCCCGCCATGCCATCACGGTGGATCAATTGTTGCGTCATACCGCGGGCCTTGCCATGGGCAGCTCGCTGCAGGCCTCGCTCGGCAGCGCGCTGGAACCGGTCAACCGCATGAAATATCTCGAGCGCGACATGGCCGGATTTGCCGAAAGCTCCGAGCTTGCGACCGCGCCGGGCACGGCCTGGCACTACCACGACGGCAACTATGCCATCCTGTCGCGCCTGATCCGCGATGCGGCCGGCGGCAGCGCGGCGGATGTCATGCGGTTCGCGCGGCGGGAATTGTTCGCTCCACTCGGCATGCGCAGCGTCACGCTGGAAGCCGACGCCACCGGCACGCCTGAAGGTTCGACCCAGATGCTGGCATCGGCGCGCGATTGGGCGCGCTTCGGCTTGCTCTATCTCGATGACGGTGTTGCCGGCGGCAACCGAATCCTGCCGGATGGCTGGGTGAAGTACTCGGCGGCGGCGACGCCGAATGCCTGGGTCGGATACGGCGCCGGCTTCTGGACCAATTCAGGCGACAGTCTTGGTGCCACCTACCGGATTGAACACGGCTGGCCGCGCGATGCCTTCTTCGCCAAGGGAACCATCGGCAAATACGTCATCGTCATTCCATCCGAACATCTGGTCATCGTCCGGATGGGCACCTCGCCGAACTGGCCGCCGGAAGCCGACGGCGCCTTTCAGCTGGTGGCCGACGTCGTCGCGGCCACCGGCAAGGGACACGTCGCTCAAGGAAACTAAAGCCCAATCTGACGAAATTGAGGGTCGATATCTCATCAACGGCAGTGCGCTCCCTCTCCCACCCAACTCGGGTTTACCCGAGTTGGGCATTTCAAATTATCGAAGTCGGATATATCCGACTTCGAGTGGGAGAGGGTTGGGGTGAGGGGTTACGGTCTATCGACAGACCCTAACTCCTCACCCGGATCGCATCTGGCGATGCGACATAGCCGAAGCTTTGCTTCGGCGTTCCATTTGAAGAACGGCCGCCGAAGGCGGCCTAAGCCTCTCCCACAAGGGGAGCGGTGAAGGTCGAATATGCGAAATCCGACGAAACCAAATCTCCGACGTATGCTACTGCCGGCCGAGCTGCGTGGCCTGATCGATCCGATCGAACCGTTCCATCGACAGGATCGCGTCGGCGAGCTGATCGGCGCGACCATTCAGAACCGGGCGGGCCAGCGTCAGAAATTTCTGCGCCATCGCCTGCGCGTCCGGGAACGAATTCGGCTCGCCGGAGGGATCCGCATAGAGCCGCTCATGCACGCCGTCGTCGGTCGTGATGCTGACGCGCGCGCCGAACGGATGGCTGCGTCCGGCCTCGAGCCGGTCGTCCTGCACCACGTCGAACTTGTCGGCCAGCGCCTCGACCGCGGCGTCGCCGAGCCGGCTGTAGTCGTCCCAGCCGAAGCGGCCCTGGTCGAGCGCCACAGCACCCGTGAAGAACATCGAGAACTGGCCGCCGACGATCGAGGTCGGGTGCCGCTTGGTGGCGGCGTCGCCGGTCAGCGTGATGCCGTTGCGATGCAGCCCGATCTCGACGCGCCTGATCTGGTCCGGCGTCAGATTGTGCTCCCTGCGCATCGCGATCAGCGCATCCAGCGCGGCATGGGTGTAGCGGCAGCTTGGATAGGGCTTTACGCCGATTTTCATGGTCTCGTAGGTGCTGCCGAGGCCGGCGACCGCCTTGTCCGGATGGGCGTTGTCGCTGTAGCCGACCAGGAGGCCGTGCTTGCCCTCGACCGATTCGGTCGCGCCGACGAAATCGTTGCGCGCCAGCGTCGCCGCGATCACGCCGTTCATCGCCGCAGCCCCGACCTGGTAGCGCTTGTTCCACGCGCCGTTGACCAGGAATTGCAGCGAGCCGGCGGCCTGGCTGCCGGAGACGCCGAAGGCGGCGACGATCTGCTCTTTCGACAGCCCGAACAGTCTTGCCGCGGCCGCGGCGGCGCCATAGGTGCCGGCGGTGGCGGTGGGGTGGAAGCCGCGCGCGTAATGCGAGGTGGGATCGAGCGCGTTGCCGAGCCGGCAGCACACTTCATAGCCCGCCACGATCGCGGTCAGCACGTCGCGGCCCGAGGCGCCGACCATTTCGCCGACCGCGAAGGCGGCCGGCACCACAGGCGCGCTCGGATGCAGCGAGGAATCCGCATGGGTATCGTCGAAATCGAGGGAATGGCCGAGCGCACCGTTGAGCAGGGCGGCGATGGCGGGCGTCCAGGTCCTGGTATCGCCGAACACGGTGGACTGGCCCTTGGTGTCCAGCGCCAGCGCTTCCAGCATCTTCAGCAGCGAGGGCGTGGATTCCGCGTCGCGCCGGGCCCGGATCGCGCTGCCGAGAAAATCCAGGGTCAACACCTTGGCGCGCTCCAGCACTTCGGCTGGGATATCCCCGAATTTCAGGTTCGCGACATAGGCGGCGAGGGTTGCGGTTTCATCGGCCATGGCGTTGTCTCGTGCTGTGAGCCGTCATTGCGAGCGAAGCGACGCAATCCATCTAACAACAAGCAAGGAGGAGTGGATTGCTTCGTCGCTGACGCTCCTCGCAATGACGGGGAGATATTCTTGGGCATTTGGTACGGCTGCCGCGGCGCGCCGTCAACGTCAGCTGCGGCGGGTCAGCCCCTTGCTTTGCATGCGCCAGATCAGGAGGTCGATGCGGTCCTGCCCGAAGAACGGCTCTTTCTCGAACACGAAGGTCGGCACGCCCCAATGGCCCGAAGCCGCATGGGCCGCCTCGTTGTCGGCGATCACGGCTTCATAACGATCGGGATCGGCTGATATGGCGGCATCCATCGCGGCCAGGTCAAAACCGGCGGCCGCGGCGGCGCGCGCCAGATGGTCACCCTCGTTCCAGCCCTTGACCGTGCCGTCCCACAGCACCCGGCTGATCGCGTCGACAAAGGCCAGTGACTTTCCTTCGAGCTGGGCCGCGGCGCCCAGGCGGGTGAGCCGGTGGATATAGGGCTGGTTCTCGGCGACCTCGAGCGTGGTCATGTCCTGCACGATCGGGTCGGGGCGGGTTGCGCCTTGCAAGCGCGTTGAAGTCTGCCGTCTGCGATGACGGCCGCGGCAAAGCCTAGCAAGCAGCCGCGAACCGAGTCTTGCGTGGCGTCCGGTAACGGCCGTTGCGAAGCGTAGACAGGGAGGTTGTAGGCCGGAACGTCAGTGAACGGGAACATAGCCCCGAAATCGATCGTGATTGGAGTAGCCGACCCTATCCCGCAAAGGGGAAGGCGGAATCGCAGCCCGCGCTATAGCGAGCGGCCTGAGATGCTCCCGGGGTTCGTACCGCCAGCATGCAACCAAAGGAAGCAACGTGAACAAGGGAGATCCATCCGGTTCAGGCGCAAGCCTGTAGGACCTGCCAAGCCGAAGAGGTGAGAAGGGTCTGATGACCGGGTGGAAGTCAGACTGACTGATAGTACTCTGCGGTCGGGAGAGCCGGCTACACGGGGAAGCGGTCAGCGGTAGTTGAATTGTTCTTGGGCGACATGGGCTCCATTCAACGGGAGTTACGGCCTTCTACGCAGTGAGAAGATCAGCTGACCATGGAAACGAAACTTGAACAGATAGCAGTGAAAGCTGTGAACCAACTGCCGAAGAGCGTGGTGCGGTAAATCCGCACGCCACGTTCTGTGGGAGCCGGAGGCGGGTAACTGCCTCCGGCGACCCGGTGAAAGCGGAACGGGATGTTTTCGAATTTGGCGACGCGGATACTGTCGAGCACCACATACATCGCGAATTGCGGATTGGCGCGCTTGAAGAATCCGGGCACCCGCACCGCGAGCGGATAGACCGGGCGCAGGTTCACGGCGGCGTAGTAGTCGGCGATCAGCTTCAGCGTCTTCGGTAGCGCCAGATAGCTGTAGGGACTGCGGAACGAAAAAACAGGTCGACGGATAATGTCATGGATAGCGTTTTCCAGTGAAGTGGAGAGCGGTTCGCGTCAAGAAAACGCGTCAGAACAAGAATCTAGTTCCCCGCGCGGAAGATCGGCGGGCCGGAACAAAGCACGCGCCGGGCGGGGCGTCCACGCCGGCGGCTTTCGCCGGCCGGTCCGGCTCAGGCCAACACCTGCCGCAGCATGGTGCGGGCGATCAAGCGGTGAAACGGCAGGATGATCGCAAGATAGGCTCGGCCGAACAGGTTATGCGTCAGGACCAGCGTGGTCGCGGTGACGGACTGGCCCGCTCCGCAGGCTGCGACATCCACCACGACGCGAAAATCCAGATGGCCGTCGTCGAAGCCGAGGACCAGACGATCCGGCGTTTCGCTCACAACCGGAAAGACCCCGATAGTGCCGGAAGCCCCCGGCGCGGTCGGGTCCGGCCTCTTCAGGCCGAACGGGGCGACGAGGCGGTTGCGCAGCGCCAGCAGGATTTCGGCCCATCGCGGCCAGCGCCCCAACATTCGCTGCGCGGCGGTTCGCGCATCGAGCTTCGTGCTCGGGAGGTCGATACGGAAAGCGTCGGCGAATTGCGCGCCGGCGAGCAGGGCCGCGGTATCGACATCAGGTTGGACTTCCCGGACTTTCATGCGGAGGCCAATCTGTGCGCGAGCCGGAAGAAACGCAAGACCAGAAGTGTGGCGTAGACCAGCGTGCCCAGCGACAGTCCGATCCAGACGCCGACCGCGCCGAGATGCGCGGGGAATGCCAGCCCCCACGCGGCGGGAAAGCCGATCAGCCAGTAGCTGACGGCAGCGAACATCAGCGGGATCCGGGTGTCCTTCATGCCGCGCAGCGATCCGGCCATGATGCTCTGCAGGCCGTCGGTGACGAAGAACGTGGCGCCGACCAATAGCAGCGTTGCGGCCAGTTCGAGCGTCGCATCCGCGCTCCCGGACGTGGCGCCGAGAAAGAACCGCGCGATCGCAAAACGGCCGACGATCACCAGCAGCGTCAGGCCGGCGCCGAGCAGGATGCCGAGCCAGGCCGCGACCAGGCCGGCGTGCCTGACGCCGGCGGCGTCGTTGCGGCCCATGGCGTGGCCGACCCGCACCGTGGCCGCCATGCCGATGCCGAGCGGCACCATGAACAGGATGGCCGTGACCTGCAGCGCGATCTGGTGGGCCGCCAGCGCGGCGGTGCCGATCAGGCCCGTCAGCAATGCAGCCGCCGAGAACATGCCGTATTCCATCAGGAAGGCGATCGAGATCGGCGCGCCGATCGCAAACAGCTGGCGCATCATCGTCCAGTCGATGCGCCAGACATGTCCGAGCACGCGGTATTTCGCAAACGGCCGGCGAAACACGGCGAACCACAGCCCCGCCAGAAACATCGCGAAATTGACCATGCTGTGGGCGAGCCCGGCGCCGAACAGGCCGAGCGGCGGCAGCCCAAGCTCGCCGTGGATCAGCAGATAGACCAGCAGCGCATTGGCCGGGATCGCCGCCAGCGTGATCCAGAGCACCGGCTGCGGCCGGTTGAGCGCGCCCATGAAGCCGCGGATCGCCAGCAGCCACAATGCGGGCGTCGCGCCCCAGACCAGGCCGAACAGATATTGCTGCGCCAGCCGCGCCGGGGTCTCGGCCTGTCCAAGCATCCGCAGGATGGCTTCGCCATAGATTGGAAACGCCATCATCGGCAGCGAGATCAGCAGCGCGGCCCAGAGCCCGACCCGCAGCGCGCGGCGGACCCGGTGCGGGTCGCGGGCGCCGAAGGCCTGGGCGGCGAGCGGCGCCACCGCGGATACGACGCCCATGCCCAAGGTGAAGGTGACGAAATAAACCGTGTTGGCGAGGGCCGCTCCCGCCACCGCCTCCTCGCCGAGGCGGCCGACCAGAGCAAGGTCCGTCGTCATCATCACGATCTGCCCGAGCTGGGTCAGCGCCATCGGTGCGGCCAGCTTCAGCGTATCGATGAACTCGACGGCGAGATGGCCGCGCGGCGTCGTGGCGGCGGGCGGCGCGACCGATACGGGCTCGATTTTATCGGAGACAGTCATGGGTGAAGACTACTGGTGCAGTGAAGTTCGGGCTGGCGCTTGCGTCTCCCTCTCCCCGTCTTTACGGGGAGAGGGCTGGGGTGAGGGGCTGCTTCCACTAGCACCGGACTCGCGGTGAGTCCCCCTCACCCGGCGCTTCGCGCCGACCTCTCCCCGCATCCGCCTTCGCCCGAAGGCGGGCTTCGGCGGACAAGAGCGGGGCGAGGTGCAGGATCCGCTTCTAGCCCCTGCGTTCCGGCACCCGCGTGATCCGGGCGCCGAGCGCGTTGAGGCGTTCGTCGATGCGCTCATAGCCGCGTTCGATCTGGTCGGCGTTGTTGATTGTGCTGGTGCCCTTGGCGCAGACCGCGGCCAGCAGCATTGCCATGCCGGCGCGGATGTCGGGCGACGTCATCAGCGCGCCGCGCAGCCGGCTCGGCCCGGCCACGATCGCCCGGTGCGGATCGCACAGCACGATGCGCGCGCCCATCGAGATCAGCTTGTCGACGAAGAACATCCGGGACTCGAACATCTTCTCGAACATCAGGATCACGCCGTCACACTGGGTCGCGGTCACGATCGCGATCGACATCAGGTCGGCGGGAAACGCCGGCCACGGCTGGTCTTCCAGTTTCGGCACATGGCCGCCGAAATCGTCGCGGATCTCGAGCGTCTGGCCGGCCGGCACGAGCAGATCATCGCCCTCGACCTCGGAGACCACGCCGAGCCGCTCAAACCCCATCCGGATCGAGCGCAGATGCGCCACCCCGGCACGCGCGATCCGCAGCGGCGAACGGGTCACGGCGGCCAGCCCGATCAGCGAGCCGACCTCGATATGATCGGGCTGGATCGTATAGCTGCCGCCTCGAAGCGTGGCGGGACCGTGCACGATCATGGTGTTGGTGCCGATGCCCTCGATCTCAGCCCCGAGCGCGACCAGGAAATGCGCGAGGTCCTGCACATGCGGCTCGGACGCGACGTTGCGCAGGTGAGTGGTGCCGTGGGCGGCAACCGCCGCCATCAGCGCGTTTTCGGTGGCCGTCACGCTGGGCTCGTCGAGGAAGACGTCGGCGCCGGTGAGCCGGGAACAGCGGAATTCGAGCCGGCTGGTCGCGACCACGCTGGCGCCGAGCTGCTCGAACGCGAGAAAATGGGTGTCGAGCCGCCGCCGGCCGATCACGTCGCCGCCGGGCGGCGGAAGCATCACCTCGCCGCAGCGCGCCAGCAGCGGCCCGGCCAGCAGGATCGAGGCGCGGATCCGCGCGCACAGGTCAGGATCGAGATCGGCGGCGCGAATGTGCTTGGCGTGAATCGCGAGCGTGTTGCGATCCGTCCATTCCGCCGAGGCGCCGACCGAGCGGATCAGCTCCACCAGCGTCTCGGTGTCGCGAATCCGCGGCACGTTGGTGAGCGTCACCGGATGCGCGGTCAGCAGCGCCGCGGCAATGATCGGCAGCGCGGCGTTCTTGTTGCCGGCGGGCTCGATCGTTCCCGAAAGAAGGTGTCCCCCTTCGATCACATACTGGATGGGCGAGGCGCCCGTCGGCTCACTCATGGGTTTCGCCCGAAGCTTGTGTTAAATGGTGTGGAATCAATGGGGTGGGAAATGCACCGTAGCACGGAAGGCGGACGCGGCCACCCACACCTGTTCTCAAGCAAGCCAATTCTCGACGTTCAGGCCGCGGATACGTTTGAACTCGTCGAAATTGGCGGTCACGACTGTAGCACCGGTCGCGAAGGCGTGCGCGGCGATGAGCAGGTCGTTGCTGCCGATTGGCTTTCCAGCCGCTTCCAGTTCCGCGCGGATACCGCCGTAGTTGGCGTCGGCTGGGACATCGAACGGCAGCACGTTGATCTCGCTGAGCAGGTCTTCGACGGCTTTCAGCAGCCGCTTCGAACCGCTCTTCGCGCACCCGTAGCGCAGTTCCGCCGCCACGATGATGCTGGTGCAGATGTTGTCCTCGCCGGCCCTGGCGATTCGTTTCGCGGCCTTGCCCTGCGGATTCCTGATCAGGTCGGAAATGATGTTGGTGTCCAGCAAATAGAGGGTCAAAGCACGTTCTCCGGCGCCGGCACCTGATCGTCGATCCCGGGAAAATCCTCCTCCAGCGGCTCCATCGCCTTGAGCAAGGCGACGAGTCCGCGCTTGCGAACCGGCTCGATCACCAGCCGGTCGCCGTCCCGGTGCATGATCGCTTCGTCGCCCGGCAATTCGAATTCCACGGGAATGCGAACCGCCTGGTTGCGGCCATTGCGGAATAATTTCACGTGCCTCTGGTCAGGCATGGGCTGTGTCTCCAAGGCATATGCCTAAGACATATGCCAAAATAAGGCCATTTACAATCGATTTTCTTGCGGCGAGGGCTTAGCATAGGCTCGGGAACGCGAAACTCCGTCAGCTACGCCAATTCAATTCCGGCATCTGCAATCGATGGCCGTCGCTATCCTCCCAGCGCAAATTCAAGCGATTTTATTCCGCCAATCGAAGGTTCAAGAGTTGCATCGCATTATTGGTAACCAAAGCCATGATCATCACTTCAAAGCCGACTATTGCGTAGCAAAGAATCTTGTAAAGCCTCTCAACGTCCACGTGCCTCGCAGATGAATGTTCGGCATTATAGTTTGCTGCGCTTCGCAAGATATTCTGCTTGAAAGCGTCCCATCTAATGCAATGAAACAGCGAAACTCCGGAAAGAACGACTTGGACGAAGACAGGCCAGTACAAGTACAGAATCTTATTCGCGGATCGGAGAATGCCTTGATCAATGTAGACGGGGATCGAACTTAGGCCGGGCGTGCGGATGGCCGCATACGTTGCAACCAAGAAACCCAAAAGCGCACAAACTCCGGCACCTACGCTGCAAAAGAACAAAAGACGACGGGACATCGTTAGACACTCGCAATCACTACCGGAGTTTTCTGCAAATCTCTTGTTCAATATCCTTCGAATGTCGCAGTTCTGCAGTCGCGAAGGGACAAATTCGGCTATCCTTGATTTTCATATTTCCCGCTGCACGCAATGCGCCCGAGATCGTGCATCTCTTTGACGGCAAGCGGGCAAATCAGTTGCGCGGTTCGCGCGAGGCCCTGTCCAGCCCCTTTTGCAAAAATATTCTGATTTTCCGAATACCCAAATCAGTCTATATTCCGCGCCATCCCGTTCCACACAGAGGGGCGTTGCGCAACGTCACCAGCGCGGAGCGGGCTGCGGTGGACGCCGAGGGTGCGACTGACGAGCGCGCCGGAGGCGGACGGCGAAGGCGTGTGGTCCTGATGCCCCGACGCTGGCATCAAGTTCTTGAGAAGCAAGCTTCTCAGGGATGACGGTGGCAAGAAAGCCCGGTCACCGGGGAGAGCGCGTTATAAGCCGTAAAACCATTGCGCAGGGAAGGCCGGACTGCTTCCGCTGAACCTGTATGCTCGTGTGCGTTTCTTTTTGCCACTTTTGCACACGAGACCGCGGGTGCAGCGCGCACCCGGTCTTCCCTGCGCCCTCTGTACTTTCGAGGGCGGAACGAACCGGCCATACCTCGCGCGCAACAGCAACCCTCTTGCCTACACGTCCACAGTGGCGCTGAGCGAGTTGTCCTGGATGAATTCGCGGCGCGGCTCGACCACGTCGCCCATCAGCTTGGTGAAGATGTCGTCGGCCTCGTCGACTTCCTTGATCTTCACCTGCAGCAGCGAGCGCTCATTGCTGTCGAGCGTGGTGTGCCAGAGCTGCTCCGGGTTCATCTCGCCGAGGCCTTTGTAGCGCTGCAGGGTCACGCCCTTGCGGCCGGCGTCGGTCACCGCCTCGAACAGGTCGACCGGGCCGTGGATGGCGGTCTCGGTGTCCTTGCGGCGCAGCAGGCCGGGCTTCGGATAGGCCTCCTGCAGCTTGGCCGCGTAGTCGTCGAGCTTGCGGGCGTCGACCGAGCCGAGCAGCGCGTCGTCGATCACGGCGACATCCTTGACGCCGCGCACGGTGCGCTCGAACAGGAAACCCTGGCCCTCGGTGAAGCGACCGGTCCAGCCGCGTTCGACCTCATCGGCCAGCGCGTCCAGCCGGCGCGCGATGTAGCTCGCGGCGGCATTGGCGGTCTCGATGTCGCCGGTGATCCTGGGGCTGAGCACGCCGGCAATCGCGGCCTGCTCGACCACCGAGCGGTTATAGCGGCTGTGCAGGTTGTGCAGCGTGCTGCGAATGACACGGGCATCTTCCACCAGCGCCTGCAGGTCGCGGCCGGTGCGGTCCTCGCCCGACGCCATCTTGAACAGGCAGTCGTCGAGCCCGGTGGCGATCAGGTAGTCTTCCAGCGCGCGCTCGTCCTTGAGGTATTGCTCGGACTTGCCGCGCGAAACCTTATAAAGCGGCGGCTGCGCGATATAGAGGTAGCCGGCATCGATCAGCGACGGCATCTGGCGGAAGAAGAAGGTCAGCAGCAAGGTGCGGATGTGCGCGCCGTCGACGTCGGCGTCGGTCATCAGAATGATCTTGTGATAGCGCAGCTTCGACAGATCGAAATCGTCGCGGCCGATGCCGGTGCCCAATGCCGTGATCAGGGTGCCGATCTGCTCGGAGCCGAGCATCTTGTCGAACCGCGCGCGCTCGACATTGAGGATCTTGCCGCGCAGCGGCAGCACCGCCTGGAATTCGCGGTTGCGGCCCATCTTGGCGCTGCCACCGGCGGAATCGCCCTCGACGATGAACAGTTCGGACTTGCCGGGATCCTTTTCCTGGCAGTCGGCGAGCTTGCCGGGCAGCGAAGCGTAATCGAGCGCGCCCTTGCGCCGCGTCAGCTCGCGCGCCTTGCGCGCGGCCTCGCGGGCGGCGGCGGCTTCCACCACCTTGCCGACGATGACCTTGGCCTCGGCGGGATGTTCCTCGAACCACGCCGCCAGCGCCTCGTTCAGCACGTTCTCGACCACGGGCCGCACTTCCGAGGACACCAGCTTGTCCTTGGTCTGCGAGGAGAATTTCGGATCGGGCACCTTCACCGACAGCACCGCCGTGAGGCCCTCGCGGCAGTCGTCGCCGGTCAGCGCGATCTTCTCGCGCTTGGCGATGGCGTCGGCGTAGCCGTTGACCTGGCGCGTCAGCGCGCCGCGAAAACCCGCTAGATGGGTGCCGCCGTCGCGCTGCGGAATGTTGTTGGTGAAGCACAGCACGTTCTCGTGGTAGCTGTCGTTCCACCACAGCGCCGCCTCGACGCCGATGCCGTTCAGCTCGGCATTGATCATGATCGGCGAAGGCACCATCGCCTTCTTGTTGCGGTCGAGATATTTGACGAATTCCTCGACGCCGCCGTCGTAATGCATCGCCTCGCGCTTCTCGACCGCGTGGCGCATGTCGGACAGCACGATGTTGACGCCGGAATTCAGGAAAGCGAGTTCGCGCAGCCGGTGCTCGAGCGTCGCGAAGTCGTATTCGACGTTGGTGAAGGTTTCCTTGGAGGCAAGAAACGTCACCTCGGTGCCGCGCTTGCCGTTCGCCGGGCCGACTTCCCTGAGCGGCGCCACCGCGTCGCCATGGGCGAATTCGATGAAATGTTCCTTGCCGTCGCGCCAGACCCGCAGTTGCAGCTTCTCCGACAGCGCGTTGACGACGGAAACGCCGACGCCGTGCAAGCCGCCGGACACCTTGTAGGAGTTCTGGTCGAATTTTCCGCCCGCATGCAGCTGGGTCATGATGACCTCGGCCGCGGAAATGCCCTCGCCCTTGTGGATGTCGACGGGAACGCCGCGGCCGTCGTCGCGCACCGTCACCGAACCGTCGGCATTGAGCACGACCTCAACCGCGGAAGCGTGGCCGGCCAGTGCCTCGTCGATGGCGTTGTCGACGACCTCGTAGACCATGTGATGCAGGCCCGAGCCGTCATCGGTGTCGCCGATATACATGCCCGGCCGCTTGCGCACGGCGTCGAGGCCTTTCAAAACCCGGATCGATTCCGCGCCATATTCGATTGCGGTGGAATGCTCAGTGTCGGCGATGGTCTGCCGGGCAGGTTCTGTCATGTGAGGCCTTCGAGGGTGTCCCGAATCAGCGGTCGCAAAGAGGGCGCTGACTACTCTATTTCTGCCATGAAAGACGCCATGCGCCTAGCGCAAAGTCTCCATGGGCAAGTTATTGAATAAATGGGATTTTCCGCGTGTTTTTCAAGGCGCCCGGAAGCCGATTCCGAGGCATCGCAAAAGCGCGATTCGGCGCCTTCGCACCGGTCGCCGGAATCCGGATTTTCGGAAGCCGGCGGCCGGTGGGCTGGGGACGGAAGGTGCTCAATACACGTGCAGCGACAGCACGTCCCCGCCGGGGCCGACCATCAACCCCCAGGCGTCATCAGCGGCCAGTTCGATCTCGTTGTTGCGAACCGGGCCGCCCGCGACCTTCAGGGAATAGCGGTACTTGCCCGGCGGCAGCTCCAGCGTCGGCCCCTTCGATTGCGGCCCGCCGGCGCCGGCCGCGATCCGGATGGCCTGCTTGTTGATGGTGAGGGTGGCCTCGCCATCGCCGAGATTGCCGAACAGCAGCTTGGCCTGGCCCGGTTTCGGCATCACTTCGGATTTCGCAGCGGCGGCCGGAATCTTCTGGGCGAGATTGACCGTCGTTTCGTCGTCGTTGCGGCCGAGCTTCAGCACCGCCGGCCCGTCCGGCGAGGTAAACGCGAGTTCGACCCGCCCCGGCTTCACCGCGCGCTGGGCGGATTCCGTCCAGCCGCGCTTGCCGAGCTCGCTGCGGTAGAACGCCAGCACCGAGGCGAGATCGGCGGGAACGCTGGCATTGAGCTCCCTGCGGAACGGGATATCGGTGCCGGGAAGCTTGCCGCTGGCGATCGAGCTCATCGAATGCTCCTTCGGCACTGGCAGAGCGGAATCGGCGTCGGCTTCGAGCGGCGCGATCGCCGCATTGCCGGCCGCCGCGCTGGACGCCTGACCGGGCTTCGCGTCCGCTCTGGCGGCCATCACCAGGCCGGAGCCGTCGGCGCTGACATTGACCTTGGGGCCCAGCTGCATCGCGGTGAACGAAATCGCCTTGCCGCCTTTGGAGAATTCCATCTCCACCATGGTGGATTTGTTGATGACCGAAGGCTGCTCCTTCCAGCCCCGCGGCTTCAGGATCCCGCGGTAGAACGCCGCGATGGCTTTCACGCTGGAGCCGGAATCGAATTCGAGCTTGCCTTCGGCGCCGTCGAACTTGACGTTCTCGGCGTTCTCCGGCAGCGGCACCGGCGTGGTCTGGTCGGCAAGCGCATGCAACGGCGCATCGGAAAGACCGGCGGCCTGGGCGGCGCGCCTGATCTCGTCGGCGGCCATCACCTGTTTCACCATGGCGTCGGCATCGCTCGTGAACTTGTCGTCGGCCTGCTTCTTCGCCGCGGCCCGGGCCGCCAGCGCGGCCTCCTTCATCTGCGTCGCCAGAGTGAAAACCGTCAGGTCGTATTTGCGGCTGAGCCTCAGCGTGGCGGTCTGTTCGGCGCTGGAAAAGCTTGCCGTCACTTCGTCCGGAGCGCTGGCGGCGCCGCCGGCTTGCTCGGTCCAGTTCCGCGCGGTGAGTTCGCGGCGATAGAATGCGAGCACCGCGGGAATGTCGGCGACGCTGAGGCCCTGCACCGTGCGGCGGACGGACTCCGAATCGCCGATGCTTCCGGAACTTGGCGTATGATCCGGCACCGGCAATCCGGCCGATTCCCTGGCGACCCCGAGATTCTGCGGCAGCGCGAAGGTTGCGACCCTGATCTCGACGCTGGTCCGGCCGTCGTCGCGGTGTCGCAGCGACAGCATGATCGGCGGTTGCTGATAGCCGCCGTCGCGGTTGGCGAAGCTGAAATAGGCGCGGGCGCCGTTCACGATCTTGTCGTCGAATTCGGCATGGGGCCAGTCCGCCGCGGCATCCGCGGCCGACAAGGGCAGCCAGCCCGATGCGGCAAGGGCGGTGCGGAAGAAGTCGAGGCTCGCTTCCACGGGTGCCGCGGTAAAGCAGTTCAGATAGGGCCGGCGCTCGTCGAACAGGACGTTGGTCGCATCGTCCGGGAAAGGCACGCTCGCGGTCAGCCTGTTGGCGGTGTAACTCACCGCCGATTGGTCAGGCCTGCCCAGACCCTGGGTGAACGACACATACAGTCCCTGCTGGCCCTTCTTGAACAGCAGCGGGCCGCCGGACTCCTCCATCGGCCGCACATATTGCACCCAGCCATTGGCGGCCAAAAGCTTCCTCGTCGCCTGCGAGGTGATCGCGACCACGGTCGGCACGCCATAGCGCAGATGATCGGATTCGGTATGGGCCGCGTCGTCGATCGCGCCTTCGAGGCGCGGCAGCGTGCGGACATCGACCATGCCGTCGTCGGCTCGGGCCGTGACCGGCGCGGCCGCGAGCAGCGCGAGAATGACGGCCGCGAGCGGCTTCCTTGCCGGGACCAGCATCCCGCGCATCGTCGCAAATATCATGAGATCTCCGGGTATGCCGACGTCCGTATCTGCTCGCACGACCGCATTGGCCGGGATGCCATGACGTGGCTTCAGGACTCTGGGTCGCGCCGGCGCGGGATAGGGTTCAAGCCGGGCGCCCGGGGAGCGGATGCGCGGTCAGCCGCGGCGGGCGATGTTGCCGGAATCGACGTCGAAAACCTCGCCCGAGGCGCCGATGTCGGTGAAGGCCGCCGGATCGGCGCCGGTCATCCAGACCTGGGCGCCGAGCTTTTCCAGTTCAGCGAACAGCGCCGCGCGCCGGCCGGGATCGAGATGCGCCACCACCTCGTCGAGCAGCAGCAGCGGCGTGATGCCGGTCATCTCGGCGACCAGATTGGCGTGCGCCAGCACCAGCCCGATCAACAGCGCCTTCTGCTCGCCGGTGGAGGCGTCGCGGGCCGGCATGTTCTTCGGCGCATAGACCACCTGCAGGTCGGTCAGATGCGGACCGTCGAGCGTGCGTCCAGCCGCGGCATCGCGTGGCCGGCTGTCGCGCAGGATCCGCCGGTAACGGTCCTCCACCGCAGTGGCGGGTTCGGTCGCGAGCGCGTTTTCCATCCAGCCGTCGAGCATGATCTGCGCCGATGGAAAGGCCGAAGTCGCGCCGCGTTCGCGCAGCATGGCGGCGAGTTTTGTGGCGGTCTGGCCCCGCGTCGCCGCCACCGCCACCGCCAGCTCGGCGGTCTCGCGCTCGATCGCGTCGCACCAGTGGTCGTCATAGTTGCGCACTTCAAGGAGCCGGTTGCGCGAACGCAGGGAACGGTCGAGCGCCGATACCCGGCTGGAATGCTCGGAGTCGATCGCCAGCACCAGCCGGTCGAAGAACCGCCGCCGCTCCGACGCCGCGCCCGTGAACAGGCCGTCCATCGCCGGCGTCAGCCACACCATGCGCAGGTGGTCGCCGAACGCGGTCGCCGAGGCTACCGGTTCGCGATCGATCCGGCAGCGCCGGCCGCCGGCGGGCCCGTCGCTGCCGGGGGGATCGATGCCGGTGCCCAGCGTCGCCAGTCCGAGCGCGCCCTCGACCTCGGCGGACACCGCCCAGGAGCCGTCGCCCTGATTGTCGGCGACGTCCTCGAGCGTGGCGCGGCGCAAGCCCCGTCCCGGCGACAGAAACGAGATCGCCTCCAGGCAGTTGGTCTTGCCTGCGCCGTTCGGGCCCACCAGCACCACCACGTCGCCGCGCGTCTGCAGCCCCGCCGCGCGATAATTGCGGAAGTGCGTCAAGGTCAGGCGATGAATGCGGGAGACGGTCATGGCGGGAGAGATGTCGATCTTGATCTTCCCTCTCCCCTTGTGGGAGAGGGTGGCGCCTCACGCAGTGAGGCGA
>Ga0302195_10001785_pt1 | contig 17025 bp, 14 predicted proteins | sample II_Bog_N1_2_FD_198778 | JGI IMG/M metagenome (GOLD analysis project Ga0302195, IMG submission 198778) | Peat permafrost microbial communities from Stordalen Mire near Abisko, Sweden - II_Bog_N1_2 | ecosystem: Environmental > Terrestrial > Soil > Wetlands > Peat | place: Sweden: Abisko...
GGAAATGGAGGCAAAGTTTATGCCAACAGGAATCGTTCTCACAATGTGGATCGTCTGGGCTCTCGTAGCTCTCACCACAATCGTCATCATGGGATACCGCTCAAACCTCACCCGCAATGAAGACACTCAGGTCTTCCTCGATGAGGCCTTCGCGCACGAAAAAGCCGTGCAGGGCCAGATCGCAGCCAAACTCGAGCGGCTGCAACCCATCGTCCGCGCCAGCCTGACAGCCACAGGCATCATGTCCGTGATCGTCGTCGCGTATTACCTCTACGCCGCCTACGTCTCGCTCTGGGGCTAGACGCGTTCGGACGCATCCGCTGCACGGGGCCTGTGTCGGCTTGAAGAACACAGGCCCCGTGCTGAGGATGAATATGTTTTGCAGGATGGCGTTACGGCCATTGTGCGGGTAAGCCTCGCTGCTCTTCGATCGCAGGATCGCCGGGCACAACTCCGTCTCCTACTCCACTTCCTGCCGAGCCTTATACCCATTCCGATAAATCAGCTCATACTTCAGCGGCTTCTTCTTCTCGTCCTGGATCTTCAGCGGCTGCCCCTCGTCGTCCACCAGCATCACCTGCAGCTTCCGGAAGGCCCCATCCTGCGCCGTATTCGTCGGATGGTAAATCAGTTCGTACTTCGACCGGATCGCCTCATTGATCGCGTTGAAGTCATCCGGCAACTCACCCACGAAACGTGGCGAGAAGTACATCCCGCCAGTCATCCGGGCCCACGTCTGCATCTGGTTTTGCGCCTGCAGATAGTCCATCTCGCGTATGGAAGCGTTCATTCCGCCTCCGCCCCGCGCTTCGCTCATAATGGCCGATACCGCGCCCGTCGCAATCGTAAAGATGGTTACATTGGGCGTCTTTTTCACTTTGTCCATCACTTTGTCGAGCGTCAGCTTTGAGAAGGTATCCCGCCCCGAAGCGATGAGAATAATGTACTTTTGCCCGTCGATCCGCGTAAGCCGGTCCAGCCCTTCGTAGAGAGCATCGAAGACATCGGTTTCGCTGAATCCCGGAACGCGCAGCGAATTGATGTCCTGAAGAATCTCCCGCTTGTCCTGGGTAAAATCCGTAACGATCTGCGAATGCAAATCGAAGGTCATCAGCGCCACGTAATCCTGCGGCCGCAACTGCTGGGCAAACGCGTACGCGGAATTCCGCATCTCGTAAATCGTGCGATAGCTGGTCGCGGCAAACTCGCAGATCATCAGCGCCGTAATCGGCGCCTCCACCCGCTTGAAGCCGATCACCTTCTGCTCCTTGCCGTCCTCGAATACCCGAAAATTTCCCGGCTTCAGGTTGGGCACAAACTGGTGCGTCTTCTCCAGCAGCACCCCCACATCCACCGTCACCTCCGGCACCTCCACATGCAGCGAAACCGCAGGCATTCCCTCCGGAGCCTTCACCTTCGGCGCAACCGGCGCGGGAGGCGGGGTATCGTCCGCCGGCGCCTTCTTCTTCGGCACCACGATCGCCCCCGAATCCGACCCCGGACCACCCGAATCCGGCGAAGACGCATCCGGCTGCGCCGGCGGAGGCGTCGGCGCCGGCTGCTGTGCCTGGGCCCGCAAGCACGGCGCGCTCACCAGCGCCATCAGCACCAAAAGGGAGAGAATCCCCGGCAATCGGGACCCCGGAGGGACAGCGTTGAACAAACGGTGAGATCGGTCGATCGGAGTCAGCTTTAGTGTCGGCATCAAAACCTCGGTTACAAACAGCATACGGCGCGCACTTCCGAGTTGGCTTCCCCTGCCAGCCAAATTGGCCGCTCGCCCCGCGTTCTCTGGTCCTCCGGGTACAACCCGCGGTGAAACCTTATAAGCTGGTAGACGTGCTGAACCGGCTGAAGGAAACACCCCCCAAGCAATTTTTCGCGGCGGCATTCGCTGTCGTCACCCTGGTCCTGGCAACTTGCGCCACGACCGCGCTCGCCGCCGGCCCTGCGCCTGCCGCGAACCCCGGTCCGCCGCCCTCCAGCGTGGGCGTCTTTCCCCTCGCCTTGGTCCATCGCGGCCAAATGGGCGTCGCCTGGACCGTCTTCGAGGGCACCGCGCCCGAGCCCATGGACGTCGAAATCCTCGGCATCCTGCGCGGCGCGCGCGGCCCCGGCCAGGACATGATCCTCGCCCGCCTCCACGGGGCAAAAGCCGAATACACCGGCGTCGTCGCCGGCATGAGCGGCAGCCCCGTCTACATCGATGGCAAGCTCCTCGGCGCGCTCTCCTACCGTATCGGCCAGTTCAGCAAAGAAGCCATCGCCGGCATCACCCCCATCGAAGACATGCTCGAAGTGCGCGACCTGCCCCCGCCGGCGTCACTGACCAGCGCCACGCCGCAATCGTCCGGCGAAACCACCTTCACCGCCATGGAAACACCTCTCCTCATGAGCGGATTCGCCCCAGAAGCTATCCGCCTCTGGAAGGACCGCATGGCCGGCACCGGCCTCGAAACCGTCTCCGCCGGCGGCCCGCTCGGCAACGCCGAATCCTCCACCACCTTCCCCGACAACTACCCCGTCGTCCCGGGCTCCGCCGTCAGCCTCCAGCTCGTCCGCGGAGACATGGAGATCGCCGCTACCTGCACCGTCACCTACGTCGATCCCACCCAACTCCTCGCCTGCGGCCACCCCATCCTCCAGGCCGGCCCCGTCTCGCTTCCCATGACCACAGCGGAAGTCCTCGCCACCCTCGCATCCCCCCTCAACGCCTTCAAAATCATCAACACCGGCCGCGAAATCGGCGCATTCACTGAAGATCGCGCCTCCGCCATCCGCGGCCAACTCGGCGCACATGCCCACATGATCCCCGTCTCCATCGACGTCCAGCCCGCTTCCGGCAAGCCATCGCAGCGCAACGTCGAGATCCTCGATCTCCCCCAATTGACCCCCTCCGCGGTCCTCGTCACCATCTACCAGATCCTCCTCGAAACCAACCGGAGCAGCGCGGGCTCCAGCTACCACGTCACCGGCCAAATCGCTCTCGCCGGCCAAGGCAATGCCCAGCTGCCCATCCCCATCGACTCCTGGGGCACTCCCTCCGACACCATGGCCGCCCAGCTTGAAGCCGCCTTCTCCGTCGGCGAAACCTTCAACCGCCTCTACGACAACGCTTCCCGCCTCCAGCCCATCCAATCCATCCATCTCCGCATCGAGCAGACGGACCAGGACCTCCGCGCCGAAATCGAAGCCGTCCGTCTCATCTCCTCCGGCATCGTTCACGCCGGAGACACCGTCGCCGTCGAGGCCACCATCCGCCCATGGCATCAGCCCGCCCGCAACATCCGCCTCCCCTTCACCATCCCCGCCCGCCTCGAGCCCGGCAATATGCGCATCTTCGTCTCCAGCTCCGCATCGCTTGACCGCACCCTCGAGGCCACCCGTCCCCAGGGTCGCCAGGCCACCTTTGACGCCGCCTCCGCCCGCCTGCGCGGCCTTCACCCCGCCGACCGCATCTTCGTCAGTCTCCTGTTACCCGAGTCGCAAGCCTCTCTCGAAGGCCAGGTCCTCCAGAGCCTCCCGCTTTCCATGGTCAATACCATGGAACCCCAACGCAGCGGCTCCGACGTCGGCCTTCACGGCGAGTCCCTCCAGGTCGTGGCCCAAGCCCCCGCCGGCGGCGTCCTCACCGGCCAGCAAATCCTCAACCTCCGCATCGAGGCTGGGGGCGGGTTACACTAATCCTGTATCGCTGGCTGACCCCAGGCCATCCTGAATTTTCTTAACTCACTCGCCGGCCCGCGTCTGCTCGCCCGGCTTCATCCCCAAACGCTCCTCGACGAGGCCTCCAGGATAGATATGGCTCTAATTCATGGACTTGCAGTACATGCGGCGGGCGCGGAATTGTTGCCGTTCCGCTACGAACCGGGGGAACTGAAACCCCAGGAAGTCGAGATTCGTATCTCCCACTGCGGCGTATGCCACAGCGACCTCCACCTGATCTCCAACGACTGGGGCATCAGCCAGTACCCCTTCATCCCCGGCCACGAGATCATCGGCACGGTCGCCGCCATCGGCAACGAAGTCCAGACCATCGAAATCGCCCAGCGCGTCGGCGTCGGCTGGCAATCCAACTCCTGCGGGCAATGCGAGTGGTGTACCCAGGGACTGGAAAACCTCTGCCCGTCCTCCGAAGCCACCTGCGTCCATCGCCACGGCGGCTACGCCGACCGTGTGCGCGTCAACGCCCGCTTCGTCATCCCCATCCCCAACGCTCTGGCCAGCCAGAACGCCGCGCCCCTGCTCTGCGGCGGCATCACCGTCTACAGCCCCATGCGCTCCCACAACGTCAACCCCAGCTCCCGCGTCGGCATCGTCGGCATCGGCGGCCTCGGCCACATGGCCCTCCAATTCGCCCGCGTCTTCGGTGCGGAGGTCACCGCGTTCTCCTCCTCCGCCAGCAAGGAAGAAGAAGCCCGCGCCCTCGGCGCACACCACTTCGTCAACACCCGCGAATCCAAAGCCATGCGCGCCGTCGCCGGCACTTTCGACTTCATCCTCACCACCATTAACGCCAACCAGGATTGGATGGCCTACATCCAGGCTCTGCGCCCCGCCGGCACTCTCTGCTTTGTCGGCGTCCCGCCCGCCCCCATCACCGTTCACGCCTTCCCGCTCATCTCCGGCATCCGCACCATCACCGGCAGCCCCATTGGCAGCCCCCACCGCCTCAGGGAGATGATCGACGTAGCCGCCCGCCACAACGTAAAGGCCCAGATCGAAAGCTTCCCCATGGCCAAAGCCAACGAAGCCATCGAAAAAGTGAAAAAGAACAAAGTCCGCTACCGCGCTGTGCTGGCAAACTAAAACCAATCCAGCCTCGGTACCCGCTGAACTTTGTCATCCTGCACGAAGTGAGGGACCCGCTTGATCAGCCTCATCCGGCTGCCTCAACTTCTCGATCCACAATATGTCTTGCTCCTACCTCGCGTCTCCAACATCAGCTTGGTTGCATCCCCGCGCCAGCAGTTCCTTCGATATCTGGAGTCCCCGAAGCGGCTCGATTGTCGGCCACGCTGCCTTTACAGACGGCACGTCTGGAAGAGTCGAAAAAGCGGTGTGGAGATCGTCCGAAACTTTTCCAATCGATTTATTGTCGCGCCGCACCGCGTTACAACCCTGTGCTTCACTCTTGGCTTTCCTGAGTTTGCATCCCATGCCCAGCATCGGGGCCGGCGAACAAGCCGCCGAAAACAGAATGCGGGCGTCCGACCCTGAGTCAACCCGCCCACAGGGCAAGTCCACTCGCAGCCATCGCCCGCAACCACCTTCTTAGCGCCAGTGCCGTTACAAAGGCTTCGTCGACTCCACCAGAAACGCTTTCGGAAACTTGGGGTCCGCTTCATGGCTCTCGGTCGCCATCGCTTCCTTGAAGAAGTCGCCAAACGTCGTCTCCACCACCGGGCAGCACACAGCAAACTCCTTGAATCCCGCGTTCCCTGCAAGTTCCTCAACGTAAGACCGGGTAAGGATATGCAGGTGCTCGCCGCGCATGATGAGATAGTTTGAGAACCGTCCCCCCACGCTGTTGCGCACATCGGGAAACGTCGAGAACCACTCCAGATCCCCCGCAATGAACTTCGCGATATGCGCGTCCCCGTTAGGACCGCCAATGCGGAACTTGCCGCCCGGCTTGAGGCACCGGTAAACCTCCTTGAAATGAAAGTCCAGATCGGGAATATGTTCGATCACATTGATCGAGTAGATGCCATCGATCGAGTTATCATGAAACGGCAGCGAGCGGCGAAAATCGGCAATGCAATCGCTCTTGGCGGAAATAAAGTTGGCGTCGACATTGATCCAGCCCTTGATGTAGTTCCGCTTCCCAGGCCCTAACTGGACCATGGCCGTGCCCTTCCGAGGTGCGAAGAAAACACGGTAAAGCCAACCGGAGATGGCGAGTGGGATAGTAAGAAGGATATAGAACAGGATTTTCAGTTCCCGTGAAATCAAATTGCCACCTCGTGTCGTTCGAACTTGCGTGCTTGGGGGAACCCTGATTGCCCTTTGGTTTAAGAAAATTCTACCATGGGCCATTTCCCCCGGCCCCTCCAATTCCACAGTTGCTTCCCCGTCTCACGACCCTTCCGCGCCAATTCTAGTAAACTCACCCTAGAATGATTTCGCCCCGTCTCGCCCTCCTCCACCGCCGCTTTCCGCTGGTTTTCCACGGCAATTCGCCGTTCATCGCCGCTCTCTTGCTCTTCGCCGCCGCGCCGCTCCTCGCCCAGGGCACCCACCTCTGGACCCAATCCCGACCCGATGAGTTCGAGCACGGCGTCCCCCGCGGCGTAGAAATCACCTCCGACGGCAAGCTCCGCGTCGGCCCATCCACCCGCGAAATCCTCACCACCCCCTCCACCTACGTCTGGGCCATTGCCTCCGACAACTTTGCTACCACTGGCGCGGCAATTTACCTGGCCACCGGCTCCCCAGCCTCCGTCCTCCGAGTCGGTCCCAAGAGCACCAGCGGCGATCCGAAATCCACCACCATCTTCGAATCGAAATCCCTCGCCATCCAGGCCCTCCGCCTCGGCCCCGACGGCCTGCTCTACGCCGCCACCCTCCCCGACGGCAAAGTCTACCGCCTCAGGCCCAACCCCGAGAAACCCCTCGACGAGTCCACCGCCGAGGTCGTCTTCGACCTCGCCGCCCCCGAACTTGCCAGCCCCGACACTCCCAAGCCCGACCCCAAATCCGATACCAAGCCAGAGTCCAAGTCCCACTACATCTGGGACATGACCTTCGACCCCTCCGGCCGCCTTTACATCGCCACTGGCGGCCCCGGCGCGGTCTACCGCGTCGACCTCAAGCAATCCCCCACCAAGGCTGAAGTCTTCCTCAAGACCGACGAAGCCCACCTCCGCGTCCTCGCCTGGGATAGATCCGGCAACCTGCTCGCCGGCAGCGACGGCTCCGGCCTCGTCTACCGCATCTCGCCCGAGGGCAAAGGCTACGTCCTCTACAGCGCTCCCCGCCGCGAAATCACCGGCCTCGCCGTCGCCCCCGACGGCACCATTTACGCCGCCGACGTTGGCGACAAAACCCACAATCCCCTCCCGCCCCTCCCCGTCCAAAATGGCGTCGGCATCACCATCACTTTCACCCAGCCCGGCTCCGTCCAGGCCGCCAACGCCAGCACCACCCTGCCCGAAGGCAGCGAAATCTACGCCCTCACCCCGGACACCGCCCCCCGCAAACTCTGGTCCGGCAAGGATGAAATCGTCTACACCCTCTCCGCCACAGCCGACGGCGTCCTCGCCCTCACCGGCAACCGCGGCCGCATCCTCTTGATCCACGCCGACGGCAGTTCCGCCGACCTCGCCCATGTCGACGCCCAGCAAGCCGTCACCCTCGCCCAGCCCGCTCCTGGCGTTTACCTCATCGGCACCGCCAACACCGGCAAGCTCTACGCCCTCACTGACCCCAAGGCACTCGAAGCCGCCGGCATCCGCCGCTACGCCGCCTATCCCGGCGAAGACGACCACAGCTACATGAGCGACGTCCTCGACGCCGGCGCACTCGCCCGCTGGGGCCACCTCGAAGTCGACCCCAGCTCCCGCAACTACCAGCTCTTCACCCGCTCCGGCAATGTCGAGCAGCCCGTCCGCAGTGCCAAAGATTGGGGCTGGTCCGACTGGCAACCGGCCACTGCCGGCAAAATCGCCTCACCCCCCGGCCGCTACCTGCAATGGAAAGTCACCCTCGCCTCCGAAGGCGAAGTCAGCGGAGTCGGCGTCAATTACCTCCCCATCAACGCCGCCCCCGTCGTCGACGACGTCCTGGTCGTCCCCGGTGCGCGCTTGAGCGCTCAGCCCGTCCAGGCCAACCAGCCCGGCTCCATCTCCATCGCATTTCCCTCGCCCGCGCAGCCCGGCGCAACCACCTTCGACGCCAACGCGGCCAACGCCAGCGCCCCGCTCCAGGCCACCAAAGACCGCACCGCCGTCACCGTCCGCTGGGCCGCCCACGACGACAACGGCGATGACCTCACCTTCGACCTCTTCCTCCGCGGCGACGGCGAACACATCTGGCGTCTCCTCAGGAAGGCCATCACCGACAAGTCCTACAGTTTCGACGCCGTCGCCGTCCCCGACGGCGGCTACCAGATCAAAATTGTCGCCAGCGACGCCCCCTCCCACGTCCCCGGTGAAGAACTCACCGGCGACCTCATCAGCGAGCGCTTCGAACTCGACACCACCCCCCCCGAAATCTCCAATCTAAAGGCCGCCCAGCCCGTCGCCGCCTGCGAACCCACCCCCTGCTCCGGCGCAATCCCCGTCGCCTTCGACGCCCAGGACACCATCTCCCCCATCACCCATGCCGAATTCTCCCTCGACGCCGGCCCCTGGCAATACATGGAGCCAGTTGGCGGGCTGTCCGACTCCAAACACGAGCACTACGCCTTCCAGATTCCGCTTCCAGCCGGCCCCGACGCAAACCCGAAGGGTGAGCACCTGGTTACCGTCCGTGTCTACGACCGTCACGAGAACGTCGCCGCCGCCAAAGCCGTCGTCCCCGCCCAAACCCCAACCGGCTCGAAGTAGGCCCACCCGTGCGATTTGAGCTCTTCATCGCCCTCCGCTACCTGCGCGCCAAGCGCCGTCAGGCAGTCGTTGGCTTCGTCACGCTCATCTCCATCGCCGGGGTCGCCGCCGGAGTCGCCGCCCTCATCATCGCCCTCGCCATCACCAACGGCATGAGGCGCGACCTGCAAGACCGCCTCCTCGGCAACTCCGCCCACGTCGAGCTCATGCGCGTCAAAGCCGATGGCATCAACAATTGGCAGCCTCTTGTCGAACGCCTCCGCCATCTCCCTCACGTCACCGCCGCCGCCCCCGGCATGTATGAGCAGGTCATGGTCTCCAACAACGGCCCCCGCGCCGGCTTCGCCCTCCTCAAAGCCATCATCCCCGCCCAGGAACGCACCGTCAGCGACATCCTCAGCTCCATCACCTCCGGCTCCGCCGCCGATCTCGCCCCCGCTCCAACCTCCGTCGGCTCCCCCACCGCCGCGCTCCCGCCCATCGTCCTCGGCCGCGACCTCGCCGAAACCCTCGGCTCCTCCGTCGGAGACACCGTCATGGTCACCAGCCCCCAGGGCGAGCTCTCCCCCATCGGCATGTTGCCGCGCCTCCAGCCCTTCCGCCTCGCCGGCATCTTTCACTCCGGTTTCTACCAATACGACAACGCCATGGGCTTCGTCCGCCTCTCCGACGCCCAAAAGCTCTTCTCCGAGCCCGACGTCATCACCCTCATCAGCTTCAAAATCGACAACCTCTACGATGCCGCCCAGCGCTCCCGCGAGATCGAGCAAGCCGCCGGCCCCGGATTCCAGGCCACCAACTGGATGGAAGAAAACCGTGAGCTCTTCCGCGCCCTCACCCTCGAGAAGATCGTCACCTTCATCATCATCGCCCTCATCGTCCTCGTCGCCGCCCTCAACATCCTCATCGCCCTCACCATGATGGTCATGGAAAAGACCCGCGACATCGCCGTCATGATGAGCTACGGCGTCCAGCCCAACCAAATCCGCCGCATCTTCCTCTTCCAGGGCCTCCTCATCAGCCTCTTCGGCACCGCCGCCGGCCTCGCCCTCGGCTACGCCGCCTCCTGGGCCGGCGGCCACTACCACTTCATCCCCCTCACCGCCTCCATCTACAACATCGACACCCTCCCCTTTGCCCCCGCGTGGTCAGACGGCCTGCTAGTCACCGCCCTCTCCCTCGGCGTAGCTCTGTTAGCCACCCTCTACCCCTCCTCCACAGCCGCCAAAATCCTCCCCGCAGAAGCCCTTCGCTACGAGTAACCCGACCTTGACTTGTGACACATTTTGTGTCACATTTACCTCATGCAAACGATGAATCTCCGGCAACTTCGAGACACAAAACAGCTTCAGATTTGGCTAGAGGCAGGCGAAGTCGTCGAACTTCGCAACCGGAACAAAGTGCTGGGACGAATAATGCCCGATCAGCCAATCACTCAACCAGTTGAGTGGCCAGACGCCGGGGCGCGTCGCCGAAGGATATTCGGTGACCGGATCCTTCCCGGTGCAGATATCGTCATCGAAGAGCGCGAGGCGAGCCGCTATTGAATATCTATGCGGACAGCAGCTTCATCGTTTCGCGCTACGTACCGCAGCAGTTTTCACAAGAAGTGGACAGACGCATGTTGACGCGCCCCAGCATCTTCTTGACTCCGTTCCATCGCGCCGAAATCACCCATGCCATCTTTCAACAAGTGTTCCGCCAAAGGCTGACCTTGGTGGACGCTCAACTCGCGTACCAGGACTTCGAAAAGGACTGCGCAATGGGAGTTTGGATGCAAGTGGGTCAGCCCATCCTCACGCTAACCACTTGCGTTGAACTAGGTCGCCGCCACACCCCCAAAATCGGCGTCCGCACCCTCGATTCCCTTCACGTCGCCGCAGCCCTCGAACTAAAAGCCGACCGCTTCTGGACCTTCGACGACCGCCAGCGCCAACTAGCCGAAGCCGAAGGCCTCGTGACGACATAAGAATCCCCTACCGCGGCGTAATCACCCCACCCACAGCATGACGCGGCGGCAAAACAATCCCGCGCCGATCCACAACAGGCGGCGGCCCATCCGGCTCATCCAACCCAGGCACAGCCACCAGCCCACCCCCGCAAGCCAGGCAAAAATCCCCAGCTACAGTCTCAGCAACCCGCGCATGGCACCGCTCACAGACCCGATTCACCTTACCAAAATACCACTCACCCCCCGAAATCGCCTGAATTTATCGGCTCTTTACACCATTCCCGGTAAACTGAAGACTATGATCCCATCCTTTTCCTCAGTTCTTCCCAATTCCCTCCCTGAGTCCCTGCTCGAATCCCTTCCCGAACCCATCCGCCTCGTCGCCGTCGACATGGATGGCACCCTCCTCCCCGACTTCTCCACCGTCGTCAGCCCCCGCAACCAGCAGGCGCTCAAAGCCGCCCAGCAAGCCGGCATCGTCGTCGCCATCGCCACCGGCCGCCGCCAGGCCTTCACCGCCCCGCTCCTTCAAGACGTCGGCCTCCGAGCGGACACCCCCATGATTACGTCCAATGGTGCAGTGACACGCAACTTCGCGGGCGACCGCATCGATTTCGAACACCTCCACCCCTCCATCGCCCGCGAGCTCTGCTCAGTCCTCCACGGCGTCGGCCTCCTCGTCTTTACCCTCGACAAGAGCGGCGCGCCCGATCTGCTCGTCGAAAACATCACCGCAGCCCACGGCCGCCTCGCCCGCTGGGTCGATGCCAACCGCCACGCCATCCAGGAGGTCACCCCGCTCGCCTCCGCCCTCACCGATTCGGTCGAGCTCATCCAGGGCATGGCTGCCGGCACCATCGCCGAAATGGAAGAGGCCCAGCGCCTGCTCAGCCTTTCGCCCCTCGCCGACCAGTTCGACGTCATCCGCACCGCCTATCCCGGCCACGACCTCACCATCCTCGACCTGCTCCCCAAAGGCGTCTCCAAGAGCTTCGCCCTCGCCCGCCTCGCCCGCCGCCTCGGCATTCCCCAGGCGCAAACCATGGCCATCGGCGACAACTGGAACGACGAATCCATGCTCGATTGGGCCGGCGTCGGTGTCCTCATGGGCAACGCAACCGAAGAGCTCCGCGACCTCGCCCCCGGACGCGGCTGGCTCGTCGGCCCCACCAACTGCCAGGACGGCGTAGCCCAGATGCTCGAACTGGCCATCGCCACACTCGATTCTGCTAGAGTTTGAACGTACAACATATGAAGCTGCTCAAGTCGATCCCGCTCGCGCTGACCGCCCTTGCTCTGGGTGCGCCCAGCCACGCCGCCGAGCGACTCTCTCTCGCCAACGGATTCGATCTCGTCTGTCACCATCACGCCCTCGTCGAAGGACACGTCCGCGTCTACCTCCAGCCCAGCGATTCCGATTACGTCGAGTTCCTGCCAGAAGCCATCACGGCAGTCGAAACCCTTCCCGACCCCGTCCCAGTCCCGGCGCCAGAATCCCAGCCCGCTCCCCCAGCCTCAACCAAAGACGCGCTCCTCACCCCAGCCGACCTCCACCAACTCCTCTCCAAAGCGGGCTCTGAGCACAACGTCGACGAAGACCTCCTCGCCAGCATCGTCAAGGCCGAAAGCGGCGGCCACACCCGCGCCCTCAGCCACGCCGGCGCGCGCGGCCTTATGCAGCTCATGCCCGGCACCGCCCGGCAGCTCGGCGTCGCCGACAGCTTCGAACCCCGCCAAAACGTCCAGGGCGGCGCAACCTATCTCGACGCCCTCCTCACCCACTACCACGACAATCTCGCCCTCGCCCTCGCCGCCTACAACGCCGGCCCCGAGGCCGTCGACCGCTACCGCGGCATTCCGCCCTACCGTGAGACGCGCCTCTACGTAGCATTCGTCATCCACGAGTTCAACCGGCGCGTCACCGCCCGCCAAAAGCTAGCCCGCCAAAGCCTCGCCTCCGCGGCAGCCCACTAGCACCACGGAGTCAGTTTGAAGAAGAATCAGCTCATCCTCGGCCTCATCTTCCTCGCCATCCTCGTAGCCCTCGGCGCCTACGCCCAGCATCAGCACCCCTTCGACTTCCACGCCTTCATTCACCAGTTCCAGCAGGCCGACTGGACACACATCGGCATCGCCGCCGCCGCCATCTATCTCGCCTATGTCTTTCGCGCTGTCCGCTGGGCACTCCTCATCCGCCACAATAAAAGGGTCGGCCTCTTCTCCCTGCTCGGCACCCAGGTCATCGGATTCACCGCCGTCGCCCTCATCGGCCGCGTCGCCGACTTCATCCGCCCCTACCTCGTCTCCCGCAAAACCGGCCTCCCCGTCAGCACCCAGATCGCCACCTACATCGTCGAGCGCCTCTTCGATGCCGGCTCCATGGCCCTCCTCTTTTCGCTCGTCATCGCCCTCGCGCCCCGCGGCTCGCTCCCGCACCAGGAAATCTTCTACAAGGTCGCCTACTGGGGCCTCGGCGGCACCGCTGCCGGGGCCATCTTCCTCGTCGCCGTCCGTCTCGCCGGCGGCGCCGTCGCCAGCTTCTTCCAGCGCGTCTTCAGCATCGTATCCAAGGGCTTTGGCCACTCCATCGGCAACAAGATCCGCAGCTTTCGCACCGGCCTTGACACGCTCCGCACCCCGCTCGACCTGGCCCTCACCCTCGGCCTCTCCCTCTGCATGTGGTCCCTCATCACCCTCGCCTACTTTGAGACGGCAACCGCCTTCGTCGCCAGCCCCGAGCTCGCCCAGATGACCCTGCCTCAGTGCATGGTCATCCTCGGCGCAAGCGGCGGTGCCAGCGTCTTCCAGCTCCCCGTCCTCGGCTGGTTCACCCAGATCGGCGCCGTCGCCGCCACATTCAGCAAACTCTTCAACGTCGCCCCAGAGCCCGCCACCGCCTGCGCCGCCACCCTTCTCCTCGTCACCTTCCTCGGCATCGTTCCCGTCGGCCTCATCTGGGCCCAGTTCGAACACATCAGCTTCCGCAAAATCGCCCACGAAAGCGAGCACGCAGCAGAAACGGTAGAAGAATCCAAGGAAGAAAACCAGCCCCCACCCGAACCCAGCAAGGCATAACGCCGCTGGGAAACCACTCAATTACGCAACGCTTTGAAAGGGCGCGGCTTCAGCCGAGCCGCACATCGCGCAGAATGGATCGGGCTTTAGCCCCTGAGGGAATTGCCGGACGAGCAACAGGACATTCCAGAGATCCACTAGAATGCTTCTGGGACTGACCCAAATTCCTCCGGATGGCGTAAAACATATTCAAAAAGCAACCTCGTAAGATCATCCGGATAGCCAAAAAACTCAATGTTCAGCGCTCCAAGCCGCCCTAGGACCTCGCTGGAGAACCCCTCTGCCCGCGTCGAAATCACCTTCGGCGCAGATGGCAATCCCTCGGGAAACGCAACCGCAATTGCTCGTCTACAGAGATCCGCGGTCTTCGGCGCACCGACCAAATCCAACGCCTCCGCGACAAAGCAGGCCGTCTCAGCGCTGTAGTTAAGAAATTATTGCGAGAACCCACCGTTGTTGACCTCACTCTCAAGCGCCCAAATACTGGAAAAGGTCTTCTGTGGAATCGATTGAGCCGCAAAGTCCACTCGCACAAAGTCGGTCTGCGGCGACTCAGAGAGCGCGATCAGAAAGTGGTCTTTCGTCATCATTCATCTCCTCAAATAGTTGACAGTGAACTCAATCGTGGGAGGATTCGCCAGTTATTGCGAACCTTGCAACGATCGCGTGGAACTCTCGCAACCTCTCTGAGACTGCGCTTGGACGCCCCTCGAAGCCCCCGGGAACTTCAAAACCCGTGAGCGCTTGCCTCAACCCGACCGAAAAACAGCAATCTGACCCTCATCCAACGCTCCGCTCGCCCTGAGCCACCCCTCCTGCGCAACCGTCTCCGTGCAAGGCCCAAGCGAACAAACCCTGATCCGTCGCCCCAAGCTCTCCCTGCGCAGCCTGCCCAGCACATCCGCCAGAATCGACCCGGTAAACGGCGTATACAAATAAACCACCGTCCCATCCGAGAGATCCGCCGTCCGCGCATCCTCGTGCACGAACCGGACCTTGCTCAAGTTCAGGCTTTCAGCGCATTCCAGCGCGCTCCAGACATACGCCGCCTCCGCCTCGATCCCGACGCATTCCACCCCCGTCAGCAGCGAAACAAGCAGCGGCACATGCCCCAATCCCGATCCAAGATCGACGAGAACATCCCCTTCGCAAAGCTCGCAAGCCGCGATCAACCGCAGAATATGCCGTGTGGGCGTCGGCTGGTAAAACACCATCTCGTCCCCAAGCCTCAGATTCGCCGCTCCCGGGTCGCGAAGCCGCAGAACGCCGCTCAGCAGCTCGTCCTGCCAGTCATAGCCAAGCCCGGGAGCCGGCCCCGCCTTCGCTTCCTGGCCTGCCGCGAGTTGAAACCACCGCGGCAGCGTCTCCCGATGATTCCCGTGTGCAATCTCAACCCGCAAGGATCGATAAAGCTCCGCATTGACCGCCTCAAGCCGGCCCCGGATTGCCTGAGCGCGACGATAACTCCGCCCATCGGAATCCCCGTCGAGCGCCAATAGCCCGGCGTCGGCGTCCCCAAATCCAGCCTCCAGCGCATCCAGCACGTCCAGCCGGTCTCGCAATCGCTCCGGCTCAAGTAGCGACAAATCCGCTTCAACCCCAGCCAGAAGGCCGAGCCGCTCCTCAGTCAGCACTCGAATTCACCGCCGCGCAAGTTGCTGTCTCCCCAGGTTCTCATCTCAACAAGCATACCCGAGGAAGGTTGCCTGCAGAGGCCCACGGTCCTCGCCGCATTCACCAGCTTCGGACGAGAAAACCTGGACGCCGAGTTCCCAATTCACACCATCGCGCCCTACCCGGTTTCGTAGTAAAGTAGCGCCATGCATCTCACCCTGGACATCCCGGACGAAATGGCTCAATGGCTCACAGCCAATGGCCAGAATCCGTCATGCGCCGCGGTGGAGGCGCTGGCCATCGAACGCTACCGGTCCGGCGCACTCACGGCCAGCCAGGCACGCCGCCGCCTCGGCTTTGAAACCCGATATGAACTCGACGGCTTTTTAAAGTCTCATAACGTCTGGGAGCACGCGTACGACATTGAGGACTTGGAACACCATCGCGAGACTCTGCGACTTCTGAGAGCGCAAGGGCGTCTCAAGACCGCCTGAAGCCAAGCGCCAAAGGCGCGCCGCTATACCAGCCCAGCCCAACGGGCTGGGTAGGCGCCGCAAACGAATTCCAAGGGCTGAAGGCCCGCTCTATCCCCATTCAAGACGCCTGGAGATGCACCGGGGCAATTGATCCTCGCCCCGATCACCCAAAACGGGCAACGACAAGGCACCCGGACCGCAACCATTTGCCTGGTGGCGAGGCTCTCAAATCCCACCCGACCGAAAAGGCAATCTAAAAGGCGGCGAAAGCGGCGTAGGATTTTTCTGTTGCAAGAAATTCGCCTGGAAGCGTTCTTAGAATTAGAAAAGGGGGAAAATATGTGCCGAACGCTTCTGCTCGTCTCCATGATCTCTCTCGCTTGCCTAACCCATGCCCAGCTTCTCTACCACCGCAATCCGGACCCGAATGTACCCCCTACCGCAGTGCAGCTCAAGAGGAGCGTCGTGAGCCTGGAACTACAGTGCGTGGACGGCAACTCCTTCGTAACCGAATCGGGAACCGGATTTCTGGTTGCATACAATGACTCTCGGCTAACCCAAGGACGTGCTTTTCAATACTTGGCAACCAACCGCCACGTTGCGGAGTGCTGGGACGAGCGCGGCCATCCGAGGAGGGTGCGGTCGCTCATTATTAGGGCGAATGCCGTAAATGGCGATTCTAGAAGGATGCCCGCAAACCCCGCCGAATGGCATTTTCCGACCGACGAATCGGTCGATTTGGCCGTGATGCCTGTTCTTATGCCCGATGGCCTTCAGATTACTTTGTTCCCTGTGGAAACCTTTGCAACTGACGATTTCATCCGCACCAATGCGATTGCAGAAGGCAGCCCAATTCTGCTGGCCGGATACTTCTACCAACTGCCAGGGGAACGTAGACTTCAGTCCATTGTTCGACAGGGCATTCTTGCGATGGTGCCAGATGAGCCGGTGATGACCACCACTAACCACCTCGGAACGGTCTACCTTTGCGACGCTCACATCTTCGGCGGAAATAGTGGTTCGCCCGTTCTGGCCACACCGGAACGAGTCAAGGCATTCTTCAGAGACCCAAAGGTGGCATACGCCGCCTAACACCCTTTGTGGGCCGGATCAATAAAGGGACCGCGGGGGCGAACAGCGGCGTCGCGGTGGTGGTCCCCGCCAGGTTTCTCAGCGCCCTGCTCGACGATCCAGGGTTAAGAGCCACAAGAGAAAGCTATTTTGCCAGACCTGCTGTGGCCGCGAAACCGTGAGTCAGGCGACCTAGGGAAAGGGAGGATCAATCGCCGTAACTAAAACGAGCGGGCCGAGAGCTCACCTATTTCCCCCGCCGCGCTCCAGCCGGCCACGCGATTACTGC
>Ga0302195_10001802_pt1 | contig 16935 bp, 13 predicted proteins | sample II_Bog_N1_2_FD_198778 | JGI IMG/M metagenome (GOLD analysis project Ga0302195, IMG submission 198778) | Peat permafrost microbial communities from Stordalen Mire near Abisko, Sweden - II_Bog_N1_2 | ecosystem: Environmental > Terrestrial > Soil > Wetlands > Peat | place: Sweden: Abisko...
TCTTGCAGCGTTGTCCGTTGTTGTCCTTCTCGTTCTTGCCATCGCCGGCGCTAACGTTGCCAATCTACTCTTCGCACAAGCCGCCGCTCGCCAGCGCGACATGGCCGTGCGCCTGGCTCTTGGCGCCACACGCGCACGTCTGCGGCGCCAGATGCTCACAGAGAGCCTGCTTCTCGGTCTCGGCGGGGGCGTCCTTGGAGTTCTGCTCTCTCTGTGGGCCACGTCGGCTCTATCGGACTTCCGCTTGCCTGTGCCCGTGCCCCTCGACATAAGCATCGGCATTGACTGGCGTGTGTTGGTCTTTTCCTTCGCCCTCAGCATTGCCAGCGGCCTGCTCCTGGGATTGGCACCCGCGTGGGCCGCGTCGCGCCCCTTGCTTGCGAACGCCCTTAAAGGGGAAGATGCTCTCGCCCGGCCCGGTCGCCGCTTCACCCTCCGAAACCTCCTCGTTGTCGCGCAAATCGCCATGTCGGTTGTCCTGCTTTGCGTAACCGGCCTCTTCCTGCGCAGTCTCCAGAGCGCGTCCACCATCGACATCGGCTTTCGCACAGACAACTTGCTGATGATGTCGTTCGATCCCAGCGTGCACGGCTACACCCCGGAGCGAAGCGTGAACTTCATGAATCAGCTGCAACTCCGCGTCGCTGCATTGCCAGGAGTGCTCTCCGCCTCTGTTGCAGACGTTGCACCGCTCTCTGGCTACGGCCGCGCTGACGGCTTCCGCATTCCCGGCTCGCCCGATGTCGACAGCTCCTATGTCAACACCATTCTCGTCATGGTCACTCCCCGCTACTTCGACACCCTTGGCATTCACCGCATCGCCGGAAGCGACTTTGGCTCTGAAACCGCCAACAGCACAAGAGTTGCAATCGTCAATCAGGCCTTCGTCCAACAGGTCCTCGGCGGCCGCAACCCTATCGGCGTCCAGGTCAACGGCGCTGGCGTCCTCTACCGCATCATTGGCGTCGTGGGTAACGCCAAATCCCGCACGCTGGGCGAGGAAACCCTCCCGGTCCTCTATCGATCGCTCCAGCAAACAATCGCCAGCGACCCCTCCTCGATGGTGGGCTACACGATTCTGGTTCGCACGGCAGCAAGTCCAAACTCCCTCGCCCAGGCCGTCGGAAGTCAGATCTACGCGCTCGATCGCTCCATGGCCATCTACAACCAGCAAACAATGCAAGAGCACATCCAGGCCGCCTACTTCCTGCCGCATCTCGCCGCATCTCTCTTCGGCACCTTCGGCTTCATCGGCCTCGTTCTTGCCGCCGTCGGCCTCTACGGCGTCATGAGCTATTCCGTCAGCCGCCGCACCCGCGAAATCGGCATCCGCATGGCGCTGGGAGCGCTGCCCGGCACCGTCGAGCGCCTCGTCCTGCGTCAGGGCCTGATGCTCACGCTCATAGCAGTCGTCCTGGGCTGGCCCGCCGCATGGGTGCTTTCCAAACTCGCCGCGACATTCCTCTACGGCATTCAGCCCCACGACGCGCTTACGTTCGCGATCGTGCCGCCTTTTCTGATTGCCGTTGCACTTGTAGCCTGCTGGATTCCCGCCCGCCGCGCCGCTTCCATCGACCCCATGCAAGCCCTGCGAACGGAGTAGCCGCTTCGATGCACGCAACCCGTTTTAGAATCGATCCATGAAGGCAACAGCTTTTGAGTTTCGATTCAGGATGCTATTTGTTCTTGCCATCACGGTACTGGGATTCTGGTCGCCGTGGATAGACCTTCTCGGAATCGGCAGTCGTGGGTCCCTGCTCGAGTGGCTGGCTCTTCAACTCAGCCGGCTCGGCATTGTCTCGTTTACCGTTGCCGCGCCCGTTGTCATCGTCATCGGCGCACTCATTGCGGGCACTGGTGCTCTCCTGCGCATTTGCGGGACGGCATATCTCGGTTCAGATATTGTGAAGCACAAAAATATGCAAGCCGCCAGCGTCATGGCCAATGGCCCTTATCGCTACCTGCGCAATCCGCTCTATCTGGGCCTCTGGCTTTGCTGTGTCGCAACTGCATTTCTCATGCCCGCCACAGGTGCGCTCGTCAGCATCATCCTCCTTAGCATTTTCATTTACCGCCTCACCCTCGGCGAAGAGGCCTTTCTCACTCCCAGGCTCGGAGACTCTTATCAAGCGTATCTGCGCGCCGTGCCGCGCCTCATACCAAGACTGCGCACCACCATTCCTTCCGCAGGCATCCATCCGCGCTGGGCCCAGGCCCTTGTTTACGAGATGTATCCCCTCGGAATCTTCCTTATTCTTGCTTGCCTCTCGTGGAGCTACAACAACCGGCTCCTGGAGCAGGCACTCCTGGTTGCATTTGGCCTCGCACTGATCGGGCGCGCGCTGCTTCCACAGCCCGCATCTCCTGGCTCCCAGCGGGAATGAGCTAACCCGTCGCCTTGCCCGGCCGGCCCAGATGCGTCCAGCCAAATCCAGCCGGATACTTCAGCCCATAGCGCAGCATCCTGTCCACGCCGATATGGTTGAACCATATCAACGCGACCGGAACCAGCGAAGGGCTGCGCAGCAGCATTGCACTCACCGCCAGCGTCGCAGGCGTAACGTAACTATGTATCGCGTTGTAGATGCGCGCACCCCATTTCGGGCCGGCAAGATATCCCAGCATGCTTAGATCGGGAGCCAGCCAGAGCACCGCAAACAGCCACCAGCTTGCCCCGGCATGCGCATAGAACACCGCGGAAAGCGCTGCCGCCGCCAGTCCCTCAAGGCGGAGAAGCATGACGACAGGAGCGCCGACCACCGGACTGGCATCGGATTGCAGGCGATTCGCGACTGCGGATGTGGTAGCCATACCTCATCGGATGAGGCTCGGCATCCGCTCGATGGAGTATTTCTGCTGCCGCGACGATCAAAGAAAGCGGGGAAAAGCGCAACGCTCTTCCCCGCTCTCGTCCGCAGTCCGGAATGCTACTTCTTCGTCGGTGCGATGACGTCCTTGGCGGCCTTGGCCACGCGGAACTTGACAACCGTCTTGGCCTTGATCTTGATGGCGGCGCCGGTTTGCGGGTTGCGGCCAATGCGGGCCTTGCGCTCTGCCTTCACGAGGCGGCCAATGCCGGGGATCACGAAGACGCCGTTCTTCTTGGTTTCCTTCACGGCGGTCTCTGCCTGCAGATCCAGGAAGGCCGCGACTTGCTTGTTGGTCAATTCCAGCTTCTCGGCCAGTAGCCGCGTCAGCGCGGTCTTGGTCAGTCCAGTTGCCATTCTTTTCATCTCCTTTTAGGCAAGCCCTCGGGGCTGCCGTTGTTGCCTGGGTCTCCGCCGCTTTACGCTTACCGCATGAAGGGAGTGCGACCGAGGCAACGTTTGCACGAAACCCCTGTATTCATGCGGGTCCGGAGTACCCGTCGTTCGTTACAATGCGACTTTGAACCGAGCAAAGTCAACCCCAAATCCCCGATTTCCACAAATTTCTTGGGATTTTGTGCCAATTTCACCGACTTTTGCACAGATTTGCCCGGTTTTGCCCGATTCTGCGCCAAATACCCGTTCATCCCGAGCACCGTCGGCGTGTGTCCCAAGCATCTTGACCCGAGGCGGCAATGTACGGCTTTAGTGCACGCCCCGTCTGATCCACAAATGCTCCGTGCCCCATCCATTCGCGCAGTTTCATCGCGCGAATGGGTGGGAGACCACAACACTCATCCGTCCTTAAATCCCAGAGGGATGGTGTGAGAGTAGCCCCGGATGAAGTCCGCCGCAGCGGACGAAATCCGGGGAACCGCGTTCGGGGGAGTCCGCCGTCCCGTAGGGCCGGCGTGAGAGTAGCCCCGGGTGCTTGGCCTTCATCCCGTAGGGCGCCAGACAAGCGCGGGTGATCGGCGTTCATCCCAGAGGGATGGTGTGAGAGTAGCCCCGGATGAAGTCCGCCGCAGCGGACGAAATCCGGGGAACCGCGTTCGGGGGAGTCCGCCGTCCCGTAGGGCCGGCGTGAGCCACCCTCAATGCAGCCCGAAAAGCACCTTCTTCTTAGGCGCAAGCGTCGCGGCGATGGGTGTGTTCAAAGCATCCACCATTGGCGCCAGCAGCTTGAAATGCCTGATCAGCGCCCCCGCAAAGTCCGTCTCCAGCGCGGTCTCAGCTGGCAGAGTGGTGCTCAGCCCCCACTGCTTGCATTTGATCAGATCCAAAGCCGGATGCTCGCAAGGAAACCCCTTCGGCGGCCGCGTCAGGGCTTCCCCCTCAAATTCCTTGAACGTCTTTCGCACCGCCGGCCGGTCGAGAACCTTGCGAAACTCCACATGATTCTCTAACAGCCAATTCCGAATCGCAGCCAGTTGTTCCTTCTCCGGCATATACGCGCCCGCGGCAATCACCACGCCTTTCGGGCTTACCTGGAAGTAATATCCAGCCCCCGAAGTCTTCTCCAGCCCTATGTGACTCCACCAAGCCGCCACATGCGTTTTGTAAGGCAGCTTGTTATTCGAGAAGCGAGTATCGCGATAAATCCGAAACAGCGACTTCTCCGCAGGCCGCACATGATTGGGCGCAAAGCCAGTCATAGCGTCAGTAACCTTGCGAATAATCGCCAGCATAGGTTCCTTCAACTCAGCTTCATAGACGGCCTTCCGCTCGTTGAACCATTCGCGGTCGTTATGCTTCTCCAGCCCGCGCAGAAACTTCAGGCCTTCGGAGCGCAGATGAGCTGCAACTGGCGCAGCAGTACTGGAAGTGGATTTGTTTTTGGAAACCATGGCAATGAAGAGTGTAGCGCGAAGGGCGCTTACGATTCTCTGGGCGAGCCCATGTGCTGAATGGGTACGGCCCTAAGTTGCGCGTTTCAGACAGGCTGTTCCACCCGGCTAGCCAAATTCCAAACATGCCCCTGTGGATCCACAATCCTTGCCATCCGATCCCCCCAGACCTGATCCGCAACCGGCGTCAAAACCCGCGCCCCAGCCCCAACCGCCCGCTCAATCACCGCGTCCACATCTTCAAGATAAAGGTAGATCACCACCGGCGAACTGCCATCGCTCAACGGCGCCCGACTTGCCAAATGCGAAGTCTCTCCGTGCACCATAATCAGCAGTTCGCCAATCCCCAGCGTAGCGTGCGTCACGCTCCCATCCTCAACTGCCCGCCGCGACAACTCAACCGCCCCAAACGCAGCCTTGCAAAACTCAATCTCCGCCGCGGTATCCACGCAAACCAGCATCGGCACAACCGCTCTAACCCACTTCTCCATAGCACTTCTTCGCCAGCCGCCTCGCAGCTTTCTTCCGGACGACCACAAACTCCATCAGCAGGAATCCATCGACTGACAGCTGAGAACTGAAAGCTAGTAGCTAGAAGCTAGAAGCTAGAAGCTGCTTTTTCACCGAATCACCTTCAGCGCCCCGCGGAACAGCCCGTCGAAATCAGCCCTAAGCGCAGGCTCCTTCTCGACTGCCTGCTCAATCGCCTTCTCCGCCGCCGGCCGCTGATACCCCAGGTTCACCAGCGCCGACAGCACGTCTTCCGCAACCGGCCCCTGCACTCCGGTCCGCGCGGGCGCAACGGCAAAATCGTCCAGCTTGTCTTTCAACTCCACCACCAGCCGCTCGGCAAGCTTCTTGCCCACGCCTGGAATCCGCACCAGTTGTGCGTGATCCTGCCCGCGAATGGCCTGCACCGTGCGCTCGGTCGATAGCCCGCTGAGCATTTTGATGGCCAGCTTCGGCCCCACGCCGCTCACCGTGATCAGCCGCTCAAAGAGCCGCTTCTCCTCGCGGTCGAGGAACCCAAACAGTGCAATCTGATCCTGGCTGACTTGGGTATGAATGTGCAGCGCTGCCTCAGCGCCAAGCGAAGGCAGCGCGGTGAAGGTGGGCACCGAGATGGTGACGTCGTACCCCACGCCGCCGGCCTCCACAATGGCCTGGCCTGGGTGTTTGTAGATAAGCTTTCCGCGCAGGTGAGCGATCATTTCCTTGAGTCCTGGCCCCAACCGGCACAGCAGCCGCCGGGCGCGAGCCTACCAACCATAGTACAGACCGCGTCCGCGCTACTACGAATCCCGACCAGCCAGCGCCATTCTTGCCGCCGTTGCGTCCAATCAAAGTGTCGGCCGGTGGTTGCCCATAGCCCGGCCAAGCCCCCGCCGGATACAATAGGGTTCTACGGTTCCTGGCAATTGGGCGGTACGCTATTCTTTGTTGAGATTTGGAGCAGGTGCACGTGAGAGGCATTCTATGCCGCTGTCTGCGGCTTGAGTTGGTTGCAGGACTGGGTATCGCGCTGGCGCTGCCTGCGGCGGCAATTGCAGCGGAAAACACGCGGGGATTGACCACCGAGACCACGTTGACGGTGGAGGCTCAAGAGCAGGACGGACACACGCAGGCTAATGTGACCGTCGTAGGCGAGGATGGGCTTGCGGCAACAGGCGCTGTGATCATCCGTGAAGGCAAACTGGAGTTGGGCGGCGCTGCGCTGGACTTGAAAGGCCAGGCCACATTCGAGCTTGCGCTGCCGGCCGGCGATCACGCGCTGAGGGCTGTTTATTTCGGCGATGCAACGCACCAGCGCTCCACCTCAGAGGCGGCCACGGCTAAGGCGCAGGCAACCGCCACCCCAAATTTCGGGATCACCGTTGCGCCCACCACGCTGACGCTGACCCCAGGCGAATCGGGATCGTTGATTGCCTCCGTGACTCCCCTGAACAGCAGCGCATTGACGGCTCCGATGTTTGTCACGCTGTCGTGCTCTGGCCTGCCGGACCAGGCCGCCTGCTCGTTTACACCGGAGAACGTGGAAATTCTGCCCAACGCGACGAACGCCATTACCAGCTCGATGATTATTGTGACCCAGGCGGCCGGCGTAGGCACGGCGTCAAATCGGCCAGGCGACCCGGTGGCATGGGCGCTGCTGCTGCCCGGCGCGCTGGGGCTGGGCGGTCTAGCCTGGGGAGTGCGCCGACGCCAATGGCTTAACCGGCTCACTCTTCTGGCTCTGATGGGGCTGGTGACGATGCTGGGCGCAACGGCCTGCAACGCGCGCTACGACTATTACAATCACGGCCCTCCGATTCCGCCAGCCACACCCGCGGGCACTTATACCGTGACGGTGACAGCGCAGGCCAGCAACGGCGTTACCGCCATTACCAACTCCGCCAAGCTGGCTCTGACGGTGCAGTAAGTCAAGCCGCATGAACCGCCGGCATTCTCTACCAGCGGAAGTGTATGCGCTGGTGGAGCACACGCCGGCTACGGTTCTGCTGGAGAGCGCAGGCCATGGCGCTGCAGAGGGTGAGCGGGAATGCTGGACGAGGTTGTTCACCGCTCCGGTTCGCGAGTGCGTGGCCCACGAATTGGCCGACATTCCCAGGCTTTTCGCAGAGATTGATAGCGCCGTCACTTCTGGACTGGCTGCCGCCGGATTCTTAACCTACGAATGCGGCGGTTTTTTTGAGCCGCGAACTGCGAGACAATTGGCGCGCGCAGGCGATGGGCCGGCCCCACCGTTGGCCTGGTTCGGAATTTATGAGCGCGATTACCCGTTTGACCATCGAACCGGAGCGTTTGTTGGCGGCGATCCGCCTGGATTGGCCGAATTCCGCTCGAACGCACCCGGCGGTGGTCCCGGAGAGCAAGACTCAAAAACCGACTCCATTCTGGAAGCAGTTCTCGACTTAACGGAGCGAGAATATGCCGAGCGCATCGCGGCCATTCACGAGTGGATCCGCGCCGGCGATGTTTACCAGCTCAACTTCACGGTTCCCTTCCACGTGCATGCGCAAGGGAGCGCTGCGGCGCTTTATCGGCGTCTGCGCTCGCGCCAGCCGGTGCCTTACGGGGCATTTCTCCATTGGCAGACAAACCACCGCATTCTGTCGTTCTCGCCGGAGCTGTTCTTCCGGTTGGAAAGCGAAGGCCCGACGACTCGAATGACACCGCGGCGAATAACCACGCGCCCCATGAAGGGCACCGCGCCGCGCGGACGCACCACAGGGGAAGACCTTGAGCTGGCCCAGTGGCTCCGCAACGATCCGAAGAACCGCAGCGAAAACGTGATGATTGTGGACCTGCTGCGCAACGACCTGGGCCGCTTATGCAGCTACGGCGCCGTGCGCGCAGAGAACATGTTCGCCGTTGAGCGCTATCCTACGCTCTGGCAAATGACATCGACCGTTTCTGGCGAGCTGAGAGCCGAGGCCGGCTTCTTCGAGATTTTTCGCGCGCTGTTTCCATGCGGCTCCGTTACCGGCGCTCCCAAGGTCCGGGCCATGGAACTGCTGGCGAGCCTTGAAGAGGAACCAAGAGGCGTGTACACCGGCGCCATTGGGTTCTTCTCGAAAGCGCAATCAATCTTCAACGTGGCCATTCGCACGCTGGAGCTAAACGGCGAGCACGGAAAAATGGGCGTGGGCAGCGGCATCGTTATCGATTCCGATGCGGCTGGCGAGTTCGCCGAGTGCCTGCTGAAGGCGGAGTTTTTGACCCGGCCTGCAAATGGAGAATCGGAGCGGTTTTCCCTGGTTGAAACGCTGCTTTGGGATGGGGCGTATCGGCTGATTGAGTTGCATCTCGACCGGCTCGAAGATTCGGCCGGCTATTTTGATTATCCATGTGACCGTGAGGCGGTAAAGCGCGCGCTTCTTCAGTTTGCCGATGGATTTGAACACCACACCCCACGCAAGGTTCGACTACTGCTCGACTGGAACGGAACGGTCGAAATCACTGCCGAAGCGCTGCCTGAGAGCCACTGGCCGGTGCGGATGCGCATTTCGTCCGCGCGTACCGATCCGCGGGACCGTATGCTGTTTCACAAAACGACTCACAGGAGGATTTACCGAGAGGCATACGAGGCTGCTACCAGAGCCGGCCTGGACGATGTGCTGTTCCTGAACCTTCGCGGCGAGGTTACCGAAGGGGCCATTCACAATGTGTTCGTAGTGAAAGACGGGCGATCGGCTACGCCGCCTGTCGAATGCGGTCTGCTGGCCGGCGTTATGCGACGCCGCGTAATGGAGACCGAGGCTGGTGTCGAAGAGAAGGTGCTCTCCGTCGAAGACTTGCGTCAGGCGGATGCCATCTATGTGTCGAATGCGGTTCGAGGAGTGCGATTGGCGGAGATCGATTGGGAAAACGGTTGAGCAGCTGCTTTTCCGGCGCAAGCCGAGACTTATTGACGGGATAGAACGTATGAAAAGCGGGAGTGCGATGAGAATGGCGGTTAAGCTCTATTTCTCAGAAGTTTTTTTGCTCACGGCTGTACTGACCGGATGCGTGGCCGCGGCTGCTCAGACGGCCGATCGGGCTTGGTTGCGCTATGAGAAATTCGCCAACAAGCCGATTCCAACCACCTATGCCTCCTCCCCATTCAGTTCCGTTCCTCTTTCCCATGAGTTGACGTGGGCTGCGCCGGGAGCGCCCCAGCCGGGCGTGCTTCTTGAATTCGATCATGCTCTTGAGCACTCCGCCCAAATCGAATTGACACGTGGTCTGGAGCGCCTGACCGATGCGGAAAAGCGTCCGCTCAGCGATGTGCGCGCGCCTGATGAACCCAATGTAATGCTCTTCGATAAAGTGGAATTTGCCTCTTCGTTTCGCGGCATCAAAGCCCCTGAGCTTGCACCGGAGGGCTTTTGGATCGGCTCCGTCCAGGCTGGAACCAAACGGCAGTTTGTGTTGGTAGGCGGGAGCGGGCGCGGCGTACTGTACGGCGCTTTCGATCTGCTGCGCCGCATGAGCCAGGGCCAGACCCTCGACTCAATCAACGTAGCCGAAAATCCCGCCATGCCAATCCGCTGGGTCGACGAATGGGATAACCCCGACGGCTCCATCGAACGCGGATACGCCGGCCGCAGCATCTTCTTCGACGGCGGCAACGTGCGCCAGGACCTTGCCCCGGTGGCCGAGTATGCGCGCCTGCTCGCTTCGGTGGGCATCAACGGCTGCAACGTAAACAACGTGAATGCCGCGCCGCAACTGATCGACTCAGACCACATAAAGCAGTTGGCGCGCATTGCAGACGCGATGCGTCCGTGGGGCGTGCGCCTGGCAATGAGTGTGGCCATTGCCAGCCCGCAAACCATCGGAGGGCTGGCCACCTATGACCCGCTTGACGCGGCAGTGAAGGCATGGTGGGCCGCAAAGGTAAATGAGATTTACACGCTTATTCCCGACTTCGCCGGGTTCACGGTCAAGGCCGACTCCGAGGGCCAGCCAGGACCGGCCAGCTATGGCCGCACTCCTGCCGATGCCGCAAACCTGCTGGCCAACGCGCTGAAGCCGCACGGCGGCGTTGTGCTCTATCGCGCCTTTGTTTACAACCACCACGCCGACTGGCGCGACCCGAAAGCCGACCGCGCCCGCGCCGCTTACGACATCTTTCAGCCCCTCGACGGCAAATTTGCTGACAACGTCATTGTCCAAACCAAAGAAGGCCCCATTGACTTCCAGGCACGGGAACCGGTTTCGCCGCTGTTTGCCGGCCTGAAGCAAACCAGCCAGGCAATGGAGCTTCAGATCACCCAGGAGTACACCGGCCAGCAGCGTCATCTTGTCTACCTTGCGCCCATGTGGAAAGAGGTGCTGGACTTTGATCTGCGTGGAGACAACAGGCCAACGCCAGTAAAGGAGATTCTCGTAGGCAAGGCCTTCCGCCAGCCGCTGGGCGGAATGGTGGGTGTGGCCGGAGTGGGGCAGAATGCCTGGCTTGGATCTCCGCTGGCAATGGCCAACCTGTATGCATTTGGCCGCCTGGCGTGGAACCCCGACATGATCCCGGAGCAAATTGCCGACGAGTGGATCCGGCAATCCATAAGCGACGACCCGAAGGTGGTCAGCACCGTGGATAAGATGCTCATGCAGTCGTGGCCGGCTTATGAGAGCTATACGGGTCCACTGGGCATGCAGACCCTTACCGACATCACCGGCAGCCACTACGGACCCAACATCGAATCGAGCGAAAGCAATGGCTGGGGGCAGTGGCACCGCGCCGATCACGATGGAGTGGGAATGGATCGCACTGTTGCCACGGGAACCGGCTTCACGGGCCAATACCCGGCCGACGTCGCCAAACTCTACGAGTCGCCGCTCACGTGCCCCGATGAGCTGCTGCTCTTCTTTCATCACGTTCCATACAACTTCCACCTTCAATCGGGAAAGACGGTCATCCAGCACATTTACGACAGCCACTACGATGGCGCCGCGCAGGCGGCCGAGCTGGTGGAAGAATGGAAGACACTCAACGGCCGGATTGACCCCGCGCTCTACAAAGACGTGCTCGCCCGGCTTGAGTACCAGGCTGGACATGCGATTGTATGGCGCGACGCCATTGTGCAGTATTTCTTCAAGCTGACGGGCATCGCCGACGATGAGGGCCGCACCGGCCACTATCCCGGCCGCCTCGAGGCTGAAGACGCGCGCCTCACAGGCTACAAGGTGATCGATGTAACTCCGTGGGAAGACGCTTCCGGCGGAAAAGCCGTGATTTGCGGCGATCTCGCGCCTAATCCCGGTCGAGCTTTGTATCAGGGCACGACTTCAAAGCCTGCCCTGAGCGAAGTCGAACGGGTGCCGAAAACAGCCCAGAAGGAAGGCGGGGCTGGTAGGGATGGGTTGCAACCCATCCATTTATCCCCTGAGGAAAGGCGCACCTGCTCTGCCGAGTGGACCTACTCTGGCGAACCGGGCCGCTTCAACCTCGCAGCTCAGTATTTCGATTTGCAAGGCGGCGCAGCCCACTTCGCGCTCTCGGTGAACGGCCTTCCCGCGGCATCGTGGGCCGCCGACGCTACACTGCCATCGAGACGGCCAAACGGCGACAACTCAACCCGCAAAACAATTCCCAACGTGGAGTTGAACTCCGGCGACGTGATTAGCATCGACGGAGCGCCGGATGGAGCCGACCCTGCGGCGCTGGACTACATCGAGGTTTTGCCGTTTCAATCCGAACCCCTCAAACCGCGCCCTTGACCGTCCGCACAAGCCAGCGCTGAAGAATGCAGCCCGGTATTCCCTATTCCCTAATCCCTGTTCCCTGTCCTCTCCACTTCCACCAGCGTCGAATAAAACGTTGCCCCCGCGCCGATATCGGTTAGCTTCTCGCTGGTTAGCGCGTTCACGTTTGCTCCGTCCACGCTCAGCTTGGCCCAGTCCAGCTTTCCGGCCACCACCCCCGCCGGCAGGCTCCCATTCATCATTGCAGTCAGATTGAGAGCCCCGCGGTCATTCCAGATTCGCACCGCATCGCCCTCCGCAATTCCGCGTGCTTCTGCGTCGAACGGATGCATCTCCAGCCGCTGACTCGTGCGGGCTTCCATCTTCCGGTGCCCATCCAAATTGGCAAACGTGGTGTTCATGTAGTTGTCCGCCTTGCGGCTTAGAAACTCCAGAGGAAAACGCTTGGCAGCTTCGCCCCAGCGGGATTCGGATGGCGGAATAAATCCCGGCAGCGGATCAAGACCCTGTGCCGCCAGCGTCTCCGAATAGAGCTCGATTTTGCCCGACGGTGTGGGAACCGGTCCGGAGGTGTATGGCTGGAATGGCCGCGCTTCCGGATCGCGATGGAAACTTAGCGGAATGTGCCCCTGTTCTTCGAGATCCTCAAAGGTTATGTGCTCCATGCTCGCATTCGTCGATCGGCCATCGGTCCCAATTGCCAGCGCCTGCCGGATCAGATCCTCGGGCGTATCGCTGAAACACTCCTCTTCAAAACCCATGCGCCCTGCCAGTTGGCCAAAGAGCCACACGTTCGAACGCGCTTCTCCCAGTGGCTCAACAGCCTGCTTTGAGAGCTGCACAAAGTAATGCCCATAGGCGCCCTGAATATCGGTGTGCTCGAGAAATGTTGTTGCCGGCAGAATGGTATCCGCATAGTCCGTTGTGTCGGTAAAGAACTGCTCGTGCACCACGGTGAACAGGTCCGTCCGTTCCATTCCGCGGCGGACGCCATTGTGGTTTGGCGCCACCGCGCCGGGATTCGAGTTATATACGAAGAGCGCCTTCACGGGCGGACCGTCGTCCGCTCTCGCGCGCTGACCAAGTTCCGTCAGGGCCTGGCCCAACTCCGACATATTCACCGTGCGCGCCAACCGTCCGAGCGGGGAAGCCATCGAGAGGTCAGGGCGGCGCAACGCATGCTCGTCAAACTCGAACCCGCCCGATGTGGAAAGTACTCCGCCACCGCCGCGATGCCTCCACGCTCCTGTCAAAGCAGGAAGCATCGCGATGGCCCTTACCGCCATTCCGCCATTCTGGGACCGCTGCACGCCATAGTTCATGCGCAGCGCCGCCGGCCGGGTGGTCGCGTACTCGCGCGCCAGTTGCTCAATCTCGGCAACGGTCATGCCGGTCCACGCCGATACTCGCTCCGGCGTATATTCGCGCACCCGCTCGGCAAGCTGCGCAAACCCGTGCGTCCGTTCGTCAATGTAGGCGCGGTCTTCAAGGCCCTCGTTGAGGATCACCTGCATCATTCCCAGCGCCAGCGCGCCGTCGGTTCCAGGACGGATGGCGATATGCCAGTCAGCCAGGGCGGCCGTGCGCGTGCGGTAGGGATCGATGACGATGAGGCGTGCCCCCTTGCGCCGCGCCTGCTCAATAAAAGGCCACAGGTGCACGTTGTTGCCGTGGATGTTTGCACCCCACGCCAGCACCAGCTTCGCCAGACGAAAGTCCTCTGTCGGGGTACCAAGCTTCTTGCCGTAGACGAGCTTCCACGCCACGCCGCCAGCCTCAGAACAAATCGTCCGGTCCAACTGGCTGGCGCCCATGCGGTGAAAGAACCGGCGATCCATTGAGCCGAAGCCGAGCGCGCCGATGGTGCCCGCGTAACTGTAAGGGAGAATCGATTCCGGACCGTAGCGTTCAGCGACATCGTTGAGCCGCGCTGCAATCGAATCCAGCGCTTCGTCCCAGGAAATACGCTCGAAGGCCTGGTGTTCGCGGCCTCTTTCAAGCGGCCCCTTGGCGACTCCGTCTCTGCGCCGCAAAGGATAAAGAATTCTCTCCGGCGCATAGACGCGATCGAGATACTTGGCCACCTTTCCGCACAGAAAGCCCTTCGTGACCGGATGCGCCGGGTCGCCCGCCACCTTGATCGCCCGGCCTTCCGCATTTACGGTCACCAGCACTCCGCAGGAGTCCGGGCAATCGTGCGAGCACACCGTGTGAACGATGCGAAATGGAGAGGGTGCAAGGGCCGCGGCCATGCTGCCATTGTAAGCTGTATGCGGAGGAATTCAGATGCGAAGCTTCCTGATGCTTGTTCTAGTGGCGTGTTGGGGTTGGGCGGCGCAGGCACAGGCCGGCAATGACGTGGCGGCGATTCGGGCCGCGATCTCAGCGCAGGCCGCGGCTTGGAACCATGCCGACATTCCCACCTTCATGCAGACTTATGAGGATTCGCCGCAGACCACCTTCATTGGCGCGCATGTGCGCAAGGGCTATGGGCCGATTCTCGATAACTACAAAAAGAATTACACCTCGCAGGAACAGATGGGAATGCTGACTTTCAATGATCTGGAGGTTAGGCTGCTGCCGGGCTCGTGCGGCAAGGTTGAGTATGCAGTAGTCACCGGAGCGTTCCACCTGGAGCGGACTGCAAAGGGCGAGGCAAAGAAGGACGACGGCATATTTTCATTGGTATGGCGAAAGGGTCCACAGGGATGGAAGATTGTGCTCGACCACACCAGCTGAGTGCTCCTGTACACTGGACACGTTATGAGTTGCCTGTTTTGCAAGATCGTTGACGGAAGCATTCCCTCGAAGGCCGTCTACCAGGACGAGCTTTGCTACGCGTTCGCGGACATTCACCCGCAGGCTCCGGTTCACGTATTGATTGTGCCGCGGGAACATATCGTCTCGCTCGCCGATGTCGACGAAGGAGACAGGCCGCTGCTCGGTCACCTTGTCTCGGTAGCGGCGGAAATCGCGCGCGCCAATGGCCTCGCCAAAGGCTATCGCGTTGCAGTCAACACCGGCGGGGATGGCGGCCAGACTGTGGATCATCTCCACCTGCATTTGCTCGGGGGAAGGCCGATGACCTGGCCTCCCGGATGAGCTTTGAGTACGGATGCAAAAAGGGCGCTTCCGTTTCGGGAGCGCCCTTTTCAGCTTTCGCTTAGTGATAAGTAATCAACACAGGTTCGATGCGCACCACTCGGGCGATGCAAAGAGCTGACAACTTATAACTTACAACTGAAAACTTACAACTGCTTCTCAAACCGGTTGCTGATAGTACTCTTCTTCCTCTTCCAGTCCATAGCGGCGCAGCAGGTTCGGCAGGCTCTGCGAGAAGGCCGAACGCGGCATCACCGTGTCACAACCAGCCTCGATCGCCTTGAGCTTAAGATCGCCCTGAAGATGGTTCAGAAAGCCGATGATCGATGTGGCCTTCTTCAGCTTGGATTTGAATTTGGGAATCAGCGAAATCGGTTTGGCGTTGAGATTGTTCAGGTCGAAGACCAGCAGAGTGGGCCGCTCAGCTTCCGGCACGTCGGTCAGCCTCGCCACCGACTCCTTGTCGCCGCCCTTGATGAACTCAACCTTTACACCCAGCTTGCGCGCGGTCTCCTGAATCTTGGCCAGGAAGAACAGATCCTCAATGAAGCAGAATATGCGTGTCGGGGCATCTTCTCGCACGGGGACCGGCGGTTGCGGCACATAGGCGTCCTGATAATGGCTGCTGTGGCCGTTGCTCGAAAACTGGATGGTAGAGGGAGGGCCGTCAGAGACGTTGCCGTTTACCACGCGGTAACTATGGTCCATGGGACCGACAAATTCCCTGGGACCCTTCTGCTTGCCTCTGCGCTTACCCTGCTGCCCATTTCCAGGCCCAGGCGCGCTGTTCCCAGGCTGCGCCGCAGAAGGTGAACCCTTCTGAAAGAACTTCTTCTTCTTCCGGCCCTGGCCCTGGTTGGAGTGAGCCTGATGCGGCTGTGGGCTCGCGGTCGCCGGGCGCGGCGGAGCAGGTCTGGGTTCGGCCGCTTGCGGCGGAGCTTGCCCCTGAGGTTGCGCCTGAGGCGCGACGGCCTGGCTGGATTTATTCTTGCGGCGGCGCCTGCGGCGCCGATGCCCTTGCGACTGTCCCGTGCCATTGGCCGGGGCTGGCCCCAGTTCAGACTGAGGCTGCGTCGATTCTGTCGTCATGCGTGTACTTCCTGGCACTTTGCAGTCTGTTGCATAGCGCTTCTAGATTCAGCCATTCCCGCCCAGTCCTGAGGCAGGCTCTGAGCATCCCTCTTGTCTGCCGCCTGTCCAGGTCTGGACGGGGAACTCCACGGCTGACCGTAAAACTGTTGCGAAGCATCGAAAAACTAGTTGGGGGGCGGCACTCCGCAATTTACCTACCATGATTCCCGGAAGAACTTCAGGCTGCCACACAGGAGCCTTGCTTTATCTCCGCCCGCTTGTTGGGCACTTTGCCTGGACTGCCAAATTGCGGCCAGCGTTTTCCTCTCAGGGCAATTTCCTCTGGAAAAATTCGCCGTATGCAGCCTTGTTTCGTTTCAACCTGTCAGCGAAGATTCCTTACTCGGCGGCGAGCTTGCTCTACCCGGTTTCGGGTGGCCCGCGTCAGCCGCTTGATCGGCAACTTCGATACTACCGCGAAGCATCACGGCTGGCAAGTCCGAAACATACAACTATTGCAGGAAGATCCCGAATTCGCGTCTTCCCGATTTGGGATCAGGCCTCGCCCCTGCTTCTGCTTTTATTCTAAATCAATCGGGACCGGCCGGCATCTAGCCGGGCGTCTTGACGCCATTCTTGAGCATCTCAACCGCCTTTGCGACGCGCTTCAATCGAGTCTCTTCCTTCTTGGCTTCCCCGATCCAGCGGCAATACTCTTTGCGATGGGTGTAGCTCATCTTTTCGAAATTCGCGAGGAGCCCTTCTTTCTTCATCATCGTTGAGAACTCCGCGGGAATCTCGACTGTTCGCTCGGCCTCGTCTCTCCAAATTACAACGTCAACGGTGTCGCCTTGCCCTTT
>Ga0302195_10001832_pt1 | contig 16799 bp, 5 predicted proteins | sample II_Bog_N1_2_FD_198778 | JGI IMG/M metagenome (GOLD analysis project Ga0302195, IMG submission 198778) | Peat permafrost microbial communities from Stordalen Mire near Abisko, Sweden - II_Bog_N1_2 | ecosystem: Environmental > Terrestrial > Soil > Wetlands > Peat | place: Sweden: Abisko, Stordalen...
ACGCTGTTCGTCCAGGACAAATTAGGGCACACCTACATTAGTGTGGGTGTTCACAAGACGAGTTATCCCCTGGGCTCGCGTGTCCGAGTAACAGGGGTAACGGAATTCTCCGGCTATTCGATATCCATAGCGAAGCCGAAGGTACAGTTTCTGCTTGCTGGACCTGAAGTTAAGCCGATTCCCAAAACCGTCGAGGAGATCAATTCCGGAGTTTACGACAGCCAGTCGGTTGTCACCGAAGGGGTCTTACACCCCTGCCTAGAACAAAGCGACCGCGTCTGTTTCCGGCTCTTGCAGGGGAAGACGGAATTTGAATTACATCTGCTTGAACGTCATTCCACGGTCACGGACAGCCTGGTCGGTGCAACGGTTCGGGCCAGGGGTGTCTCCGCCGCACTGATCGATAAAAATAACAAACGCATCGGATCATCGATCTTGCTGGAAAGCCCGAAGCAGATCGAAGTTGAGATGCCTCCGCTGGCGGAGAAATCGCCGCCCGTGACGGTGCAGAGTCTGCATCCGGAGGATGCAGACCTGACCATGGTTCGCCAGACGCATCTGTGCGGCCGGGTGAATTGGGCTTCGCCCAATCTCTTCACCCTGCAGGATGAGACGGGAACCATCTTCGTTCGCACCTTGGCGCCTGTGCCGGTACACCTGGGCGACCCGGTCGACGTCATCGGATTTCCCTCTCATGGCCGCTTCGGACTGGAGCTCAAGGATTCCTCTGTGCACGTGACCACGGATCACCCTGTGCTAGTGAAATTTGCCCCGTTGAACACCACGGTGGAGGAGATTCTGAAGAACTCCCTGAATGGCAAGCGCGTTCATCTGAATGTGCGGCTGGAGAGTCAGGAAGGGGATTCATCGCAGATTGCCTTCCATCTCTCGGATCATGGCCACCCCTTTTCCGCGCTTTTGCTGCTGGGTGAGAACTCCCGCAAGATCGATGCGTATCCCAAGGGATCGACACTGGAGTTGCAGGGTGTTGAGTTTCTCGAAAGCAATGGCAAAAATGCTCCTTCTTCCGTGCTGGTGCTGATTGAATCCCCGGATAATCTCATCCTCCGTCCGGCGGATAACTGGCTCACCTGGCAGCGCGCGCTGGCGATTCTGGGCTTCACGGCACTCTGCCTTCTAATCCCCCTTACCTGGGTGACGCAGCTGAAGAGAACCGTACGCAAGCAGATAGCCATCAACAACGAGCAGATGGAGAAGGAACTTCGGCTGGCCACCAAGTATCAGCGCCTCTTTGAGCGCAACCTGGCAGCGCTCTATTCCCTGCGCCCGGACGGCGTGATCACCGAATGTAATGATGCCTTCCTTAAATTGCTTGGCCTCGATGACAAGAAGCAGCTTCAGAACCGCTCCTACTGGGAGTTCGAGATCGAATCGGAGCGCCAGGAGGAGATGAAAAATGCTCAACTGACCGAAATGTTAAGTAATTGCCAAGCCACGCTCCGCCGCGACGATGGCACCCTAGTCTATCTACTCAAGAATGTCTCCCCGGTCGTGACGCCGGAAGGCATGGCCTTTGAGACCATCGCCATCGATGTCACCCAAATGCGCCGTCATCAAATCGAGTTGCAGCGCTCCAGAGACACCGCTCTAGAGAATTCGCTGATCGACCCCCTCACGGAGCTTCCCAATCGCCGCATGTTGATGGAAAGCCTGCCGGCGATCATCGAGAATGCGAGGCAAGGAGAGAACTCAGTTGCTTTGCTCTATATCGATCTGGATGGTTTCAAGCCGGTGAATGACAGTTTGGGTCATGCCGCAGGCGACGATGTACTCGTCCACATCGCCAATACCATGCGCTCCCGGGTGCGCAAGGGCGATTCGCTGGCCCGCCTGGGCGGCGATGAATTCATGCTCATCTTGTCTGACCTGGGCGCGAGCGAAGACGCCGCAAGAGTCGCCGAAGGTTTGCTGCACGCCATCGACAACCCTATCGTTCTTCTCGGTCAAAAAGTGCATGTGAGCGCCAGCATCGGCATCAGCATCTTTCCCGCCGACGCCGCTCAAATGGAGGAGTTGATCGTGCGGGCCGATTTGGCGATGTATGCAGCCAAGCGCCTGGGCGGAAACCAGTTCATCTTCTATTCCGACAAGATCGTGCAGGCCGCCGGAGACGAACGGAAGGTCACCGTTCAATCCTGAACTGGGAGGGCAGTTTCGCGCTACGGTCGGATCACAGGCCAATCGGCTCCAATCCGGAATTGGGGGCTAGGGGAAGGCTTGCCGACCAGAACGAAGCCTCTGGCGCGCGGACGCTGCGGCGTGGGACCTTCGAGTAGTTTTTGAGCCGGTGTAAGGTTTGGGTCATGGGAGATGCTTGTGACCCATTTAGGCAAGATCATGCTGGCAGAACTCCAGCGCCGCAACAATACTGACTTCACGATCCGCCGCCGGGCAATACCGTGATCTGAAGAGGTCTGTCGCGACTCACCGACATAGAACTGGGAATCATGATCAGAGTTCAACTTGTGAATAATTGAATGGAAGGTCGTACGCTTACATCTCTTCGAGGTTCCCATAAAGCCATCTGCGGTCAAATGGCTGTAACAAGCGGACCGATCGCGCGCTTGTGTTAAGAAATTCGATGACTTGTTAGTGTACAAAATTGATCTCTTTTGAGTGTAACTACGACTCATTCATTCCAATGCATTTACCTGCTGATATCGGAACATTGGAAAGTAACAGTATCGGATTGATTGTGCTGGACTTATTAAGGCTATGGCAGTTTCACAAATCCGGGCCTGCACAATCGGCAATTTCTGAGTAACGATTAATGCGTTACTTTCTGGTCATATACATTCGTAACTTGACACCCGTCAACTCAAACGTTTTACTTTGACACTGCGGTTGAACGAATGCAGAATTCGGCGAGAAGTGGCCTCATAAATGCACGTTCTATTTTCCCTGCGGGCTTGTCTCTGGTTTTAATCCCTGTTTTCCCTATTTGTTGTCTTGAAATTATTTCACCTCTTGAGAGCACGTTACGCAATATGAATGTGTGACGTTGCTCTCTAAGGCGGCGTTTGTGCGCTTCCGCACGAATCATGATTCTTCTTCCCTTTCTTTGATTTCATAGCACTTGACAACTCGCGCAAGCTCACGCCACGTGACAGGAGATGATCGTCCCGGCTCGCGGAACTGCGGCTTCAACTACAGGCATCATGCATCGAAAAGGCGCTCATTCATTGGATGTGGGTGGGCTATGCACAAGGAGAAACCATGTCTCAGTACCACAATTCCTCACGCGGGCGGATACACGTTCGTCGATTGAGCGGGTACTTTACAGTACTCGCGGCTTTGTTTCTAACCCTGGTTGCACCGGGCGTCTTCGCACAAACGCACGTCGCCAATCCTTATGTTGGCGCAAAGGTATACGTCAGCCCGGACTGGACCACAGAAGTTGGCACCGCGGTCGCGACTGAACCCGCAGGCTCCACGCTCGCTCAGCAGATGTCTGTGGTTGGAAATACCCCGACCTTCGTCTGGATGGACCATATCGGTGCGATCTACGGCGGCGCGGCGGGCGGCGGCCGGATGAGCCTGGCACAGCATATTGCTGCGGCAGTCAGCCAGGCAGCCGGTGCAGAGATCGTCGTCCAGCTTGTCATTTACGATCTTCCCGATCGCGACTGCGCAGCTTTGGCCTCGAACGGCGAGTTGAGCATTGCCGGAAGCGACACGGTGACCGGCCCTACCGGAGCCAAGGAAACGCTAACCGGACTGACCGGCCTGCAGGAGTACGAGCAATACTACATCACTCCCATTTACGACGCCCTGGCGGCGGCGCCCCCGAATGTCCGCTTCGTGCTGGTCATCGAGGACGACTCGTTGCCCAATATCGTTACCAACACCGGCTATAGCTATACGCTGGCCAACTGCGTCGCGGCCAACGGCGGCCAGAGCTATCCTACCTACTCGACCACCGGCGTGTATGTGCAGGGAATTCAGTACGCGCTCAATCAATTCCATTTGCTCCCGAATGCGTATAACTACCTCGACATCGGCCATCATGGATGGCTCGGATGGCCTGAGGGCGCAGCCCTTGCCTTCCCCTTCTACGCCAGCGTGGTAAAGGGAACCACGGCCCAATTCGCCAGCCTTGATGGAATTATCACCAATACCGCCAACTACGGTCCGACCAAAGAACCTTACATGACAGCGTTTACAGAACCGCCCGGCACGATCACCGGTACCGGCACAACCTGCGCCTCGCCGGAGGTCTGTTCCGGAACATTCTACTCGTACAACCCGGAGATCGATGAGTCAGACTACGCCCAGGAATTCTATACGGGCCTGACAGCCTCCTCCGTCGGTTTCCCCTCCACGCTCGGGTTCTTGATCGACACCTCGCGCAACGGCTGGGGTGGCTCGCTTCGTCCGACGGGGCCGGGCACCAGCACCGTTATCGATACCTTCGTGAACGAGACCAAGATCGACGAACGCGACGACATGGGCCAATGGTGCAACCAGGCCAATCAGGGAATCGGCTCGTTCCCGACGGTGAACCCTGGTGGCGCCACCAATATGCTGGCCTACGTTTGGGTCAAGCCGCCGGGAGAATCGGACGGCGACTATCCTAACGGCGATACAAACCCAGCGCACCTCGCCCTTGGGGCCACCCACGGCGACGAGAACTGCGACCCGGCGCATGGCAATACGCTGGCCAACGGCTTTGCCGTTAACTCGATTCCGAACTCGCCCCCGGCCGGCACCTTCTGGCTTACCGAGTTCCTCGAAGATGTACAGAATGCCTATCCGCCGATTCCAATCGGCAACGGCTTCTCGATCACAACCACCCCGGCGACCGTGGTGCAGGGAAAGACCGCGACAAGCAGCGTCACTGTCAGCGAATTTGGAACCTTTAGCGGTACCGTTGCATTGACTATTAGTACTCTCCCGACGGGCGTCACCTCAGCCTTCAGCCCAGCGTCTGTCGCCGGTTCTGCAGGCAGCACGCTTACCTTTACCGCTTCTGCCACGGCCGTTCCAGGGACGTATCCCTTGACGGTGACAGGTACCAGCGGCTCAACCGTCGAGACCGCACCACTCAGTCTTGTCGTGGGTTACTCGGCCCAGTTCCTGATCACCGCCTCTTCCTTGACAGTTAGCTTGCCCCTCGGATCGAATCCCACCGACACCTTCACCATCACCTATGAGGGCGGACTCACGGGGAGCGTATCCATGAGCACTTCCGGCGCTCCGGCGGGCATGCAAATAAACTTTGCTCCCTCCTCGGTGAATTCGCCGGGCGGCACCGTCGTTGCGAACTTCAGCGCGCAGTCGAGCACACCTCCAGGATCTTATCCCGTTAAGATTGTGGGAACCGACGGCTCCGTTACGAACTTCGTCACAGTCACTGTCACCATTCCGGCGACGGGCTTCACTCTCGCGGCATCGCCAACCTCCCTCTCGGTAACTCAAGGCTCCAGCGGCACCGACACCGTTACGATTACGGACCTGCCCGGATTCACGGGTACCGTATCGTTCAACGTGTCTGGCCTGCCCAGCGGAGTTACCTCGTCGTTTAGCCCCTCCTCCTCCACAACCTCCACAGTTCTCACGCTGACGGCCAGCACCTCAACCACCGCCGGCGCGTACACAGTGACCGTAACTGGAACCTCTGGGAGCAATACCGCAACGGTTCCCATCACACTCAACGTGGTTCCTGCGGGGAGCTACTCGCTGAAGCCATCGGCGACCACGCTGACGGTTGCCGCAGGCTCGAGCGGCACCAACACGATTACCGTGACGGACGTGAGCCCCTTCGCGGGCAGTGTAACGTTTGCCGCAACCGGCCAGCCCACTGGTGTCACGGCTGCGTTCAGCCCGGCATCCTCCACAACCTCCAGCGTTCTGACGTTGACGGTCGCGAGCACAACCGCGGCTGGGAACTACACGATCACCGTCACCGGAACCTCAGGCACCCTGACCCCGGTTGTAACCACCTTCACACTCACTGTGACTTCGCCCACCGGCGGCTTCAAGCTGAATCCCCCGACGACCGCTTGCACCATGGTCCAGGGCGGTAGTTGCAGTGTCACCATCACGGTAACGGACATCAGCCCGTTCACCGGCGTCGTGGCGTTCTCCGCATCCGGTCTGCCTACCGGAATCACGGGTTCGTTCAACCCGGTATCCTCCGCAACCTCCACCGTGCTCACCTTGAATTCCAGCACCGCGGCCGCGCTCGGAACCTCTGCGGTCACGGTCACCGGGACCTCTGGAACGCTGACCCCGGTTTCCATCAGCGTCGCAGTGACCGTGACTTCGCCAACCGGCGGCTTCACGCTTAAGCCCTCGGCGACCGCTCTGACGGTTGCTCCCGGCGCTAGCGGGACAGACACCATCACCGTGACCGACATCAGTCCCTTCACCGGGATTGTGGCCTTCACCGCAACCGGCCAACCCACCGGTGTCACGGCTGCGTTCAGCCCGACATCCTCTGCAACCTCCAGTGTTTTGACGCTGACGGTCGGCAGCTCGACCGCGGCCGGAACCTACACGATCACGGTCACCGGAACCTCCGGATCGCTGGCCGCAGTGATCACCACCTTCACACTCACCGTGCCTGGCACGTCCAAGTGCACCGTTGACTATACCATCTCCAGCCAATGGCAGGGAGGCTTTGGAGCAGCCATCGCCATCGTCAACAACGGCTCTACCGCCCTCACAAGCTGGACCCTGACCTGGTCGTTTGCCAACGGCCAGACCATCACCCAGCTTTGGAATGGCGTCGAAACCCAGAGCGGAGCCAGCGTAACTGTCAAAAACATGAGTTACAACGGCAGCATTCCCGCCGGCGGCACTCTCAGCGGCATGGGATTCAACGGCACCTGGAACAACGTCACCAACGCGATACCCACGGCGATCTCGCTCAACGGCACCGCCTGCACAGTCAACTAACAAGCAGCCGCGACGAGTAGTTGCTTCAACGGGAACGGGGCGGAACGGGTCGTTTGACCGGTTCCGCCCACAACCGAACGCAATTCGCGCTAACTGATATCCATAAGTGGAGGATCGTCGATGCATTTCGCAGTCTCAAGATCGCACAAGCAGGCACGCACCAGTCAGCGGATGATGCAGGTCACCATTGTATTCGCGGCTTTGTTGCTGACTCTCATAGCGCCCAGCGCATGGGCCCAGGGAACAGGTTACTGGCATACCAGCGGCAACAAGATTCTCGACTCCGGCGGCACGGAAGTTCGGATGGCCGGAATTAATTGGTACGGCGCCGAGACACCTGACTACCTGGTTCACGGACTGTGGGCACAGGACTACCACACGGTTTTGAACAACATCAAGAGCCTGGGCTATAACGTGATTCGTATCCCGTTTTCCAACCAATTGGTGGAAAGTAACCCAGTTCCGACTAACTATTCAAATTATGTAAACGGTCCCGTCAACCAGGCCCTCGTCGGGCAGACCGCGCTCGCGGATATGGACACGATCATCGCTTATGCCGGATCGATCGGGCTGCGCGTAATTCTCGATAACCACCGTTCAGAGGCCGGAGAGACCAATGAAGCCAACGGCCTCTGGTACACGAGCGCCTATCCCCAGGCAAACTGGATCGCCGACTGGAAGACCATGGCCACTCGTTACAGCGCCAGCACGTTTACCGTCAATGGCAATCCGACGGTCATCGGCATGGATCTGCGCAATGAGCCGCACCTGTCCGGCACTGGCGCCACGACCGGCTCTTGCTGGACCGGGGACACGGCGACCAATGGCTGCCCCACAAGCCTTACTACACAGAACTGGCCCGTGGCTGCTGAGGCTGCAGGGAATGCAATCCTGGCCATCAATCCCAAGCTGCTTATCTTTGTTGAAGGCAACGATTGCTATAGCGGCGTTTGCGGTTGGCAAGGCGGAAACCTGATCGGAGTTGCGAGCAATCCGGTCACGTTGAGCGTCGCTAACCAGCTGGTCTACTCCGCACACGATTACGGGCCGAACCTATTTCAACAATCATGGTTCAACGGCAGCACGACTCCCGCGAGCCTCGATGCGGTTTGGAATAAGTATTGGGGATATATCAGCGTCAATAACACTGCGCCGGTTTGGCTGGGTGAATTCGGCACGGATAACACTAGCACAGACATCGAAAACACCGCAGCAGGCAGCCAGGGGCAGTGGTTCCAAAGTCTGGTCGGTTATCTACAAAACAACTCTACGATCAACTGGACCTATTGGGCTCTGAACGGCGAAGATATATACGGCTTGCTTGATGGCAGTTATGACAACGCGCCAGTAAGCTCTCTAAAGCAATCCCAGCTGGCAAGCATTCAGTTCCCGTTAGGCGGGACTCCGGTACAGAGTTTCACACTTACGTCTTCGGCGTCAGCGCTGACGGTCGCCCAGGGCAGCAGCGGCGCCGACACTATCTCTGTGGTTGACGCAGGCGGATTCACAGGCAGCGTAACGCTTGCTACCTCCACTCTGCCCAGCGGAGTCACAGCCAAGTTCGGCACAAATCCCACTACAGGATCGAGCGTGGTGACCTTCGCGGCGAGCGCCGCAGCTCCTCAGGGAAGTTCCACGATAACCATCACCGGAACCTCCGGCGCACTGATTCCCGCCACCACCTCCATCACACTCACAGTCGGACCCTCAACAGCGGGCGGCTTCACGCTCAAGGCCTCGGCGACTGCGCTCTCGATCATCGCGGGCTCAAGCGGAACCGACACGATTACGGTAACGGACACGGGCGGCTTCACAGGGACCGTAACGATCAGTACCGTGACGGGCATTCCCAGCGGCGTGAGTGTCTCCGGCTGCACGACTCCGATCGCCGGAAACGGGAGTTGCGTGCTCACATTCACAGCCAGCAGCACGGCTCCCGCCAGCTCCTCGACGGTCACCATCACTGGAACCTCCGGCACCTTAAGCGCTTCCGTTAACATCGCGGTCAGTGTCACTCTCAAAACGACGTCGGGCTTCAGTCTCAGTCCTTCGGCGCCCACGCTGACCGTCACGCAGGGCAGCAGCGCCACCGACACGATCACGGTGGCGGACACAGGTGGATTTACCGGCATTGTAGCCTTCACCGCATCCGGCATGCCGAGCGGTGTGACTGCTGCCTTCAATCCAACGTCGTCCGCGACCTCGAGCGTGCTCACGCTCACAGTCGGCAGCTCGACCGTGGCCGGAAGCTACACGATCACGGTGACCGGAACCTCCGGCACGCTGACCCCGGTTTCAACCACCATCACATTGACAGTTACCCCCACGTCCCCCTTTGCGTGCCACGTCAGCTATACGATTTCCAGCCAATGGCAGGGAGGCTTTGGAGCCGCAATCACCATCGGCAACACTGGCACGACGGCCATCTCCAAATGGACGCTGACCTGGAGCTTTGCCAATGGGCAAACCATTACGCAACTCTGGAACGGCACGGAGACGCAGAGCGGAGCCAACGTAACAGTGACCAACCTGAGTTACAACGGGAGCATCCCCGCCGGCGGCAACGTCAGCGGCATGGGATTCAACGGCACCTGGAACAACACAACCAATGCTGTGCCCGCATCATTCGCGGTGAATGGCACAACCTGCAAATAGCGCCCCAATGAAGCGCGGCGCAACAACCGTTACAGGCATGGAGCAGCAGATGCTTCTGCTCCATGCCTGTAATAACAGTTCCAAGCGGAGAGGCCTGATCATGAAATTCCCCATGGCAAGTATAGTTGCGACCACAGTCCTGTTGGCATCCGCGCTGGTCAGCGCGCAAACTGCAGCCGACATCAACTTCAACACGACCTACCAAACGATCCGCGGATTCGGCACCTCGACCGCCTGGCAGCCTGTTCTGAACTCGACTCAGGCCAACAATCTGTATGGCACCGGGCCGGGCCAGGTCGGCTTCACCATTCTGCGCTCGCGCATCGATCCCAGTTCCACCACCGGTGGCTCCAACTGGGCCACTGAGCGGTCTAATGCGCAACAGGCGCAATCCATCAATTCGCAAGTCATCGTTTTTGCCACCCCATGGACCCCGCCGGCAGTCTGGAAGAGCAATGGCAGCGTCGACGATGGCACACTGAACACCTCCGATTACGACAACTTCGCCAACTATTTGAACGCGTTCATCGCATATGAGAAGGCCGGCGGCGTGAACCTATACGCAATCTCCGTGCAGAACGAGCCGGACTTTCTGCCTAGCTATGAGTCCTGTGGTTACAGCGGCGCGCAGATGGATGCATGGATCGCCCAAGAAGGCGGCAAGATCAACACCAAGCTTATGGCGCCGGAGTCGGACAGCTTCAATCTCGACGAGTCCGATCCGTTTCTCAATGATGCGAATGCGGTTGGCCACGTCGCGATCGTCGCCGGCCACACCTACGGAGTAAACCCGTTCTATTACACCAATGCCAAGAACAAAGGCAAGGATGTGTGGATGACCGAGACCACCTATAACAATGCGAATGGAGCCGCACAGCCGTCCATCAGCGATGCTATCGCGGCAGCTGTGCTCTATCACCAGTCCATGGCGGTAGCGCAGTACAACGCCTATATCTATTGGTGGACTCCACTGATGCTGAACGGCAACAGCCCGAATTTGGATGCCTATGCCTTGGGCCAGTATTCGAAGTTCGTCAGACCGGGCTACGTGATGACGGGCGCCAACAACAACCCGACCTCCGGCGTTTACGTCACCTCCTACAAGGGGAATAACAACTATGTAATCGTGGCCGTCAACTCGAACAGCAACGCCTCCTCCATCAGTTTCCCCATCACGGGTGCGACACTGACCTCGGTCACGCCCTACCAGACCTCGATTTCCAACCAGTTAGCGGAACTCAGCGCAGTCAACGTGTCGAATGACAGCTTCACATACTCGCTCCCAGGACAAAGCATCACGACTTTCGTCGGTACAGGCACTACCGGCTCGCCCAGCTTCACGCTCGGTGATTCGGCTTCGTCACTCTCCGTGCTTCAGGGCGGCAGCGCAACCGACACCATCTCGGTGACGCCCGAAAACGGATTCAGCGGCAGCGTCACGTTTACCGCAACCGGACTGCCCAGCGGCGTGACAGCATCGTTCAGCCCGACATCCTCCACGACTTCCAGCGTGCTCACACTGGCTGCCAGCAGCACAGCTACCGCCGGCGGACCGGTCACGGTCACCATTACTGGAACCTCCGGGAGCACGACGGCAACCACGACCGTTGCTCTCACCGTCGCGACCAAACCGGCATCGGGCTTTACTCTCACTCCTTCGGCATCCACTCTGTCAGTCAAGCAGGGCGCGAGCGGCACTGACACCATCACGGTGACCGACACCGGCGGATTCACCGGGACCGTATCCTTCACCGCAACTGGAATGCCCAGCGGAGTAACCGCCTCGTTCAGCCCGGCATCCTCTGCGAGTTCCAGCGTGCTCACGCTGACGGCCAGCAGTACAGCCACCCTGGGCGCATTCACAGTGACCATCACCGGGACCTCCGGGAGTACGACGGCCAGCACGACGATTACTCTCTCTGTCGGTTCCTCAGGGGGCGGCTCCGCGTGCACGGTTGACTATAAGATTTCGCCGCAAAACTCGAGCGCATTTGGAGCGGCCGTCATCATCATCAACAACGGAAGCACTGCTTTGAGCGGTTGGTCATTGACCTGGAGCTTCGCCAACGGACAGACCATCGCCAGTTCCTGGAATGGAGCGGTATCGCAAAGCGGCGCCAACGTCACGGTGAGCGAACAGGCGGGCCAGTCATGGGAGAACATTCCCGCCGGAGGAAGCTACTCCGGATTCGGCTTCAACGGCACCTGGAACGGCACAACCAACGCAATCCCTGCGGCGTTCTCGCTCAACGGCACGGCGTGCACGGTCAACTAGCAAGCGAACGCAACGCATAGTTGCCACAACAGAAACGTGGCGGAACAGGTCTGTTGAACTGTTCCGCCGGACGTCATTGAACGGCACTTGTCCATTCAATATGGGCGGGCCAGGGATGTACTAAGGAGAAACCATGTCTCAGCAACTCAATTCCTCCCGCCTGCGCAAATGCGCACGTCGATTGAGTGGGTACTTGGTAGTACTCGCGGCACTGCTTCTAACTTCTTTTGCGCCGAGCGTTCGCGCTCAGGCGGCGTGCAATGTGGTCTACACGATTTCCAGCCAATGGGCCGGCGGCTTCGGCGCGGGCATCAATATTCAAAATACCGGTACCACGGCATGGACAAGTTGGACGCTGACCTGGACCTTCGCCAATGGCCAGACAATCTCACAGCTTTGGAATGGCACGGAAACCCAGAGCGGCGCAAACGTCACAGTGAAGAGTCTGAGCTACAACGGCAGCATTCCGGCTGGCGGCAGCTACAGCGGAATGGGATTCAACGGCACATGGAACGGCGCCAACGCTGTACCCACGTCATTTGCGGTCAATGGAACGACCTGTGGCGCGACGGGAAGTTTTTCGCTTAAACCCTCGGCGGCGACACTTTCCGTAGCCCAGGGCGCCAGCGGCACTGACACGATCTCGGTAACAGATGTGAGCTCATTTGCCGGCAGCGTATCGTTTACCGCCTCGGGATTACCAACCGGCGTGACGGCCAGCTTCAGCCCGGCCTCATCCACGAGCTCAAGCGTAGTCACGCTAACGGCCAGCAGCACGGCCACAGTGGGCCCGGCCACTGTGACCATCACCGGTACCTCTGGCTCTCTGACCGCGACCACTGCGATCGCCCTCACTGTCACTGCCAAGCCGAGCTTTACACTTTCGCTGGCTTCCCCACTAACAATTACTCAGGGTAAAACCACGACCGACACGATCACAATCACGGATGTGGGAGGATTCACCGGCAACGTAACGCTTTCCCTCTCGGCGGGCCTGCCTTCAGGCGTAACTTGCACGCTCGGCACTAACCCGGCAACCACGACCAGCGTGCTAACATGCACCGCCAGCGCCACGGCCGCTGTCGGACCGTTCCCGCTGACCATCACAGGCACTTCCGGTACGACCACCGCAACTACTACGGTCACCGGCACTGTCGTCTCGTCGACCGGGAGCTTTACTATTGCATCCTCGCCAACCACTTGCACACTTCCCCAGGGCGGCAGTTGCAGTGTCACCATCACGATAACTGACGTGAGCCCGTTCACCGGCAGCGTTTCGCTTTCCGCTTCGGGCATTCCCAGTGGCGTAACTGCCGCGTTCAGCCCGGTTTCCTCCAAGACCTCAAGCGTGGTCACCTTCGCGGCCAGCACCACTGCCCCGGTCGGTACGTACACGATCACCATCACGGGGGCCTCCGGCACGCTGAGCAAAACCACAACCATCACGCTCATCATCACTACTGGAGGCAGCTTCACGATCAAGCCCTCAGCTCCCAACCTATCGGTAGCACAAGGTGCTAGCGGTACCGACACCATTACGGTAACTGATGTGAGCCCCTTCGCCGGCAGCGTAAGTTGTTCCGTACTGGGTCAGCCTGTCGGAGTAGCTCCCGCCTTCTCGATCAACCCGTTCCCTGTCACAAGTGTGCTCACGCTGACAGCGAGCAGTTCGACCGCGATTGGCACCTACCCGATCACAATCAACTGCACCTCAGGCACACTGACATCGACCACCACGATCTCACTCACGGTGACTGGTACGGGGGGTAGCTTTACACTGGCGCCTTCCGCTGCGGCACTGACAATCGGCCTGAACGCTGGCGGTACAGACACTATCAATGTGATTGACGCGGGCGGATTCACCGGCGCTGTAACTCTCACTGCATCCGGAATGCCCAGTGGGGTCACGGCCGCATTCGCCACCAACCCTACCACTGGCAGCAGCGTGCTTACGCTGACAGCCAGCAGCTCAGCCACCGCCGGGACGGCCACGATCACGATCCAGGGAACTTCAACCGGAACCTCCTCAGGGACTCTGGCTGCAACCACCACCATTGCCCTCACTGTCAGTTCGACTCCGTTAGTGCAGATCGCCTGGGTTAGCCCTGCTGCCGGAATCGCTGGCAGTACATTCACCGTCATGCCTGGCGTAGGAGCGTCCTTTGCTGAAACGCAGGGATCGAGCGTAATTCACTTCGGCACGACAGCGGCCACCGTGACCACGTGGGCCATCGACTCCGTTGCCGTTACGGTTCCGAACCTGGCTGTCGGCACCTACAACGTGACTGCGGTCGTGGGTGGCGTGACCAGCAATGCGGTTCCATTCACAATCACGAGCGCTACACCCTCCCCCGAGGTTTACACAGGAAACTCCACGTGGTTTAGTGCGCTTGGCGGTCCGTATGGCGGATGCGGTGTGCCGCAAGCCAACATCGACTCGCAAAACTTCGTTGCGCTCAACGTCCAGAACGATCCAGGCAACTACACCCTTACACTGTCTCGACCCATCTCCACCACTGGGCCGAACGCCTCCGATATCGGTATGTGGAACAACGGATTGAACTGCGGCCGGTGGGTGCACATTACGATGGGAAGCAACTGCGAGGGCACGAACGATGGCAATCAGGACGAGTCGTTCTGCCGCGGCGGCCTCGGGTGGGTTCCAGACCAATTCACTGGCGCGCAACTCGATCTCGTCGTTGCGGACAGTTGCCAGGACGAAAACTCCTGGTGCCGCGACGATCCATATCATCTTGACCAAGCACAGGCGGCGTTGGGTAACTATCTTCTGAACGGCGTCCCCGCCGGCAATATGTACCCCAATTACTGGAACAACCGGCAAATCAGCTGGTATTTCGAGCCTTCGCCCAATTATACGGGCGATATCAACATCGGTTTCCTCAACGGCGCAAATGCTTATTGGTCGGCGATTTCCATCACTCATTTGCCCAACGGCATGCACGGTGTGCAATACCTTCTCAACGGGGTGTGGACAACGGCCGTCATGGATGCCGATCTGGGTGACGACTACATTGTCCTGCCCACTGTGGCAGGCGGAACGCAGTATGAGATACAGGTGTTCGATGTGACCAACACATTGATCAACAGCGGACGCATTTACTCGTTCTCGTATCCAGCAAGCTGCGGATCGAGCTGCACTCCCGCATTAACGCCCATAACTTACACTACCTCGCAATAACTAATGAGACACCTGTTTAGTCCGGAATCGGAGTGCATTTCTCCGACTCCGGACTGAATGGATTACCGAGCTTTGAACCGCTTGTTTTTCGCAGCCCTAAGCGGATCGTGTCTTGATCAGGCCGGCCGCTCAATCGAAGGATGGGTATGAGTTTGAGCCAATCATGCCCCAACATTGTTTTCACTAACACGCTACGCCACCAGCTCTCACCGATGGCGTGTAGGTCGACCAGCCGGGTAGATCACCGAACATTCGGGCGGGCCTCTAGCGTCAGACAAAAGGAGCGCACCATGAAATGCCGTTTTATGCGTACGTTCGGAATAATCCTGGCAGCAGCGATTGTTCTGGCTTCTACTGGAGCAGCACAAACCGCGTGTAACGTTATTTACACGATATCGCCGCAGAACTCGAGCGCGTTCGGAGGGGCGATCATCATTCAAAACACCGGGACCACGGCGTGGACCAGTTGGACGCTGACCTGGACCTTCGCCAACGGGCAGACGATCTCGTCTCTCTGGAACGGCATTGAAACCCAGAGCGGCGCTGTCGTGACGGTGAAAAACGAGCCCTACAACGGCAGCGTCACGGCCGCCGGCAGCGTCTCCGGCATCGGATTCAACGGCACCTGGAACGGAGCCACCAACGCAGTGCCCGCCTCCTTCGCGGTCAACGGAACGACCTGCGGAGCACCAATCTCAGGCTTCACGCTCACACCTTCGGCGACGGGGTTGTCTATTGCCCTGGGCGCCAGCGGCACCGACACCATTACCGTGAAAGATACAGGCACGTTCACCGGCAGTGTATCGTTTGCCGCCTCCGGCATGCCTACCGGAGTAACTGCTTCGTTCAGCCCAACGTCATCCGCAACCTCAAGCGTGCTCACATTAGCAGTGGCTGCCACGACAGTAGCTGGAACCTATCCGATTACCATCACCGGAACCTCCGGCACACTAACTCCAGTGACCACCACCATTACACTCACTGTTCCGCCCGCGTCCGGCTTCACGCTGACGCCATCGGCGGCGGCGCTGTCGATTGCCCATGGCTCCAGCGGCACCGACACGATTACAGTAAAAGATACCGGCACATTCACCGGCAGTGTATCGTTTGCCGCGGCCGGAATGCCCACCGGCGTAACTGCTACGTTCAACCCGACCTCGTCCGCAACCTCAAGCGTCGTCACATTTGTGGTAGCCACCTCGACCGTAACTGGGATTTATCCTATTACTGTAACCGGGACTTCGGGCACACTAACTCCAGTTACCACCACAATCACGCTTACGGTAACTGGCCTGGGAAGCTTCAGCCTTTCGGCTTCCCCCGCAAGTCTCACGGTAGCTCCGGGCGCCAGCGGGACTGACACCATCACGGTAACTGACGTCAGCCCGTTCGCCGGCAGCGTAGCTTTCACAGCCTTCGGCATGCCGACCGGTGTAACTGCCGCGTTCAGCCCGGCTTCATCCACGACCTCAAGTGTGGTCACCCTCGCGGTAGCCTCAACAACTGTATCTGGGACTTATCCGATCACCGTCACCGGAACCTCCGGCACACTGAGCGCAACCACCTCTTTTGCGCTGATTGTGGGCACGACAAATAGCGCTTGCCAGGTCGTTTACACCATCTCGTCGCAAAGCTCGACTGCCTTTGGTGCGGCCCTCACCATCCAGAACACCAGCTCGACAGCCCTGACCAGTTGGACGCTGACCTGGAACTTCGCCAACGGGCAGACGATCTCGTCTCTCTGGAACG
>Ga0302195_10001844_pt1 | contig 16732 bp, 17 predicted proteins | sample II_Bog_N1_2_FD_198778 | JGI IMG/M metagenome (GOLD analysis project Ga0302195, IMG submission 198778) | Peat permafrost microbial communities from Stordalen Mire near Abisko, Sweden - II_Bog_N1_2 | ecosystem: Environmental > Terrestrial > Soil > Wetlands > Peat | place: Sweden: Abisko...
GAATGGACTGGCACGGTCGCTGGCGCGTTCAAATTCGCCCAGGTCAAAGAGATCGCGGTGAAGAACAAATCGGCGGAAGCCAACAAGCGGAACCCGACTACGTGGGCTGCTGCTGCGAAGGGCGTCATCAAGGACACCACGAGCAAAGAATTCAAAGTGCCGGGCGCTTCGGGCGCTGGCAAAATCGTCGTGACCTACATCGTGTTCTACGAAGGGGAAGCGGTCGCGGCTGGAGAATGCCTCGCGGTCAACAAGGTGGCTACGCCGGAAACCTTTGAATCGGAACAGGCGTACACCATCACCGAAAACGTGTGGGACGACTCGAAAACCGCAGCCTAGAGAAATGACCGTGTGCCGGTCGGGGAGACACCATGTCGCTACTGGCCGGCACACAGACGTTCGTCTCCGGGACGAACACCGCTATCTCGGAAAAGGTCGGGTACGCGCAGAAATTCACGCCGCTGAAAAACGGGACCGCCGAATCGTTTGAACTCCGGACGGGGTCTTCGCTTCCTACCTGTACCTCGTTCAAGGTCTTTATCTGCGAAAACACGGGCGGACATCCTGGCGCTGTAGTTGCGGAAGCGACGTACACGGGAACGCCGGCGAAGGAAAAATGGATCCTTGTCAATGGGTCTGTGAAATCCGGCGTCCTGAGTACGGCGAAAGAATACTGGGAAGTCATCATCCCGTTCGGCGGCGCGCTGTACCTTGAGGCGCACGGCGAATCGACAATCCTGAAAAACAAAGTCCCGGCGAAAATCGAAAAACCGTCCGAAGCGACGGAATGGGCTGAAAAAACGCTGACGGGTCAGTTCTACACCGCTGTCCTCGGCACCGAAGAAACGGCCAAAGGGACGGCTGGGGCGCTCGGGCTGCCGGTTGGTACGGCGACGGCGACGAAGTCCGTTAGGAGCGCTGCTGGTGCCCTCGGCGCGGCCCTCAGCGTAGCCTCCACGGGCCACAAGTCCGGAGAAGCCAAGGGTGCGCTCGGTCTGCCGCTTGGCCTGTCGTCTGTCGGCGCGAAACGCGTGACTCGGGTGGCCGGCGCGTTGGGCGCGGTCCTGTCCGTTTCGTCCTCTGGTGCCAAGTCGAGCTTCGGCACGGCCGGCGCGATCAGCCTCGTCATCGACCTGCCGGAAGGTGCGGGCCACGGCCCCCTCCAGGACGCTGCCCCGGAATCGGAACCGATCAACGCGGGCAAAGCGGTCCAGGCCGCCAGCGATACCCCGTTCGCGGTCAAACTCCCCACGTTCAAAAAAGTCTGGAAGGCCGAGCAGCTCCGGATCACTCCGTCTGTCGCGGCTGCCGAAGGCGAATTTGAATTCGCCATCCTGAGCGACGAAGGCGCGAAACCCGGCAAAACGGTCATTGCCAAGGGGACCGTCAAACACGCCCCTGAAAAAGGCAAAGCCCTCTTCGTCGAATTCACTCAGACGGGGATTATCTACCCCGGCCAGAGCAGCTTCCTGTGGATCCGCTCCATCTCGGGCACCCTCACGCAGCAGATGGAACTCAGCACTTCCACGGAAGGCGCCACCCCGTACTTCACCGGCCCCGCCAAAAAAGGGAAGAAAGCTGGTGAAGTCGCCTCTGGCGAATGGGTCGAAAAAGAAAAGCTCGGCTGGGCCAATGTGGTCATCCTGGGCTACCCCGGACCGGAACACAAGGGCGAACTCTCCGTCCCTGTAGCCCTGGCCAGTAAGACTTCCTCTAGCCGCACGACAACCGGGCAGATCCACAACCCTGTCCAAGTCGGCACCTCTGGCTTCGGCCATCTCGTCCGCACGGGCCAGTCGCTCCCGCTCAACCTGAGTTCCACGGTCCACACGGTCCGCTCGGCGTTGGGTGCCATGAGCTTCCCGCTCGGCATCGAAGGCTCGGGGTTCAGCTCGGCTGGTCGCTACGGCGCCGGCACGAATCAGGTTGTCAAAACCTACGTGCCGAAAACGCTCCAGCAGACCCTCGTGGTGATGGTTCACGGCGGTGGCTGGGTGGATGAACAATGGGAAATGACCGGCACGTATGCCAACAACCTCTACAAAGATGGGGTTGGCACGGTCATCCTCCCGAACTACCGGGACGCTTCCTCCACGGAAGGTGCCTTCCCTGGTCAGTTTGAAGACATCGAAGCGTCTGTCAACTGGGCGCTCGCTCATACGTCTGAACTGAACCTGATTGCCAACCCTCACGTCGTCCTGGTTGGTGGCTCGGCTGGAGGTCACATTGTCTCGATGGTCGCTGAGCGCATGAACGCGGCGAACCCCGGCACGATCGACGGTGTCTGCACATTGTCAGGTATCTACGACATTCGTGCCTTGGTCGAACTGATGGAATCGGGCGAACCGTACAAGGAACTGACCTGGCCGACGAAAAGCGTCAATAACCTCACGGAACACGTACAGGAGGCGCTCCAGGAGCAGATGGTTTACACGTCGCCCTTCACCGGGGAAAAAGGCGTTACGAACCTCGGGCATGGGCCGTTTACGAACGCTGCGGAATCTCGCCGCGCCCAGGAACGCGCCTCTCCGCAGCAGGGCACCGTTAGTGGCGCTCGGTGGCTGCTCTTCAACTCGAACGAAGACCTGATCCCGAATAGCCAGGTTGAAAACTTCAACTTGAAGCTCCAGGGCGAAGGCAGGTCGAGCGAATACCGCTCGATCATCGAAAAAGGCCATTCGTTCACATACTGGGCGAAAACCGGGCCAGAAGGCAAAACGGTCCGGGAAGAAGTCGGAAAGTTCATCCTCTCCTTCACGGGAGAAGGCGAAGGGCGCGCTGCGCTGCCGTTTGGGTTGTCCTCGAAGGTCAACTCGTACAGAACGGCATCTGGGTCGATCTCATTGCCAATCGGTGAGCAGTCGAAGACTTCTTCGGTCAGGACGGCCACAGGATCCCTGAAGGCCGTGATCTCGGTCTCGGGGCATGGCGGGAAGGGCGATGTCGGCCAGTCGCTCCTCGGAATGCCTCTCGGCCTGGCAACACGGACAAGGGTTGTCCGTTCTACCGCCGGCGCGCTCTCGCAGACCCTCGGTGTCAATGGACACTCGCAGGGACCCGTCAGGGGCCAGATGTCGCTATCACTTGGCGTAACGGGTGCCGGTGAACAGCTCCGTCTGACGATTGCCCGCCGACACTCGTTCGCAGTCATCACGATGCGCCGGCTGTACGCGCAGGTCAGTACCCCGCACCCGATCTACTCGAAGGTGACTGTGCCACAGGCGTATGCCGTGGTTGTCCGGCAACCTAGCTAACACAGGAGGGCGCGATGCCCCCTTACCCCAAGCACCCGTCTGCACGGGCACGCCGGAACCAAGTGAGCACCGCGACGGCGCTCGTTGTCACATCACCGAATGTCAAGCCCGAGCTGCCCCAGCGGTACCGGGTTGTCAAGGTCAAAGAAGACGGCGAGACGATAACGGTCCGTGAACCTGCGGATTGGCACCCGAACGCACTCTACCTGTGGGAGGCCCTGTGGTCTTCCGAGATGGTGGATGAGTTCCTCGGGGTTGACATCCCCACGCTGATTCGTCTCGTCGCCCTGGAAACCGAGTATTGGGAGCGGTTCGAGGACGGCCGGTCTACGACAATGGTGTCGAGCAACATCGACGCCCTCATCAAGCAGTACGGCCTCACGCCGATGGCACGCCGGTCCCTGGACTGGGTCATTGCCGAGACGGAGGAGACCACCTCGAAGACGAGGAAGCGGAACACGAAGCGCGTGGATGTCACGTTGACGGACGCCGACATTGTCGAGCTGCCCCTGTCAGCGCCGACTGCGGATCCGACCGATGTCCTGTACCAGTAATGGGCGTCTTCGTAATCCCGAAACGGGATAACCGCACAGGTATCACGCTTGGCCCGCAGATCAAGTGCTGGATGGAGTCGTACCTAGTCCACGGTCCGGGAGACATCCGAGGCCAGAAATACTCGCTTGACATCGAGAAGGCCGCGATCCTCCACATGGCCTACGAACTCCAGGCCCCTGGCACCATGACCCCGGAGGGGCTGGACATCTCTGGCCGCCGCCGGTTCAAGCGGGTCGGGCTGTCTGTCCGGAAGGGCTGGGCCAAGACCGAGTTCGCGGCGGCTGTGACCGCCGGCGAGCTGCACCCCGCCGCACCTGTCCGCTTCGACCATTGGGCCGAGGAGGGCGAGGAATCGGAGTGGGACTACGTCGATGAGAACGGCTTGTGGCGCCCGTACAAGTATGCGGCCGGCGAGCCCGTCGGCGTGGGTGTCTTCGACCCGTATATCCCGATGGTTGCCTACACGGAGGATCAGAGTGAGGAGCTTGCCTATGGCGCTCTCAAAGTCATGCTTGAAGAAGGCCCGCTCGCTGCTGACTTTGACATTGGCAACGAACGCATCCTTGTGCTGGATCCTGGAGGAAAAGCTGCGGGAAAGGCCGTCGCACTCGCCTCGTCCCCGGATTCTAGAGATGGTGCTAGGACAACCCTAAACATCTTCGACGAGACACACCGTATGACAACGGAAAAACTCGTCGCGTCGCACCAGACCATGTTGGCGAACATCCCGAAGCGTAAAGCTGCGGATGCGTGGACTCTGGAGATCACTACGGCGTTCGAGCCGGGACTCGGCTCGGTTGCCGAAGGGACGATGGATTACGCCCGCATGGTGGCGGAAGACAAGATCAAGGACTCCCGGCTGTTCTTCTACCACCGGCAGGCCGACGATCACCACGTTCTCCGGAACGAGGACAGCACGCCGAACATCGGGGGAATGCGGGCCGCCGTCATTGATGCGTCTGGCCCGGCTTCTTCGTGGACGGACATTGACGCCATTGTCGAGCTTGGTCTGGATCCTCAGACCGACATGGCCTACTGGGAGCGCGTCTGGCTGAACAGGCCGGTACAGCAGTCTCTCCAGGCGTTCCCACTCGACATGATTGACAAAGACGTATTGGAGGGGTACCTGCCTCCCAGGGGCGCGAAGGTCGTCCTGGGCTTCGATGGTGCTCAGACGCGGGACACCACGGCGATCGTGGTGACTGATCTCGCTACTGGCCGTCAAGCCCTGTATGCGTGCTGGGCTAACCCCGGCACTCAGGACAACTGGTCTGTACCCGCCGACGAGGTGGATGCGGCGGTCGCGTCTGCGTTCGACTACTGGGATGTCTGGCGGATGTACGCCGATCCCTACTACTGGGATACGCACGTTGCCGAATGGGTAGCGAAGTACCCGCACAAGCGTGGGAAAGAACGTGGACATCCCCGCGTTTTCCAATGGCCCACGAACACACACAAGAGGATGGCCCTCTCCTTGAAGGCGTATATCGCCGGGATGAAGGAGGGAGTGTGGACGTATGACGGCAACCCTGTTTTCAGGGCGCATCTTGCGAATGCCAGAAAGTACGCCATACCCATCCTTGACGAAGACGGGGTCAACCTGTTCCTTATCCGTAAGGAGCGACCTGACTCTCCTCTCAAGATCGACGCGGCAATGGCCGGCTGTCTTTCGTGGGAGGCGTATCGAGACGCAATAGCGGCTGGGGTGAATGTCAACCTCATCTCGCGCGTCCCGATGACGGTCTACTAGCTGCTGGCTGCGGCGCATACATAGCGCCATACCGCGCGGGCAGCCGCAGAAGCCACCCATGAGACGCCCACATAGGCGAGTGGTGGTCGGTGCCCTCATAGGCGCCCGCCCCGGCGACGGCCGGGGCAACACTTCGATCACACCAGGAGACCCATATGGCCTCGACGCCAGCGGAAGCCAAGCTGTACCTGATCCACATGGATCAGAAACTCAAGGCGCGCAACCCGCAGATCCAACTGTGGGAGAACTACTACGAGGGGATTCACCGCCTCCAGTTCGCAACGTCTCGCTTCCGGGCCACGTTCGGCAATCTCTTCCGGGAGTTCGCTGACAACTGGTGCGAGCTGATCGTGGACGCCTCTGTCGAGCGTCTCATCATCAACGGCTTCCGCTCAGGCACAGGCGCGGATGAGGCCGACGAGGAAGCGACCCGCATCTGGCAGGACAACTACCTGGACGCCGACTGCCGTATGGCGCACACGGAGGCTGTCAAGCTCGGCCACGCCTACATCCTGGTGGACCCCGATGGCAACAAGGCGTATGACACGGAGAGTCCGCTCATCACGATCGAGCACCCGACGCAGGCGATCGTCCTGCATGACGCTGCGAATCCGCGTCTCAGGGTCGCCGGCCTGAAAGAGTGGGTCGATCACCAGGGCAGGATCCTGGCAACGGTCTACCTGCCGGACGCCACCTACCGCTACGAAGCGGAGGAGAAGGGCCACGAGGAAGAGCGTGGTCTCGCGGTGTCTGGCCTGTGGACACCCACGGACTACCTGAACAGCCCCACCACCGGCGCTGGCAATGGGATCGAGTGGGTGCCCCGTAAGGACGCCCCGTTCTGCACCCCGAACCGGCTGAAAGTCGTATCGCTGATCCCGCTCCGGAACAACCCGACTCTCGCGGTCGGTGGTCGTTCTGACATTGCGGTGGTCATCCCGGTGCAGGACGCCGTGAACAAGCTCGTCTCGGACATGATGATCGCGTCCGAGTTCGCGTCGTTCGCTCAGCGTTGGGCTACTGGACTTGAAGTTCCGAGAGACCCGGAGACGGGCCGTGCATTGACAGACGAGCAGTTTCTCGCGTCTGTCGGCCGCGTGTGGGTGTCGGAGCACCCGGAGGCGAAGTTTGGCCAGTTCGAGGCCACGGACCTCCGGAACTACGTGCAAGCGATCGAGATGCTGATTCAGCACATCGCGGCATTGACGAGGACTCCTCCTCACTACCTCCTTGGCCAGTCTGGTGCGTTTCCTTCGGGCGACTCCCTGACGGCCACAGAGACCGGCCTTGTTGCCAAGGTCAAGTCCAAGAAAACGGACTTTGAGGGTACGTGGAACGAGACAATCCGTCTCGCGTTCCGTGCCGCCGGCGACGAGGCTAAGGCCAAAGATCCTGTGAAGACTGTTTGGGGAGACCCGGAGCAGCGCATCAGGTCGCAGCGCATTGACGGCGCAATCAAGCTGTCAACGATCGGCGTCCCACAGCAGGCCCTCTTCGAGGAGATCGGAGCGGACCCGGACACGATCAAGAGGTGGAAGGCGATGAAGAAGGCGATGGGTCTCGACGAAAACTCCACGGAGTTCGGGATCGTCCCCGTCACCCCCGAAGCCCCAGGTGCAGGTCCGGATGGCAATGGCGCTCAGGAGAAGAACGTCACCGAGGCCGTCCGCGTTTCACGCATCCAGAACTAGACGCTCCGAGAGCGTCGTAAAGGAGACACATGCCCGAGTCCGCGACGGACCCGCTCGCTGCTGCATTCACGGCGGCGGGAGCTACACCTGCACCCGCAGATCCGCTCGCTGCACCTGACCCGCCGGCTGCCGCACCGCCGGCTGCGCCTGACCCTGCCGATCAGATCATCGCGCAGGCTGACAATCCCGACTCCGTCCGTCGTCTGATTGACACGGAACGTGAGACTGCCCGCGAGGAGAAGCGCAGGTCGGCTGACGCCTATGCCCGCGCTCGTGACCTTGAGGCCCAGCTCGACGCGCAGATCCAGGCGTCCAAGCCCCTTGAGCAGCAGATCGCGGAGGCCAGGGCCGAGGCCGAGAGCGCTCGTATTCAGGCTCTCCGGTACGAGGTCGCCTCTGAGCAGGGGATCCCGTTCCAGCTTGCATCCCGTCTTACCGGCTCCACTAAGGAGGAGCTGGCCGCCGACGCCGACACGCTCAAGGCTTTCGTGGCAATGAGTGGTCAGCCGGCACCTTCGGCCCCGCCTGACGGCGGCGTCCGCATCACCCCGCCGGCGAAGAGTGACCCGACCAAGGATCACAACAGCTTCATCCTCCAGGCCATTGCCGCCCGCCAGGGGTCTACTGGCGGTAACGGCTCCCTGTTCTCAGGGCTTGAGCCTGCACCGGCTGGCGACTAGTAGCGGGCGACCCGCTCATTGACAAGGCGTGTGTGGTTTTCACCCCGCGCCCGTAGTCCCCGCGATGGGGCGAATCACACACACCCATACCTAACACCCAGGAAAGGCTAAATGCCCACTCCGTCAGTAACTAACCAGATCCCTATCCGCGAGGGTTCCGAAGCAGCCGGTGGATACCTCCTCCCTCCGGAGCAGGGCGAGATCCTGGTCAACGGCATCCTTGTCGAGACCGGCGCTCTCCAGATCGCGGGCGACGCCCGCAGCACGTCTGCCCGTAAGACGAACTTCCCGATTTGGGAAGGCCGCCCCGTCGCTGGACCCGTAGGCGAGGGTGCAGAAAAGGGTGTCACGGGAGCCTCGTTCAACCAGGCTGTCCTGAATGTCAAGAAGTTCGCGTCCATCGTCCTGTTCACGGACGAGCAGCTCCAGGATCTCCAGAACGGGGATCTCAACGTGCTGGTTGACGCCGGCGTTCGCCAGGCTCTCTCGGTGGCAATCGACGCTCACGCGCTCGGCAGCTCCGGTGGAACCTACATCGAAAAGGGCGCGACGCAGGAATCGACTGTCAATGGCGCCTCGGAAGCGAAGGAGGGTGCCAAATACGGTTCCGTCTTCGACTCTCCGCTGCTCGGCCAGGCCAGTCAGGGAATCGTCCTGCCGGGTGTCACCGAAACCAACATCCAGAAGGGTGTGTCGGCTGGTCTGGCGCTCCTGGAGGAAAACGGCTACGGCAACCCGAACGACATCGGCGTTCTCGTCGGCTTCGGGTTCCAGCGCTATCTGCGTGATGCGCGTGACGGCTTCGGCCGTCCGCTGTACGACGGTGGCTCGTTCGGTGGTCAGTCGGTTGACGCCTTCTACGGCCTCGACCGTGCTCACTCGACGAACCTGGCGGCAATCACCAGCGCTGCTCAGACGATCAAACTGGCGAGCACCTCCGGTTCCGCGTCCTACGTGGTCTCCGGTCGCTCGGGCGAAACCAACCCGGTTCCGCTCTACATCGGTCAGCCGGTGGAAGCGAACGCTGCCCTCGGCATCGTCGGAACGGAAATCGTCATCAAGGCGATCACCGGCAAAATCGGTGAAGAGACCGCTGTCGAACTCGGCAAATTCAACACCTCCACGGGTGTCATCGAAGCGGTCACTTCGACCAAAACGGAAGCAACGGCTACGGCCGCGACCGTCAAGCGGCCGGTGGGCGTCATTGTCCACAAGCCGAACATCCACGTACGTATGCGCGAGGACGTTGTGGTCCGCACCTCGAACGAGGCGACCATCAAGAACGGCGGCACGACGTACAACCTGTTCCAGCAGAACCTCTTTGCGGTTCTGTACGAGTGCAGGCTCGGCTACATGATCCACGACGGGGCACGCGCAGTCGTCCCGCTCTGGTACTAGCCATGACCGACGAGACCACGGGGGCGGCTTCGGCCGCTCCCGACCTCGTTGTTGACCCGCCCCGTGAGGTTCCGGAGGAGATCGTCGTGGAGGTTGTCACGACCCCGGCCCCGATCGGAAGCAAAGGTCACTTCGTCGTCTCCCATACGGCTACCGAGGATCTCGACGATTTCGGTCAGCTCCAGCACATCGGGTAGGTAACAATGGACGCCACCACACCAACTGATGAAGGTGGTCGCATTGTCCGCGTGACGGGGCTTCTCGGGCGTTTGCTTGAGAAGCCCGCGTCCGCGATGCAGCCGGTCGGTAAGGACGTTCGTCAATGGATGCAGATTGTCTCGCTCCAGACGGAAGGTATCCCGATCGGCTTCTCTACCTACAGGCGCGCTGACCTCACGGGCCGGCGCCCGGTATGGGTCGAATTCGCTGAGAACGTCGGTGACATTGACCTGATGCCTGTCGGGATCCCGATGGGTCCACGGCACTTCAACATCCTGGCCCGCCCAACTGGAGGCTTCTGATGGCAGACCTTCCCTCCTGGGCGCCTTCGGTCCCCCAGGTAGCCCAGCGCATCATGGCGCGTACCCGTAACACGAGCGGCGCGCTTGCCGGCGTCTTCAACTCGGAAACGATCCCTACGGGTCAGCAGGTTGCGGAAATGATCGACAGCGCTGTCGCGCTGCTGATGCCTCGCCTCGGTGAAGTCCCGCCGATCCTGGCTGAACAGGCCCAGGCTCTCGCGGCTCTGAGGGCGGCGTACATGATCGAGCTGGCGTTTTTCCCGGAGCAGACCGAGACGGGGATGTCGCCGTACAACGCTCTCCGCATGGAGTTCCGCGAAGAGTTGAAGGCGTGGGATGAGGCAGCTCGTGGCCTTGAGCCGAACTCTCCTACTGCCGTTTCGTCAATGCGCGTTGCCACGGAGTACCCCGGCTACGCGACAGGTACCTACTAGGAGTCCACATGAGCTGGAAGCCCGCCCCTTTTCCCGCCCCACTCACGACCGCCACGGAGTCTCCCGGCTACTCGGGTCTCGTGCCTAAGCCGAAGGCTCTGGTCGCTGGCACCCCGACTACGGAAGCTGTCGCGGCTGCTGTCGCGGTCCGTGCGCTCGCCCCCTCGCCGGCTGGCCAGACTCAGGTTGAGTAGTGGCTAAGCCGCGCCCTTCTTCGTTCAAGGCGTACATCGAAGTCAACGGCGATCTCGCGGTCGCGTCTCACATTGCCGCGATGGGCGCTCGGGCGAAGAAGAGCCGTCCCCTGATGGAGGAGATGGTTGGCCTCCTACAGATCCAGCAGGCCCGCCGGGTGCGCTCGGATCCGTACCTGCCTCTGCTGCCTACAACGGTGGAGCAGAAGATCAAGGAGGGCGCGAACCCGGAAACCTTCCGCGACCGGCAACGCCGCACCAAGAAAGACGGCGACACCCGGATCCCGGACGAGCTGTTCCAGGCGTTGACAATGCCGGCGCACAAAGAGCAGTACCGCTACGTGACTAACGCTTCCGCTGTCTTCGGGGTCAACTCGAAAGGCAAAGCCAAACTCTTCTACGCCCGAATGGTGCAGAACGTGAAGAGCAAGGAAGGTCAGAAGCGTCGCCGGATCCTGGCAATCAGCGCCGAGGATGCCTTTGTCATTACGGGCTGGTGCTCGGAGTGGATCATGGGCGGTCCTGGCTATGCCGCCGAGAACTGGTTGAAGAGCGCGAAGAGTAGCGACACCTCGTTCTTCTCCAAATACCTGTAGGGGGCACATGAGTGACCTCGAAGTCTTCGGACCTCTCGTTCTCGCAACCGATGTTGAGAACGCATATGTCGCCACGCTCAAGCTGTGGATGCCCACGTACTTGGGCTTCGTCGAGCGTCACATTGGCGACGAATTCGGCACGCTGCCATTGCCAGGTTCTTACACGTTCAGCTCGGACTTCAACCACTTCCCGGAAGAGCAGCTCCCGGCAATCCTGATCTCCAGCGACAAGCTGGCCCACCCACAGCCTGACGGTACGAAAGCGTACCGAGCGACGTTCCCGATGAAGGTCGGGGTCGCTGTCAGCTCACAGGACCGCACCTCTTCCGAGAGGCTAGCGAAGATTTACGCCGGGGTCATCCGGTCGATCTTCACCGACAAGGGGAGCCTCGAAGACTTCGCTGTCGCTACGGACTGGCTGAGTGAGGACTACGGCGTCCATGTCTCCGAGGCGTCGGCGCGCACGTTCGGTGCGGCGCAGTTGGAGTTCCAGACGGAAGTCCGCAATGTCAGCCGGCGCTTCGCCGGCCCGCAGGAACCGTCGTCTACTCCTGGTGTCGAACCGGGCGCGTTGCCGCTCATCACACAGCAGACACCAGTTGGCAGCAAACCTCAGACGCCATAGGAGAACCCCTTGCCTTACACATATGTCGGTACTTACGTTGAGTACCTGGAGAACGGCGAACCACTCGTCTTTGGGGATGTCATTGACACGCCCGATCAGCGATTGATCGACCTGGGGCGCCTTGTGCCCACAGATGCCCCCACGCCCGACCCGGAGCCTGCTCCGGTCATCGCTGACACTACTACCACAGAGGAGCTTGGCGTCGATGCGTCCAGGATCTAACGTAACGGGGTCTACGGCCCTTCCCCCCACCACGCCGCTCACAAGCACGGGTACGTGGTTCGCGGTCGGCTATTCACAGGCTGGCCCGTCCTTCCCGGTACTGCTCACCAGCTTCGCCCAGTTCCAGCGGATCTTCGGTGGACGCGGTACCTACTCCGCAACCCTGTCGGACGCAGTCGAAACCTTCTTCTCCGAAGGCGGCTCGCGTCTGTACTTCTGCCGCGCAATCGGCTCGACCGCTGTCAAGGGCACGATCACGCTCAAAGGCAAAGGCACCTCGACCAACATCCTGACAATCACCGCTTCCTCTGCGGGGGTGTGGGGCAACGCGCTGTCCGTTGTCGCGGCGACGGTCGAAACCACGAAGTTCCAGCTCACCGTCAAGAACGGCACGGAAACGGTGGAAACCTCTCCCGTGTTCGCGTCCTACGAAGAAGCTATCGCCTGGTCGAAAAGCAACAACACCTTCGTGGTTCTGACGAGCACCTTCCCGGCGGAAGTCCCGCTCGCGGAAACGGTGACGCTGGTTGGTGGCACGAATATCGCCCCGACCACCGTGGAATACGAAGCGGCGCTCAAGTCGTTCAAGTCGGAATTCGGTCCGGGCCAGGTGTCCGTTCCGGGTGTCGCCACGAAAGCGGTTGTCGAAGCGCTCTTCAAGATCGCCTCGGAACAGAAAAGGCGCGCTGTCGCTGACGCTGCTGCTGGCTCTACCGAATCCGCTCTCAAGGCGGAAGGCGAAGCCCTGCGTGCTGCGCTGGGTGCGACCGCGAAAGCGGGCGCCGTGTTCGCTTCGTGGCAGTCGATCCCCGGCCTGCCGGGTGTCACCTCTACCCGGTACTGCCCGGAGAGTCCCTTCATCGCCGCGAAGTGCTCCGCCATCGACGCTGCTGGCAACCCGAACCTGGCGCCGGCCGGTAGGCGTGCGGTGTTCTACACCTCGCTCGGTCAGGAAACCACGTTCAGCGAAACCGAAACGGAAGCCCTCTACACCGCCGGGATCAACGTCTCGAAGAGTGTGCTGGGTCAGGTCCGGGCGTTTGGCAATCGGACCCTGGCGAACCCGAACACCGAACCGCTGTACCTCCAGTTCTCCAACGTCCGTCTGGACATGGCGATCGAATGGAAAGCGCTGTCGATTGAGGAAGGTCTCCTCTTCGGGGAGATCGACGGGCTGGGCACGCTCCAGGCCGAATACGGCAACAAGCTCTCCGCGATGCTCCTGGGTCTTTACCAGATCGGCGCCCTGTTCGGCCTGACCGCCGGCGAAGCGTTCTCCGTGGACGCTGGCTCCGACGTGAACACGATCGGTACCGAGGCGGAAGGCAACCTGAACGCGAACATCGCGTGCAAGCGGTCGCCTGGTGCGGACTCCATCAACCTCAACCTCACGCGCGTCACGCTGGCGCAGGAAGTGTAGGCCGCGATGTTCCGCGAGGATCTCTATGAAGTGACCCTGACAATCACCGGAGTGGAAGGCACGAAGCTCGTGCTCATCTGTGACAAGATGTCCGGTGGCGCGGCCAAGGCGAAGGACACGAAGTACCGTCCCGCCAATGGCCTGGCTGCCGAGCTTTCGCTCGGTGGTCCGAAGTCGATTGACAACATCACCGTGTCCCGGCTGTACGACACGACGGTGGACCCGAGCATCGAATGGCTCATCACGCAGGCCGGTCGCGCAGAAGCCGAAGTCTCGAAGCAGCCGCTCGACCCGAACGGCAAAAAGAAAGGCCACTCGATCGTCTACACCGGACGACTCGTGGATGTAACGCCGCCCCCGACCGACTCCGAGTCAGACAAAGCAGCCGTGATCGAGTTCATGGTCTCGCCCAAGTCTGAAATCACATCCGTCAACAGCGCCTAGAGGAGACATATGTCCGACTCGAACATCCCCACCCCTGACCCTGCATCCGCGACGGAGCAGCACCCACCGGAGACGGATGCTCAGTCGGTCCTGTCAATACTACGGAAGAGCCGGGAACAGCTCGGTACGAAAGCGAAGCCGCTTGACCTTGTTGTTCCCGGCTACGACGGCCTGCTCCTGATCCGCTACAAGTGGATCTCGTTCAAGTCGCTGAACGCCGGCGCGCAGGATCTCACCAATGTCAAGGATCCGTCCGAGGCACAGTACCTCGCCGCGAGCGACCTCATTGTTACGTGCGCTGAGGATGTCCTCATCCGCGTGGACGGCGTCGTGAAACCGCTTGCCGACTCGCCCGTGTTCATCGGTGATCCGCGCCTCGACGAGGCACTCGGACTCCCGACCACGGACACGGTACTCGAGACGGTCCACGCGCTGTTCGGTGGCAACGAATACGCACTCATCCGGTGCGCGAACACGGTAGCGCTGTGGCTCCAGGACACGACCCTCAAGATCGACGAGGAGTACCTGGGAAACTAGCGGACCGCGAGGACATCAGGACGATCGCCATTGCCGCTCACCTCGGCGTGGCTGACGGCCTCACCCTGATCCAGTCAGAGGACTCGGATCTCGTTCTCGCGGCGCAGGCTCTCACACGGGCCGCATTGAAGTTCAAGGCGGAGCAGGATGACCAGCTCGCGCTCTTGATCCGTAATCGGATTGTCGAACTCTTCTAGGGGGACCACATGGCTCTTGAGGCGCAAGAGGTAGCTGTACGTGTGCGCCTCCTGGGAGGTTCGGCGTTCGAGACTGAGGCGGCGGGTGTCGCTGACTCGGTGAAGGGGATCGGTACGGCGGCTGCTGAGTCGAACATCGGTTCCAAGATGGAGAAAGAGACCGAAGTCGCTGGCAATGCGCTGAGCGTCCTCTCGGGCCGGCTGGATTCGTTCGCTAAGAAAGCCCACCAGATCGCACGCTACACCGCCCCGGTCTCTATTGCCGCTGCTGCCCTGATCGGTGTCAGCGTCAAAGAGGCTGTAGATGCGGAACGTCAGTTCAAGCTGCTCGAAACTCAGGCGCACGCGACTAAGAAGCAGCGGCAGGAACTTGAACGCGGCGCCAGCTCGTTTGCCAAGTTCGGCTACGGGCCGAAGGAAGTCGCGGAAGCCCTGTACCCACTCCAGTCCGTGTTCCAGAACGTCACGACCGACCAGAATGCTCTGCGTGCTTCGGCAATGGGAGCGAAAATCGGACTGGATTCTCTGCCTAGCACGGTCGAAGCCCTCACCTCTGCGTGGGACTCGGGCCACAAGGGTGTCAAATCGTTCCGCGAAGAGATGGCGCTCCTCGACGAAACGGTCGGTGCGGGCAAGATGCACCTCCCGGAACTCAACTCGATGTTCAAAAACAATCTGTTCCCGGTTGCCGGTGCGCTGGGTATCCCTCAGCGTGACATTCTCGCGGCTCTCGCTGCGGCATCACGCGACCAGAGTGCGGGTGGCGCGGTCTCGTTCGCAACCCTGCTGCGGACCACGCTTATCAAAGCGATCACGCTGAAAGGCGCTGGCCTCCGCGCTGCGGAGAAGCTCGGCTTTGGTAAGGACGAACTCCAGAACCTCCTCCAGACCTCCGGTGGTTTTGAAAACGTCATCAAGAGGATCACCGAAGACAAGAAGACGATGGGCAATGAATCCACACAGGACATTGCCACGATGTTCGGGGGTGCTCGTAGCGCCGGCACGATCTTCCTGTCGATGTCGCAGCTCCCGGCGTACACGAAGATCCTGGCCCGCCTCGAAGGGGTCAAAGGGGACTCGACGCTGGAATCCCACTACGCGCAGACGACGGAAACCCTCGGCGCCCAGTTTGAAAAAGTGACGGCCCAGCTCAAGGACGTCTCTGTCGAACTCGGGCGGGTCTTCGGACCGTATGTCCTGCAAGGCTTCCACATGCTCGGGACTGCCGCGCAGGGTGTGTCCTCGTTCTTCCATGAACTTCCTGGTCCCGTGAAAGTGGCGACCGGCGCGTTCCTCGCGTTCCTCGCTGTACTGGCTCCTGCGGCGTTCATCGTCTCGGGCGTGGCAACGGCCTTCAAAGTCCTGCTGTCGCCCTTCACGGGTGGCCCAGGCGCCGCTGCTGAGATCACAGGCTCAGGCGCCCTGTTCGCTGAGACGGTTGAGGCCGCCGGTGCTTCGTTCGCTGCTGAGGTAGCGGGTGGAGGTGCCGTCGCTGGACCCGAGGCTGCGCTGATGGCGCTGCGTAACGCGGGCATGGCGAACATCCTCCAGTTGGCTGAGCCGGCGCTCGGTGCGACTGGCCTCCTGCCGCTCATCCCGATCGCTGCCGCGTTGACTGCCCTGGTGGTCATTGCCAAACAGCACCACCTCGGCGGACAGGAAAAAACGCAGAGGCAATGGGAAGAAAAGCTCGGGATCATCCCTGGCACCAAAACCTTCAAGGAACACCCGAAACCGGGCGAACACGCCCACGGGCATCCACACCTTGAAGCGGGCGAACACCACGCCTCCCAGCTCCCCCACTACTTCCCTGGTGGGCGCTTGGCCGGCCGCAACCCCTACGCGGGGACGAACGCCGGTAGCAAGCATGTGACGAAGGATCAGCGGCTCAGCCCGACATGGACGGATCCGACGACGGGCACCCGGTACACGATCAACCCCGGCGAACATGTCACTCCGCACGAGGGCCTGGACGGTGGCGCCAACGTCACCAACCGCAACGGCAAAATCGTGTTTGAAGTTGACAACAAAGTGTACCTCGACGGGAAGCAGCTCACCGAAGCGGTCAACCGCCATAACCGGAACCACGAAACCAATCGCTGAGGAGTACCGTGCCGAACTCAGACCCCGCAGCGTATGAAATCGCGGAAACGAATGACACGGCCGGCCACGGTCGCGCGCTCGTCCTGAAATACGGGTCGGGTAGCATCACCA
>Ga0302195_10001868_pt1 | contig 16640 bp, 13 predicted proteins | sample II_Bog_N1_2_FD_198778 | JGI IMG/M metagenome (GOLD analysis project Ga0302195, IMG submission 198778) | Peat permafrost microbial communities from Stordalen Mire near Abisko, Sweden - II_Bog_N1_2 | ecosystem: Environmental > Terrestrial > Soil > Wetlands > Peat | place: Sweden: Abisko...
AGATATGACAACTCCTCTCAGCGCACTCTTAAATACTTCAACATTTCTCATTCTGTGCGGCGTATGCATCGCGGCGAATGGCCAGGTTAGTCGACCCGCTGCCGTGTTAGGCGAGACGCAACTCGTCGCGCTCACTGGAAACATACACCCGCTGGCGCGTGCGGAGTACGACATGGGCCCGGTGGATGCCGAGACCCGCCTTGACCGGATGATCCTCGAGCTGCAGCCTTCCGCAATGCAACAAGCCAAGCTCGACCTCCTTGTTGAAGAGCAGCAGGACGCCGCCTCTCCGCTCTATCACCAGTGGCTCAAACCCGCCGAGTACGGCGCGCGTTTCGGCGCCAGCGTCTCGCAACTCCAGCAAATCACCGCATGGCTCACAGCGCACGGATTTGCCATCGACGAGATTGCGGCCAACAACCGCCTCATCGTCTTCTCCGGGACCGCGGCCCAGGTGGAAGAAACCTTCCACACAACCATTCACCGTTACAACGTCGATGGCGAGGAGCACATTGCCAACGCCGGCAATCCGCAGATTCCCGCGGCGCTGGCCGGCGTGGTGGGCGGCGTAGTTTCGTTGCACAATTTCCGCCGGACATCGGCCATCTCTTCGCTCCGCAAGCTCAACTCAAAGCCGCTTGCCGGGCCTCATGCCGAGTACTCCGCCGGCGCCTCGCACTACATGTTTCCGCAGGACTTCGCCACCATCTACGACCTGAACACGCTTTACACCGAAGGCACAAATGGGGCCGGCGCCTCCATTGCGATTGCCGGCCGCAGCAACATCAACCTGAGCGACGTTGCATCCTTTCGCGCGACCTCCGGCCTGGCTGCAAACGCCCCAACGGTGCTTGTTCCGGCCACGGATCCGGGCCTCGTCGGCGGTGACCAGGACGAGGCCACGCTGGATGTGGAATGGAGCGGGGCCGTTGCGCCTTCTGTGGAGGTAAAGCTGGTGGTTGAGGCATCCACCGCAACCTCCGACGGAGTGGACCTTGCGGCGCAATACATTGTGAACCATGCCACGGCGCCTGTTGTGAGCGTGAGCTATGGGAGCTGCGAGCAGGCAATGAGTTCGGCCGAGCAGGCTTTCTACAGCAGTTTGTGGCAGCAGGCGGCAAGCCAGGGAATGAGCGTCTTCGTGGCTGCGGGCGACGCCGGCGCGGCCGGATGCAACACCGGCGCGGAAGCCATGGGCGCGGGCTCAGGCGTGAATGGCCTTTGCAGCTCGCCCTACTCAACCTGCGTGGGGGGAACCGAGTTTAACGAGGGCACGGATTACGCCGCTTACTGGGCGGCGGCAAACGCGGCGGGCAACGCGTCCGCGCTGAGCTACATTCCGGAGAAGGTCTGGAATGAGAGCGGAGCGAATGGCGGTTGTGGGCTGTGGGCCTCAGGCGGCGGAGTCAGCACTCTATACCCGCAGCCATCCTGGCAAAAGGGAGTGGGCGCCACGAGCGCGGCGCAGGATGCGGGCGGCATGCGGATGGTTCCGGACGTGGCAATGTCGGCCGCCGATCATGATGGCTATGTGATTTACGAGAACGGCACTTACTGGGTCATCGCCGGCACTTCGGCCTCGTCGCCCTCGTTTGCCGGGATTATGGCGCTGGTGGTGGAGAAGCAGGGTAGGACCGGGCAGGGAAGCGCGAATCCGGGCCTCTACGCGCTCGCAAATACTGCGCGCAATCCCTTCCACGCAACGCCATCGGGAGATAACACCGTGCCGGGTGTGACGGGATTCACCGCGAGCGGCGGAACCTATAACCTGGCCACCGGCCTGGGTTCGGTGGATGTGGCGGTACTGGTGGGCGCGTGGGGCGGAGGATCGTTTCTTAGGAAACCGGGCCCGGTGCATGGGCCCATCCGGCACCAGTGCGCGATATGTGTGGAGTGATAAATCCAGGGCCTGCGGCCATTACCTGAGACGGGAGCCCTAGTCAAACAGCGCGAACGCCTGCTCAATGCGTGCCTGTACTTTGGGATCTGTCGCAAAAGATTGGTGCACTTCCAGCACGATGGCCGGCGGTTCGGGAAGCTGCTTGAGGGACTTCGCGGCAGCGGTCCAGTCGATGGCGCCGTCGCCGGGCCAAAGGTGTTCGTCCTTCACGCCCTGGTTGTCGTGCACATGGACCGAATGGATGCGGCTGCTGAGAGTAGCGATGGCCGGGCTCACCCCCGTAGTAATGTTGGCATGGCCCAGGTCAAGGCACACGCCAACCGAGTTCAGGTGCCCAGATTCGAGAATCTCCACCAGGTGCGCAGGGGTTGTGGGCTCGCTCACCAGGTTTTCCACCAGGATGCGGACTCCCAGAGGGTGGGCAAAGGCCCCCAGATGCTCCAGGGCGGTTTCAGCGTATTCAATGGAGCGAAGGGACCAGCCATCGTCCCGCTCGCCGAGATGGACAACGAGGTTGCGGAAAGGAATGGACTCCGCGGTTTCCAGGGCGCGTTTGATCTCATCCATGGCGGCAATGCGGCGCGCTTTTTCCGGATGCAGAACGTTGACTGCGGGAGCGCCGGCACGGCCCATTTCGCGGTCAGGAAACAGCGGGGCGTGCATCGACCAGGGCTGGAGCGGACTGGACGCGAACCAAGAGGCCAGTTCGGCCACGTGGTCGCGGTCCGTATAGTCAAAGTGCTGTCGGGCAGCGAAGAGCTCAACCGCCTGAGCTCCCGAACGGGCGGCAAGATCCAATTGGGCTGAATGGAGCCGCTGATTCAGGAACAGATGCGTGGACAAGGCGCGCAGCATGACCAAGGATTCTCCCCCTCCCTTTGATGCGGAGGCTTGAAGCGCAGGTTCACTCCTATTGTCTCATTTTTGCAACAAGTTACGTTGAAATGGATGTTGCGGGAGATGGTGCGCCCGGTGTAGGGTGCGTGCACTTCAGCGGATCTTCCGAACAGCAGAGACGCCCGTCAGTTAAGCCTGACAGCAAGTTCTTGAATTATTTTTGGGGGAGAGTGCAGGCCTGCGATACGGAGAGGAATCGCAGGCCCGCTTTCCTTTGGTGCACGACTGGGGATCGGGAAGTTGAACCAGGACCCTGCACAAAATTGCCCGCCAGCCCAGCGGGATTTCTGTAAGAGTCAGCGAAAATACTGGGGCCAACATCGGAAACGGGATGCTATCTACCGGTTCCTTACCTTTGGGACTCCAGGTGCAAGAGCAAAAACTCTGCTCATGATCAGTGAGATGTCGGCATTCTCTGCGGAGTTGTCTCGCTAATCTCGAACTTTTGTGGAAAAATCTGTGGAAAAGATGCGCAAAGTGGCTGGGTTGCCCTGAAATCGGCCACTTTTGGGGAATGATTCTGCCACTTTAGTAGCCGGCAGCCTTTCCATAGTGGCTTCGGTGGTCCTGACCGCCAAGTAACTCCCCGGTTTTGGGGTCGATGGCGATGCACTCGCCATTCGACCAATGGTGCTCAGAAACGGCGAGAGTGTAACCCCGGGCCTTCAGCGCGGCGAGTGTTTCGGGAGAAAAGCCCGGCTCCAGGAAAAGCTTGTCCGGCTGGTACTGGTGATGGAAGCGGGGAGCGTCGACAGCCTGCTGGATGTTCAGGCCGCCTTCCGAGGCGGAAAGAAAAATGTTTGCCACCGTAGTAATGATGCGCGCCCCGCCCGGCGAGCCCAGCACGTAACGCAGTTTGTCATCCTCAAGCACGATGGTGGGGGTCATGGAGCTGAGCGGGCGCTTGCCGGGGGCGATGGCGTTGGCCGGACCCTGAATCAGCCCATAGATATTGGGAACGCCTTGTTTGGCGGCGAAGTCGTCCATCTCGTCATTCAGCAGGAAGCCGAGAGACCCTGCGGTGACATGCGAGCCAAAGGTGTCGTTCAGTGTTGTCGTCACTGAGACCGCGTTGCCCTCGCCGTCCACAACTGAGTAGTGCGTTGTCTGGTTCGATTCATTCCGCCGCTGCCCGGGAGTCGTGGGTGCGGGCGGCAAAAAGCCTTCGGGCCGGATGAGGGAGGCGGAAGGCGTCGCCGCGCTCAAATTGATGGAGGCGCGCCAAGCGTCCGCGTACTTCTTTTGGGTCAGCAGAACCACCGGGATCGGGTTGTAATCTGGGTCGCCGAGGTAATCGGAGCGGTCCATGTAGGCGCGGCGATAAGCCTCGGTAATCAAATGAATGGACTCGGCCGAGCGGTCGCCGAGTTTGGCCAGGTCGAAGCCTTCCAGGATATTGAGAGCGGAGAGCAGCACAATGCCGCCGGAAGAAGGCGGAGGCGCGCTGATAACCGTATAGTTATGGAACTTCCCGGTTATGGGAGTCCGCTCCTCTACCGTGTATTGGGCAAGGTCTGCGAGAGTCAGCAACGCGCCGCCCTTGTGCAGCTCGTCCACTAGCTCATGGGCAATTGCCCCGTGGTAAAATGAGTCGGGATCGGCCGCGATGCGTTGCAGCGTCCGCGCCAACTCCGGCTGCTTGAAGGTTTCGCCTTCCTTATACAGGTTTCCGTCGCGCTGGAAGATGCGCCTGGAGTCGGGAAACTTCGCCAGGTCGGGGTCGGTGAGCTCTTTGGCTTCCTCGGCTGAGAGCACGAAGCCTTCCGCAGCCAGCTTGATGGCTGGCGCCACCACGCGCTGCAGGCCAAGCTTGCCATACTTCTTTTCCGCGTGCACCATGCCCGCGACCGAACCGGGGGTGCCGATGGACTTGTAGCCAATCACCGACCCTTCCAGGCTTTCTTCCGGCAGCACGTTGCCGTGCGCGTCCTGGTACATGGTTTCCGTGGCCGCAAGCGGAGCCTTCTCCCGGTAATCAAGGAAAATGTCATTGCCGTCATGGATGCGGATCAGCATAAAGCCGCCTCCGCCCAAATTGCCTGCGGCGGGATGCACAACCGCCAGGGCAAAGCCCGTGGCCACAGCGGCGTCCACGGCGTTGCCGCCCTCGCGCAGCACTTCAAGCCCGGCGTCGGAGGCAAGATGGTGGACGCTCACGACCATTCCGTGCTTCGCGCGGACGGGCTGTTCGTCCAGATAGGAAATCACGTTCTTTTGGGCCTCCTGGGCTTGGGCGAGGAAACACTGGTTGAGCGCGGCGCCCGCAAGGACTGCCAGGGCGAGAAAAGAGGCGCTTCTCCAAGCCGCTGAATATCTCAAACGTCGCGCGCGGCCAATCTCTTTCCGAGCAAACGCCACTTTCCAGTCCGGTTCCGGGTTAGCGCTATGGGGGAATCCCTGCCGTGTCAGTTGGGTCATAGTGTTTTGACAGAATAACGCGGATCACAACCGAACCGTGAAGTTTGTGGCTCCGCGCTTCCAATACCGCGGCAACCTCTACAAAGCTCCCGATCTGAGCAAGCTCTACACCTCCACTGGAACCTTCACGCACATCTCCGAGCCCATGATCGGCGTCTACTTCCGGCTGTGATTCGGACACGTCCATCACAGAAACAAAACTCACCCGTCCTCCCCGGATTCAACCCGGTGCCCACCTGTCCCTCGCCCCGCCGGTCGCTGTGATACCGTTGCAGTACGGTGTCCCTGAACCGGGTGGTGAACTGCCCGCCCGTTTTGAATGCTTGTGGATCGATCGGATTCGGGGAGATCGCGCGAAACCAAAGAATGGCCCAGCAGCCGGAAATTACATCGCCTCCCCTTCCCGCGAGCCCGGCTCCCCTGCCTGGGTCTGCGAACGGCACTATCTCCGTCTCCGGTGCGGTCATTCCCCCCATCGCCGTATCCATCTCAGCGCCGGAAGGCCGGCCTGCGGCAGATCTCCAGGCAGCTTCCGGGGCAGGCCACAAGCCAGGCCCCCAGCGCATTCCCCGCTGGCTTGAGCGGTCGGAGCTGTTCTTGCGGGTCGTGCTGCGCATGTACATTGGAGTAGCGGTCTGTTACGCGCCGTGGTCCAGGCTGTTCTGGGATCAGAATCCGCTTTTCGTGCAATACCCCACGCTCTCCATCTATGCTGCCAATGGTGCGGTACGCGGCATCATATCCGGCTTGGGACTCCTGAATCTGTGGATTGCATTCCACGACGCGTTCAAGCACCGGGATGGCAAGTAGACACGTGGACAGGGATCGGTCGACCTGTTGGCCAGGGACGGAAGATATGGATCAGGGAACTGAAAGCAGCGAAAAAGCTTCGGCTCGCACCGCTCCGGGTGCATTGGAGCGGGCATCGCTGGCATATGAGAATCCGGAGTTTCTGAATGGCGCCGATGGGCGCCTGATTCGCATCGTGGCCGAGTATCTTGAGCCGCTGGCCCGCTTTCGCCGCGAGCAGATTCAGGACACGGTGGTTTTCTTCGGCTCCGCGCGCTTTCGCGGACGCGAGGAGGCCAACCATGAGCTGGAACTGCTGGACAACACCGGATCAACCCAGCCGGCCCCCAGCCACGAGCAGCCGGCCAGCGTTCCCCAAATTGTTGAGGGCACAGCCACCGAGCTGCAGCGCAAGCGCGCCGTAGCGGCCGTGGAAATGGCCCGCTACTACGAGGATGCGCGCCGCCTCGCCGGCATGCTCACCACCTGGGCCAAACGAATCCCCTCACGCCGCAGCCGCTTCGTCGTCACCTCAGGCGGTGGCCCCGGGATTATGGAAGCCGCCAACCGCGGCGCCTGGGAAGCCGGCGGCAAAACCATCGGCCTGAATATCCGCCTGCCCTTCGAGCAGTCTCCGAATCCATACATCACCCCCAGCCTCAACTTTGAGTTCCACTACTTCTTCATGCGCAAGCTTTGGTTTGCCTACCTGTCGAAGGCTCTGGTAGTCTTTCCTGGAGGCTTCGGCACTCTCGACGAGATGTTCGAAATCCTCACCTTGGCCCAGACTCAGAAGCTGGCCAAGAAAATCACTGTCGTCATCTACGGCTCAGAATATTGGAAGAAGGTCTTCGATCTCGACGTTCTTGTCGATACGGGGGCCATTTCGCCCAAGGACATTGAGCTTTTCCAGTTCGCGGATACGCCCGAGCAGGCATTCGACATGCTCAAGCAGGGCCTGACGCAGAATTACCTTATTGCCGAAGCGCAGGAGGGCAGGCTCGCGGAGAGCCTGGAGGGAAAGGGAAGCCAGGAAATGATGGCTGGATGGACAGTGGAGGATTTCCTCGGGCCCGAGATCGCCAAAACTAGCAAATAATTCTTGATTTCATGTATCGCTTGCACGCTCCTTGGTCGATGAAAGCATTAATGAGCTGATGCCGCTCTAGGAGGAGCCTTGTCCTTATTGCACTGGAAGATAAGATATTCTGGGGAGGAAAACGTCCTGGATAATGAGCGCGATACGATGCTGGCCATTCTCGATTCCCTTCATGCCGCCGCGTTGAAAGGCGGAATGCAGTTTGGCGCTTCCGAACAGCTCAGTAAAATTGCCCGCTTGTCCAGTGAACACTTCTCCGCAGAGGAAGCCCTGATGGAGTCGACAAACTATCCCGAGCTGTCGGCGCACACGACCACGCACCGGGAATTGACTGCGACGCTTTGCGACCTTATGGATCGCCATCACGAAGGCGATGGTGCTCCTTACTTCCAATTGCTTCGCTCCGTGCTGGATCGGTTCCAAAACCACCTGAAGCAGGAAGACCGCAAATACGCTTTGTGGCTCAATGCTCATGGAGCGAAATTGAGAACTCAAGCGAGCGTCGCCCTTCAATCGCGGCCTTCGAGCTCCTGAATCCCACGCAGGCTCGCGTTCAAATTGGCGACTGTCATTTGTTTCCCCACACTTGAGCCCTGAACACACACAGGCCCCTCAAAGTAGAGAGGCCCTGTCAGCAGGCTGGTGGAAGGTGGAAAAGAGAAGCAGTGCCTTCACTGTAAGTCGGCTGATCCGCACGATTCTGTTCAATATTGACCATGCAGGTATGTCTTTCTGTAACGATGGAAAATGAGCCTGCGGACCCCAAATCAGACATAACCTCGTCTCTCACAATTCTGGGGGGCCCCCGGCCACTTCTGCTAGGCTTTCAGTAGACTCTCTCCCCACGGTTGGGTCTCCTGGCAGCTTGGTCGGGTCCAAATTTGTGCGGCGATCTATTTGGTGTTTCTCCCGGTTTTGGCGGTATTTGCAGGGAATTTCTGGTAACTATATTGATTCTTTTGCTAATTGAAGGCCTATTCGCACCATCTTAACCCTCCTTTTATGGAATGCAGGGGATACTGAATGCGGAAATCCTGGTTCGATCACGGAGAAGGAGCAGGAATGGCGAATTCGACCATCTCATACTTGTGGCGCGACCAAAACGCACCCCGCGGCTTTCACACGGGGGTCTCGCTGCACGGTCACACCAACCAGTCCCATGAGACGCTGGACTTTCTGGCGAATTTCGGAAACCAGTATCCGATAATGCGCCCCCTTCTCTCGCGTCTCGAGCGCCGTTCGAAGAACAACTACGGCATGCCGGTAAACTACGCAGCCGCCTACTGGACGCCCCCCATGACGCCCATGCTGGCTTTCGACCTGGAAAGCAAACAGATCGAAAAGCTGGACCTCCAGTCGATGGTTTCGCTTTCCGATCACGACAACATTAAGGCGCCCATGCTGCTGCGGTCCGTTCCCAGCGCGCGCCAAATTCCCGTGTCCGTCGAGTGGAGCGCGCCTTACGGCGTGCAGTCTTTTCACCTCGGCATCCACAATCTGCCCAGCGCAAAGGCCCCCGAGTGGATGGCGACCCTGGCCGGCTACACCAAAAACCCCAGCGACGCGCGCCTGACCGAGATTCTCGTTGCGCTCAACAACGAACCAAACGTGCTCGTCATCTTCAACCACCCGCTCTGGGATCTTTACCTGGTGGGCCGCGAGAAGCACGAATTCCTGGTCAATGAGTTCCTGCAGAAGAACGGCAATTACATGCATGCGCTGGAGTTGAATGGCCTGCGCGACTGGGATGAAAACCGGGCTACCCGCCGGCTGGCGGAAAAGTGGAACATGCTCCTCATCTCCGGCGGTGACCGGCATGGCGTGGAACCGAATGCCAACATCAATCTGACCAACGCAAAGAGCTTTACGGAATTCGTCCACGAAATCCGCAAGGAAAAGAAAAGCGACATCCTCTTTATGCCGCAGTATGCCGAGCCCTGGAAGCACCGCATTCTCGGCTCGGCCATTGACGCGGTCCGCCATTATCCCGAGTTCCCCCAGGGTTCGCGCACCTGGGATGAGCGTGTGTATCACCCCGATCGCAACGGCGTGTGTCGCCCGCTGAGCGAGCTTTGGCCAGCCGGAAACGCTCCGCGGGTCATGCGCTGGGGCGTCGGGCTGGTGCAGATGATGGGCAAGGGCGTGGTCTCCGGCGGTCTGCGCATGGCCTGGACTGAAGCGCACCAACTGCGCCTCGCCCTCGGCGAAAACGATAGCTAACCGCCGCCTGCGGTGGGGCAGATGCTCGCGGGAGGCTCGCACTGGGTTTCCAGCCCGCGGGATTGTGGTGAACTCACGGGACTTTACAGGTAGCGGAAGAACTTCTATTGGGCCACGACAAGTGTCAGGGCACGACGTTAGTCGTGCCAAACACGTCTCAGAATGAATGGGGCTTTAGCCCCCGATGGACACTTTCCAACCCTCACAACGCACCACCCGGTCACGACTTCGGTTCATCCAATGAATACACAACTCCCGCGCGTTGCCTACTTCCCCGACTCGTTCCACGAGGTGAACGGCGTAGCGCACACCAGCCGGCATTTTGAGGCCTTTGCGCGGCGCCGCAATCTGCCCTTCCTCTGCGTCCGCGCCGGCGACCGCACCCAGGCAATCCTCGAAGACGGCAACATCTGGACGCTTGAGCTGCCCCGCGGCTTCCTGTCCTTCGCCCTCGAGAAAGATCTTCGCTTCGATCCGGCCTTTCTCCGCCACATCCCGTTAATCGGCGAAGTTCTGGAGCGCTTCAAGCCCGACCTCATCCACATCACCGGTCCCAGCGAAATCGGCATGCTGGGCGCGGGGTTGGCGCATCATCTCGGTCTGCCTCTCACCGCAAGCTGGCACACCAATGTCCACGAATACGCGGCCCGCCGCTCAGAGTGGTTCCTCCGCCTCTTGCCGAAGCGACAATCGGCCGCAACCGAGCAAAAAATCGAGGACCTGGCCATGGCCGCCGCCGCCAAGTTCTACTCCGTGGCGCGTGTGCTGTTTGCGCCCAATCCCGAGCTTTGCGCCCTGCTGGAGCGCACCACCGGTCGCAAGTGCTTCCTCATGCCGCGCGGCGTGGATGCGGAACTGTTCCGCCCGGAGAACCGCAAGCGCGACCCTGAAGACCGCGACCATGTCCTGGGCTTTGTCGGCCGACTCTCCATTGAGAAGAATGTGACCCTCCTGGCGCAGGTCCAGGAAGAACTGGAAGCAAAGGGGCACAAGAGCTTCCGGTTCCTGATCGTTGGCCACGGGGCGGAGGAGCAATGGCTACGCGACCGCATGCCCCGCGCCGAGATCCCCGGCGTCCTCAAGGGCGAAGCTCTTTCCACGGCCTACGCCAATATGGATCTGTTCGTCTTCCCATCGCATACCGACACATTCGGCAACGTGGTCCTTGAAGCGCTTGCCAGCGGCGTTCCCGCCATCGTCACCCACGACGGCGGCCCATGCACCATTGTTCGCGACGGCGTCACCGGCCGCATCGTAGACGATGAGGATTTTGCGAGTGCTGTAGCTGGCATCCTCGCCGACCCCTTGAAACACGCGGAGATGCGTTTAGCAGCCCGCGAATACGCCCTCACCATGAGCTGGGACGCAGTCTTCGAAGGCGTCTACAACGCCTACGAAACCATCCTCACCCAGCGCGAACAAGCCGCCGGCTAGCTCCACCTATGTATAGCTTTTTATGGCTTTTTAAAAATATCTGTCATCCTGAGCGAGCGCAGCGAGCCGAAGGACCTGCTTCTTACAGTTCTTTACAAATATCTGTCATCCTGAGCTACGTCGAAGGACCTGCTTCTTATAGCCTCTTATAGCTCCCGGACGGGACCGTACGATAATAGAATATCCCAGCATGAAATGCTGGGATAACTTCACATGCAGAACAAGCGCCCCGAAGGGTCGCTGCGACCTGCGACCAATGCGTCGCTATCCGCGCACGGCTGCACAGTAAACAAAATCACAATAACTCACTTTATATCAATTATTTACGGTACAAGCACCCGCAAAAGCTGCGCAGTTTGCGAAAAAGTGTCAAATTCTCTGCAACCCAAACCCTCGTTTAGTTCAATTCTCAGCAATCAAAACATCTGAAAAGGCTGCCCCGTAGGTTACTGTCTCAAAGAAACGCAACCCTCCGAGCAGCCATTTGGACCTGTTTGCAACCCTGCAAGCAGCCTTTTACCCTATGTAGCGCACCCCTCCGAGCAGACATTTGGTCACTTGATTCTCGCCACGCGGCCCGTCGTAGGGAACCTCTGAAACTGCAGCGCATCGTGCTCCTGGGCCCGCGCGATCAACCGATCCCGCTAACTCAATCGTGCGCGCCTCCTGCGCCATGTTGTCCGCACGACAATGGGAACTTATGCCTTCGCTGCTAAGTCGCCGATGGCGCCTACTAACTTATCCAGGTCGGGGATGGTTGTATAAACGTGAGGAGTAACCCGGACGCAGCTGATGTTCTCCCAGACAATGCCCACGGTGTGGATCTTGTACTGATCGAAGAGCGCGGAAGACAACTGGGCCGGCGTCATCCCATCAATGCTGACTCCACAGATAGCGCAGGAGTAATCAAGGTTGAGCGAGGTATGCAGCTTGACCTTCGGGATGGATTCGACGCGCGTGGCCCAGTAATTCTTCAGGTAGCCGATGCGCTGCTCCTTGCGCTTGCTGCCGATCCCTTCATGAAAGTTGATAGCCTCGCCGATGCCTTGCTCGAGCGGAAAGCTGCGCGTGCCCAGGTCTTCAAACTTGCGTATATCCGCTGAATGCGGCTGCGCCGCGCACACCAGCGGCCAAAGCTTCTCAATCTTATCGGCCTTCACCCACATCATCCCGGTGCCGATGGGAGCGCTCAGGAACTTATGCAGACTGGTGCCAAAGTAATCGCAGTGCAGGTCAGGAATCTTGAAGTCCATCAGGCCGAAAGAATGGGCGCAGTCGGCGATGACCTCAATGTTATGCGCGTGAGCCATGTCAGAGATTTTGGTCACGGGCAAGGTTTGCCCCACCCAGTTCACCATATGAGTCACATGAATAAGTCGCGTGCGCGGAGTAATGGCCTCCTCGTAGGCTTTGACGATTGCCGCGTCGTCTTCCATCGGAAAATCGAAGCTGATCTGCTTGTAGACAATGCCGTCGCGCTCGGCGCGCTGCCGATACGCCTCGATCATGTGCGGGTAATCTTGCTTGGTCCCGATCACTTCGTCGCCCGCTTTCAGGGGCAGGCCAAAAATGATCGTATTCAAAGCTTCCGTCGAGTTACGATTGACCGCAATCTCACCGGGATGCGCCCCGGCCAGGCGGGCGAGTTTTTGTCGCAGAGGCTCGCGTCCCTGGTCGAGTATCTGCCACATGTAATACGACGGCCCTTCATTCGAGAGCTGGTTATAGCGCTCCACAGCCTGCTGCACAACGATAGGCGAGGGCGACACGCCGCCGTTGTTCAGGTTAACGATATCCGGATTCACGGAATAAGAGCGTTGAATTACAGACCAGAAGTCTTCGTTCTGCGCGGCCTCGGCTGGAGTCAGGTGATCGATCGCGGCGGACGCGGAAGCGAAGTCGGCGCCGTGCGACAGCTCAAAGTGGCTCGTCGCGGAAAATGCATTCGCCACTGGAAATGCGCCGGCGAGAACGGCAGCGTTGCGAAGGAAGGTGCGGCGGTCGCTGAGTTGCATAACAACGAATGTAGGCGTTTAAGAATCAGGATTCAACGGTAAAATGAGGGCTGGGAATCAGATGCGAATGCCGGTGCGCAAGTCGATGGCGAATGGAATTTCCTTGTCGGTCATCAAGTCCCAACCGAGACCGTGGAGAACCGGCCCATTAACTTCTTCGAGTGTGAGCCCTTCTGAAGATAGCTTCTCCGAATGCCAGGCCTGTCCTTCCGGGCCCCATGCAAGGACGGAGTGGTGGCTGACAAAAAGAAGCAGATTCTGTTCGAGCGCCGGCTGCACATCGAGAACAGGCCGGTAAGAAATCATCGTGAAGTGTTCCGGGTTTGCGGTTGAAATGATATACGCATAACCTCCAGAAACCGCGCAGATCTCTTCGGGATTAGGACACGACCAGAGCCCCGTCGGTACGGCCGAATCACGAAATCCGAGTGCGCAGGTGGCTAGAAACTCCTGCCCCGAAAGTGATGACTGCGAGGCGCCCGGACGCACCAACACTTCGAGTGCCCCGCGTTCCACTTCTTCAGCCTGCCCTGGGTAAACGAAGTGACGCGTCGGCAGAATGAGCGGCCGCGCGGCGAGGATTTGAGCTTGCCAGTCATGCGGGAAGGCGCCGTTGAAGAAGGACGCTGGCGGATTCGGCGTCATGACTGAGCCTTGTAGTTGAGGATCCAGTCCTCTTGCTCCTGCGTGTCGGGAACGACGCAACCGCGTGCGACTTGAATTGCGGTCAGGGCGGCCTTAGGTGTCCAACCGAGTTCGATGAGCGTGGCAGCGGCAGTGACGGTAGCGCGACCTATGCTTCCGCGGCAATGAACACCGATGTGTTCGCCGGCCCTTAGACGGTTGGACAGGTCCACGACGAATGTCTGGAATGCGGCGAGGTTAGGCGGAACATGAACGTCAGGGATGGGATGAGAAAGAAACTGCATACCTATCTTTTTCGCTAACGGGCCTTCTTCACCGAGAGCGAGCATGTTGGCCTCGTCCTTTTCCAACAGCGACACAAGTGTCTCAATACCATCCCGCTTCATTCTGATCAGGTCGTCTTCCAGCCAGTCGCCGGGGCGCGGCTTCATGACAATGGCCAGCGGCACAGGTGGGTCGCCTTGGATCCAGAAGATGTCTTTCACTTGAGCGCTCAGACTCCTACAAATCGTTCGATGCGCTCGCGGACGCTGGGAATGCCCAGGTCCAAAACTGCGCCCTCTTCAATCAGGGGAATGACCTTGTCGAAGTCAGGGCCGGAGGCTACGCCGGTGAGCGCGATGCGGACGGGATGAAACAGCTCTTTGCCCTTGACGCCGCTGGCAGCTTTGATGTCATTCAGCCAGGACTTGAAATCTTCGCTGGTGACGATGTCGTTATGGGCGCGGGAGCGGTGGGCAAGCTCGCCAAGGACTGTCCGCGTTGAATCCGCTGCGAGGATGGGCCGGTTTTCCGGATTGACGCGGGCGGCGTCTGGGTCGAAGCCAAGAATGAAGGCGGCCTTGGCCGGGAGCTGATCGAGATGATCGACATACGGAAGCAGAAGGGCGAGCAGACGCGCGAACCAGTCTTTTCTCAGAACCACCAGCGCATCGGACGGCGGGTCGACAAGGACGGGAGGGTTTTCGCGAGCCAGCAGAGCCAGAGTCTCCGGCGTGTAGATTGTCGAGGCCGGCCATAGGGGAAAAATGTCCGGTCGCTGACGGCAGAAGTAGTGCTCGGCCAATTCGGCGATGCGTTCCTTGTCAGCCTGCTTGAGGTAATGGCGATTGAGCCAGTTGAGTTTTTCGAAATCGAAGATGGCGGGCGACGGGGTTACGCGCTCCAGTGAGAAAGCTCGAGTTAGCTCGGGGAGCGTGAATGTTTCAGTCTTGCCGTCTTCCGCGCCCCAGCCAAGGAGCGCGAGATAGTTCACGAGAGCTTCGGGGAGATAGCCCATCTCACGAAAAGTTGAGATAGATGTAGCACCGTGACGTTTGGAGAGTCGCTCGCGATCCGCGCCGAGAATGGTAGATAGGTGTGCGAATTTAGGAACCGGCCACCCGAAGCCCTGGTAGATAGCCACTTGCTTGGGCGTGTTGGAGATGTGATCGTCGCCGCGGATCACATGAGTTATGCCCATAAGTGCGTCGTCGATGGTAACAACGTAGTTATAGACCGGCACTCCAGCGGAAGTGCCTGACGCCGAGCGCACCAGGATCGGATCGGAGACGGATTCAGCGGGAAATTCTACAAGCCCTCGGACGATATCGTGAAAGCGCAGGGGGTGATCTTCAATGCGCAGTCGAACGGCAAAAGGCTTGCCGGCCGCGATGTTTTCCGCAATGGTTGCTGCGGTGAGAAGCCGGCAGCGTCCGGAGTAGACATGGGGCCCCTGAACTGCGATGGCCTGCGCGCGCTCTGCTTCCAGTTCTTCCGGAGTGCAGAAGCAGCGGTAGGCTTTGCCCTCGGAAAGCAGGCGCTCGGTGTGTTCGGCGTAGATTGCCAGGCGCTCAGATTGCCGATAGGGGCCGTTGGGGCCTCGCTCGGGCGCGCCGTGGAAATTGCCGGGACCTTCATCCCAGTCGAGACCCAGCCAATTCAGATCTTCAATAAGCTGGTTTTCGTAGCGAACTTCACTTCGCTCGAGGTCTGTATCTTCGATGCGGAGGATGAACTGGCCGCCTGTGCGCCGGGCGAAGAGCCAGTTATAAAGTGCAGTGCGCGCGTTGCCCACGTGGAGAAGGCCGGTGGGAGATGGAGCGAACCGCACGCGGGATTTGGCGGGGATCATGACAACACACATAATAGACGGTGCAATCGGAAAGTGTCAGGCGATGATTGCCCGGAAGATGCACCATGCATGAATCCGGTGGGATGAGGAGAACATGTTGAAACACAAACTGATTGGGCTGGTTGTGATAGTTGCGGGTGCAACGATGGCCTGCGGAATGACGTTGGCTGCGCAAACGGCGGCAGCAGGCGACGAAGAAGCGAAGGCGGAGATTCGACGGGATGTGAACACCTATATGCAGGCCGTTGACGATGCGGATCCAAGGCTCGCGGCAACTATTTGGCTCACGACGCCCGACGCAACGTTCATTGAACCGACGGGCCATGAGCGGGGGTGGGATGAAATTGCCTCGGTGGTCTACGGGAAGCTGATGGGAGGGAGCTTCAGCAAGCGCGCGCTGAAAAATGTAAGCGACGTGACGATCCACCTCTATGGCGATGCGGCAGTGGTGGAGTTCGACTGGGATTTTGTAGCCACGCTGCGCAGCGACGGCAAAACGCAAGTGCATACCACCGGGAGGGAGAGCCAGGTGTATGTCAAGTTCCAGGACAAGGGCTGGCGGCTGGTCCACGTGCATTACTCGGGCCCTCCGGTGACGGGCCCGGGCAAAGGTTTCTAAACGGCCATTCACTCTTTCATGAGAAGTGCTGCCAACCTTGCGGTTCGAGGGGACGCGGGCCTTGCGGAGTGAGCAGGGTGATGGCGGGCATTTCCGTGCGTGCCCTCACCACGCGGCCGATGCGCGTGATGGGGACGCCGGCAATCTGCCTGGGAACATGGACTGCGGCGGGAGCGGTGAAGAGCAGTTCGTAGTCCTCGCCGCCATTGAGCGCCAGGGCCAGTGTTGCGCATGGGTGGATTGGGAGCAGGGAAGCGTCAACCTCGGCGGCTACCCGGGACTCTTCGCAAATATGGGCTAGATCCGTTGAAAGGCCATCGCTGAGGTCGATGGCGGCGGATGCGATGCCGCGCCGCTGCAGGAGCAGTCCCTGGGCGATGCGGGGTTGGGGGTTGAGATGCGGAGCGAGCTGGGTCGCGAGCCGTTTTGGAATGCGGGGCGGATGCGGCCTTCCCGTCTGGGCCCCACTGGATTTGGCCAGATCGACCAGC